>Ga0172369_10000004_pt1 | contig 368378 bp, 362 predicted proteins | sample LakKiv25m_FD_114539 | JGI IMG/M metagenome (GOLD analysis project Ga0172369, IMG submission 114539) | Freshwater microbial communities from Kabuno Bay, South-Kivu, Congo - kab_022012_11.25m | ecosystem: Environmental > Aquatic > Freshwater > Lake | place: Democratic Republic of the Congo... | reverse complement strand
ATCATACTAAATGCATTTCAAGATGGTGCAGTTACATATTGGGATGAAGTGTTTGGAACAAAGAGTTAGAGTCTTAATAGCCAAAACGCCTAACAAAGCGTGCACCTGACGTGTGGGATTCTGTGCCATTTTCAAGCATTTTTCTGGCTACGAGTTCTTTCTACTCCCAAGCATTTTCCACGCCCGCCCACACGCAGGTAACGCTAACCATTAGGCTGCGTTTGATATTGAACCAAAATGGTCTTTAGGACAATAGTTTCTTGTCCGTTTTTTGCTCTAAGAAAGGAGACATATATGAAACTCCGGCATCTATTTACGATCAACATTGTCTTTGCTGCCTTCTTTGGTATTTCTTGTGCCATTTTTGCTGGTTGGGTGATTCAAATGTATGGTCTTGTACCTGATGATGGAAACATTTGGGCGACACGTTTGGTCGGCGGATCAATCCTCGGTTTTATGACTCTGATGTGGTTCGGTCGAAAGTCCCCCTCGGTAGAAGCTCGAAGAGCAATTGCCTTAGCCTTGCTTATCCAGGACAGCGTCGGATTTGTTGCATCCATGGAAATTCAATTGAGCGGGAGTGTGAATACCATAGGTTGGTCCAGTCCAATATTGTACGGGTTTCTTGCACTTGGATATGCTTATTTCCTTTACATACGACCGAGCAGCAGCTAACTGAAGCGACCGGTTATCACTCAGATACTTGACGGTGGAGTGGTCACATGAAGGAAGACCAGCCCTATACCGTGCACAGCAGAAAGACGGAGACATTGCCCCGCCTTGCTATGCCTTTGGTTTGATCGCTTCGATCGTTGCGGAAACAACATAATCTTCAACCTTGCTATCCGGTGCCCAATTTCTGATAAATTCCTTGCTTTCGTCTTTCGGATTTATTTTTATGGCTTCAAATCCTGCTTCTTTAAGCATGGTCTCGATCTCTGTAATTAATGATGCCCCTGATATACAACCTGTCAACAATGCCATATCATTTTTCAGATATTCCGGTAACTCAGTGCTGGCAACAACATCTGAAATAGCCAGACGACCTCCAGGTTTCAAGACCCTGTATGATTCTTGGAAAACCCTGGATTTTTCAGGTGAAAGATTGATAACGCAATTGGAAATAATGACATCGACCATGCCATCCGCTACAGGCAGGTTTTCAATCTCGCCAAGACGAAACTCCACATTTTTATGACCAGCCTTTGCGGCATTCGTTCTTGCCTTGCTCACCATCTCCGGCGTCATATCAACGCCTATTACTGTTCCGGATGTGCCTACTTCATCAACGGCAAGAAAACAATCAAATCCACCACCGCTGCCTAGATCCAGGACAGTCTCACCGGCTTTCAATGAAGCAATAGCCTTGGGATTGCCACAACCCAGTCCCATATTTGCACCCGCCGGCACTTGATCTACATCAAAGCGTGAATAACCAAGCTCCATTGAGACAGCTTTGGCATCGATACCAGGACCTTCGCAGCATGAAGTTGCTGAACATCCACAACCAGAATTTCCGAATTCCGCCATTTTGCCATACTGTTCGCGTACTGCCTTGCGTATGTTGTCATTAATTAATTGAGTCATGTCAGTCTCCTGTGATGTTGGAATTAAAAATAACCTACATCTATATAGACGGAGAATGGCGGAAAAGGACGCAAAAAAGAACTAACAATATTTGCAATCCTGTTTCTTTTTTTTTTCATACGAAACAATTTGATTATCCTTATTGATCTCAAATTGGCAGCAGTCGTGCAACATGACCTTTAATAATACTCTACCCCTTTGCACCCGTGACTTTGCTCCAGACAATGAAATGCCCTCATGTTCAGCAACTTCTTTTTGCGTTTTGTTTTCCATTTCCGATAGTTGGATGGCGTTACGGTATTTGGCAGGCAATTCATTGATCATTGGCACCAAACACGATGACAGTTCTTTCCTGATGATATCCTCTTCTTCAGATTGAGGTTGCTCTATCCATTCGGGAAGTTCCTCTGATATTCGCCTGGAACGATGGTAGTCAGTTATTACGTTTCGTGTTATCTGATAGAGCCAACTTTCAATTTTCGCACCGTCTTTCAGAGAATCGATATGGCTGTGGATTTTCATAAAGACCTCCTGAAGAAGATCATCTACCGCATCTTCAGAAACCTTGCTTCTTATGAAAACTGCCAATTTCTTATGGTATTCATGCCATATTCTTTCGATTTCTTTCACGATAGTTCCTTTGAGTGCACATTCCGGCGAATTCGTCCACCGATTCCGGTTAATGTTGACCAGTGAAGGGTGAAGAAGAACTGGTTTCGTTATTATAAACAACTGACTGAATTGAGGTCAGATAAATCCGTTATACCATACTAAAAGATCCTTGCATGACAGAACTGTAATCATACAACGAATTTCTTTCTCTATACAGGGTTTCCTGCTTCAGGGGGGATATTATTTTAACTGACAGCAATATCGCTGATTTAGGTTCCAGCACCTGAAAGAATTATGCTCCCAACGCCACCCTCTCCATTCTCCTGCTGATCGCATGCGGGAAGGTCCTGCGGAAAAATCGCGGGATGAACGCAAACCGTTAGATCGACACTCTCACATCCCTGAGCGAAGCAATTCGCAAGGATGGGTCTGCACAGAACTCCCTGATGGTTTCATTCCATCAGATCAGCCACCCAACTCAATTCGAGTTCCTCCAGTTTGGAACGGGTCGGAACACCAGTCCTGACATCCCAGCCACAAAACTCAAAGTAGGTATCCAGTGCAGATGCTATTTCAGCGCGATCCAGTACCCAACCATCGCTTGGACCACCCTTAAGTGGTCTAAAAAGTTTCTCGGGTAGATTATCATCTTTGCGATCAAAGCCTTCACGGGCATTGAAGGATCTCATCATATTAAGACGCCGTTCACCCACTTTCTGCAGCTCATTGAAACTCACATCTTCCCAGCCTGTGACAGCACGCACCAGTTCAACCATGTCATTCGGACCATACAATTGCCAGGCAGGGCCATAGACGAACTGACATAGATTCAGGCTATCCATGGCACTATACATTCGTTGTGATACTACCGCAAACCGGATTTTTTCTTTACCAAGAGATTGTGGCTTTTGAGCTTGGTAAAAACCCAATACCGCCAAACGCTCAGCATAACCATCAAAATCGGCTTCAATGGCCGGGTCATGTTCATGCGCCTCGTGATCTGCACCGTATGGATTGGTGGCATAGATGACTGCCAAAGAGCGTTTTACCTGAGGCATGTGGGCAGGTGCTTCCTGACCTTTGCATGTGATCAGGTATGCATCCGAACCCCGACCGATCTTCCTGGCGGCGCGCTCGGAACCCTCCGCCAACACATCTCCAAACCCCTCCCGGTTGGCTATTTTCTCCACCAGCTTCACCATCGAATCGGAATTACCCCATGAAAGATCAAGACCATCTGTATCTTCCAGGGTCAGCTTGCCTGCACTGAAAGCTTCAAATGCCCACGAGATCGTGGCACCGCAGGAAATGGTGTCCATGCCATATTTATTGCATAATTCATTAGCCTTGCAAATAGCGTCCAGATCATCTATGGCACAATAGTTACCAAACGTAGAAGTGGTTTCATATTCCGGTCCACCATAGTGTGGATAAACTTTGTATTTTCCTTCGGTGATCTCAACCACACGCTTACAACGCACCGTACAGGCATAACAACTGTCACGTCCTATTCGATCCTGCTTACCTTCAGCAGCACCTCTCAGAACCGTATCGTACATGGTGGTGCCATCAATGGCTTCCCAATTATCAAACACCCCACTATTGTAGTTATAGGTGGGCAGTGTGCCACTCGTCTGGTTTGCACCGGTTGTTTCTGCAGTTCCATATTTCGCCAGGCCTGCGATACTAGAATCTTCAAGATTATCAGCTCCCCATTTGGCCAGCTTTTTAAGTTTATCTTTGTCCGCAACACTTGGACGGTTCTTTCCGCGCACAGCAACCGCCTTCAAATTCTTGGAGCCCATCACTGCACCCATACCAGTGCGGCCATTTGCACGTTTAGACATGCTCATGATGCTGGAAAAGCGAACACCTTTTTCTCCAGCAGGACCGATCTGCAAGACTTCGATCTTGTCATCCCCCAATTCTTCCTTGATGGATGTCTCAACATCACCCGTGATCTTCCCCCATAGATGAGCTGCATCTCGCAGTTCATAATTGCCAGCGTTGATCCAAAGGTAGACCGGTTTTTCAGATCTACCTTTGATGACAATGGCGTCAAAACCGGCAAACTTGAGTTCAGCAGGGAAAAAGCCCCCACCTTGCGAGTCGCCGATCGCACCGGTCAGTGGAGATTTGGCAGCAGCAGTCATCCTGCTTTGACCAGAGATGGCTGATCCAGTCACCACGCTGAGCGCCAGCACCAACACATTATCCGGTGCGAGAGGTTCCACACCTGCAGGCATCTCTTTGAGAAGATAATACATTGCCAGAGCGCTGCCTCCCATATATTTTCTATAAAAGGCTTCATCTGGTTCCTCAACACTCAAAATACCACTGGTGAGGTCTACATGTAAGATCTTCCCGTTATAACCGTATGCCATTTCTCTCTCCTTTGTGCCGAAGTTATGGATCGAATCAACCGCCGCTGATGGATGAAAACATTTTGACATTATCGCCGTTCTGCAATCGGCGGGACATATCCGTTTCCTGCTCGTTATTCACGCTGATCACAACTTTTCGCGTGATGCCAAGTTCGTCCAGCAAATCCTGCAAACATGCTTCGTCCTTCAAGTGCAGCACAGCCTTTCCCTTGGATCCAGGGGGAAGTTTTTCCCGCAGGTTCGAATACAACTGAATATGTATATCCAATATGACCCGATACGCTTCTTTATTTATAGAATAATGTATCCAAATTTTATACCAAATCTAAAGAAGGGTGAATTGTCTCCAGGCTGACATTTACCTATCCATTGAGCAATTCCAGGTAGCGAAAGAGAAATCCGTTATCGATTCCCGGATTCGACAGGTGGCAGCGACATCAAGTAGGCATATACCGCTCGTAGTTCTTCATCGGTCATATAGCGGTAAGATTTCCACGGCATGTAGCCGGAGTGGATCATGCGCCCGTGTTTTTTGCCAATGCGAATCAGCTCGATAAAACCCACATCCCCCCAGGCAGGCAGGCGGCTGCCAGGACCCGAGGTCAGATTTGGTGCTGCCGGCCATTCGGCAGGAAATCCAGGGATCTCACCTCCCGACAGGTTTATTCCATGGCAGACCAGGCATGAAAGGGACAGATACTGACCATATAAGGAGGTCACACCAGGCTCCGGCACCTTCGGTGGTGGTGTATCATGAGGGATCAGTTCAACTGGAAGGAATGTGATCCCCTTAATGACATTCATGACAATGAAACCAGTAAAAGACAACTTACTGGGAGGCATGCTATTATCCACTGGTTGAACGCTGCGGATGTATGCCAAGGTCTTTGCCAGGTCTCCATCGCTCAGATAGTAGAACTCAGTAGAAGGCATAAACAAGAGCGGGGTTCCATCCGGACGAATGCCGTGCCGGATGGCGCTCACCAGGTTTGAGTCTGTGCGTTCAGCACCAATGCCACCTGCCCCACTGGTCAGGTTGGGTGTGATGACCTGTCCCAGTGCCGGGTTATCCATATAGACCAGCCCCTGCAGGTTTTCGCCATGACAGGCCTCACAACCCCGATACCGAAAAATACGCTGCCCCTCCATCAGGGAGGCTTCGTCTTTCGGAATAACCAATCTTTGCTCCGGAACCGTGTAAACCTTCTTAAGCCGCATCTGCCCGAGCCCATACAATCCAAGAGCCCCGAGAAGAGAAAGAGCCAGGAGAATTCCCATCAGGCTACCAGTCCATCTCAAAAATTTCTTCAAGCGTACCTCATTTATGAGCCTTTAATATTACCTGCCTGTCTTCCGAGATCTCGACATCATAAGCTGGAAGAGGTTTTTGGGCGGGTCCTTTAATCACCTTCCCGTTGCGGTCAAATACCGATCCGTGGCAAGGACACTCAAATCCTGAACCCTTCTCTTCCACCCGACAACCAAGGTGCGTGCAGATCAAGCTGTACGCACTTATGTTGCCTGCCTGGTTGTAGATCACCGCAGGTATTTCCACACGGATGGTACGCGAACCTTCAGGGAATTCGTTTATATCACCCAGCTCAAATTTGGATTGCTGGGTGGCAGGGGGATTGAAACTAAAAAACCGTACCAACCCGCCCAACCCAAGAAATCCTGCAACCCACAATAGAAGCTTGACAAAGTTACGCCGCGAAAAGAAAGGATGCATTTTCATATACTACCTCTGGATGGCACCCATAATTGTGAAAATCAGGATCACAAGCAATACCAGCAACACCAACCCCTGGGCCATGCGGTTGTTCCTGGAAAACCAAACCCCCTGGTCTTCTTTTTTGGGAGATGCCAAAAAGTAAGGAAACAAACCCAGGATAACGATGACCAGGATCGGAACAAGTATACCCATCACAAATAGATCACCGGTCTTGAGCAGGACCTGGATCCACAGGAAGAACCAGGGTGCACCTGAATCGCCACTTATTGCCCCACCAGCCGAAATAGGAGCAGCAATTGGGGCGGGGATGACCAGTGCAAACAAAAGTAATGAACCACCAGCGATCAGCATGGCTATTACTTCTTTGCGTATCAATTCCGAACGGGTGATCATTTTTCTCTGGGATCGTTTTTCGGGAGCAGCTGCAATGCCGCCATCCCGCCGTATCCGAAAAATATGCCAGATCACCAGGATACCCGCAAACAGGCTCAGCCCAAAGATATGCCAGGCATAGAACCGTGTCAGGGTGGAAGCACCAGGTTCGTCCGCCCCGACCACGAAATGATAGACTCCATCTCCGATCAACGGGATGGACTTTAACAGGTTTGTGCCTACCACCAGTGCCCAGCGTATACCTTCATCCCAGCGCAGAACATAGCCGGTAAAATCGAGCAGCAGGATAAGAATGAACAGCCCCAACCCCAGCAAATAGTTGAAGCGACGCGGTGGAGCATACGCTCCGGTCAGCACCACTCGCAGGAGATGCACGGTCATCATAATCACCAGGAATTGAGCAGACCAGTAATGCAGATTGCGCACCAGATTCCCGTAAGGGATAAGGGTGGTGATGCTTTCCACCGAATTGGCAGCCTGCCCCGGCACGGGAACATAGTAATACATCTCCAGCAATCCGGTTGCGAGCAAGATAAGAGAGAAAAATACAGCCAGTCCTCCTGCTCCCAGGGTGTAGCAGAAGCGGCTTTGCACCAGTGGCATGCGGGGTGGATGCAAGTGCTGAACAAAATTAGCCCTGGCGGGTTTTACCTCTGCCCCATTAAGATCTCCCATGAGATGGTAGCCAACACCTATGGCTGCCAGGAAAAGGATACCTGCCAGGATTAACGTGCCTGGAGCTTCACTTTCAGGTTTGCTGACTTTAACATGAACAGGTATGGCAGCAGCATTGGTGTGTCCTAAAATTAACCCCTCAGGTTGAACTTCGTTCATCTGCAGGATATAAGCCGTCAGATCCCAGGATTGTTCAGGCGACAGTGAGCCGGATGGGAAAAGTGGCATATTTTCTCTGATGTAAATCCTCAGCTCATATGAATTTGAATAACGCAACAGTGAACCTGCTCCTGCCACAGCCGGTGCGCCTGTTTCTGGAATCTGGAAACTGTTTTGGGGAGCATCTGTCCCATGACAACCGGATTTCCAACAATCCATGTCTTCTTTTCCAAATGAATCGCGCCACTCGTCTGTCAAGCCCTGCCCCCGGTCACCATGACAACTACTGCACATTCCCCAAAACACCATTTCACCAGGATGTACCTGGTCTGGTGCGGCTGGTGTCGGAGGTTGTTCCAAACGGGACATATCAAAGGTTGGTGTTACCTTAACTACAGCCTCGTTATTTTCTTTTAACCCCATTGCTGAAGATCCTGTATTCAACATAAGAAACACGATCCCCAACGACACAGCGATGGCAGGCATAAGAACACGGTGACGGGACATATAAAACTATTATACAAATAAATTGTGTAATAATGTACAAATTGGAGAATGAGACCGGCTCCATTGTATTTTTTCAAAGGAAACAATAAAAGTATTTGATAATTCTTCATCCTGTTCAAAAATTGGAATCCTCAATTCGACCCACAAGCCCTTCTTTTCGTTGAATCCTTGACATACTTCCTGAATTAATGATAAACTTTTCCCGTAACAAAAATCTTAAAAGGAGGTAGGTCCATGGCAAAATTCAGTACCCAAATTTATTTCATTCCTGCCCGCATTTTTAATGCAAGTGAAATGATCCTACCTTCTTGGAGTGCGCCTGTTCCCAATTGACAGTCGATCGTGTCAGCTTAGAGCCACGGTGCACACAGGCACCGTGGCTTTTTTATTCAACTGTCTTCCGATATCCCTTACCTTCAACCACGCGGGTAGATGGTTCGGCAGAAGGAAAAATATATGACAACTGTATTACAACCTTCAACGTATTATGACTTCCGTAAAACCCTGACCAGGAAAAAACTCCTTGGATTGTGGCGCATGATGAGCGGTTACCGCATGGCTTATACGACTGCCAACATAGCATTAGCCGTGTCTGCTCTGGCGAAGGCTCTGACCTACCTGCTGCTGCGCAATTTTGCCGACATGGTCGTAGGCAGCCGGTTGCCATTTGCCGGAACCTTCTCCGAGACCCTGGTGATGATCGCACTTGGATTCATCGGCCTGGCAATTATCGAAGGTGGCTTTTCCTATGTTTCGGGACGGCTGGCATCCTTCTCAGCTGAGGGGATCACACGACGCCTGCGCAACTTTCTCTTTGACCACATCCAGCGTCTGAGTTTTGCCTACCATAGCAAGACTCCTACCGGAGACCTGATCGAGCGCGTCACTTCCGACGTGGATTCGGTTCGAAATTTCTTCAACGAACAGGCAATCGGTGTAGGTCGCATCATCCTGATGTTCATCATCAACTTCATTGCCATCGGGCTGATCTCCTGGAAGCTGGCGCTGGCCTCAAGTGCTGTCATACCGGTCATACTGGTCGTCTCGATCTGGTTCTTCAAGAAAATAACCCTCATTTATGAGGCTTACCAGGAGCAGGAAGCCAAGCTATCCACCACCTTGCAGGAAAACCTGACCGGCGTGCGCGTGGTTAAAGCCTTTGCACGCCAGGGTTACGAGATGGACAAGTTTGAAAAGGACAACTGGGAGAAGTTCCTGCGCGGTAGGAAACTCTTGCGTATGAACGCATTCTTCTGGCCGTTATCCGACATCCTGTGCGGTTTTCAGATGTTGGCCGGTTTCATCCTGGCTGGCGTTATGGCCATCCATGGTGAGATCACGATCGGGACTTACCCTGCCTACGTTGGCCTGGTGGTCTGGCTGATCTGGCCCATGCGCAACCTGGGTCGCATCATCGTAAACACCTCGACCGGGTTGGTTTCGTATGAGCGCTTGATGCAGATCGTTAAACAGGAGAGGGAATCTCTAACAGAGGGATCTGTTGAACCAAATGTTGTTGTGAAAGGCCAGATCTCTTTCGAAGATGTATCCTTTCAATATGAAGACGGCAATACGGATGTTATCAAACACATCAGCTTCCAGGTCCAACCAGGACAGGTCGTGGCACTGCTGGGGTCAACCGGATCCGGCAAAACAACGTTGGTGAACCTGTTACCGCGCTTTTACGAATATTCCGAAGGCCGCATCCTCCTGGATGGCAAGCCACTCACAGATTACACCCGCCAGTATCTGCGCGGCTTGATCGGCATCGTTGAGCAGGAACCTTTCCTGTTCAGCCGTTCGATCCGTGAAAATATCACTTACGGGGTTGGCAGGCTGGTACCGGATGAAGAACTGGAGCAGGCTTCCCGGGCTGCCGCCATACATGAAGTCATCCTGACTTTTCCGGAAGGTTATAAAACACTGGTCGGTGAAAAGGGTGTCACCCTCTCCGGAGGACAAAAACAACGCGTGGCCATCGCCCGAACCCTGCTCAAAGACCCACGCATCCTGATCCTGGACGACTCGACCTCTTCTGTGGACATGGAAACCGAAACTGAGATCCGCACAGCCTTGACCGGATTAATGAAGGACCGCACCACATTCATCATCGCCCACCGAATTCAATCGGTGATGGAGGCTGACCTGATCCTGGTCATGGACAAAGGCGAGGTGATCCAGATGGGTCGCCACAAAGACCTGGTCTCCCGAGAAGGCATGTACCGCCAGATCTATGATATCCAGACCAGGATCGATGAAGAATTGGAAGAAGAGATCGAATCAATAACCTAGTGCCCCTTTGTGCAAAGCCCGGTCCGCCTTATTCAAGCGGGGGCGAACCTCTAAAAAAAACAAGGCACGGAGAAAAATATTATGTCGGATGATCAGATAGAACTCGAAGAAGAAGAATTTACCAGCCAAATTACCGCACCCACTTTCAAACGCATTGTGGATCTGCTCAAACCGCATAAACGCTGGTTGATGGGATTCCTTTTTGCAGCCGCTGGTACTGCCGGGCTGGATGCACTATTCACTTACATTAACAGATCCATGATCGACCAGGGCATCGCCAACCACAGCATCCCCACGTTGCTGAAGTACGCCAGTTACTACGGTGGTCTTCAGCTGGCGCAGGGAGCCCTGGTATTCGGACTGATCTACCTGGCCGGGATCCTGGGTGAACGTATACAGTACGATTTGCGCAAAGCTGTCTTCAACCATTTACAGGACCTGTCGCTCTCGTATTACAGCCAGAACGCCGTTGGCCGCCTGATGGCGCGCGTCACCTCGGACACGGGGCGGGTTTCCAACCTGATGACCTGGGGTATGCTGGACGTGACCTGGGCTATCGTCAGCGTGATCTTCTCGGTGGCTTTCATGTTCCTGATCAACTGGAAACTGGCATTGATCGTTTTCACGATCATCCCGATCATGGTCATCATTGCCGTGAACTTCCGCAAGAAGATCCTGGTGGAGTTTCGCAATTCACGCCGCGCCAATTCGAAGATCACGGGTGAATATAATCAGAACATCCAGGGCATGCATGTGGTCAAAGCACTCGGCAGGGAAGATGAAAACCTGAAAGAATTCTCGGTATTATCCGACAATATGTACAAAGCCACCTACCGTGCTGCCTGGTTGTCGGCGCTCTTCCTGCCTATCGTGCAGATCATAAGTGCCTTCGCACTGGGTGCCATCGTCTGGTACGGTGGGTTGCAGAGCCAGATCCAAGGTTTCTCTGTAGGTAACATCCACGCCTTCGTATCGTACCTGACCTTTATGATCTGGCCGGTACAGGACCTGGCGCGCGTCTATGCCGAGATGCAGCAATCCATTGCATCCGCTGAACGCATCTTTAACCTGGTCGATACCACACCCGAGATCCAAAATCGCCCGGATGCCATTATGGCTGAAACGATCCTGGGCGATATAGAGTTTGACCATGTGGATTTCTATTATGAGGACCGCAAGCCTGTGTTGACGGATTTTTCACTCAAAGTAAAACCGGGCGAGATGATCGCCCTGGTCGGACCGACCGGTGGCGGAAAGACGACCATCGTTAATCTTTTGTGTCGATTCTACGAACCCAAAAAAGGCGTCATCCGTATCAACGGCAGGGATTACACGGATTACACCCTGCAATCCATCCACAACCGGGTGGGGATCGTCGTGCAAACTCCACATCTTTTCTCCGGAACGATCCTTGAAAATATTCGCTATGGGCGGCTGGGTTCGAGCGACGAAGAAGTGCTGGAAGCAGCCAAAGTTGCTGGGGCCCACGATTTCATTACAACCTTCGAAAAAGGTTACGAACAGGAAGTCGGTGAGGGCGGCAACATGCTCTCGGTCGGTCAGAAACAGCTCATCAGCCTGGCGCGTGCCGTGCTGGCCAGACCCGAGATCTTCATCATGGACGAAGCCACTTCGAGCGTGGACACGCTTACGGAGGCGCTCATACAAAGGGGCATGGAAGCCCTGATGCAGGGACGCACCTCGTTCATTATTGCCCACCGCCTGAGCACCATCCGCCGTGCGGACCGCATCGTGGTCATCCAGGATGGGCACATCGCCGAGATCGGCACGCATTCCGAACTGCTCAAGCTGCGCGGCCAGTATTACCGCCTGTATACCCAGCAGTTCAAGTACGAGAAAGAACAGGTCTATGGTGCTGGTATGGCGGGCGTTGAGCCTGTGACCGTGTAGAATTCAGCCTGTTTTTTGCTTGGGAAAATTCAGGCAAGAGTACTGTAAACCCGGGTGGTTCCAAACTCCAATCGCCAACCGGGAATAATAGATACAAAAAAAGCGCTTTCCTGCAGGGGAAGGCGCTTTGAAATGAGTTATCAAGCCAACAATAATTTATAATCATCACAAATGAAATTCATTACCCTGACACCCGACCAGGATCCACTGATTCAACAGGCTGCACAAATCCTGGTGGATGGATTTGGATCCCATTGGCCCGAAGCCTGGCCAACTTTGCAGGATGCCCTGGATGAAGTCCATGAGATGCTCTGTGCTGACCGTATCCTGCGGGTGGTGCTTGATTCGGCAGGGAACGTGGCAGGATGGATCGGTGGGATCCCGCAATATGATGGTCTTGTTTGGGAATTGCATCCACTCGTCGTTAAAAAGGAAATGCAAGGGCAAGGTCTTGGCCGCGGTTTGGTCCTGGATCTTGAAGAACAGGTTCGAGGGCGCGGTGGCATCACGATCACCCTCGGCACAGATGACGAAGATAACAGTACCACTTTATCCAACGTCGATCTTTATGAAAAGACGTGGAAGAAGATCAAAGGGATCAAAAATTTGAAGGGGCACCCTTATGCGTTCTATCAAAAAATGGGGTTCACGATCACTGGTGTAGTGCCGGATGCCAACGGGTTGGGGAAGCCTGACATCCTGATGTCCAAACGGATCCAACCATAATATTATTCTTTGTGATCGATGCTCCTGAAATCCGGGTTGGTGCAAACAGACAAATGGTACCTGTCATCTCTCTTTTTATTTTATTAACACTCCCGCCACAAAATCAGCGATATTTTCCAATGCTCTGCCTGTTTCAGGCAGGAACGGGATTATTTGAAAAACGTGAAACATCTCTTCCCAGATCTCCAGCGTGACATCAACACCGGCTTCCTGAGCTTTTTCTGCAACCCGCCTGGCATCATCCAGCAGGATCTCATCCGTCCCAACCTGGATCAGCAGGGGTGGCAGACCTTTCAAGTCTGCATAGAGGGGTGAGATGAGCGGGGAGCGCAGATCAATCCCCCCGGCATAATTTTTGGCAGATCGCGTCAAGCCATCCGGGCTTAGAATTTTGTCCAAGGGTGCTTTTTCATGGACACAGGCACCGGTACAGGCCAGATCCGTCCACGGAGAAATGCAAACCGCCCCAGCCGGGAGTGGCTCTCCAGAATCACGCAGGGCGAGCAGGGTTGCCAGGGTCAAACCTCCCCCGGCAGAATCACCGGCCAGGATCATCTGGGAAGGGTTTAGCCCCTGCGTCAACAGCCAACGATAAGCCTTGCTGGCATCCTCAACGGCAGCAGGAAAGGGGTGTTCGGGTGCCAAACGATAATTGATCGCCATTGCACGCATTCCGGTCGAGCGTGACAGCCGGGCAACCAGCTCGCGATGGGTGTTGATCGACCCCAGGTTATAGGCACCACCATGCAGGTACAGGAACACCCCCAGGTCAGCGCCAGGGGCTTCGATCCACTCACCCGGGACACCATTCACATTGACGGGTTGACAACGGATATCCGCAGGAAGTTTTACGATCCTGGCGATCTTCTCCTGCTGGGCGCGCTGCTCATCAACGTTTTCTTCCGACCAGCCTGACAATTGGAAAGAGAGCATCTTCTTGGTAATTTTTGCCTGCAAGCTCATGAAGTCATCCTTTAAATATTTGCATCTACCCTGAATTATTGAGAAGATGCTCGTATGATTATCTCATAACATTATGGCATGGATCTTTGTTTTATTGTGGTTAAGCAAGGTCGATTTTCGCAAATTAATATACAATAGTCTTGATCAGAAAAAAAAGGAACTTACCAGCGATCTTATTGTGGAAAAGGATTAACGAACATATGAGCACATCAACCACATCCAAGCTCTCCCTGCGCACCAAATTGCTCTTCAGCACCGGCGACCTGACCACCAGCATGCCGCAAGCCATTATCATTTTCTTCCAGCTTTATTTCCTGACCGATATCGCCGGGCTGCGACCGGATTATGCAGCCTGGGCCATTGCAGCCGGCAGGCTCTGGGATGCCATCAATGATCCTTTGTTTGGAGTGATCTCGGATCGTATCAAGAGCAAACATGGGCGCAGACGGGTGCTGCTGCTGTACGGTGCCATCCCCCTGGGATTGACGTATGCCATGATGTGGTTCGTGCCCCAATTCGGGCAGCTTGGGCTGGCGGTTTTCTACGCGCTGACATTCATCCTGTTTGATACCTGCTATACCGCGGTGCATGTCGGTTACAACTCGCTGACCCCGGAGCTGACATCCGACTATGATGAAAGAAGTTCGCTGAACGGTTACCGCATGGTCATCTCCATCTCGGGCACATTGGGAGCGATCATCTTTGCAACCGTTTTAGGCTGGTATATGGAAGATGTGCGCCAGTTGTACATCTACCTGGGTATCGGGCTGGGATTGTTCAGCATCCTGCCACCTCTGATCGTCTTCCGGGTCACGCACGCCTTCCGCAGCAACCTGGCGACAGAACCCCTGCCCGTGATGAAATCCATCCTGACCACGGTCCGCAACCGCCCATTCCAGATCGTGATGGGACTTTACCTGATGAGTTGGACCGCGGCCAGCATCATGGCAGCCGTGCTGGTTTATTTCGCCAACTATTATATGCGAGTGCCGGACCAATCCAATTACCTGGTACTGGCTGCGCAAGGATCAGCCATCGCCTTCGTCCCGCTGGTGGTGTGGTTATCCAGGAAATATGACAAACGGAGGGCATTCATCATCGGTTGTGCGAGCTGGATCGTATTCCTGTTGACCATCTTTTTGCTGCAGCCCTCCCAGGTCGGACTGGCCTTCACCTGTGCCATATTCTCCGGGCTGGGCATCGCCACTGTCTATGTAGTCCCGTGGGCCATGCTGCCGGATATCATCGAGCACGACGAATTGACGACAGGTCAACGCCGTGAAGGGTCTTTTTACGCCATGGCTTCCTTCTTCCAAAAATTGGGGACAGGCGCAGCCCTGTGGTTAATGGGACAGATCTTTGCCCTGACCGGATACATCAACCCGACTTCCGGAAGTCCCTTCCCCACCCAGCCAGGCGTAGCCATCACGGTCATCCGCTGGTTTGCCAGCATTGTCCCGGCTGGTCTGGTTTTGATCTCGATCATCTTTGCATGGAGGTACTCCATCACACGCCAGGCACATCAACAAATGCTGGAGCAGTTGAAAGAAGGCGCCATAAAAATAGATCCTTCATAAAATCCCGTTTAATATCCAGGTGTTCTGCCACTGACACCCTGGCCGGTTTTCCTGTAACTTATCGATAATTCAGAGAAGAGGTTTCCAATCTTTTTTATGGTACGATTCCAGTTAATTCGATACGGGGTGGATCACCACGACCCCAATCCATATTCCCGATCATTCCGCCACCTGAACCCAGTGAATTCGTTCTCCTCAGGAGAATATTATGAACACAAAAAAGACCCTGCTATTTCCATTAATATTCCTCATCCTGCTGGTGATCAGCGCCTGTGGTCCTGCAACTGAAACAACTTCTCCAACCCAGGATGGTGCCTTGCTGACAGCCATTGTTGACACCGCCCAGGCAGAAACGATCCAGGCTGCCATTGAGGGGACACAGACACACATGGCAATTTCCACAACAAGCACAAGCAAAGCGATGATCAGCGTCAGCAAGGAAACCAACTGCCGGCTGGGACCGGATGTCGTCTACGAACGCGTTGGGCAACTGGACCCCGGTGTGATGGCGGAGGTATTCGCCCTGGACCCGGGTAGGGGTTATTATTACATTGAAAATCCCGGCAATCCCGGCACCTATTGCTGGGTGTGGGGCGAATTCGCTACACCCGTGAACGATCTTGCGGTATTGCCGATCTATACGCCTGCCCATACCCCCCTGCTGGTCATTACCTCCACGCCAGAGTTAATCCCCTCAGAAACATGTACATTTGTTTCACAGTATCCTGGCAATGACGCCATATTCACGCCCGGACAATTGGATGTGGATTTCGAATGGATCGTAAAAAACACCGGTTCGACAACCTGGTACAAAGCCAATATGGATTATGAATTTGTCAGCGGTCAGAATTTACACGGTATGGTGACCATCTCCAACCTGACTGCGGATATCTATCCAGATAAAGAATCCACATTACTCCTGGACCTGATCGTACCGAACGATCCTGGACTATATACCGAAACCTGGGCTCTGGTTCGAACCTACCCATCAATAAAAACGTTCTGTTCTGTGACATTTACCATTGAGGTCAAATGAAGGCAAACCCTGATCGAAATAATACAAGGTTCGAGGGTGTTGAAAAAGACCTTCTGTAATGTCATTCCCTTGCAGGGACGATGTGCGATGGATGGATGTTCTTCCATCCAGACACTTGCACCTGCATGCACACCTGCCCTCCTCCGCTAAAAACATGCGGAGCGAACTGCCGTAAGGACGCCGGGACGGTGTGGCGGGCGGTGCCAGGGAGTGCAGGTGAGCAATCCCCTATTTGACGAGGAGATCCCGCAAGGGGACAAGTGTTGTCACGACCGGTGGAAGGAACACCGGTCTCCCCCAAAAAATGGGGACTGTGTCGCAATGACATATTTAAAGCAATTGCTTCTTTTTCAACACCATCGGGTTCTAATTTTCGTAAATAATCATGTAATTATCTTGAATGGAGATCCTGGCAAGGATGACCTGGGGGTTACTCTTTTTTATGGTATGATTCTGGTTAATGCAATAAGGGGTGGATGACAACCAGCTCAATCCTCATTCTTGATCATTCTGCCACCTGGCATTAGAGAGATCGTTCTCTTTAAGGAGATTATTATGAACAAAAAAAATTTCATGTACCTTCTATCAACAACCCTCATCCTGCTGGTGATCAGCGCCTGTGGTCCTGCTGCTGAAACAACGGCTCCAACCCAGGAAGGCGCCTTGCAGACAGCCATAGTAGACACAGCCCAGGCTGCCGTGGCGGGGACCCTGACCCAGATGGCGCTCTTGCGACCAAGCGATACTCCCATACCGACCTTCACCGAAATACCCTTGCTGACAGAAACAAAAAGACCGCGGGCAACCTCAGATAAACCGATGATCAGCGTCAGCAAGGAGACCAACTGCCGGTTGGGACCGGATGTCGTTTACGAACGTGTTGGAATGCTGGATACTGGTGTGATGGCGGAGGTATTCGCCCTGGACCCAAGCAGGGGCTATTATTACATTGAAAATCCCGATAATCCCGGCACCTATTGCTGGATCTGGGGCTTCTATGTCACGCAAGTGAACGACTTTGCATTATTGCCGATCTATACACCTGCCAATACCCCCAAACTGGCGAATACGTCCACGCCATCCTTAACGACCACATTTACCCCCACAGGCACGCTCAATACCCCCACACCTACTCCCACAGGGACGCTCAATACCCCCACTGCGACAACCACAGGACCATGTACATTGGTCTCGCTTTTACCTGCCCAAAACGCTATATTCAAACCCAACCAAGAATATGTTGACCTTGAATGGATCGTAACAAACACCAGTACTTCAACATGGAAAACAACCGACGGAGTGAGCTATAAGTGGCTCAGCGGTAATAAATTACATGGTGCAACTGAGACAGCCTCTCTCACTGCTGATATCGCTCCGGGAGATAAATCCACCTTACTCCTGGATCTGATCGTACCAGCTACGATCGGTAAATACACGGAAACCTGGGCTCTGGTTAAGGGCACCGTCAATCTGTGTACTGCGACAATCAACTTTGAAGTTCGAAACCCCTGATCGAGGAAACCACCTGATGCCTTCCATGGGTTAACAAGCATTGACCCGGGCAGGCGATCGTTATAAACCAACCAATTTGATAGATAATAACTCCCTCTTGCGGGGAGTTATTTTGTTAACCCGGGGTTAAAGTTATATCCATACAATATATGGACAAACCCTTGACAAATTATTGTCATTGTGTATACTATAGATACTTAATCGGATAAAGATACTCATGAATAATACACACACCTTCAATCTCAAAGCAGTGATGCGTCTAACCGGGCTGAGCGCCGATTCCCTGCGAGCCTGGGAGCGCCGTTACAACCTGCCGGCTCCGGGACGCACCCCCGGCGGGCAGCGCACCTACTCGCAGCGTGACATCGCTACCATCCAATGGCTGATGACAAAACGATCCGAAGGCCTCAGCATCTCCAATTCGGTGGGTCTGTGGAACGAACTGATCCGGAATGGTACCGATCCCCTGCAGGAAGATCGTCTTTTCGCATCCATCCAGGCTGCAAATTTTCCATTGGGTGAGAGCGATTCATCGCTGGACGATCTGCGTGGTCACTGGAAGAAAGCCTGCCTTCTCTTTGATGAAAACCTGGCTGAGCAGGTCGTCAACAGGGCTTTCGCCCTGGCCGACCCGGAAACGGTGTGCACTGAGATTCTTCTGAAAGGTATGCTTGAAATCGGAGAAAGCTGGTACCTGGGACAAGCCAGTGTTCAACAGGAACACTTCGCAGCCGGGGTTGCCCGGCGACGCCTGGGCAGCCTGATATCCGCCATGCCCCCTGCAAACCGGGCGGAAACCATCCTGGTGTGCTGCCCGCCCGGTGAGGAGCATAGCCTGCCCGGGACCTGCCTGACCTTCCTGCTGCGCAGGCAGGGTTATAAAGTGATCGACCTGGGTGCCAACGTCCCGATTGCACAACTGAAAGAGACGGCTGAAAGCATTCACCCCCGGCTGGTCATCCTTTCCGCACAGCAATTGAGCAGTGCCGTGCAAATAGGTCGATGTGCACAAGCACTGGCAGATTCCAGCCCGATCGGGTTTGGTGGACGTATTTTTAAGGTCAGTCCCGGGCTCATCAAGCATCTCCCGGTGTATTTTCTGGGCGATACACTCGAGGAAGCTTCCAGAGGAATCGCGGAAACCACCTTTCACAAGAACCGGATATCCAATTCCGATGAAAGGGAAAATCCCCACCGGGACCTTTATGAGACTCTCGAGCTCAACCGGCATGCCATCCATTCACATCTCTCAACCCGATCTTCTATCGGCGATAATCAAGGAGGAATTCACGACGAAATAACCATATTCATGAACAATTCGGTTGCCGCGGCGCTTTACTTCGGTGACCTGGATCTTCTCCTGCCTGAAATGGACTGGTTGGAAGGTTTTCTACACAACCGCCAATATGGCAATCAACAAGCAGGCGAGCCCCTGAGCATGTATATCGACAGCGTTCATCAAGTGATCGGGCAGGAAGCTGCACCCCTATTGAACTGGTTTGACCTGCACCTTTCCAGGCAGAATCAGCCAGGTAAAAATTCATAATTTCTCTCTCAATTAATTTCAACCCAACTATAAGGAGTCGTAATGACAACAACAACAGAAATTCGTTCCAACCAGGCTAAATTTTCCAGCCTGCGCCGTTTCAACCTGATCATGGGCTTTTTGCACCTGATCCAGGGTGTTTTTATGTGGGTCGTCAGCAATGACACCACCTATCCTGTTTTCACCAATTTCCTCAGTTTTAACACCAGTACTTTTTCATTGGCGCCAGTTGCAAAACTCTTTTACGAATTACCCCTGGGTCCGGCTGTTGCGATCTTTCTCCTGATCTCCGCCGTCGCACACTTTTACCTGAGCAGCATTGGCTATGATGGTTATGTAAAGAAACTGGAACAAGGCAGGAACCCCATCCGGTTCTATGAATATGCCCTCAGCTCCTCCCTGATGATCGTGCTGATCGGTATGCTGGCCGGGGTGTGGGACCTGGGTGCCATCCTGGTGATGTTCGGTTTGAACGCCATGATGAACCTGTTCGGACTGCTGATGGAAAGCCTGAACCAGGGCAAGGAAAAATTGGACTGGAAACCTTTCACTTTCGGCTCGATCGCCGGCATCATCCCCTGGCTGGTGATCTTCATTTACTTCTTCGGTTCGATCGCCTCGGGCGGGGAAGCCAAACCACCCGCCTTTGTGTACGCCATCATCCCGACCCTGTTCGTGTTCTTCAACACCTTTGCCATCAACATGTACCTGCAATATAAAAAGATCGGACCCTGGAAGGATTACCTTTACGGTGAACGCGCTTACATCATTTTAAGCCTGGTCGCCAAGACCATATTAGCCTGGATGATCTTTGCTGGAACACTGGCGCCAGTTTAACAATCAGGAGGTTCCATGAAAATTGCCATCGTCACCGACAGCACTTGCGATCTTCCCGCAGATAGCGTGCAACGCTACGGCATAGAAGTCCTGCCGCTCTTCATCCAGATGGGTGAAGAGCGGTTGATGGACGGGGTCAACATCACCAAGGACGAGTTCTATACCCGTCTGCCAGACTATGACCCCGCACCAACCACCGCCACACCCGGGCCGGAAATCTTCATCACTCATTATGAAGAGTTGGCGGATAAAGGATTTGAGGCTATTCTATCCATCCACATCTCTGAAGTGCTCAGCGCCACCATCAACTCGGCTCGCACTGCAGCCAAAGAATTTACCCGCATCCCTGTCAGCGTACTGGATTCCGGTCAACTCAGCATGGGGTTGGGGTTCCTGGTGGAAAAAGCAGCCCGGATGGCACAGTCTGGTAATAAGATCGAAGAGATCCTGGAATCCCTGAAGGATCTCATGCCCCGCACGTATGTCTTCGCGGCGCTGGACACACTGGAATACCTGCGCCGAAGCGGACGCATGCATGTTGCCGTGGCACGTTTTGGAGAGATCCTGAAGTTGAAACCTCTCCTGCACATGAACCAGGGAAAACCTGTCGCCCACCGCGTCCGTACCACGCGACGGGCAACGGAACGGTTGATCAGCTGGCTGGATGAATACGGTCCTTTCCAAGAATTGGCCATAGTGCACGCCGGTGTGGAATCCCGGGCTGAGGCTTTGCGCGAGCAGGTTCGAAATTACCTGCCCGATGCAGAAATTTCCATTCAGCAGATCACACCCGCGCTGGGTTGCCATCTTGGGGTGGGTGCGCTCGGATTCGCCGTGATCTCACAAGAAATAAATTGATCCATTAATTACCTTCTCAGAAATGAGCCTCATGAATGCCGATGAGCGTGCTTCTGAATCCATTATTGGATATTGAAAGACAAGGAGAATAAATGAACCTGTTAAAGATACTCCAGATCATCGCCGTTATCGCCACGATATTGACCGGTCTGTTGTCCCTGGTCGCACCGACCAAAATTGAAGGCTTCACCGGCATCCATCCAGTCGGCGGGCGCGGCATCACGGAGATCCGCGCCATATTTGGAGGATTGTTCATCGGGCTTGGTATCGCGGCTTTATTGTTGGATAAAGCCGCAGCGTATCCCGTGCTTGGGATCATGTACCTGGCGATCGCCGTGGTCCGGGCGGTCTCGATGCTTGTCGATAGATCCATCGAAAGCTCGAACGTCATCAGCCTGGTAATTGAGATCGTGATCGGCGTGATACTGGTGCTGTGATGAAGACTGCGAAACTAATCTCAATATCAGGACTGCTGGCCATGACAGCTGTACTGATCTACGGTTTCACAGTGGGAGATTTCTCCAGTGAAGGCAGCACGCTGTTAAAAATGCCGTGGGGTATTGTCTCCCTGGTGGACCTGTACACCGGCTTCATGCTGTTTTCCGGTTGGATCCTGTACCGCGAGAAGTCGCTGCCGGTCGCCATCCTGTGGACGGCGGCAATGCTCACGCTCGGTTTCTGGGCTGGAAGTTTGTACGCACTTCTGGCGCTTTTGCGCTGCAAGGGTGACTGGCGCAAGTTCTGGTTGGGAAAGCATGCCGTCTAAACTGAGCGAACTGCTGGATGAATTCCGTTCTGTGCTGGGCAACCGCCTGCTGGATGTCATCCTGCCGCCGACCCTCTTCCTGTTGGTCAACGGATTGTGGGGGTTGACAGCCGCAATAGCAGCCGCACTGGTTTTATCTCTCATGCTGGGTTTTCTGCGCTGGCGGCGAGGTGAACCCTTGCAATATGCGCTTGGCGGGGTCGGCAGCGTGCTGCTGGCTATCGGACTGGTCTGGATAGCCGGACGTGCCGAGGGTTATTTCCTGCCCGGATTGTTCAGCGGTGTGCTGACCGTGGCGCTCTGCCTGGTCAGTCTGTTTGCAAGCCGCCCACTGACCGCCTGGAGCAGTTACCTGGCAAGGCGCTGGCCGCTGGGTTGGTACTGGCATGGGCGTGTACGCCCGGCCTACACCGAAACCACCCTGCTTTGGACATTATTCTTCGGAGTGCGCTTAGCCTGGCAAATTCAGCTCTACCTCAATTCCGAGACAAACACCCTGGCCTGGGTGCAATCACTGACCGGCTGGCCCGCAATCATCTTGCTGCTGGTGGTGACCTACCTCTACGGTACATGGCGGCTGAAGAATCTGAAAGGACCCAGCCTGGATGAATTCAAATCCGGTATACCTGCACCCTGGCAGGGACAACAACGCGGTTTTTAAGAAAAAATTTATTATTTCTACGAATAGAGGTGAATGAATGATCCGGGATCAATGGTACATCGTTCTGGAATCGAGCGAAGTCAACAGAAAACCCGTGGGTGTAACACGCATGGGTGAAAAACTGGTCTTCTGGCGTAACAGCGCTGGAAACATCCACTGTGCGGTAGATCGTTGTGTCCACCGCGGCGTTGCCCTGAGCAAGGGTACGATCGTTGACGACCACCTGCAATGCCCCTTCCACGGATTCGAGTATGATGCCAGCGGAAGCTGTGTTCACATCCCCGCTAATGGACGTGACGGCCTCATTCCAAAAGCGATGCGCGTGGCAACCTATCCCACTTATGAAGCACACGGGTTCATCTGGATCTGGTGGGGTGAAGGCAAACCGCCGGACTCACCGACCTTCTTCGATAATATCGACGCCACTTTTTTCCACGCCTCAGCAATCGACCCCTGGGAGGCACACTATTCACGCGTGATAGAAAACCAGTTGGATGTGGTGCATTTGCCGTTTATCCACCATAATACCATCGGACGCGGTAACCGCACGGTTGTGGACGGGCCAGTGGTGGAGTGGAAAGGCGACAAAATGCTCTACACCTACGTGTTTAACCGCCTGGATGATGGCAGACCCCCGCGCAAACCATCTGAACTATCGGCAAAAACTGCTGCCAGCGTCCACCTGGAATTCATCATGCCCAACCTGTGGCAGAATTACATCAGCCCGGATGTGCGCATCCTGGCTGCTTTTGTGCCGGTGGATGACGGGCATACCTTGCTTTACCTGCGCTTCTACCAGAAATTCCTGCCCGTACCCATACTGGGTAAACTGGTCGCCCGACTGGCCATGCCCAGCAATGTTTACATCGCCCACGAAGACCGACGCATAGTGATCACACAGCAACCAAAAGCCAGCGGATTGAAAATAGGCGAAGTTCTCATCCAGGGTGATCTGCCAATCATTGAATACCGCCGTAAACGCGAGGAATTAAAACGCTAACCGGAAGACCGATGGGGGTAGGTGAATGGCTGACAAGAACGAAAAATTCTCTCTGTTCAATCAAATAGACCGAATTTCTCAAATGCAAATCATGGTCAAACCCGGAGGCTTTTCGTTTACTCGACCGGATAAAAAACAATATACCATCTCAAAAATTGATTGTGTAATTTTCGGTTGTGAGTGAGATCTTTTAATGGCAAAATGAAGTACAAATCAAATTTACAGAAAAGGCTCACCGATGGAACAAACCCTTCCGGACACAGAAACAATGTATTCAGCCCTGGTCAATAAAGACAGTAATTTTGAGGGGATCTTCCTGGCCGGGATCAAGACAACCGGCATTTTTTGTCGACCCACCTGTACTGCCCGAAAACCAAAACTGGAGAATGTGGAGTTTTTTGGCACAGTACGTGAAGCGCTTGTGAATGGTTACCGCCCCTGCAAAGTTTGTTCTCCGCTAGATTATAAGGGGAAAGCACCCGACTGGCTGGCTCCATTATTATCTGAGATCAACGCGAACCCGCTGATCAGGATACAAAGCAGCGACCTGCGAACCAGGGGGTTGGAACCCACCCGCGTAAATTACTGGTTCAAGAAACATCATGGCATGACTTTCCAGGCTTATTTACGTGCTTTACGGATCGGGCAGGCTTATGGAAGGATCAAATATGGAGAAGGAGTTACGGAAACAGCTTTTGAGTCCGGCTACAATTCGCTAAGTGGTTTCACCGATTCGTTCAAAAAGAAAGCTGGTTTTAATCCCGGCAAAAGCCAGGAGGGGCAACTGATCGTTACCACCCGGATATTAACTCCCCTGGGTCCCATGCTGGCTGGAGCCAGTGAAGAAGGTATTTGTCTATTGGAGTTTGTCGATAGAAGAATGCTGGAAACCCAGATAAAAAGGTTGAACAGGTTATTAAAAGCCGAGGTTGTCCCCGGTTTCAGCAAGCATTTTGATGATCTCAGCACGCAATTGGAAGAATATTTTTCCGGCAAACGCAAGGTATTTAACATTCCCCTGGTAATGCCCGGAACACCTTTTCAACAAAGAGTATGGGCAGGCTTGCAATTGATCCCGTATGGATCCACCCGCTCCTACAAAGAACAAGCGGGGATCATTGGTCAGCCCGCAGCAGTGCGCGCCATGGCTAGAGCCAATGGCGATAACAGGATCGCCATCATCATTCCATGCCATCGTGTCATCGGGGCAGATGGTAAACTTGTCGGTTATGGGGGTGGATTATGGCGCAAGCGATACCTGTTGAATCACGAGATCAAGCATAAGGAATAGGTCATAAACATCCCTGGAAAATTCCGGGGATGTTTTTTTAATTAGAGGCAGGTTGATATAGCCAGGGTCAGCTTTGAAAAAGTGCACCAGCCAGGAAACCATTATTTCAATCGCAAGCACCTGGATCATTAATTCGTTTTTTGGGAAGGAATCTTAAATACAAATCCGGTAGAAAACCCAGGATCAATACAAGAACCAGGAAATAAATTATCGGAGTATATAAGAATATTTCATATGAAGAAAGAATTAATGAACTTCCCATGAAAATTAATGCGCAATATTCTTGGGGAAGAGCATATCGTGTGCGTAGTAACGACACCAGTCCAAGGATCGGTATCAAGAATAAAGAGTAATCATGACTGTGCAGATGCGGCACAAAAACCATGGTCAGTAATATCGATATGCCGAGCTGTTTGAATTCAATTGCTTGAGCTTTCATCCACATTGTGCATGTGAACATAACTGAAAGAAGATAACCTGAATATCCAAGTATATGGAGTGTTTGGGGATTGATCGCAGGAAAACTGCGAAGCAAAAAACCCATAAAGGTTGCCATTCTATCCACATTAAATCCAAGCCCTTGCCCGCTATAGATCAGACTATTAATAAATTCATCAAACCCTTTCAAACCCAATAATAAGTATGTATATATAAAGAGCAATACTCCCCAAAAGACAAACCACCACCAAATCTTCCTGCGATTAAAAATGAAAGGAAGAGCCAAAGCCAATGCAAGTTGAGGCCTGATCATGGCAAGAGCAAGACCCAACCCGGCAACTTTCTCTTGAGAGAAAATTACTCCAGTTACAAATATGGAAATGGAAAGGAGCAGAAAGGTGGAATCCTGACCACGTATCAAGGAAACAAATACAGGTGAGAAAAACAATATTGAAATCCCAATCATTACCTTATATATTTTTCCCAATTTTAATAATTTTAACAGATTCAGCAAAACAACCAGGGTAATGAGATGAAAAATGATCAGGATAAAGATCCATCTAAACAACGAAATATTAATATTTTCAATTACTACCCATCCGAGCAAAGGTGCAAGCAGCGGAGGGTGATTAAATGGGTAAAAACGTTGAAATTTGATTAAAGGAAAAAAATATTCTTGAACAATTTTTTGCAGATCAAGGTCATAGATTCGATGAGATGAAAAAAATTTGAATATATAACCGGCCGAATAAAATACAATAAAGTTTACCCTCTCATAAAGGTTCTTATTAAATGCGTTATTAATCAAATAATAGAAGAAACCATAACCCCATGCGACCTGAATTGATAACACCAGGATTATTAATTGGTTTTTCTTATTTATTAGCCACAATTTCATGTTAGATTTCGGTGTTCAAATTTATTCTTGTTAATCAGTTTAATCGAAAAAATATTAAAGCAAGCATTGAGAAAATTGGTCATTTTCACGAGCTTAGCCAAGCCGATCATTACCAAGAGTTGATAAAAATTGGGGAGAGAATTTTTTTCATTGGTGCATCTTGCTTACGAACCATCCACCTTCCTTGAATCAGCGAGAAGAAACAACCCTTAGATATTTTTATCCCGATGGATGAAAGGCAGTTGCCAAACCCGCCAGGCAGCCTCAATCTGAATCTGAAACGACATCTTGGTTTTACCCCTTTTCCGGTCAGCAAAATAGATGGGAACTTCAACAACCTGGATACCGAGGTGGTGTGCCAGGTAAGTCAATTCGATAAGGAAGACATATCCTCTCGAATGAATTAGATCAAGTGGTATTTTTGCAAGTGCATCGGAACGCCAGAGTCGAAAACCCGTAGTAAGGTCATGGTAAGGGAGTCCCAGTATTAGACGGGCATATGAATTGCCAAATGCCGAGAGCCCGCGGCGGGCATAAGACCATTGGCGATCAACGCTTCCTCCCTTGATATAACGTGAACCAATGATCATCGCGCAGTCTTTGAGATGTTCAGACATGGCAACCAGATCAGCGGGATCATGTGAGAAATCGGCATCCATTTGACCGATCCCATCCACACCCTGATCCAGAAAATATTTGAACCCTTGAATACTAGCTGAAGCATAACCCGATTTTTCGGGTCTATGCAGAACATTCATTTGTCCAGGATGTTTAAGGGAGAACTCATCAGCCAATTGACCGGTACCATCCGGGCTATTGTCATCCACCACCAACAGATGTAGATCAAGTGGAAGCGCAAACAATGCAGAGATCAATTTTGGCAAATTTTCTGCTTCATTGTAAGTTGGTATGATAACGCCAATTTTCATGACCACTCGATATTTTTTACAACTGTTATTTATAAGAAAATACTACTATTCTGCTGGTTTAGAATTTTATAGAGAGCTCCTGAATTTTACCTTATTCTTCACCGTCTTGACTCTGTCCATAGGACGAACTGTTTCACATCCCGGGCTTCTGAATGATCGAACTATTGGGCAAACTATGCGGTGGTAAGGGTGGACGCTGGGGTAGATACATTGGTCTACTTTTTCGGACCTCCCATGGACTTTCGGTTGAGGTAGATGGTCTGTCTTCCCCCACTGCCTGCAATTTCATGCTATCATAGCCGGTATAAATTGTTAGTTCGAGGAAGTATGCCAAAATCGTTTTCTGCCACCCTGATCAAGGGAATTGAATATTTCTCCCTGCCCTTTCAGTATCCGCACCGTTTCCTGCCGCTGCTGGGCAAGCTGTTGACCCAGCGCAGCCTGGTGCATGAGATGCCGCGCCTGACCCCGCAAATGGCCTGGTTTCAGAAGATGGGCATCCAAACCGTGCTGGACGTTGGCAGCTACATTGGCTCATTCGCCTATGCCATCCGTCACATCCTGCCGGATGCTCATATCTATTCTTTTGAACCCCTGCAAGACAATTACATTCAACTGGTAAAAAACCTGACCCCCCTGGGCAATTTTCAGGCATTCAACACCGCCATCGGCGAGCAAACCGGAGAGATGGACTTCCATCGCAGTGATTTCAGCCCATCTTCATCCGTACTCGAGATGGGTGAATTGCATCGCCAGACATTTCCGCACTCAGCACGTTCCACGACCATCGTTGTACCCGTCGCCCGACTGGATGATTACCTGGGTAAAATAAGCCTGGATCCGCCGGTCTTTCTCAAGATCGATGTACAGGGCTTTGAAGATGCTGTTCTGAGGGGTGCAGGACAGGTATTGAAGCAAGTGGATTTCCTTGAGATCGAGGTTTCCTATCAGCCTTTGTATTCCGGCCAGGTGTTATTCGAGTGCATCCACCAGTTACTGATTCAGGCGGGTTTCCATTTTGCCGGAAACCTGGACTCGATGTTTTCACCCCTGGATGGGTCCATTCTGCAATCGGATGCCCTATTCATCAGGAACAAATGACCAACCTGCCCGTGGAGCTTTCCCTGATCGTCCCGACTTACAACGAACAGCAGTTGATCACAGCCAACCTCGAAATATTGGATCAATTTCTGCAACCCCGCTTCGAAAGCTATGAGATCCTGGTTGTGGACGATGGCAGCCATGATGAGACAGCACGGTTGGTTCGCCAGTTTTCAGAGATCCGACCGAACGTGCGGTTACTTGAGCAACCATCCAACCAGGGAAAAGGCTGTGCCATCCAGCGTGGTGTGCGGGAAAGTCGCGGAAAATACATCCTCTTCACGGATGCAGACCTGCCTTATAACCTGGCAGCGGTGGATGTGTTCATGGTGGCTCTGCGCGGCGGCTATGACCTGGTGATCGGCTCGCGCCACCTGGAAGGCTCAGAAATACGAGGCGTGCCCCCGCTGCGGTATCTTTCCGGTCAGTTATTCAGCCTGCTGGTTGCCCTGCTGATGTTCCCTGGAATCCGCGATACACAGTGCGGACTCAAGGGCTTCCAGGCTGAGGCTGCCCGTCAGATCTTCAAGCGGGTCAGCATCCATACTTTTGGTTTTGATGTGGAAGCCCTGTATATTGCGCGTAAACTCAAATATTCCATCCTGCCAGTGCCTGTGCGTATGACTGATTTTCGCACTGACAGCCGTGTCAAGATCCTGCGGGATTCCGGCAGAATGCTCCTGGATTTGTTTTCGATCCGCTTGAATGACCTGCGCGGACTATATAAATGAAATCGTCATTGCTCATGTCAGAACTGGTATAGGACATTTAAGGAACCACGCAATAATTCGGAGAATGTTGGGGTTTTACAGGTGTACTTGCTTTGCCTGTAACCCCCCGCTCCTCATATTATGAACCCACAATTCCAGCCAATTAATATTGGAGGTAGAATGTCTCAATCATCAATTCGAAAGAACCTGGTTCACTGGTTTTCAAACCTGAATACATGGATTTTCGTCGCTGCCGGTGTCATACTTTCTGCCATCTTTGTTTATGCATATTTGGGATTATTTGCCCGATTCCAGGCAGATGATTATTGCATGGCCTGGAATGCACAGAGACCATTCCTGGACTCCATCATCCACTGGTATAAGAATGATTCAAGCCGCTATGCTGCGACAGCGTTATTCACCATGATCGAAAAAATAAGTCATGGCCCCATGCCGATCCTGACTGGGCTAATGCTGATTTTGTGGCTGGCAGGGACATTTTATCTGTTTCATAACCTTCAAAGAACCATAAAACTTGACATTCCCCCCATCGCCTCCTTCCTGCTGGCAGGGCTGCTCGTATTCTATGTCCCATTGTTCTCGCCGAATCGATACCAGATCTTATTCTGGCGTCCGGCTCTTGTAACCTACACCATTCCCCTGGCTTTGTTAACCTTTCTATGTACCCTTCTATTGATCCAGTCAAAAAATCCTGATAGAAAATGGAGACCCCTTGTTGCAACCCTGGTGGTGATCCTCTTCTTTCTCAACGGAGGTTTTTCAGAAACAATGGCGTCCTTGCAGATCGGTGGATTGGGTTTGGCATTGGTGGTGATTTTCTTCCTGGCAAAACGCGATTCCAGGAATTGGACATTGCTCCTGGTGGGAAGTGCCCTGCTGGGTTCACTCCTGGCGATGGCAACGCTCTACTTCTCCCCCGCCACAGCCATGCGCCAGGGATTGATCGGACCACCGCCTGACCTTTTTAACCTGATCAAAATGTCTTTCACGTACAGCTTCCAATTCATGTACATTTCTCTCAAGGATTTCGCGTTTCATTTTGTCATCATCATGCTAACCAGCATGCTTCTGGCTTACTGTCTATTTTACAAAGCGGGCCGAGGTGCTGGTTTGCGCCCCGGCAGCCTGGTGACAGTCATCTTCAGTCTTCCACTCTTTGTCTACCTGGTGATGGTATGTATCTGTGCTCCCAGCGCATTTGGCGAATCCTCATCACCAGAATCGCGCGTACTGGTGACTGCCTTCACTTTCATGGTTGCTTTAGTCATCATGGAGGGGTTTATCTTTGGGATCTGCCTGGGCTTGTTGCATCAACTAAGCTCCGAATTACCTCCAACTGGGTTGCGTGTATTTTCCATCCTATTCTTGGTGGTATTGAGCCTTTATCCTTTGTACTCCACTCGCAAGTTGTTAAAGGATCTTCCAGATTACCAGAAGCGTGCGATCGCATGGGATGGGCGCGATGCCCAGATCCGATCACTTGCCGGGCAAGGTCAGCTAGAGATCTCCGTAACCGCCTTCGATAGTATCGCCAGTTTGATGGAGCTGGGTCCTGAATCGACCATGTGGGTGAATAGCTGTGCAGCGTACTATTACGGTGTTCAATCCATTTCAGCAGAACTACCATAGAGTTTGAACCCAGGGGTGAGTGGTATAAAGCGACATGATCGACCGTCAACACCCACAACTCACCTTTATGCGTTTTTATTCGTTTGAATAATTAATGGATGCAAGTTGAAAAAACCATCAACAAGTGGGTTAAAGCCTGTATCCGAACAACTTGTATGACAATTGACGCCAAAAAAGCAGACAAAAGAGACAGTTACTTGCTTTATAACTCTGTTATAGTATACAATTGCGGTATGGTATAGTATCTTATACTTGTAATCCATGTTGAAAGGAGGTTCGCATATTCCGGATAAATAACACCTTGCTGATCATTGCATCAAATTAACCTAACCAATCAAAAGAGAAGAGAAAAGGAAAAAACCTTATGTCCAAGAAAATTTTAGTTTTAATTTCAATCCTGATGGTGGCTTCCATGCTGCTGTCAGCCTGCGGCGCCCCGGCGACCGAAGCCCCCACCGAAGCACCCACCGAAGCACCCGTGATAACTGAAGCCCCCACCGAAGTTATCACCGAAGCCCCCACCGCTGCCCCGATCGACGTCAAGATCTGTAACGTCAACGATATGGGTGGTGTGGATGACAAATCCTTCAATGCAACCGCATGGAAGGGCGTCACCGATGCCATGGCTAAATATGGAGTGGATGGTGTTTTTCTTGAATCCGAACAACAGTCCGATTATGAGAAGAACATCAATTCCTACCTGGATGGTACTTGTGACCTGATCGTTGGTATTGGCTTCAACATCAGCTTCGCCACCGAAGCCGCTGCCATTGCCAACCCTGACCAGAAATTCGGTATGATCGATATGGCTTGGGATCCGGTGTACCCCAATATGGCTGCAAGTGTTTACAATATCGACCAGGCTACCTACCTGCTGGGTTACCTGGCTGCCTCCCAGACCAAGACCGGCATTCTCGGAACCTACGTTGGAATGTTATTCCCATCCACCGCCAGTTTCATGGATGGTTTCTATATGGGTATGATGAAGTACAACGAAGTTCATGGCACCGATGTAGTATTGATCGGCTGGGATCCCGTGGCTTACACCGGTTTGGAAGTTGGTGACTTCAGCGATGTGGACAAGGGCAAGACCATCACCCTCGGTCTTCTCGACGAAGGTGCTGATATCATCATGCCTGTTGCCGGTCCTGTGGGCGCTGGCACCCTGGCTGCCGTAAAAGAACGCGGTGCCTTGATGGTTGGTGTGGATACCGATTGGTCCGTCCTCTACGACGAAGATTCAGCTTTTGTTCTGGCCAGTGCATTAAAGAACATGGATATGTGGCTGACGGATACCATTGGAACCGTTGTTGACGGTACCTTTGCAGGCAACACCTTCGTGGGAACCCTCGAAAATGGTGGTGTTGGTATTGCTGTTGGTGTTGATTTCAAGGACACAATTGATCCCGCCATCCTGGCTGAGATCGAACAACTCCAGGCTGAGATCATTGCCGGCACACTCGTTTACCAGTACTCTCGCTAATCGAACCTTAAAGAAACAAAAAGAGGAGTTGGTGAAAGCCAGCTCCTCTTTTCTTAATGTTATAATGTTTTTCATAAATCTTCCTGAAGGAGAGTTATGACTCCTGTTCTTGAATTCAAGAATATCACCAAAATTTTCCCCGGTGTGATCGCCAATGATCATATCAGTTTCACGCTCCAAAAGGGTGAGATCCTTGCCCTGCTCGGTGAAAATGGAGCTGGGAAGACGACCCTGATGAATGTGCTGTATGGCCTTTATCAGCCGGATGAGGGGGAAATATTCATCGAAGGTAACCAGGTCTCGTTTCATTCACCCTCGGATGCGATTTCAAAAGGGATTGGAATGGTTCACCAACATTTTATGTTGGTGCCTGTTTTTAATGTGGCAGAGAATGTCATGCTGGGGCAGGAGGATGTCAAAGCGGGAGGATTCCTAGACCCTGACAAAACTGCTGAAAAAATCATTGATATCTCCAAAGAATTTAAGATCGAAGTCAACCCATATGACCTGGTCAAGAATCTGCCGGTGGGTGTCCAGCAAAGAGTTGAGATCATAAAATTGTTGTTCCGCGGCGCCGAAGTGCTGATCTTTGACGAGCCGACCGCCGTGTTGACTCCCCAGGAAGCCGATGACCTTTTTGTGATCATCCGCTCGCTGGCATCGCAGGGAAAATCAATCATTTTCATAACCCACAAATTGCGCGAAGTGCTGAAACTGGCTGACCGCATCATTGTGATCCGGCAGGGAAAAATGGTCGGTGAAACCACCCCGGACAAGGCTTCCCGCAATACCCTGGCAGCTATGATGGTCGGGCGGGAAGTAGAGCTGGAGTTAACCAAAATCGAATGCCTAATCTGTGATGAGGTCATCAATGTCAATGACCTGATCGTTACGGATAACAAGAAACAGGTAACTGTTGACGTTGTATCATTTAATGTTTGTGGTGGCGAGATATTAGGAATTGCAGGCGTGCAGGGCAACGGGCAGACCGAACTAGTGGAGGCGCTGACCGGACTGAGAAGTATTTCAAGAGGTGAGATCAGGATCAATAATGTGGATGTCAGCCATGCCACTCCCCGCAAGATCACGGAGCTCGGGGTGGCTCACATTCCGGAAGACAGGCAGAAGGATGGGCTGGTGCTTCCCTTCCCGGTCAAGGAAAACCTGATCTTGTGCACCTATTATCTGCCGCCATTTTCGAAAAATCAATTAATGCATTGGGATAAGGTGGATGAAAATGCCAGGAAACTGACCGACCAATTTGATATCCGGACCCCGAATATCAATACAAGGGTTGGTAATTTATCCGGAGGTAACCAGCAAAAAGTGATCGTTGCCCGCGAATTGTCCCGCCCGATCCAGTTGTTGATCGCCTCACAACCCACACGCGGCCTGGATGTTGGCTCGATCGAGTATATCCATCATCAGATCCTGAACAAGCGCGATGAAGGGGTGGCCGTCATCCTGGTTTCACCTGAATTGGATGAGATCATGCAGTTGGCAGACCGCATCGCAGTCATGTATCGGGGAAAGATCCTGGCGATCATCCCGTCCGGGAAAGCTACCAAAGAAGAAGTTGGTTTGGTAATGGCCGGCATCATACCGGATTCCCTGGCAGAGTTTGCCATTTCTTGATGATCTAAACCAAAGGTATCCAAGTGAAAAAAGATAAAACCGACAAACCCAATGCTGGTCAAGTTTTTTTGGATGAAATTAAAAAAGTGGTTTCACCAAAAGCAGAAAAACATACAGTCTGGCGGTCTCTCTTAATACCATTCCTTGCCATCTTTACCGGGTTGGTATTTGGCGCAATCTTTAATGTCATCACCAATGTGGATGTGTATACAGCTTTCGGGAGATCTTTTGTTGAAGGTCTCTCGTTTGCATGGAATACAGTTGCAGTTTCTTATACAGCCCTGTTCAAGGGCGCAATCGGTGATCCCAAACTGATAGCTTCTGCCTTGAGTTCCGGTGACCAGGCTTTGATGATAAAGGCATTCAGCCCGATTCTTGAAAGCCTGGTGGCAACCACACCGTATATTTTCGGCGGTCTGGCGGTTGCACTGGGGTTCAAAGCGGGGGTATTCAACATCGGAGTGGAAGGGCAGATCTTTATCGGGGCTTCTGTCTCGGTTTTCGTCGGTTATTATTTTACCGGGCTGCCGGCCTATATCCATATTCCTTTCGCCCTGCTGGCAGGTGCGGCAGGTGGAGCCGTGTGGGGCTTTATCCCGGGCTGGTTAAAGGCCAAGACCGGCGGGCATGAGGTCATCAATACCATCATGATGAACTACATTGCGTTCAGGTTGAATGACTGGTTGCTGCGCGGCCCAATGCGCAGGGAAGGGACCTATCAACCCGTCAGCCCACAGATACAAGCCTCCGCAGAATTGCCGAGATTATTCCCGGACCCATCACGCTTCCATATCGGTTTCTTCATTGCCATTGCTTTCATTTTTATTGTATATATCTTTTTGTTCAAAACCACTTGGGGATTTAACCTGCGCACAGTAGGGGAGAATCCCAATGCAGCCAAATATGCGGGTATCAATGTACCCCGCAACATCATCCTGGCCATGACCCTGTCCGGTGCACTGGCCGGGCTGGCAGGTGCCAACGAGGTGCTGGGGGTCAACCATGCCCTGTTCGTGGCTTTCTCGTCCGGATATGGATTCGATAGTATTGCCCTGGCGCTGCTTGGAAATAACAACCCGATAGGTGTTGGGCTGGCAGCCCTGCTCTTCGGTACTCTTAACAATGGTGCTACGCGGATGCAAATGGATGCAAGAATACCAGTCGAGATCATCTCCATTATCCAGGCCATGGTTTTGATGTTCATCGCAGCCCCGGCTATCATCCGTACCATATACAGGTTGAAAGAACCCAATGAGAAGGATCAGATCATGGTTGCAACCAAGATGGGAGGCAAATAGCCATGCTTAAGAGTCTTGCCATTTCCCAGAAGAAATATGAAGAGGTCTCCCGGACGAGGCAGATCGTTCTTGGGATTGTTTTCATCCTGATCGGTATCCTGATCCACTGCGCATTTACAACCAAGGTGGATGCAACCCAAATAACCACCTTTGGGCTCAACCCGGGCGGGCAGGAAAAAATTCTGCCAAATTGGACCATGAATTCGTATTACACGCTGCTGGGCTTTTCCGTTGCCTGTATCCTAATGGGTATTCTGCAAATTTTCTTTGGGCTAAAACAATGGACCAACCGGATACTGGGCATACTGATCGGGCTATTTGTCTTTGGCTTCCTGGTGTGGGGCGCAGCCGGAAAATCATTGAACCTGGAAGGCTTGTTGATGACCACCATACAGCGGGCTGTCCCCATCACTCTGGGAGCGTTTGCCGGGATCTTATGTGAAAAATCTGGAGTTGTGAACATTGCCATTGAAGGAATGATGCTGGGTGGAGCCCTGGTTGCCACCATCGTGGGTTCACTGACCCACAATCTCTATATCGGCTTGATCGCAGGTATGCTGACCGGGATGTCGTTAGCCTGGTTATTGGCCATCCTCTCGATTAAGTACAAGACCAACCAGATCATTGCCGGAACGGTCATCAATATCTTTTCCATTGGATTGACTTCTTACATCTCCGCCCGTTTTGTCCAGCAATACGAGTTCTTAAATAGTCCGGGTACCTTCCCGATCTGGAAGATCCCCTTACTTTCAAAAATTCCCATCATCGGACCTGTATTCTTCCAGAACAGTATATTTGTATATGCCATGCTCATTCTCATGGTTGTGATCCATATTGCTTTGCAGAAAACGCGCTGGGGATTGCGGGTGCGGGCTGTTGGCGAACACCCGAAGGCTGCCGACACCCTGGGTATCAATGTTTTCAAGACTCGCTACATGGCTGTTATGCTAGGGGGGCTGATCGCCGGGCTGGCGGGTGCCTTCTTCACGCTAGGTTCTGTCGGGCGGTTTGATAAACTGATGACCTCCGGCAAAGGCTTCATCGGTCTGGCTGCCATGTTGTTTGGGAATTACACCCCGGCAGGATCTTTCGGTGCAGGTATGCTGTTTGGCTTTGCAGATTCGCTTGGTACACGATTATCCATTCTGAATGTGCCAATCCCGGCAGATTTTCTGTTGATGGCACCTTATATTGCCACCATGATCCTGCTGGCTGGGGTGGTGGGCAAGAGCACGCCTCCTGCTGCTGATGGCTTGCCCTACGAGAAAGAATAGAGACCTATCGAGATAATAAAAGGATATCGAATATCATTTGTTGTCATACTGAGCGTAGCGAAGCATCTCCACTTTAATAAGGAGACCCTTCACTCTGTTCAGGGTGACAACTTTTTTTAACAGACCTTCTTAGGTCTAATATTTTCCAAACTCCTGCACAGCATCCGCCATCGCCAGGATATTCTCAGGAGGTACATCACCCATGATGGTGTGTACAGAGGCCAGCATATAGCCGCCACCAGGAGCCATGATATCGATCACCCGCTTGACCTCGGCGCGCACTTCCTGCGGGGTTCCCATCGGCAGGATGTGGTGTGTATCCACTGCACCGCAAAAAGTTAGCTTATCTCCATAACGTGATTTTATCTCCTGCAGATTGGCCATTTTCCCGGCGGAGGTCTGGATGGGGTTGAGAATATCCACTCCTATCTCGATGAAATCCGGGATAAGGTCGAACACATCGCCGTCGGTGTGGAAGAACACTTTGGCTTTGGTACGCTCTTTAATATAAGCTATGTAATCGGCATGGATGGGTTTCAGGTATTGCCTGTACATTTTGGGGGACATGATTAGGCTGGTTTGTGTGCCAAGATCATCCCCGATCTTGATAATATCCAGGTTGTAACCGGCTTCTTCAAGGAAATGTCCCATTAATGTCTTGCACAGGCTGGTGATCTTGTTGAGAAGTGCGACTGCAAATTCCGGTCTTCTGCCCAGATTCAGTACAAATTTATCCATACCCTGCATGGCAAAAGCCCTTTCCAACGGGAACAACAACCAGGGAGTGCCAATAATGGCGTATTGATCCTGTGCTGCTAATTTGCGGACTTCTTCTTTGACGTGGGCAACACGAGACGGGTCATCCATATCCGGCCAGGGATAGGTTTCGATCTCTGCCAGGGTGGTTGCTTCCCGCATGGGGTGAATACCGGGAAACCACTGCCCGGGAGACACCTCCCTCTGTCCACTGCCCCAATCGTCAATGAACGGATCGTGAGGCGGACGAGCCTTATTACGGTCATACACCCATTGCGGATATTTGTCCAAAACTCCCCTGGCATCTCCATACAGTCTTTCAAGGATGGGTTCAGATGGGAGTACTGTACCCAATTCAGGCCAATCGTAGATAAATTCAGGTTCAATTTCCATCCCCAGCAGCTTCTGTAAGCGCTGATAAGCACCTAGTTTCATGCTGGTGGTGTTGCTGGTACCGATGATGATGGGTACCCGATCTGGTTCCTGGTGATCCAGGCAAGTTAGAACTCGTTCGCGTGCGGTCATTGCCATTTTATGAACCTCATCTTTCAATGGACTAATTATTACTGCTCAGATAATTCAATATTCTCCCGAGGGTTGCGAAGACCCCGCCTAAGGGGGAAAGGGGGGAAGATGTGGGTGCAGCGCACGATCCCCTTGTAGTACAGGAGATCTTTCATTCCATAAAATCGGCCTCCCAGAGGAAATTACCTGAGCAATTAAAAAATATTATAGCATGATGGATTATTTCTTTAACCGATGGTATTATTCTTTTCAGGCTATCTCACCGCCGGTTGTGGATCGCCACTTTTATCCAATTTTCGGACTGCTGCCATTGTCAGCCAGGCAATACCCATAAAAAAGGTACTGAACAGCCACAACCAGCGGTACTCATTATGCATGGCTCCCACCATTATTCCACCCAGGGTGGGTCCCAGAACGGAGGCAAGCTGGGACGAAAAATAGTACAACCCGGTAAAAGCGCCAATCTTCTTTTCATCCCCATGGTCATATACCAGCGGCAGGCTATTGACATTGACCAACGCCCAGAAAAATCCGCACATTACCAGCACGATAACCAGGCTGAAGGTGCTCTGTACAAAGAGGTAGCCTGCCAGCAGCATGCCTGTCAACCCGGCCAACCCGATGCGGATGGTATTTCTGCGGCCCCACCTCGAGCCGAACATCCCAGCCGGGACGGCAAAGAGAATGAACGAGATCGTCATGGAGCCGATTAAAATAGAGGCAGTACCCGGTTTTATTCCCAATGTGAACACAGCTATGGACGACAACCCGGTTTCCAGTGCGCTGAAAGCCATGAACCATAATAGAATACTCAAAAGGACATAAAGGCTGCTTTTATCGGGTTTCTTGAACATTAAGCGGATGTTCGCGAGAACTTTGACCTTTTCCACTTGTTCAACACTGATTCGTTCGGGTTCTTTGATATAAAATAATACAACCAGCAAAGCAAGGATGGTTGTGACCATTCCACCGATAAAGGGGGCATTACGACCATACAAATCGAACAGATAGCCGCCACCAAAGTATGCCAGTAAACCTCCGACACCACCCATCAGGTTGATAATGCCATTAACTTTACTGCGGTACTCAGACTTAAATAAGTCCCCCAGCCAGGCTGTAGTCGGGGAACGGAACAGAGCCATCCCAAAATTGGTTATTAGTATAAAGACCATGATCGCCATCACACTCTTGGCGACTGGAATGAAGATGAACCCTAGAATTGCAATCGGAGCACCCATGAGGATCCAGCCTTTTCTCCTCCCAAAGCGGTTCCAGGTTTGATCGCTTTTTGCACCAGCCCAGGGTTGTACAAAGACATTGATGAGGTTATCCCAGGTCATAATGAACAATGCCCAGGCTGGAGCCAATCCAAACCCGACGATATTTGGAATAGCCTGACCTTCGCTGATCAACTGGCGATTGAATTCCGGATTCCCGGCTTGCAGAAACAGGGGAATGAACTGGTTGAAGATCGGCCAGAAACTGCTGATCCCAAGAAACCCCAGTCCCAACAAGAAGGTCCTATCCCAGGGGAATTTTTCCTTTGTCACGCTGGTTTGATCTCCATATTTTTTAATCCGTTCGGTTAAACCAATAGCAACACAGGCACTCCCGAATTAATAAATTTCAGGAGTGCCTGTTTGAGTTTAAATTACTGTCACTATACCGTAATTAAGGGAGTATTTGTGGCTTCACCGCGGCGCACACCAGCCATTAACACAAAAGCGATCAGCATGAAGAAAGGTGAGATCAACATGACAGCATTGTAATTATTACCTGTCAATTGGATCATCCAACCGTTAACATTTGGACCGACGATGGCGGAAAGTGTGGAGAACAGGTAATACAGACCGGTATAAGTTCCCAGACGGGCGGTGGTGGTCATGTCCACCACCATGGGCAGGGAGTTGATGTTGATCAATGACCAGGCAATGCCGGCTGCCATCAGGAACAGGCTGATGACCGGGATGGTGCCCAGTACCGGCAGTTTGGTCAGGACGATGGTCAGCGTGGCAGGTGACAGGAAGTACATGGCTGCGATCAATCCACCCAGCAGGAAAATGCCGATCATGATCGTTACACGCCGCCCAATTTTTGCACCAATCACGCCGGAGACCAGGGCAAACAGCACAAAGAACAGGGAGAGGTGACCCAGCAGGCGGCTGCCGTCAGCTTCGTTCAACCCGAGATGATACTTGCCATAGAGCGTAAAGAAAGCCTCAATGGCGGTGTAACCCAGGAACCAGAAAAAGATTGCCAGGAACAATCGGATGGCACTTTTTTCCTTGTCTCGCAGCACTTCCATCAGGCTTTCCAGCATGTTGGGCTGCTTTTCGGATGCACCATACTCTTTTGGCTCGCGGATGAAGATCAATACCAGACCGGCAGCCAGGATGACCAGGGCTGAACCCAACCAGAACGGGAAAGCCGGGTTCATCTTGTACAATGCTCCACCCCCTATGAAAGAGATGATGGCACCCAGACCGCCCATGAAGTTAATGATGCCGTTGGCCTGTGAGCGATTTTGCGATGGGGTGATGTCAGGCATGAGTGCCACCACCGGGGTGCGCCAGAAAGCCATGCTCAAGAGCAGTGTACTGGTGCAGGCTACGAACAGAGGCAGGACGGCTGCCAGGGGAATGATGCCGAAGACCAGCGCGCCGATCGGAGCGCCGATCAAAATAAAGGGCATGCGCCTGCCGATTGGTGTGCGTAATTTATCCGACCAGGCTCCCACCGGAGGCTGAATGAAGAGAGCGGCAATGTTGTCGAGCGTCATGAAAAAACCGATCCAGGCTGGCGCAAGGTGAAACTTATCAGCCAGGAAGATAGGTACAAAGGCATTGTAAACACCCCAGATGACACTGACGCCAAAAAAACCAAAGCCGAGCAGGAAGATCTTGCCGTATTTAAATTTCATGGTACATCTCCTCTTTAAAGTAGTTGGTGAACGAATGAAATCCTTATTTCTTAAGGAACCCCGAGCCTGGATGATGGATCCACTATCCAAATTCGGGGTTCCAGCTGGGCGGATCAGATGGGTCCTGGCTGGTTTTCTCCAGAAATTTCAGGTCGTTATCAGACAGATCTGCTTTTTCGAGCAGGTCGGGGCGGCGCTGACGGGTGCGTAGAAGGGACTGTTCCCTGCGCCAGCGAGCCACTTTGGCATGGTCTCCCGAGAGCAGGATCTCGGGCACCTGCCAGCCGCGGAATTCGAACGGGCGCGTATAGTGCGGGTATTCGAGCAGACCGGAAGCGTGCGAATCATCAGAAGCCCCGGTTGGGTCGCCCAGTACACCCGGCACCAGACGTGCCAACACGTCGATCAGGATCAATGCGGGTAATTCTCCACCGGTCAGGACATAATCCCCAATCGAGATCTCGTCTGTCACCAGGTGACGGCGGATGCGTTCATCAATACCTTCATACCGTCCGCAGATCAAAGCCAGGCGTGTGTTTTGTGCCAGCTCGTCAGCTATTTTCTGGGTGAAAACCCGACCTTGCGGAGTCAGCATGACAACCGGGCAGGGCGGAGGTGTTCCCAGGACAGATTCCACCGCCGCAAACATGGGTTCCACCTTCATGACCATGCCTCCGCCACCGCCATAAGGCGTGTCATCGGTGACGTGGTGCTGGTCAGTTGCCCAGTCGCGGATATTGTGCACCTGTACATCGATCAGGCCACCCAACCGGGCGCGATTCAAGATGCTGCTATCCAAATAGGGGGGGAATACTTCAGGGAGGAGCGTGAATACATCAAAACGCATACGCTCATTCTAGCATAATCAGTGGGTTTGACAAGATGGATAAAGGCTAGAAAGGAATGGGTGAAATGCTATAATGAAAAGCATCAATTGGAGGCACAAGATGTCAGAAACCAGAAAGATCCGAAAAATTATTAAGAGCAAACCCACCATTGAAGGCGCAGGCGTTCACTTGAAGCGGGTGTTCGGTTTCGGGGTCAGCACTGATTTTGACCCATTCCTGCTCCTGGATGATTTCCGTTCAACCAATCCCGACCAATTCCTGGCTGGCTTTCCATGGCATCCCCATCGCGGTATTGAGACCATCACTTATATTCTGAACGGAAAGATCGAGCATGGTGACAGCCTGGGTAATGAAGGTGTCATCGAACCGGGTGATGTGCAGTGGATGACAGCCGGGAGCGGTATCATCCACCAGGAGATGCCAAAAGGCGATAATAATGGTCATATGGGAGGCTTCCAGTTGTGGGCAAATCTGCCAGCCTCACATAAAATGATGGAACCGCGTTACCGCGATGTGAAAAGTGAACAGATACCTGAGATCTTTATTGCAGATGGGGTGAAGATCAGGGTCATCAGCGGGAGGGTGGATGGAACAGAGGGACCCGTACAGGACATCGTCACCCAACCGGCCTACCTGGACGTGAGTGTCCCGGCGGTAACAGAATACATTCATCCCACCAGCGCCGGGCATACCGTCTTTGCTTATGTTATTGCTGGAAGTGCCAGGTTCTGCCTGGAGAAGGATGAATGCAACTACGAGATTGATGGAGAAAATCTTGCTGACAGATCCAGAAATGGTCATGTTTTCAATGGCGAGCTTGTACTCTTCCGTGATGGATCACAGATCATGGTTTCCACGCAGGCTGAACCTGTTCGTTTCCTGCTGTTTTCCGGGGAACCCATCCGAGAACCGGTGGCATGGGCGGGTCCCATTGTCATGAACACGAAAGCCGAATTGCAGATCGCCTTCGAGGAATATCGCAATGGCACATTCATTAAGTAACCATCATCGTTATTTCTACAGATTGGAAAGCATTTCCATCAACCACCTGTTTAAGCGTGTACTTCCATGACATAATTGGAAGAGAAGGTAACAATTAATGTTCAACCTCACCCTATCCACAGTTTTTGGCTTTCTCGTTCGTACCGCCCTGGTGTACCTGGTCATCCTGTCGGGCTTGAGCCAATCGGGCAAGCGCGAGATCGGTCAGAGGCAGTTTTCGACCTGGTGGTGTAGCTGTTGATATCCAACCAGTGTGTTGAGAAGTAGAAAAAAACATCCGGATCATCCTCCAATTAAATTCAGGGAGTAAAAGGAATATGGATTACGAAACCTATCGAAAAAAATTCTTTAGAAATCCCTTACCCATCCCGCGTTTTGAATTTCATGGTCTGCAAGGGTTGACCTTATTCTTTGAGGATTATGCCGCGGCCATAGATTATTACCAGTGCGTCCTGGGTTCACCCGCCTATGTGGAAGGAAAATACACCCATGGCTGGCAGATCGGGGATACCTGGCTAACCCTGCTCAAAGGCCAGGACGGGAATCCGCAGAATGTTGAGGTCATGATCGTCATGCAAATCCCTTCCGAAGTGGATCGCTTGCAAGCTGCTTTCATCGAGGCTGGGGGAGTGGGCGATGCCCCAGGCGAGCAATTGATGTATACGCCAGTTTATTGCTGTTCAGTCAGAGACCCGTTTGGCACCAACATCCTGATCTATTGCCCAAGCGCGGTATGATTGACATGTATGCCAGAAAATGATGCCTTTTGGGATTTTTATTGGGAGACCCACCTGCAGCCGATGGAGAACCTGGGCAAACGGGCTGCCATTCTGTCTGTCTCTACACTGATCCGTCGCCTGGCCGGGCAAACCAATCACTCCTTGCGCCTGCTTGAATTAGGCTGCGGGGAAGGGCAGGTCATTGGCACTCTATTGGAAGCCCACTCTCAGGTCTGCAGTCTACAGGGTTCATTGGGGGTGGACTACAATGCCCATTTCCTGGCAAAATGCAGGCAGGATTTTCCTGGCTTGCGTTGTATCGAAGGTGATTTCACAGACCCGATCCTGCTGGGTGGCTTGGGTAAATTTGATATCGTGCTGCTTGTCAATGCTTTACATGAAGTTTTTTCGGATTGTTATTCCCCTGAACTGGGTGAGATCGATATCCCGGCTGCCAAACTGAAAGTTGAACATTCCCTGGCAACAGCTGGAGAATGCCTGGAACCCGGGGGCTGGTTGGTCCTGTTTGACGGACTGGAGCCAACTGGTGATCCGTTGGAGAGCGTCCGGATCCGCTTTCGTGATCACAGCGTGCGCCAGGATTTTGATACATTTGTGCAGCAATATCAGCCGCTGCGGATCAGCTATCACCAGGTTGAAAGTCCCCTGTGCGTTGAGCTGCCCTGGCGTGATTTTACCCGGTACATCACCAAGTCCATTTTTCTTGGGAAACGATTGTGGGAAAGCGAGCGGTTACAAAGCTACCAGTATTTTACAGAAGATGAGTATCGGGTTGCCTTTGATCGCCATGAATTGGAAATTACCGATCTTCAGACCCTGACCGTGAATGAAGAAAAATGGCGGAACCTGGTGGACATCGACAGCCCGGGGGTCAGGTTTCCGGAAGAGCATATCCTTATCCTGGCCCGCCGGGTCGGCAAGTCCAATCAGGCAAGGTAGCGAATACTATTCGAGAACCAGGCTGATCGACCACGGAAACCGTAAAACTGGTTTTTCACCAACTCACAATCGAGAATAAGAGAAAACCTCACGAAGGTTAATGCATGAAGATGTGATCATTATTCCAGGCAACCCTTCCGGAGGTTTGATACTAAAAAGAAATAACCGTCACTCCCCGCATGGATGGGGTGAGCAATTAATATTTTTTATTCGGTCGGAGTTGTTTCGTTCTTTCGGCCAGTCCGGAACAGCCCAAATATGCTGCCGATCAATGCCACCAGGAGCAGGAAGATTCCCAGCAAGACAAGGAAAACGTAGATGGATAGGGCTTTCTGAACGATCTCAGGTAAAACATCCGTTGCCAGTTGAGTATAGCGGGCCAGCATGGCTTGAACGATAGTAGTTTCCGTGTTCTGGGAGGCATTTTCAAGCCAACCGCGCAGTCCTGCCAGCAGTATCAGATTGGGGATGGCAACCACAAAAATGACACATCCCGGGCTGCCCAAACGCCCAAAGCGGTGGCTGAAGAATACCAGCAAGCCCAGGAAAAATAACGATACCAACCCTGAGATACAAAAAAACACCAGCAGTTTGCTGTGGGTGGCAGCCGAAACTATGCCCAGCGGACCGACTCCTTGCATCAACCCTTCCTTCATTTCAGGGTCAGTCATCAAGTCTGCCAATCCCTGGGGTCCATCGTAATACAGGGGTGTTGCCCACTCTCGGAAGAACCACAAGCGGGCCTCCCGGGCAGTCATTCCCTCTATATCTTCAGCGTGCACGATGATCTCCAACCCAGGAATGGGCTGCCATTGTTTATCTGGAGATTCGTTGATCTTTTGGCGCATGATAGCGATATCGTCCTCTGCATCCAACCCACCTGACTCGAAGCTCAACTGGCTGGCCAGGGCCGTGGCAAGCAGGTTGATGCCTTGCTTTGGCCCGGTGATCTGCACCAGGACAAACAGCAAGAAGGTGATATTCAAAAGGAAGATCAGAAAAATGCCGGTCAGCCACTTGGCATCCACATGCCAGTAAGGTCTTGGTTTGGATCCTGTGGGAGTGCTCATTTTTTTCTCCTTTTTGGAAAAATAATCACCATAAATTCCGAACGGCTATGGAAAAGACAAAAAACAAGTTTATCCCCGTTATCCATCGTCAGATAATTTAGAGATAAACCCCTATGCCCATCCAGAAAAAAATATATAAAGATTGTACAATAAAACAGCTGGCAGATTCAAACCGGATTTCTGTTATTACACAAGAAACGTTGCCTGAAAAAGATTTTTTAAGTCATCAATCAATGTTATGATCAGGAAGTTTACTGGAAAGCACATATGAAAGAAACAAGACAACCTACCCCCACTGAGATTGATGAGTTAATCGCTTTTCTACCGATACTCTATGGAGAAGGGTTCAAACCGATTAATCAATGGCTCGATGGGAAACAGGTAGGAAAACAGGAAATGACGATGCCCTGGCCGGATTACAACCAGGTTGTCACTGATTTTTTTCACACAGCCGGGAAGGATTGTTGGTGTGATTATGGTTATGATCCGGATCAATCGGCACGAATGATAAGGGATGCAGATACTGTTAAGAACAGCACATTGGATCAAGTAAAGACCATGCTGACCTATTGCGTAAGGGGGGAACGCTTCCGGGACGGGCATTGGGGCGAGATGATTGATAGTGGCGCAATTCGTAATTTACTTGAACGTCTGATTGAACTTGGTTCTCTCATGTAATTATTGATCTCTTGATGTAGAATAGCGCTTGCAATGAGATCACACATCTTTTCCAAAGGTCGCATCGAACGTGAAGCGCTTACCTTACAAGCCATGTTCCTTCTTTACTGTCGGAAACAGCATGACAGTGTATCTGATTTGTGCAATGAGTGCCAGGAATTGCAGAACTATGCACTGAAGAGGCTCGATAATTGCCCTTTCCAGCAGGGCAAGACCACCTGCGCACAATGCCCGATCCATTGTTATAAAGCGGATATGCGAGCCAGGATCAAGATGGTCATGCGCTTCTCTGGTCCGCGCATGCTCCTGACCCATCCTTTCCTGACGGTTCAACATTACCTGGACGGGTTACGGAAAGAACCTCTCGAAAAGTAAATCGCCTGTCTTTTTCAAAAACTCAAAGAAACGACTTTCACAATTGAAGGTCGTTTTTTTAGTCATTCGAAATTTAACCCATCTTCGATCAATCCTGGTTTCACATGGAATTATTAAAATTCTTATGAAGAGATGGCCAAGATCGTTCAGAAGGGAAGCATAGGCAGCAGATCAATTATTGGATCAGGTTAATGCTTTTTGAAATCTTGACAGTAAGTTTAATCTTCCTTTACATTTGCTTGCTATCATGGAAGCCAAGTTGAAAAAACAAAGAATTCTCAAATCTATGTGGAGGTAATACTATGTTCAAGAAACTAATAATTGGTACCCTGGCAGCAGTCATCATCGTCGCCGTTGGTGCAAGCGCATTCAAGGCAATGGCAGCTCCAGATTTAAAAGACCAAGCCCTGCCTGTGTCCGCAGGCCTCCCAAACACCCTGGCGAATGTCAACGCCGTGGGAGTTGCCTCAATGGCAGACACTTCGATCCAGGCAATACCCACAGCTTCTCTGACAGTCGATGAAACAGCCGGACTGCTTTTCATGTACGAAGAAGAAAAACTGGCACGTGACGTTTACAATGCCCTGTTTGCCACCTGGGGACAATCCACCTTCCAGAACATCGCATTCAGTGAACAGACACACATGGATGCCGTCATGGCATTGCTTGTTCAATATGGTATTGAAGTTCCCGGTGATGCAGCGGGAATCTTCAAGGATGCCTCACTCCAGGCTTTATATAACAGCCTGTTAACCACTGGCAATCTCTCGTTGGCAGATGCTTTGAAGGTTGGCGCTACCGTTGAAGAAGTGGACATCATGGATTTGCAGTCCCACCTGGAATTAACGGTCAACCCAGATATTAAACTGGTCTATAACAACCTGATGAATGGTTCATATAACCACCTGCGTAACTTCGTCAAGGTTCTCAATCGCAAGACCGGCGAAGTTTACCAACCACAGTACCTGGATGCAGATCTTTACCAGTCCATCCTATCCGGCACCAATGGCAATGGTCAGGGTGGAATAAATGGCAGCAGAACTGGTGTTGATACTGGCACACCCTCTACTGGTGGAAATGGTTATCGCGGCGGAAAACCGTAAATCCCCTGTTTGAAATTACAAGAAGCTGTCCCAAAAACTGAAATGGGACAGCTTCTTGTTAAAATATTCGCTATAGGGTTGACTGATCTTAAAATTGATGGTGTCCAGCAACAATAATGGCTACACAGCATTTATGGGGGCAAACAGTATTTCCAGGAATCCACTGATACAAAGTGCCAGAACATCAGGATCAAGAAGAGGGGAAACTATGAAAAAAGATTGGATCAGCTGTCCAACAGCAGACCGAAATATGGCATTCAGCGGTTTTCCATCACTAGTGGGTATCATTGCCAGCGTGTCCCATTCAGCAAGAATGTTCTCGATCACTTCTCAGCGCAGAAGGTGAAGTTTTCCTGTCCGAAGTAATCTTCAAAAAATGAGGGTTGTCGATTATTCGAAAAAACAACCCGCCAACAATAAATCGTCCGCGCTCCATAAATAATATGATATATTCCAGCGTATCCTTTGGTTGATATTTTAATAGAACCAATAGATTAATAGGAATCGATGACCAACCTGTCCCCTTTCTTAGTTTATGTTTTTGTTGTCACTTTCACCCCTGGTCCCAACAATATCCTGTCCATGGTAAATGGCATGCGTTATGGTTATCAAAAAATGATCAAATTCCTGGCGGGAATCGTTGCCGGCTTTTTTATTATCATGTTCATCAGTGGTCTCCTAAATGTTGCCCTGTCCAGCCTTATCCCGGATTCTGAACTTTGGATTAAGATCCTGGGTGCTGTTTACATGCTCTATCTGGCTTATTACATCATCCGTTCAGGTCCAATTGACGAAACCGAAGGCAACAGTTCGATCAATTCGTTCAAGTTTGGTTTTTCGATGCAATTCCTGAATATCAAGGCTATTCTGTTTGGAATAAGTGTTTATTCTTTATTCATCATCAACCTCTATAAAAGCCCATTGATGATTTTTTTGTTTGCCATTTTTCTGGCTTTCACTGCTTTTGTAGCCACATCTGCCTGAGCGCTGGGCGGGAATATCTTCCGGGCGGTAGGTAAAAAGCACTACCGGATGGTCAATTTCATTATGGCAGGATTGTTGCTCTATACCACCATTGCCGGTTTATTGGGTTAAACATGGGTTATTAATCTTGCTCGAGAATTTAATATTGAATTAATTTGCCCATAAACTGGAATATAATGTAAATACCAGTCAAAACTCCGAAATCAATGCTGTTTGAGAATTGGATCCATCGTATGAATAAGAAAGGATAATAAGAAATGGAAAATAACGAGAACGAAAATTTACCCGAGGATGAGATCGCTCCTGATGAAAAGACTTCTGCGCAATCGGAACAAGAAACCCGGATGCCTCCAACCAAACCGGAAAAGCAACCTCTCAGCCGCGGCCGCCGCTTCTGGCGCGCCAGCCTGATCTGGCTGGCAGTTATCGCCTTTGCTTTCACAGCTGGTGTAGTGACCTTTAATTACCTGCGCTATCAGCCACAGATAAAAGAACTGACCCAGGCTTATGAGACAACGACGGATCTGCAGAACCAGGTCAATAGCCTGACCGCTGAACTGAACACCGCCAATGATCGGCTTGCTGTTCTTGAAGATGCTCAAACCCACCTGGAGTTGATGCAGGTGCTTGTGGATGTCAATAATGCCCGCCTGGCGCTGGCCGACAAGGATGTCCCGGCTGCCAAAGCAGCTCTCGAAAAAACATCCCAACACCTGGAAGACCTGGCTCCCCGCTTGAGCGCTGCAGATGCCAGCCTGGTAACAAGTTTGCCACAACGTCTGACGCTGATCCTGTCTGGTCTGGATAACGATGTGGAGACCGCCAAAGTGGATCTTGAATTGCTGGCGGGTAACTTGATGGAAATTGCCACTTCCTTGTTTGGCAATTAATAGTTTTTGGAAATAGGAAAAATATTTCTTTCGAATAAAAAGGCGCTCCAATTAATGAGAGCGCCTTTGATTGTTAATTCCTGAGAGCGAAGCATCCATCAAAAAGAAATAGGATTGAAGTTGGTATTCTGATCGAAATAATCCTCGTTTTCCTTCTTTTTAAGGAAGTTGACCACCAGGTATGTCAGCGGTGTGACCAGGGTTTCATAGACAACTTTGAACATCCATTGCGATAGAATGGCGGTCAACAAGGCGGATGATGGCAGGATATTCCAAAATGCGAGCGAAATGAATATGGCTGAATCAACACCTTCTCCCACAATGGTGGAGCCAATGGTTCGGATCCAAAGGAATTTTCCCTGCGTTCTCAGTTTTAACTTTGCCAGGAAAAAGGAATTTAAGAACTCGCCCCCCAGGTAAGCCATGAAGGAGGCGATCAGCAGGCGTGGAGTAAAACCCAATATGGCTGAATATGCCTGCTGGGCTGTCTCGGCAGTGGAGAAGCTGCCGACAGACCAAAATGGAACAGCCGGCAGGATGCCCGCCACCCAGATGGCCAGCACTGCCAGCAGGTTGCAAAAGAAACCAGTCCAGATCACCTTGCGGGCGTTGGCATAGCCGTAAACTTCGGTCAGGATATCTCCGAATATGTAACTGATCGGGAACAGGATGACAGCCGCCGGCAAGACCAGTCCCCCGATGGAGATCAGCTTTACCGCGATAATATTCGATATGATCAGCACGGTCACAAAGATGGCTGTGATCAAGCTGAAATAGCGGTAAGGTTTCCGCTCAGGGATTGGTTTTATGGAGGTCATTCATTCTTCCTCAGATATGCCGGTCGGGTTGTGCTGCATCCATTGTCGGCGGGCTTCTGGGGTGCGGGTGTGTTCAGCCTCAACCTGGATGCCAATACCACCTCGAATATTAAAAACCCCTTTTACCCGGATCCAATGCGACTCCAGGAGATTCTGTAAGTCGTCCAGGATCTGGTTGACTACGTGTTCGTGAAAGGCGCCTTCATTTCGATAGGACCACAGGTAAAGTTTAAATGATTTGGACTCGATCACTTTCTTGTCCGGCACATAATCGACATGGATGGTGGCAAAATCCGGTTGACCGGTCTTCGGGCACAAACAGGTAAATTCACTGGTATGCAAAGATACGAGATAATACCGGTCGGAGGCACGGTTGGGGAAGGCTTCCAGGGTTTTGGTAGGCTGAGTCTTGCCGCCCAGGGCTGTCAACCCGCTGATATCTTCTGTTCCTTTTTTCATACGATTCTCCACAACGCCTCAGGAATATCGGCAACTTCAATGCTGATGAATAAAAGTGGGGGAATCTTGCAGGTATGCTCCGCAAAATAGCCCGGGATTCCTGATCCGACATCCATTAAATGATATTCTTAGTAATTTTTTTAATTATATCAGTTTGTTTTACAGATGCTACTCTGGCACACCAGCTCACCAGTTATTCCCACTAATTAGAGCTGCATTTCCACGTTTCCTCGCCAGCTTTTCATTATCAAGTTCTTTTCGTCAACCCCTTCCTGAGCCTCCTGTACACATCCCCCAACCGGTTCAGCCCCAGCAGGCTGAGAAGAGCGGACAGAACATGTTTCCAGTCCCGCAGCACGGTGGGCGGGTGCAGGCGGAAAGCCCGGGCGTAGTCGCGCAGGCAAGCACCAGCCTGGCCGCCGTCCAGCAGGTAGAAAGCACTCAAGCGCCAGGCACCTGCTTTAATACACGAATTGTTCTCAGACAACATTGGCACCAGGGCAGACTGGGTCTCCATCCACTCCAGGATTCGAAAGGCTTCCTCACCAAACCTGGCCGCCTGGGCTACATTCTTGGATTCAGGGTGGAAACGCGCCGCCGAGACCATGGCAGGGATATGATGGATCTGCGCCAGCTGCGCCATGCGCAGCCAGAGCTGGTGGTCAAGCAGGTAGTGGTAGGATGCGTCGAGGAACCCTGCCTGCTCCAACACGCTGCGTCTCATAAATACCGACGGCTGTCCGATGACCCGGAAAGCCATCAGTTCGGGCAGGGACCAATCACCATAGCGCAGCCGGTTGGTGGTCTGCCCGTTCTGATCGATGGCCAGCACATCCCCGAAAACCAGGCCGATCCCGGGATCCTTTTCAAAGACCGAGACAGCCCTTTCAATGGCTCCGGGCAGGTAGATATCGTCCGAGTTGAGCCAGGCCACATACTCACCCTGTGCCCGGCGCAGCCCCTTGTTGATGGCTGCTGCCTGGCCTGTATCCGGCTCGGACACCCACCACGCCAATTTATCTGTATATTGATGGATGATCTCCAGGCTGCCATCCGTGGAAGCACCATCCACCAGCAGGTACTCCAGGCGCGCATAATTCTGTCCGAGCACGGACTGGATGGTCTGCTCGAGGTAACACACCTGGTTAAAGGAGGGCGTGATGATGGAAACCAGCGGGGGTTCGTGTGATAGGTTCATTGGGTTAGATCAGAATAAGGAATCGTAGTCCACTTTTGGGAAGACCGTTAACTTGCCACCGAGCGTAGCGTCCAGTACACGCCGCCCGGCACCCTCATAAGCAGCCTTTGCCATGCGATAGGCGATCTCGGAGGTTTCAAGGTCTGGCAGCTGCCATTTAAAACCCGCACCAAAATAAGCCGGGGAAAAGTGATTGGGGTCGTCGCCGGTGGAAGTAACAGTCTGGTTGGGGTCACCGGTGGAGATAAAGTTATGGTCGACCCCGATCAATATGACCTCTTCGAAACCCATATGAAAAGCCAGCTGCAGGGCTACATAGGTGACCGTGGCACCCTCCCAGACCCGTCCTCCCACCTTCCGGCTGAATTTGGGACCGGTGAAGGTGGTGTAAAGAAAGCTAATATCCGGGGTGGGCAGAATATGGGGATGTGAACGCCAAGCCAAAAACCTGGGCATGGTCAGGGCACGGATGTCTCCCGCACACTGCTGGATGACCAGATCATTGATCGATACAAAGTAGGTGGTGCTGAATCCCAGCTCGGGGAAAAGCAGGTAAATGCGGTTCATGCCAAAAGTGATATCGTTTTTCAACTTGATGAGGTCGAGATGCCTCAGGCTGGGACCGTTACCGATGATAAAGCAGCGCTTGCCGGTTTGTGAATTGTGCAATTGTGCCAGGTTGTGTTTACTGGAACGCCGCCAGGGATGCAGCTCGGCTTGCGGCAGTTCCGGCAGGCGCAGGAGGGCATCATAGCTTCGCCCCAGCAGGCTCCACAATGATGCCGGCAGGAAACGCTTGAAAGAAGCTTTCATTCGGTGCTCAACCGGGCAGTGGCTCCGCCATCCACGATCACAGCCTGGCCGGTCATGAAGGAGGATTGGGTTTCATCAGCCAGGAAGTAGATGGCATGTGCGATCTCCTGTGGTGTGCCGATCCGCCCATTGACGGTCTTGCCTGCCAGGTTCTCCAGGCGGGTATGAATGTCGTCGCCCGTAACCTGCTCACGGTTCAAACCAGCGCGCAGCATGGGAGTATCCACTGCACCGGGTAAAATGGCGTTTACGCGGATGTTATCAGCTGCAAATTCGATCGCCATGGCACGCGTCAGTGCCAGCAGACCGCCCTTGCTGGCTGCATAAGCGGCAATGTTGGCGGAGGTTTGCACGGCATGGACAGAGGAGATATTGACGATAGCGCCCCTCCCGGCTGCCTTAAATAGCGGATAAGCCAGCTTGGCGCTCAGAAAAACCGAGCGCAGGTTGGAAGCCATGACAGCATCCCATTCTTCCACGCTGGTTTCCAGCAACGGCTTGGCAATTTGCAGGGCGGCATTGTTGATCAACCCGTTGAGCTCACCTGAAAAGGCTTGTACCTGCTGAAAGATGGCTTCCAACGATACTGGTTCGGAGATATCCGACTGAATGAAAAAGCCATCCCGCGGAAAACCGGGACCGAAAGTCGAGCGGTCCACACCGATGACACGCCAGCCACTGGAGGCGAACAGGTCCACGGTGGCCCGGCCTATGCCACCCGCTGCACCGGTGATCAAAACTGTTTTGTTGGTGTTTGTAGTTGTCATATTACTCTTTCCATAAACTATCCGTTTATCCTAAACCCGATGATAATTGTTGGGTTTCACTTTGCTTTCTGCTGATTTTTTTACAAGAACCTCTCTGCCCAACCTCCACTTATCATCTATGCAGACTTGCAGTAACCTTGAGGACGATGCGTTTTGAACTTATATCTTCAGTCCAGTCGAATCCATGCCCAATCCATCCAACAGGTTGCGTATGGTGTTCAAGTGAACACGCTCCCAGGCCATCGGGCTGGAATTAGAGTTGTGCGGAGCCAGCAAGACGTTGTCCATCTGCAGCAGAGGACTATCAATAGACAAGGGTTCAGTTTCAAAGACATCCAGGGCTGCCCCGCCCAGTTTGCCGGATTGCAGAGCTATCACCAGGGATGATTCGTCCACAATCAGACCGCGCGCCGTATTGATCAGCACCGCTCCCGGGCGGGTATGATCCAAACTGGCAGAATTGATCAAGTGCAGACTGGTCGGGTTCAGATCACAATTGACGCTGATGAAATCTGAGCCACCCATCAGCTTTTCGAGCGATGTCATGTGCACGTTATTATCATCCAGGAATACGGGGTCAATCTCGATGATATCGTTCCCCAAGATCTGCATCCCAAAAGCACGCGCACGGTGGATGACAGCCTTGCCGATATTCCCCAGTCCGATCACACCCAGGCTGCATTCGCTCAATGAACGACCTGGCAGTTTCTGCCAGCGACCGGATCTCATTTCAGCCGTCATCCAGGGTTGGCGGCGTGCAAAAGCCAGTATGTAACCCAGAACGGAATCGGCTACAGGAAGGGTGAAGGCATCCAGTGTGCGTTTGAGTGCGATACTCAGCCGGTCACAGGCGGCACCATCTATTGAGTCCACCCCGGTGCCCCATTTGGATATGACCTTAAGACGCGGCGTGCAGGCTTCCAGGACACGGGCTGTGTAACGGTCGTCCCCGCAAATAGCGCCATCGAATTTGCCGGCATAAGCCAGCAGTTCATGCTCTTCCATTCGCTCATTCACAACCGGGACGATCAAATCCAGCCCGTAACGCTCTAAAACCACCTGAAAGCGGTTAATCTCAGGATGCATATAAGGTGCAGAAACAAGGATGGTGGTCATGGTTTCAGGTTTCTTTCACTGACAGGGATTGGAATAGGATTTGAAATCATAAATATATGGAATGGGTGAGAAATAACTTTTGTCGTCAAGCAAACCATAAGTTGTTCCCAGGGTTTCATTCAGAACGATCCGGAAGGAGTTGACCGGTGAGATGCTGCTATACAGATCGGAATTGTGACCAGGCAGGTAATAAGCGTTCAAGATCCAGAAGCGCTTTTGATCCGGCTGCATCCAGGGACCGTGATCGCCCTGCACGATGATGACCGGCGGGGTAGCGGATTCGTTGATGAGCGTGTTCAGGATCTGTTCCATGCGGTTATTCAGGTAAGTCACCTGGTTGGTATATCCGGTGGCATAATTTTTAGCCGGATATTTATTGTCTGCATTGAGATAAGATCCGGGATCGGTGAATTGACCATCCGGTCCAAAAACAAAGGGCGGGTGTGGGGAAATGATGTGTATGAAAGCAAAAGTCGGACCAGGATATTTTACCAGTTCCGGGAGACTGTCCAGCACAAAACTGGTGCGGTCGCGATAATGATTACTGGAGATCTGATCGACATTGATCTTGCCAGAATCCTCCAGGAGCCTGAGCAGGGTGGTGTTGAGCAGCAGCTCTTCGAAAGAGGTCAGGTCAGACCACAAAGGGGAAGGACCCATATAGATATCCGCATCATCCCACTCCGTCCAATAGAAGCCGGTTTCATAGGCGATTGTTTGATACCCGGCTGCCTCCAGTATTCTACGGACATTGCTGTGCTTCAGCATATCAAAAAGTTGGGTACGGTTGTAAGTATCCGGTTTGAAATTATCACTCAGGTTCTGGATATAATCCATGTTGAGCGTGGAAGTAAGTGAAACATCCGTGCGCATATAATTGCTCTGACTGCATTTTGCTACATAGAAACCCATTTTCTCCAGGCTGGAAATGAAGGGGTTGTTATCGTATCCGTAGGCTTGTTGCAAGAGATCTGCACGCGCATAGGAATCAAGGATAATGTAATATATATCCGGTAGATCTTCAGTGTTGACCGGGCTCACTTCCTGAGCCGCGGTGATTGGTCCGGAATTCCCGGAAAGATAATAGTTTTGCACCACAACTGCGCCGATCTGATACAGGGGATAGACCAGCAGAAAGAGCGTGATAAGGTTCAGGGAGGCTGTGGCGGCAGAAAATTTTATTTTCTGGCGGTATGCCAGCCATAAGGACAGGAGCGCCAGGATCAGCCAGGCTCCCAGAATAAGGTTGGTTGAATAAGCGATCTCCTTGTCTTTCAGGAAAGAGATCAGGTGCCCATAGGTGGAAAATAATATCAACCAGATCAGGGTTATAAACGCGGCTCGATGCCAGTTGTGCAGGAGTAACCGAAAAAAAAGAAGGAACAATAGCGCACCTGCCAGGAAAATGAACAGTGATCGGATCAAGGCTTCCGGGCGGGCTTCATCGACATTGTTGCCAAACAGCGCCAGAACAGGGTAAGCACTGAAGAGGAAAGGGTTCCAGGGCAAGTGAATAAATTTTGTTAGAAGTTGTTTCATATCGTCCTGATGATAATAGATTTTTCTATGAAAAATAATTTATAAAACCGGTAGATTGGAAAATTCGGATACCGTTGGTTGAGTAGACGATGCCTTATTGTCGTTTACCTGCTCCTGTATGCAACCTGCCCTTTCCTACACCAAGCGCAGGTGTTGAGATCACCAGCCGTTAAGTTGAAGAGTATCCTGCCATCATTTTGCTCGAAATTCACTTCCCGGAAATCCAAGGACATGTGTATTAGTTGGGTTTATGTTTGATGATTTTGGCTGTGGTAAAACCTCACTGCCCAATCTGTTGACTTCAATCGCTAATTTCATAATCGATTACCTACCAGCCCGATCCCTATGCTCCATCAGGAATTCCGCAATGGAAAAATCGAGGACTTCATCAATGTCCCAGGCTTCGGATGCGTCCATCGCAAACATGAGTGGGTGCGCTCCCAACCGGTTACTTCGCTCGATCAAATTCTGGCGGGTGAACATATAAATACAGGAATTCTCTTCAAATACCGGCGGCAGATCCTGGGTTTGCAGCAGGATATCCGGGTTATGGTTAATGGCCATGCCATTTGCATCCCACAGGCGGGTTTGCATGGGTGTCACCGAAAAAAGCGAGTCGTAAGCCGGGATGGCTTTCAAGAAGGTGGAAAGAGCGCGCTCGAGTGTGTCAGCTTTGAGCAAGGGATTGGTGCTGTGAGTCTGCAGATAGAGATCAGCTTCCACGCAGGAGGTATCGTACATCAAAATCTCATTCATCGCAATCGTATCCGCCCGCAAGGACTCGAGGCGCTCAAGGATCAGCACTTCCGGAAAATGCTGTCTTAAACCAGCCATGACTTCTTGTGAATCTGTATCCACCACCACCTGGTCGATCCGTGGAACCTGAAGCAGGGTGGAAATGATGTAATGGAAGAGGGGTTTGCCAGCCAGCGGTCGATAATTCTTACCGGGCACGCGTTGTGAATGGTGGCGCATAGGAACCAGTGCCGCAATTTTCATAGGTGTCATCTTTCTAACATTCCATTATATTTAATCATAATTTTCGGATCAGGAGGCTAATTTTAAAAAGGTTGTCACGCTGAGGAAAACGACACTTGCACATGCATGCGAGTGCAGGTGAGGATCTCCAGATTAATCTGGAGATTTTTCCTATGACCTGTATGAAATACAAGTTTATTAGACAACCTCTCCTTCTCCATTGGTATTAAATGTTACCATCCTTATCATTATAATCAATCGGCCTGACAGGGCGCTCGGTTGGAATCTTATCTGCCAGGATGCCGGGTGGATAAGAAAATGTCTGGTGCAGGCTTGCATCCACTTTTCCAGAGTAGGCATAACCCCGGTAAGTTCCCCAATATTGCATCAGCCGGAACCAAAAAATGCTGCCTGCCTCACCAACCAGAACGCCTTCTCGCCGCGCTTGCAGCAGGTCCGTAAGAGTCGAGCTGAGCCACAAGCGTAAAAAGTTCCACAAGGTAAAGCGGCTTTCGGGCAGGATCTGTTTCATGGCAACAGCTTCGCGCCGGTAGCGCCGGTAAACCTGTACCGGTTTCTCATCATGCACATGGATGACTTCGGCATCAGCTGTATATGCAATGGAATAGCCCTGGCTCATAACCCAGCTGCTCCAGGACAGGTCTTCCAAACCGGTTAGATTTTCGTTATAGGGTTGCTGCTGCCAGAGCGAGCGTCGTATAGCTGCATTGGCATTGTGTGAATAGGGTTGTCCCTGGCGGGGTTGGGATAAATCCGAAAAATACTTGCGGAAGAATTGATGCTCGGAATACTGGTTGGTCTCACCCCCGCGCTGTTTGCCATAACTGAGCGCTACATTCTGATCTTCGAAAGGTTTGAGCAGCTGCTCAAGCCAATCCGGATAAACCGGGAAACAGTGGGCGCTGACAATCACAACATAATCCGCCCTTGCAGCCGCGACGCCACGGTTCAGGGCACGTCCAAAGGTGAACTCCTGAGGGGTGATCGATACCACCTCGGCGCCAAATTTCTGGGCGATCTCCACTGTGGCATCGCTCGAACCCGAATCCACCAGGATGATCTGTACCTCCTGCAGAGATTGCTGAAGGATGCCTTCCAGGAGGCGGGGGAGGTGCTTTGCTTCGTTATAGGCTCGGATCACGATTGAACATTGCATATACGTTTCTTCCGGGATCAATCTTGAACATACAGAAAAGGAATACGCTCCGTGAGTCCCTTTACCACGGTCTTCAGGACCGGGGAGTTGGTGATAGTCTGCCAGGTAAATTTCTTCAACTGGACGACACCGGGGACCAGGGATGGTTCAAGAAATTCGTTAAATGGAAAGGAAGTCCGAAACAGGAGATAAAAGAGAAAACGACGGGCGTTTTCACGGAAATGTACCGGCGCTTGCAGGGTATCTGCATTCAGAAGGTCCTCAGCCTGCTGACGGTATGCATCAGGAGAACCGGGGAAATATACGATCGGGTAGGATGTGAAACGTGACCTGCCTGCGCTTAAAACTACTTTTCCCATGATGGCAGCTTCCAAACCAATGGTCGAGTTGTAGATCATAATGAATTTTGAGCGCTCGATCAATTCATAAGAACTGATATATTCGAGGGAATCCACAAATACCACATTTTCCAGTTCATTTGCACCATGTTCAGCCACCCAGCTCGAAACGCTTTCCTGGCTGAGCTTGCCTGTCCGTTTTTCGTCCGGGTGGGCGCGCAATACGAACAACGTTTCCGGATGGCATCGTATCAATTCCAACACCTGATCCAACCAGGCAAACATATCTTGAAAGATCACGTTGGAGTGCGGCTGACTGGTATCAAAGATCACGTTCGTAAAGACAGGTACAATCTGCTTGAATTGTGCAGCTTTTTTCAAAAAAGAAGTGTCAAGCGCTTTCATCTGCGGCCAGAAACGGATACCAGCCATGCTGAAATTTCCTTGAAGGCGTTCCTCAAGGTAGGCATCCAAGCGGGAATTTTGGGCGGCGGTCAAACTGAAATCTTTGGGAATGTCGACAGGATAAGCAGTAGCCTCACCGGGGGTAAAGAAGCCACTCAAGGGTTGCATGGCAACTTCATGCGTCACTGAGAAAATGCCACGCAGAAAGCAAATCCGTCGTACCACTGCCTCCGGGAAAAATTGACCGTTGAAGACCAGTACTGCCCGCGGATATATATTTTTTAGTAGGGCATCAAATTCACGCGCTACATTCCAGGCTGAAAGAATATATTCACTATATAGAAAAAGTGTGGATTCGTCGTCCTCCAGGTTGCTGCGGCGTAAACGCCAGCGCACGGAGGGAAGTACCAGCGCACCCAGGGGCAGGGTATTTTCTGCAAATGGGAATTCAAAATCGATCAGCGCTTTCAAAGAAAGGTCTTTCAAACGGTTTCGCAGGTCACGATCTTCCTTATAAACTAATGGATGCACCTGAGTGGCATACTCGTTAAGACGTGATTGGTGCATACAAGCCTTGCATGGAGGATTTACTGCAAAATCATCCTGATCGGTACCCAGCACACAGCGACTCATGCCAGCCTGGCATATAAAATTGATGACGGGCCAACCTGCCAGTTGAACAGCCCAGCCTGTCAGCATGGAAAAGGCAGCGTTCTGGCTGAGTGTATTCAGGCGCGTGGAGGCATTGAAGATAATAACCGGGTTTTTGGTTTCATCTGTCTGGGTGTTCCGGGCAACCTGTTTTGCCAATTGAAGTGTACGCCAGTCTGTTTGCAGACTAGCCAGGTGGACACGCACTTGCTTCACGAAAGACTGCAATTTATAACTGCTCCCCGGCACGCGCATAGGCTTCGCTCAAACGCTGGATGGCCAGGATAAAGCCTTGACCTCCATGCTGGTGGCCGCGCCAGATCTCGGGGATCATGCTGCCTGTGTAACTATGTGCCGCTTTGAAAAAATGTACCCAATCAATATTACCCTCACCCACCTGCAATCCTTCGCCATCCAGACCGGAGGCATCCGAAAGGTGCAGATGTCCGATATAAGGCAACAGGATCTCGACCTGTTCATAAAAATCAACATGTGCCCAATTGCAATACAACTTGGAATGAGAAGTATCGAAGCACATCTTCAATCCCAGCGGGGTGATGAAATCTCGAATCTCGCTTGCATCCATGAAGGCATTGGTCAGCCATTGACCGCCAAAATACCAGGGATGTGGCGGCAGGTTTTCCAGCAGCAATTCAATCCCATCATAATCCAGCTCTTTTACTGAGCGCAATAAATTATCATATAAGGATTTTTTATCGTGAATTGGGTGATCCAGGCTCATGGCTCCCGGGTGAATGATCACTTTGGGTGTTCCCTTGAAGTGGGTTGACATGCCCCGCGCCAGGTTGATGGATTTTTGCAGCAGCTTGAGCGTATCCGTGCGTTGGCGCTCATCCGTGGCGCACATATCCACCAGGGTACGATCCCAAAATTCCGGGGCATGCACCACCAGTTGCATATCGAAATCCCTACCAGGATAGGTATCATCCAGGTCTTGGTCGGTAAAGTGAAATTCCAGTAAGCGCGGATTGTATTGCAGTAATTCTTCATAATCCCTAAAACGGACTGTAAAGCCCCATTGTAATGGCAGCGTATGTTCCACGTCCAATTCGGTTTGGATACCAATATCACTATCCAGGAAAGGCTCATCGGCATCGATCAAGCGTTCAACCTTGCGACCTACCAGTTTGTGGAAAAGCTGCGGGGATAATCCCAGCCCGGGACCCTTGACCGTGATCATATCAGCACTGAGCACTTCACCGGGTTGGATCTGTCGGGCAGCCACCAGGCTCTTAGCCATCACTTCCCGGTTCAGGATCTCACCGCGTGAAAAGAACTTCTCCTGCCCGGTTCCCAGCGCTTGAGCCACCTGACGGATATCCCGCACAAGTTTCTTAAAGCCCTGCGGCTCCAGACTTGCAGAATGGTCGGGACCATCCATCGCCCGGTCTAGGGTTAAATGGCGTTCAATGATATTGGCGCCCAGCACGGATGCCACAGTCGAGATGGCTATACCGCGCTCGTGCCCGGAATAACCGACCGGTACATCTAACTTACTCAGCTGTTTCATGTACAGCAGGTTGATGTCTTCAAACGCGGTTGGATAAGTGCTGTTGCAATGCAAGAAGGCAAATTCCACCTTGCGTTCTTTAAGAAAATTGGCTGTGAACTCGACTTCATCGGGGCGTGACATGCCCGTGGAGAGGATGAGTGGTTTATTCTTGGAAACCAGATGTTCCAATAGGGGCAGGTTGGTCATATCAGCCGAAGCCACCTTGAATGCCGGTACGCCCAAACCATCCAGGAAGTCCGCACTTTTTATGTCAAAAGGGGTACACAGGAAGGTGATGCCTTTCTTTTGACAGTGTTCGGCGATCTCATAATAAGTGCGCTCGGGCAGTTCCACCTTCTGTAAAATGGGCAACAGGTAACGCAGTGTCTTCTCTCCGGCGTTGGCGTTGTCCAAATATTTCTGCGGGTACAAGCTTTCCAGGTCCCGCTTTTGGAATTTGACAGCATCCGCGCCGCAATCCACAGCAACGTCGATCAGCTCAAAGGCTAATTGCGGAATACCGTTATGGTTGACACCAATCTCGGCAATGATGTAAGTCGGGTGACCGTCTCCGATCAATCGCTCACCTATTCTAATTTCAGGCATACTTCCTCCAACATGATCAATAATAGTTTGCTAACATCTTCCCAAAAGGCAGTCTTTTCAACATCCTGCTGGTTTAAGAGGCTAAAATTTAAAACCCAATTCTGCCAGCGTGATATCACCATTTTCGAGCAGGCGTTCGGCGCGCTGCCAATCATCCGGCGAATCGATATCGATCCATTCAGCCGGGTCGATCACTACGGGCAGGATGCGCTGGCCTGTCATCGAATTTTTATTAAGGATCGTGTCCACCCGGCAGGCATCCACATAACCTGTTTGCCAGTATACATCCGGTAAGGCTTGGCGCGGCTGGTTATAGGGTTCGTAAGGAATGCCCAGCTCGGTACCAAGCGGCTGCAGAAGTCCATCGGGTGAGATACGCCACATCTTGAACGGGTTCTGGAAGGGGATGCAAACCGTTCGGGCGGCATCGGCATCCGGGTGCTCAAGCAACAGGCGTACCGAATCATCAATGTGCCGTACACGCCGGAAAGGAGAAGTGGGTCGTAATTGCACAAGGATCTCCGGATGGTATGATTCGTTTTTCAGAAGCCACTCGAGCGCATGCTGAAAGACCGGCAGATCTGGGGTGTTATCCTGCGAATGTTCAGGCGGACGCAGGAATGGTACTTCAGCGCCATACTTTTTAGCCACAGCAGCGATCTCCTCATCGTCGGTGGAGACGAGCAAGCGGGTTACTGTCCTGGAAGCCAAACCAGCCGCAATGCTATACGCAATCAACGGATGCCCCGCCAGGTGACGGATGTTCTTGCGTGGGATGCTCTTGGAGCCGCCGCGCGCCGGGATGATGGCCAGAACTTCTACCATGCCGTCCAACCTCCATCCACCACCAGGTTTGCGCCGGTCATATAGGCTGAGGCATCGGATGCCAGAAAGAGCAGCGCTCCGTTCATCTCATCCTTCTCCGCCATGCGTCCCAGTACTGCCCGGGCTGCATATTCCTTCAAGAAAACATCATCATGACCATTGAAAACCCCACCCGGCGTGAGTGCATTCACACGAATATTTTTACCGGCATAATAAGTTGCCAGGTATTTTGTAAAGCCAAGCACACCTGCTTTGGTAACCGAATAATATACTGGCTTATAACGCTCGGGCTGTCCTTTGCGTTGGTATAAGCGCTGATCCGGCCCAACCAGACCGTACATAGAACAGAGATTGATGATCACACCACCCTTTTGTGCCAGCATGGAAGCCACTACAGCCTGACAGACCAGAAACATCCCTGTCAGGTTTACATCCAAAGCCTGCTGCCAGGCAGCCAACGGGAAATCTTCAAAGGCTCCAGACGATCCGGGTTCAGTATGATCAGGATCAAATTTTGGGTCGAGTCCAGCCGAGTTGACCAGGATATCCAGGCTTCCAAATTTATCCAGAATTGAATCGCACATGACCTGGACTGCAGCCGGGTCTGTAATATCAGCAGGCACAGCCAATGCCTGATATCCGCTCCCGCCCAAGTTCCGGGTCACTTTTTTAGCCGCCGAGGTATTCACATCCACAACAGCCACGGTTGCACCCGCCTGCGCCAGCGTCAGGCAGAACTCAGCGCCGAGCAAACCTGCTCCACCGGTCACCAGGGCCACCTTGCCAGTCAGGTCAAATTTTTCCAATATTGTCATGCCAGCTCCAATTCACAACTTACAAAAAAAAGCCATCACCCTGAGAAAAATGAAGGGTTTTCTCATTGATCAGAAAAAGCTCGTCGCACTCCCTGGCACGGTTCGCCACACCGTCCCCTCTATCCCCTTCGGGTCGGGGACTTTGCCGGAGTCCTTCAGTAGCAAGACAAACATATTTTTTCTTTCCAAGCAACCACTTCGCTTTGACAAGTTACTCCAATTCCATCAAGCGTCCCTGTTCTGCAGACTGCAGGGCTGCCAGAGCCAGGCGCAAAGCCTGTATTCCATCCTGCCAAGAGCAGACCGGATCTGATTCACCCCTCAACACAGCAAGAAAATGGCTCATCTCATCCATAAACATTTGGTTACGCTCAAAACCCACCGGGGGCATAAAATTTTTGCGGGTTTGCTTGTCCGCATCATATAAATCCAGGCTGCCATCGCGATTATCCCAGCGCAGACTGCTTTGAGTTCCAATGATTTCAAAGTGGTGGGCAGGGGGGCGTTGATTATAATCCAGGTGCAGGCTGCCAACCACTCCTGAATTAAATCGCAGACCAATCTCGGCTGTATCTTCGACCGCCAATTCAAGACCAAGCGATGAAGTGAATGCCCATAAAGACCCGACTTCACCGATCAGAAAACGCAGGTAGTCCAGCGGGTGCGAGAGAGTCAACACCACACCTCCACCCAGGTCGGTGCGGGCGGAATATCCCTTCCGAAAATCCTCCCAGGGGTGCCAATCCGGCAAATACTCACCCCAATGAGCCTGCACAGAAAGCAGCTTACCCAATCTCCCAGCCTGTATCAAATCTGCAGCTTTGCAAAGAGTTGGGTGGAAGCGAAATTGAAAACCGACCAAGATTTTTCCGCCGCCATTCTTTAAAGCAAGTTCAAGCTGCTTGATACCATCCAAATTATGCGAAACTGGCTTCTCGAGAAGAATGCTACAGCCAGCTTCAGCTGCCGGAATGGCAACATCCAGGTGCCGTGCGGTTGGGTTGGAGATAATGACAGCCTGTGGATCATGCGCCAAAGCAGTTTGCAGATCGGTTTCAACCGGGAAACCAACCAGTTCATCATCCGGCAGGCTTGACCGCTGCGTGCGGTACAGGAGAATATCGCGTTCACCCAGCGCCAGAAGATTACGCAAATGCCGTCGTCCGATGGAACCTAATCCAGCGATCATAAATTTCATAGTACCATCAGCCTGCTTTTTTTACTCATCAAATGACTTCCAGGTTTGAGTTGGGAACAAACGTCTCATAACCCGACGATACAACAAGCCTATGCGGCGTTTATACCTGACTGCACGTTCCGGGCGCTGGGAAGAATTAGCTTGGTTTGTAGAGGGGCAACACAGCACGGTCAGATAATATGGCAGGATGTTCGAGCGCGGCCTGCCATGTTTTTCCATTACCATCACAGCAAAACCCGCTTTGGCAACCATCCTGCGCAAGGAGTACGTACTGAAGGAGCTGAGGTGTGCCACCTCAAAACAATCATGAATATACAAGTTGGGCACTTCCAGCAGAAGGAAGCCATCCGGCGACAGGTATTGCTCACGCAAAGCAACAAGATATGCCAGTGGGTCCGGGATATGCTCAAGCACATGTGCCATGCTGATCAGGTCAAAGCGTGCCTCACCTGCAGTCTTCATATCCTGCAAGGTAGCATAGGTCTTGAATCCAGTCTTGGCGGCAACATCCCGGTAAGCATTGCCTGGTTCTATCCCCACCGGATTGCAGCCGAAGGTATGGTTGAGAGCTTTCATCAGCAATCCGGCAGAGCAGCCAATATCCAACACGCGGGAGACTTGTTTTACATATTTTTTTGTAAATGCCGCCAGGAAATCAGCGCGCTGCTCCTGAACGGCAAGATCTTTGGGACTGGGGGCACTGCTGCCCTGGTATAGCTTGCGGTATTCAGCTGCATAGAAATCATTTGTCTCGGCAGCTGTCATGCGCGGTGACTGGAAAACGAATCCGCAAGAGAGGCAAATACGGTTTTCAACCTTCTGTCCCTCAAAGATGCGCTGATCAAAAAGCTGGTTATGCTCAGCATTACACAATAAACATCGATCTACAGTTTCAGGCATAATTTCTCAATTGAACCTTAGTTTTTCCAGATCCACTCAGCAAAAAATGTACAGGTGTATTATTACCACAATCCGGCCAGATTAAGAGCTTTGCGGTAGGCACGCATAACCAATGTAGGCTTTCTCCAGCGGTCAATGAAATCGCCATGCTCCAAACAGGCTTTTTGGTTGGCACGGATGCGATCCAGTATTTCACGGTAATCCGGTTTGTTATCAACGACCTGACCCTGTTTCTGAAGGCGAGACAAAACGACCATGTATCCGAAGGAAAGTTTACGGTAATCGCGCCGGGTCATCCGGCGTGCATCGATATACTCATCCTGCACCCCGACCACATCCAATCCCGATAAGCCCAGCAGATATTGGATGCTTTCTATTGTGAACATATATGGGTGAGTCATCTCCGTAACCCGCTCGAAGGGAATATGAATGGTATTGGAGATCGGGTCCTGTAGTATCAGCGCAAAAATGCCATTTTCAGTCAGCATGCGTCCTATTTTGGTCAGGTTCTCTTTCGGATCGAGGGTGTGGTTTAAAGTGCGGGAAAGGATGACCAGGTCATATTTGCTGACAGGTTTGAAATCTTCGAAGAGACTGGTGTAAATTGTCGCCCCGGTACGCTGACGGGCATATTCTCCAATCTTGAGTAATGGTTCGACTCCGAAACCAATACTCCCGGGGTAATTCTGCAGATGGGCGGATAACACCCCGCCATAGCTGCTGCCTAATTCCATGATGGTTTTTGGCGACCAACCTGGTAGAAATTTATAAAGAACTGGCAGGCTGGCGTAACTTGCAAAATGAAATTCCTTCTGAAATTGAGCGTCATCACCTTCATCTGAACCGGAAACTGCTTTGCGATAATCACTCTTGTAGAACTCCGCATACATTTCTTTGGTTGGACGTGGATTGATGAATATTAACCCGCAATTCTTGCAGATAACTGTTCGTAATGGCAATCCGAAGCGTTCCCGCTCTGCGATCATCTCCTGATCCTGAGATCCGCAGGCATTGCAGGCAACTTCTTCAAGTTCACTTATATATTTTTCTGCAAATTCAGTGTTATCCTGTCCCATATAATGCTCCTAAAATATCTGCTCTCTTTATTCGTATCTTCTCAATAATAATGGGAAGACCTGGGGGTAACCAAAGATCATCATTGATCACTTACGACTATTTCTAAACATAATACCATTTAAAGATCTGGTTATAAATTGCCAGTAATATTTTTTTGATAAAAGGCAGGTTCACAAAACGCGTCATACCAGAAGTTCGAGTTCCAGCGTTCGTAAATGATTTATCGCCTTTGACAAAATCAACCGAATTTGAAAGGTTCATGGTCAATGGGTCGGAAACCATCAAGCGCAGGAGACCACTAGCATTGAGACGTTGATCCAGTTGCCGGACCTGCCCCATTGGTTTATCCATATCAAAGGGGATGAATTGCTGCAAAGCAGATTTATAAGCAGTAAATTGCCAATGTGATGCTCCCACAAAAGCTGTCAGCCCCTTGTAGGTGATCCGCCAATCCAGGCTGGAAGCATACAGATCCCTGTTGGTTGACTCTTCCTGCCCGAGAGAGCGATTGAATTCCCAAAAAGTATCCCACGGAATGAATTGACCGGATTCCAATTTTGCGGATCTGTCGCTGCGTGCCCAATCCAACGTTGCCTGGTAGAGCTCAGCGTTGGTTCGAAAAGGTCGGCCCGTCACCATGCCAACATTGGGGAATGTCTCCAGTATCTCCACCGAACGTCTGAGCCAGTTCGGATAAAAAAGTACATCACTATCCGTATAAGAGATGATCTCCCCTGGGGATCCTGTAAAAATAATATTCCAGGCTCCACCTTTACCAATATTTTTCTCAGAAAGCAGCAGGTATTGTATTCGCCCGGCTGATTTTTCTGCAGCCAGAAAATCGCGAACTTCATCACACGATCCATTATCAAAGACCAGCAAGTCGAATGGCAGCCCGGCAGCATTATGCATGGAAGAAAGACTGATTTTAAGCACATCCAATGCTTCTGCATAGAAACCAGACAGGAAGGGAATGTAATTAAGCAAGGCAACGGTGATCCGTTCAGGTTTAACGACCTTGTCAATTGATTTGGCGGGGTTTTGTCCTTTACGCATGATTTCCTTTATTATTTCCTATTGCCTTTCCGGGCGGAGTTCTTAATCGTCCACTTTTTCCGGGTGCTGCATCATCACTTCCACCACCAGGAAGTCAAATTTCGTGTCCACATTGGCTGAACGGCTTTCCGGCATGAGATACGGGCGGCTGACCTTGCCCAGGAAACTGTTTTTCTCCATGACCACCTCACGCCTGGTGGCGAAAATTGCGCCATTGCGGATGTAAACCGGGGGCAGGTCCTGTCGACGTTGCAACTCTTTTTGTTCACCCATCGGCAATTGCACCAGTAGGTCGTCTACTATAAATCGCATACGGGCCGGGTGATGATGGGCAATGCGTACTACACTGACCACCGAATCTGCCCCGGTGTTGATCAATTTCTCCAGGGCGGCATCAATGTCAGCCCCGGTCCGCAAGGGGGAGGTGGCTTGCAGCATAACAATATAATCAAACACAATATTCAACCTGGCTTCCATCTCGCGGACGGCATGCTGGACGACCGGCAGGCTGGGAGCTTCATCCGTCGCAAATTCTGCCGGACGGACAAAAGGCGCTGGTGCTCCGTACTGGCGGGCAACCTGGATGATCTTCTCATCTTCAGATGAGACCACGAAATGGGTCATCAGCCGACTGTTCTGGGCTGCCTCAATCGTGTAAACCATCATCGGTTTGCCGTTTAGAGGCGCCAGGTTCTTGTGGGGAACAGATTTTGAACCCCCGCGGGCAGGGATCACGCCTAAAATATTGGGTTTTTTGGTTTCGGTCATCATGCAATCCTTGTAAAATCAAGTATATCTTTATATTTATTAATTTTTTCCAGCCAGGTCCTGGACTGGGAATACCGGTTTATCTTCCCAATTGTTGATGATCTGCTTGCCCACCTGGCTGGCAAAACGACCACGGTAATAATCACGGTTGAGTTCTTCTGCCGGGCTGAGGTCGCGCTTGGTCAAACCCAGGGTCTGTTCGTATTCCGGGATCTCAAGGTGCACGATCTCCGCCTGGATATCCCTGGGCATCAGGCTGAAATCCACAAGTTGTTTGAGTTGCCTGGGGTTAATTGATACCGGGCCATCTTTGGTGGCATCTGCCGGTAGGATAGAAAAATGTCTTTCAATCACATTGGCTCCCAGGCTGAGTGCTACCAGCGAGGCTTTAATGCCATCACGTGCCACCAGGCTGTGATCGCTCAAACCGACCGAGTCGGTGAACTGGCGTAAATATTCCATGCGAGCCAGGTGAAATTCGTTCAAAGGGGTGGGGTAAATGGTGACCGCATGTAAGAAGCTGAAAGGGGTTCCTTGCAGAAGGTCGGCTGCCTGTTGGATCTCAGAGTCATAGGTTGCTCCAGTGGAAATGAACAGGTGCTTAAAATTATCTTTCAACTCCTGCAGCATGGGCAGGCTGGCACAATCATAACTAGCGATCTTGACTGCTTCCCAATCCAAGCTGGAAATAAAGGGGATACGCGAACGCGAGAACACCGTGGTGAGCGGTTTAATACCAGCCTGCTTGCATTCTTCGCCAAACCAGACATGATCCTCATCGCTCATATCCATCGGTTTCAGACGGTCATATTCTGGCTGATAAGGTCGTTTGATGGTGACCTGACGCTCTCCATCCCATTCACCAGTCTCAAATCTCTCCCGATAAGTCAGGTCATCCGCCAGCATGGATTGGATCTTGGCAAAGGTTGCGCCAGCTTCAGCAGCCGCCCAGACCATATCTGAGAGCACCTCCCGGTCGCCTTTGTGGTTCTGGCAAAACTCGGCAATAATTACAGGTGAACTGAATTGCATTTTTTCTCCTTTATTTCTTCCTTTTGGTTCGGGGAAGATGTGGTGGTAGTTGTGTTGCGCATCACTACCACCTCCCGACCACTCCCTTTGATTCGATCATTCATCCAAATAACAAAAAAAGTTAAGGTTCAAGCTGGAAGTGATTGATTGTCATACTTCACAAAAGAAAGCCCGGGTAAAGTGATCATTTTTTCCAATGAACTAATAATGGCATCCGGTTTATAAGTCTGGAGTTCAGCAGAAGAATACGTGCCTGCCCGGGCGATGGTGAACACACCGGCTGCCTGACCCAGGCGGATATCTGCCGGGTCATCTCCCACGAACACAAGTTCATCCCTTCTCAAACTATGTTGGGCACAAATAAATTCTGCATGCTGACTGCCCTTGTTGAAACCGGGGGATGAACCATAGATATCGCCGCCTGATCTCATAAAAAAATCAGCCAGTCCCAGGTTTCCTGCAATATCCTTGATCTCATCAGTCACCGCAGAACTGGAGACAAACAACAGGCAGCCGATTTGCAGCAGGCTCGCAAGAACCAGCGGGGTGGCTTCCGGTATCAAGCCTGGTATTGAGCGATCCCGCAGGGTATTTCGGTTCATATCTGAGAATGCCCGGCTGAGCGAGGCATAATTTTCATCATTCAGTGCGGGTTGTCCAAGGTCTGCCAGGATGGCATCGAACAACTGGCGGCGTGGAATGCCTGAATGAAATCGGTAAGCCTTTTCCACCTGATCGGGAGACAGGTCAAAACGTTGGTGAAACAAGAAACCGGCGTTTCGGATCTTGACATCCAACGAATTCACAAGAGTCCCATCCCAATCGAACAGCACAGCCCGCACCAACTTTGATTCCAAATTTCCTTGAACTCCCATCGCTTTATAAGTACGCTTCCTGTCCACGCCGGGTTAATTCAGCGATAACGTTCTTGATCTCCTGGGTTCTATCCTTCGGGCAAACCAGGACGATCTCACCTGCCCGGATCACGATCAGGTCTTTTACACCCAGCAGCGTTACCAGGCCATGATCGCTGAATACAATGTTGTCCTGACTGTCCTGGATCAATACCTGGCCTATACTGATATTTCCCTGGGCATCGGGCTGCCGGATCTCGGACAGTGACCCCAAGGAACCGACATCGATCCTCTCAAAATTTGCCTGTACTGTCAGCACATTTTCCGCTTTTTCCATAACAGCATAATCGACAGAGATGTTGGCGAAAGCCGGATATAACTCTGCCAATATTGCTGCATCCACCGGGGTTCCAAGCGATTTGAGACCGGAGAATAATTGCGGGGCATGTTCTTCAAGTGCGGCCAAAAAAACATCAACCTTCCAGGCATAGGTACCTGTATTCCACAGGTATTGACCGCTTTCAAGATAAGTCTGGGCCACTTTTATTGAAGGCTTCTCAACAAAGTCCTGGATAGCATGCACTACCAGGGGTTGGTCAAGGTCTATTTTGTCCCCCAGATGCTGGTATCCAAAACCGGTGGCAGGATATGTTGGCTGCAAACCAATAGCGACCAGGCTGTTCATTCGCCCGGCAACCTCAATTGCCGTTCGCACTGCCGTAATCCACGGTTTTTCATCCTTAAACATGTGATCAACCGGCAGGGTCAGCATGACAGCACTGGAAGATCCTGCTGTACCCAATTTTTGTGAAAGCGTAATGGCTGCCAATCCAAGGCTGGCGGCGGTATTGCGCCCTACTGGTTCAACCAACAGATTTTCTTCCGGCAGGTCAGTCACCTGTTCACGCACCAGGTTGGCATGGGCTGACTGGGTCAGCACCAGCAACTGGCGAATGGAACCTGTAAATTCCAGCGCTCTACGAACCGTCTCCTGGAGCAGGCTTCGTCCATTCCCTGTAAGATCCAGGAATTGTTTGGGGCACGCTTTCCGGCTGATCGGCCAGAGACGAGTGCCCTGACCGCCAGCCAGGATGACTACGTAAGCAGGATTATCAGACATTGGCACCATCCACGTGGTTACTCCCACCAATCCTTGCTGACTGAACTGTAACTGATCCCCTCGACGTGCACGATCTCATCCATGCGGAACATGGACCAGCCATCCACAAACAATCCGGGTTTCTTCATCGTTTCCAACAGGGATATCAGGCTCCAATCTTCGTAGGAGGGATGATTGTTCATGATAAAAATGGCATCCGTATTCTTGAAACCGTCTTTCAGGGAGACACTCTGGATGCCTTCCAGCAAATCCAGGTTTTCCTGCTTGACAACCGGATCAAATCCAACAATTCTCACACCAGCCTGGTGCAGCAATCTGACCAATTCCAGCGTGGGTGAATCGCGCATATCCGAGGTTTCCGGCCAGCCCTTGAAGGCAAAGCCGGCTATGAAGACTCGCGCTTCCGATAATTTGATCCCATTCCTGGTGCAGAAACGTACAAATTTCTGGTAAACATGCATGGGCATATATTCATTAACGATCCGGCTGCGTCCCAGGATGGTCGTTTCAATGTTCTTTGCCTGTGCAGACACCTGCAGGAGATAGGGATCTTTCTTCAAACAGACCCCACCCACACCCGGGCTTGGCAATGGCACTGGATCACGCGGATAACCTTCATTGGCAGCTGTGATGACCTTGATGGCGTCCATTTTATAGCTATCGCATACCAGGGCAACTTCGTTGGAAAAGGCAAAGATGGTATCCCGAAAAGTATTATTAACCAGCTTGACCATCTCGGCTTCTTCAATGGAATCCAGGTTGATAATGGTGGGGGTGATCTCACGATACATGGCAGTCGCCACTTCGGCTCCCTGGCTGTCCAATGCACCAATGATCTGGGGCAGGGCACGCAGCTCTTTCAAAGCCTTGCCAGCGACTGTCCGCTCCGGGGCGAAAACAAGAGAAAAGTCGCGACCAGCCACCAGACCTGATTCCTGTTCCAGGATGGGTAAACAGACATTGCGAGTGGTACCAACCGGCACAGTCGAGCGCAACATGATGGTATCACCTGATTTCATCACCCGCCCAATGGCACGGCAGGCTTCTTCAACAAAGCTCATGACGGGCTGGTGGTTCTCATCAATGGGGGTACCAACCGAGACAATGTACACATCACAAGTACTATCGCTCAGCTTGTTTTCAACTTCCAGATTCCTGCCGATATGTGCGCGTAGCTGGTTGGCAAGCCCGGCTTCGTAAAAATGGGGGGTGCTTTTCTTAAGCATTTCAACCACCGATTTTTGGGATTCAATACCCAAAACATGGAAACCAGCATCGGCCAGGACGACAGCCAGGGTCAGTCCCACAAAACCCAATCCCAACACAGCCACTTTCTTGGTCTTGATGTCGGCCTGCTGCCACAGGGAAAGCAGAGAAACAATATCCTCCACTCGTCGCTCCTCGTCAATGACCAGGATCTTGCCAGCAGCGCGATCAAGCATGCGGGTACGACCTTTAAGCAGTTCCATAGCCTCCTGATACATGTGCATCAAATTGGCATGACTGGCTACAGTGATGGGATCTTTTGTCATTATGGCAGATACTTTTTCATCCAGGCTGATCTTGTGCAAAATAGCCGAGCGGATATCCCCATCGGTAACCACACCCAGCAGATGATTTTCAGCATCCACAACAATAGCAATGCCGGAGATACCTGAGTGCGGGGGGGCGTTCTCGATAACATCCATTGCAGCCAGGATGGATAGATCCGGGGGTACAAAGAGAGATTTTATTTTTTCATTCATATAACGTTCCTCACTTGGTGTATTGATGGGGGAGATCTACCAGACCCAGAAGGAAATTGGCGGTCCGGGTGGTGGCTTCACCATTCAAATAAGTCAGTTCCTGTTGAAGGAATTGGTGACGTTGGTCTGCGTCCAGAGTTGGGTCAAGCAGGTAAGCTCCCAGGATTTGTGCCAACTCGTTTTTGCTGCGTGCCAGCCTGCCAGCACCACTGGCATTAACCCGTTTTGAGGTCGGGAACGTGGGTACTTCCAGAATAGGCACCCAAAAATCATCTCCATAACCTTCATTCGTGGGCAGGCAGGCATTCACAACCGGTTTATCCTGGATGGCTACTTCCACCACCATGGTGGAGTATAGCGTCACAAGAACATCGCAATGAGCCATCATGGAGGCTTTCTCCGGGTAATCTTCACCTGCATAACGCTCAAGATCACCGGGCATTTCACGCGGCTCCACAATATGAATATGCGGGTAGCTCCTGGCCAAAGCATAAATAGCCTTGGCTTCATGCCTGTAACGTGGCACATCTTTAAAGTGGTTGGGGTGCAAGCGGATCAATAACTGGCAGGGTTGACTCAATTGCTGGTTACCCACCAGTTCCGCCAGGGCTTCGATCATGTGCGAGTTGGGTGAAAAATTCAAGCCGGTGGCAGCAAAAGCGATCAATTTTTTATCGGGATCCAGCCCGTGCATCTTGAAATATTCATGGCGCGGGATGACCCATTTGCTGTTGATATAGCTGTCGAAGAGAGGCATACCACCCACATGGATACTGTCCGGCACTATATCAGAAGAAGTCACCAGTTCCTGCTTCTGGATCTCAGACCAGACATTAAAATGATCTATATCTGCGCCTGGCAAACCCTGGCTGCTGGGGTTATCCCAACCGACGATCACAACTGCCGTTGGAATTCTGCGACGGTTAGCCTCGCGCAGCAAGTATTGGTCCATGCGCCAGCCAGCCATATTTGAAACCACCAGTTCCGGCTGGTACAAGTCAAACAGGTCGGTATACAATTCCGGTGAAAACCGGTCTTGGAAATATCGACGAAAAGCGTTTCGCACCTTTTGCGAGCAGCGCATAAGCTGAATGAATGGGCGCAGCAGGATCAACTGCCACTTGCGCCGTCCGCGTGCCTCAAATTCCTTGCGGCGTTTGGCTGTATCCACATAGGATAGTGGTCCCCTGCCAGACATGCCAACCCGGCGTACATATTCATACAATTCCTGGATTCCTTCCTGGTGTGCTTTCCGATAGACAAATATTTCCTTTTCGCGCATTGATTCGAAAATGAGATTCTCACCTGGGTACTTCTGCTGAAGCAAAGCCTGCATATTCTCGGGTATAAGGAAAACCAGCCGCAACCCGCTACGGGTCAACTGCTGCGTCAGGTCGGTCTCAAAGAAATAAGCATGTGCCAATCCATGATCCAGGAGGATAAATATCGTTTTCATATCAAGTCAGAGTGAGGAAAGATAAACTCACTTATTCTCCTTGGATTTACCGAGTTTATACTTGAGTCTGTGAAAAAAGGCGGTAATTTGACTGGTCATGCCATAATTGTTCCAGGCTAACAACGGGTAGGTCTCAATCGCCCTGCGGAGGGTTGCCGTTTCCCATTTCCGTTCAATATGCAGACCGGCAACCAGTCTGCGGTCAGCATCCACAAGAGAAAAACGGGTGATCTCCCTGCCGCCAGCCAGGCGAATGTTTTCATCGGTTTCAGGCACCCGGCGGTGTGTTTTACCTTCCGGCAGATGTGCGTAATCATGCCCCTGGTGGACAATTGTGATGACCCGGGTGGCATCCACTGCCAGCCAACCCTGCTTGCGGGCTTGATAGATCATCCAATTATCCCACCCGGCACGCCCGATGGCAAAATCAGGGATATCCTGATAACACGACCGTGGAAAGATGAAATAATCACTTCCGGCGGGGGGATGCAACTTACCATGTGAATGGATGTCATGACGCAAGCCAGTTTCCCATCCATCGGAAAAATCCAACATTTTCCAAACATCCAGATCCCAACGCTGCCCGACCAGGATAAATTCTTCCATCATTACCGCCATATAACGGATCGCAGGCAAAAGATCTGGGAGGAACAGGATATCGGCATTTACATACCCCAACAATGCTGAAGAACTGTTTTCCCGGGCAGCAGCAAAGATCGAACTTACCAGTGGTGTTCCATGCTCGTTACGGGACACCTGTGGAATATGCATTACACCCAGATCCCTGGCAGCTTCTGCCAACCCTTCTTCCTCGCCAACCAGGATCACATCCACATCCGTTCCCAACTCACGCCAGGATCGTATGGCATTACGCTGAATGGTTGCGATGTGGGGGTCGGAAAAAGACTTGGGAGCTGAAAAAATCGTTAGATAAGCCATAATTCAGGGTTTCACACTTCTTTCGTCGATCTCGAGCAGGGATTTATGCTTTTCGGCAGAATTGATCCTGGCAAGATCCGGGTTTTTTTGAACCAGGCTGAGCATATCCTGCCAGGAGAAATCATCGCGGCCGTTAAAACTTGCATACACCTGCCGTATGAATTCCAGGTCTGCAGGTGTATCCACCGTCCAGCGCAAATCTCCATGATCCGGTACATGGTTAAGTAATAAAATTTTAAAGCCTCGCCTGGAAGTTGCCCGGGATTCGGTCGGGCTGATCGTTTCCAAGGTGGCATCTTCATAAAAATAGGGCATGACATGTTCGCGCTGATGAGGTTGATCTGCTTCCTGCCAGGCGCGTTCGAGGGCCTTGAATGAACAGATCTCGATATCCAAACCAATAGGAAAAGTGCGTCCAAAAGGAGGTGGCAGGCGGTTGGCAGCAAAATCCACTCCAGACTGTATAAACTCTTGCAAGGTCTGATCGATCAAACGCGGATCTATGACCGGGCAATCTGCTGTAATGCGCACAACAGTCCCAATTTGTAGTTTTTTGGCAGCCTGGTAGTAACGGTCCAGAACATCAAATTGGCTGCCGCGCACAAAATCATAACCTTGCTGCTGACAGAAAGCTGCCAACGGGTCATCCGAGGCATCCAGCGTGATTGCCACAACCAGTCCGTCCAGCAGGTTAGAGCGATGTACACGGTCCACCACGCGAGTCAACATGGGTTGTCCGTCTATATCCGCCAGTACTTTACCCGGAAGCCGAGAAGAATTCATTCTAGCCTGGATGATCGCGATCGTTTTCATCTACTCAATTTTTCCAAATATTGCCTTGATTTCCGATTGTTGATTGCAGACTGGTACGCAAATAGAAGAAGGGGAAAATTCTTCTTCCAATCGGCGCGTGATTCCGCCAACATGCGTGCCGCCAGACCCATCTCATTCAGTTCATATTGCCGGTCAATAGCCTGCAAAATTCGGGCAGCCAGCGCCTTGGCATCACCATCCGGGAAAAGCCAGCCATTCTCACCATCTGTGACCCACTCCCGGTTGGCTGGGATGTCCGAGACCAGGCATGGTAATCCACAAGCCAATGCTTCCATCAGGGAGACGGAAGAACCATCCACATGGGAGGGGCTGATATAAAGATCTGCCATTCGGTAATATCGCGGCAGGTCAGCATTGCTCATATAACCACCAAAATCGACGCGCTCATAAACCCCACCGGATGTGAAGATAGCCTTAAGCAATGCAGCCTGCGATCCACCACCCAGTAACAACAGCCGTACTTCCGGATTCTGACGGGCAACCTGCACAAAGGCTTCCGCCAGCACATCCACGCCATAATTTGGCTCCCAGGATCGATTGCACAAGAGTGTAAACCTTGCCGTGCGACCTACCGGATCTTGGCGAGGTTGCGGTGAAAATTGGACCAGGTCCACTCCCCACGGGAATACGATCGTCCGCCCAGCTGGAAGCCCAAAACTGAGCGCTTTGGTATGAGTGGCATCACAATCACTGGTGAACCAATCAGCACGCTTGAGCGAATATTCTGTCGCCCAGCGCCAGAAAGGACCACGATCCACGTCCTTCATCAGGTCAAAACCCCACGACATGATCAGCAACGGGTGGAATCCGGAAAGGGCTGCCAACAAGCCGCAACTTTGTATCGGCCCTGCATGTAAAACATCCGGCTGAATGCGCTTGAGGATACGTCGTAATTCCAGCAGCAAACGAAACCCATCTGAAACCCTGACAGAGCGCAGACCACCACTCCAGGAGATCTGTTCAATCCCGGTTGGGACCGGGCGGGTTTCCGCCTGGCGCAGCCCGCGCTCCAAGCGCAGGTAAAACACCTGGTGCTCACTATCTGCCAAAGCAGATAAAAAGCGATGGTCGTGAGGACAGTAATCTCTGCTGAAATAAAGTACTTTCATAGTAGATCAGGAACCCAGATCCGTCCAACGCAGCTCTTTGCCAAATGCAAGGTCGTGCAAGGCTTTGGTGCCGATCACTTCCAGCAGGTGTGAAGGCAGGATGGCTCCGAGTGTAGCCGGACGTAAAACTTCGATCATGTCACGCGACAGGGTTTCGCCAGCCTTGATATCACGGGCAGCCCGAATACAACGACGCTGCACCACCACGGTATCTTTTTCATTTTCAGCAACAAATTTATCAGCGCTACCCAGGGCGCGCTCCAATTTGCGAGTCTCAGCCACCATGTCGGCCCAATCCTGTGGATTTGTGGCAAATTTATGGTCCGGGCCTTCGCGCCCATTGTCATCGGTGAAGTGCCGTTCAATAACACGCGCCCCAAGCGCTACCGAACCCAAGACAGTAGCCGGGCCGTGGGTGTGATCGGAAAGCCCAAGGATGACCTGCGGGAACATGCTGGCGTAGGTCTTGAGAACGTTCAAGTTTATGTAGTCATAATTTTCATCACTGGCAGTGTAATTCGTATTACACTGCATCAAAACCAGTTGCGGATTGATAGCCAGGATGGCATGCACAGCCCGTTGAACATCTCCCATATCCGAGGCACCGGTTGCCAGTAGCACCGGTTTCCCCTTTAGGGCAATGGTTTCGAGTGATTCGATCCAATCGATCTCGCCCGAACCGATCTTGAAAGCCGGGATGTAAGGATCCACATATTCAATGGCATCAAAATCATAAGGTGATGTAAAGTAATCAATGCCTATCTCCCGGCAGGCATTACTCAGAAGGGGTGTCCAATCTAATGGAATGGAAGCGCCCTGGTAGACTTCGAACACCGATTTCTTCCAGGTCGCCTGATGAGAAACCTGACCACCGTCCATATGCTTAAACCCATAATCTGAAACGATCTTGGGCGCCTGGAAATTTTGAAACTTGGCTGCATCTGCACCTGCCTCTTTTGCCAGGCGAATGAGATGGCAGGCACGTTCCAGGTCACCATCATGGTTGGCAGCTACATCCGCAATAAAATAGGTCGGATGTTGTGGACCTATCAATTTGTTTCCAATTTTTATATCCATCTGACCTCCAAAAAAAAGCTCTTTCAATCAACCAGGGGGGAAGGGTGTTGATAACCAGCCATTTTCTGTGGAAAACCTTGTTGGTACTGTGTATAAAACTTGACCAAACCGGTGGAAAAACCGGGGACGGGTCTTCCCAGAGCTGTGGATAACTTGTGGACAGAAAGGCGCAAATTATGTGAACGTGGTACAACCAGGTTGGATCGATCCACCGAGGCAGGTTGGATGAGACCGGGGTCATATCCAAATTGGTGTGCGATCGCCTGTCCAAATTCGAATTTCGACAGAGCTTCTGACCCGACCACGTTATAAAGTCCCACCAGACCTTTTTCAAGCATCTGTAGGAGAATTTCTGCCAGGTCATTCACAAACATCGGACAAAAATAAACATCCGTAAAACCATTGACTGGTTTTCCTTCCCGTAATCTATTTACAAAGAATTCAGCCAGGCTGCGCTGACCCGTTAAACTCCAACCGAAGAAATTAACCCTCGCCAGGATGGCTCCCGGATTGACTGCCAGCACAGCCTGCTCACCTTCCAATTTAGTTTGAGCATAGACGCCCAACGGATTTGGTTTGTCTTCTTCTGTATAGAAACCGGTCCTGATGCCATCCAGGACGGCATCCGTTGATATCTGGATCATGGGGATGCCGCGTTTCGCACAACCAGCAGCCAATTCTCCTGGCAGAACTGCGTTCATAAGCTGGCTGCCAGCCGGATCCGCCTGGCAAGATTCCACATCTGCCATGGCGGCACAATGGATCAAGGCGTCGGGGTTGGAAGCGGAAAACATCCTATCCAAGGCACCTTGCTCCAACAGGTCCAAGTTAAGCAGTTCAAAGGGTACACCCGACAGCTTGCTGCGGTCCACACCGATGACCTGGTGAGCAGGCAGGGTTGCCAGGGAAAGATTCAAGCCCAATAAACCACTTGCACCGGTAACAAGAATGCGCATTTATCCTTCCAGTTCACCTTTGGCATATAGTTTTTCGAACGGTACAATGTATTTCTGTATCCCTTCAATATCCAGCCAATCGGTATTGTTGTCGCTGCCGTACCGGAAACCGTCCTTGAGCAGCTTTCCTTTTTCCTGCCATGAATATCCAAACCAAAGTGCTTCAGCTGGTTGGACCACGAACATGCTCTCCAACTCCACCGTGGTACGAGATTCATCCTCAGAGATGAGTACCTCATGCAGCTTCTCACCCGGGCGTATACCAATCACATTGATCTGTGCTTGTGGGGCAATAGCTCTGGCAAGGTCGATCACCTTCATGCTGGGGATCCTGGGAACAAATACCTCCCCACCTTCCATCTGTTCGCTACATTTGATGACAAAGCGTACCCCCTGTTCCAACGAGAGCCAGAAGCGTGTCATGCGCTCATCGGTGATGGTTACCTGTCCTGTCTGGCGCTGTTTAAGAAAGACCGGCACGACAGAACCGCGACTGCCGACCACATTGCCATAACGTACACAGGAATAGCGCGTGGCAGCCCCGGCAGCATAGGCATTGCTCTGAATGACTAGTTTCTCAGCTGCCAGTTTGGTGGCACCATACAGGTTGATCGGATTGACCGCTTTGTCGGTGCTGATAGCCAGCACTTTCTTGACGCCTGCATCCAAGGCTGCTTCAACAACATTGCTGGTACCCATGATATTGGTCTTGATCGCTTCCATCGGGTTATACTCGCAAGCCGGCACCTGTTTAAGAGCTGCAGCATGCACAACAATATCCACTCCATTCATGGCGCGCCGTAGACGGTCACGGTCACGCACATCCCCGATGAAAAAGCGCAGATTGGGATGGTTTAAACCGGAGGATTGCATTTCGTGCTGCTTGAGTTCGTCCCGGCTGAAAACAATGATCTTCTTTGGTTGGATCTCCTCCAGCATCACTTTAACGAATTTTTTACCGAACGATCCGGTGCCTCCCGTTACAAGTACTACACTATTTTTCCAGTCCATCATAGGGTTTCCTTATTATATGATTCAAGTGTTTTTGTTAAGGTCAATAGATCGAATGTGGTACCGTATTTCTTCAATCCTCTGGCAGAGAGGACCGATGCCATTGAATAATCCTGAAAATCTGTTTTACGATGTGCCATATGCCACGGGAAAGGATGTGAGTATTCAAAGAAGAATAAGTAAGTGTATTTCCAGGCAAGTTTAACTTCATCTTCAGTCAATCGCTCAGATTGGATATTACCCAGCAGTAAATTAAGGATCTTGAAATATTGCACCCAGGAGCTTGGATCATGTGTGAAACCACGGTTACGATAATGAGTCTTTCCAGAAACCACCACGGGAATGCCTCGTAATGCCATCTCAAGACCAACAGTCGTTGTGTATACCAGGCCAAGGCTGGCAAGGTCCATCAGGTCGTAAGTGTTCACGTCCGCTTCCGGTTCGATGACGTGGATATGTTCCGGAAGTTCCGGTAGTGAACGCTTGATCATTTCCAGTATCGAGCCATGTTTTACCAGCGCTTCACCAGGATGGATACGGATGACCAGTTGAATATCATGGATTTGAATGAAGTATTGGATGGTCCGGTTGATCCACTCTGCCATGGATCTGGAAAAGACCTGCCTGCCGATTGTAAGGCTGTCGCCCATCACGTTGGTCGCCATCAGTAAGATAGGGCGATCATCCAGTCCAATTCTTTCTTTTAGCTTTTTTGCACCTTCAGACGGAGTTTTTTGCCACTGGCGAGAGAAGTTCCCATACAGGGCAGCATTTTTTCTTGACGCCATCAGTGCTTCGACCTGTTTGACTTCGCTCTTATCAAGCTTTCGCCCAGCTGCATTCTTCCACAATAAGTCTGTATTTTGCTGCATGATCTCATCGTTTTGTGTCAGCCACATAACCTGGCGTTGGTCGCTAAACTCAAAGGTCACCGCAGGAATCTTGAGCAATCGACTGACACGGTATGCAATACCCATCTCAAGAATCGTACCGTTGGGGACGATGACAACATCCGGTTTGATTTTCTTTAAATACGCACAAAGCATTTTTGCAGCCTGCATGTTCCGGTCATAGCGAAACCTGTAAAACTGGTCTTCTTCATTCACTTCTTCGGTTTGTAAGGCATACATGTAATCGTAACCAGTGACTTCTTTGACAATTTTCAGGATCAATTTTGGCGGGTTGTTTATCGAAAGCTTAGGTCGAAACAGGTTTACGGTATTCATCACCGGGGAAACCTGGCGTAAGATCGATCGGGCATAAACACTCTGCCTGCGAATATCAAACAGGTTGGATTGAAGATTCCATTCCCCAAAGGGATAGTAACCAAGAGTTACATCATGCCCCTGTCCGGCAAGCGCCAACCCAAGAAACACCTGGATCTCCAGCCATTTGTGGGTGGAAGAAAAAAGAAACACTTTTTTTCCTACAGGTGCAGATTTGCGGGACTTCACCGCTGCAGTGACCGCCTCAGGCAATACTTTTTTAATATTTCGTAACGAGAAACCTGTATTGGTCGGTTGGTCCGACCTTCTCGCCAGCCAATAGATCTCCGCTGTGAGCGGAATTTCACCCAGGATCTTCTTTAATTGCTCTTTTCTGCCTGCCATGTGGGTTATCTTGCCTCAATTTTCCATTCCAAACGCGGTCGGATAATTCCGGGTCGTGGTTCTGACCATTGCATTCCTGGCGCCCCAGTTGTATCCACAGTAAAATCCAAGACTTGCTCATCACGAAAATACCGGCGCACATTATACGAGCTGGCATTCATCGATACGGTATATCGTCCCTGATTGAGCAGATCAGCTGGAATCGTGCACCGACTGACATATTTCCCGGCTTTGCGTCGGGTAAATTTCTCGAACATTTCCGGTTCATCAGTATCAAAAGATGTCAATACAGCTTCCCCGCGTGCAGTGTACAGGTAGATGCCGGTCCTCAAACCTTTTACAGCTGCACTTAAGGAATATTCGATCTCTATGATGACCTGTTCTGTGGAACGAACAGTATCGATGATATTCCCACGCAGATCTATCAGGCGCAAAGCTTCCGGCTGGAAAGGAGCTGCAGTTGACGGGATCTCATCTGCCTTCCAAATCCGCTCACCAGCTTTGTCATGTCCGGCAGAAAGGTAGAGATCGACAGCCTCTGGCGTTGGCGCACGATGAATAATTCTGCCTTTATCAAGCACGATTGTCTCCTGAGTCAGGCGCAGGATGGCAGACATATTGTGGCTGACGAACAGGATCGTACGTCCTCCCTGGGCTACCTCGCTCATCTTGCCCAGGCATTTTTGCTGGAACTCGGCATCTCCAACTGCCAGGACTTCATCCACAACCAGGATCTCCGGTTCCATATAAGCTGCCACAGCAAAAGCCAGGCGCAGATACATACCGGAAGAGAAGCGCTTGACAGGGGTATCAATGAACTGTCCAACTTCTGAGAAGTCGACGATCTCGTCAAATTTCCGGTTGATCTCTATTCGCTTCATCCCAAGAATCGCACCATTCAGGTAGATGTTCTCCCGTCCGGTCAGCTCCGGGTGAAAGCCTGTGCCAACCTCCAATAGGGAACCTACCCTGCCATTGATGTGCACTTCACCCTGTGAAGGTTCGGTAATTCGTGATAACACCTTGAGCAAAGTGCTTTTTCCAGCACCATTCTTGCCGATCACTCCCAGCACCTGCCCCTTTTTAACATCAAAAGAGATGTCCTTAAGCGCCCACAAAATGCCAGCATCCTGAGGCTCGATCTGCTTGCGTTGTATGCGATGGATAGCCTGGTTGGACCAATCAATAATCTGATCCCGCAAGGTATCGTTACGCTTCACCAAAGCACCAATCCGGTAGCGTTTACCCAGGTTCGTTACTTGAATAGCTGTATCGCTCATCAGTTAACCTAATACCTTAAACTTGCATCTTTCATAATGAAGAGCCGGGATATGTGAAAGTGAAATATGTTCTCTTTCTCATAGATACTCCCGATTTTTCTTGAGAAGTTCCTCAAAGTTCCATTAAACAATATCCGCAAATACTCGCTCCATGCGCTTGAAAAAGAACAAACCGCTGACCAACAGAACCAGGACGACTCCTATGGAAACCAGCAGCGAAAGGTCCGGGGGTTGTGTGCCCAGCAGCGCCCAGCGAAACCCCTGGATCACGCCTGCCATCGGGTTGAGGGCATAGACAACCTGCCATTTTGCGCTGGGAATAATACTGGCTGAATAGACCACAGGTGAGGCATACATCCAGGCACTGACAATTGGTCCGATCATCTGCTGCACATCCCGGTATTGCACATTCAAAGCCGAAAGCCACAATCCAACCGCCAGGGCAGTCGCCAGGGCAAATAAGAGGAAGAAGGGCAACCAGAGAACATTCCAGGTAACCTGGATATGATAGAACAGCATCAATCCGATCAGGACCATGAAAGAAAACAGAAAATCAACCAGGCTGGATCCAAGCGATGAGATCGGTATTACCAGGCGGGGAAAATATACCTTGGTGATCAAGTTGGAACTGCCAACCAGGCTGCCCCCGGATTTGGTTAAAGCGCTGGCAAAAAGCTGCCACGGCAAAAGGGCTACATAGCTGAATACCGGGTAAGGAATGCCATTATCTGTGGGCACTTTCAGAAGATAGCCCAGGATCACGCTGAAGATGATCATGGTTGTGACCGGTTGCAGGATCGCCCATGCAACGCCCAAAACTGCCTGTTTGTAACGGACTTTAATATCACGCCAGGTCAGGAAATAAATCAGCTCACGATACAACCATAGATCGCGCAAGTTGAGCGAGATCCAACCCCGTGAAGGGCGCAGGATGATGGACCTGACATCAGGTTCGGTTTTCGCAAGTTTCATATTCACCAGCTTAACAGGTTACCCTTGGGACTTGCGGAACCAGTCTATGGTCCGGCGAAGCCCCTCTTCAAAGGAAGTGGCAGCCTGAAAGCCAAATGCCTGCCGGGCACGGGTAACATCCAATCCGCGGCGCGGCTGCCCGTTAGGCTTGCTGGTATCCCATATCAACTTGCCCTCAAAACCGGTCAGGTGTGAGATCATCTCCACCAGTTCTTTGACAGGGATTTCGTAACCTGAACCCAGATTGACAGGTTCCGGACCGTTATATTTTTCAGCCGCCAGCAAAATGCCTTCGGCCGCATCTTCAACATACAAGAATTCGCGCGTCGGAGAGCCATCCCCCCACACCTCGATCTCTTTTTTACCCTGCTGCTGTGCTTCGATGCACTTCCGGATCAAAGCCGGGATGACATGTGAAGTTTCCAGGTTGAAGTTATCGCGCGGTCCATACAGGTTGACGGGCAACAGGTAGATGGCATTAAAGCCATACTGCTGACGGTAGGCTTGCGCCTGGACAAGCAGCATCTTTTTTGCCAACCCATAAGGGGCGTTGGTCTCTTCCGGATAACCGATCCAGAGATCATCTTCCTTGAAAGGCACTGGCGTGAACTTGGGATAGGCACATACCGTACCAATGGCAACAAATTTCTCAACGCCGCTCTGCCATGCCTGGTGCATTAATTCGACACCCATCATCAGGTTGTCGTAGAAGAACTCAGCCGGATGCTCGCGGTTTGCGCCAATACCGCCCACATGTGCGGCCAGGTGGATGATAATGATGTTAGCCGGGTCGGTGGCGGCTGGTTGAAAATCCGGCAGGTTGGCAGGTTTTAGGTGAGCCGGGCGGCTTTCCAGCGGCAGGCGGGCATCATCCAGCAGTCTGTGGATGTCATCCCGGTCGGTCAAATCATAGTATTCAATTTGCGGCACAAGAATGTCTGCCGTTCCGCGTTGCGCCAGTTTTTCAGTCAGAAACGATCCTAAAAAACCTGCCCCGCCGGTTACAACCACTCGTTTATTTTTCCAGAAAGATTCTGTCATTGTTTCTCCTTTGATCAAGTTCAGGACTCCCGCTTGCCGGGATCCCGTCCAACTGTGTGATTTTTCGACTTATGACCATCCCGAGGATAAGCTTGAAACAGGCTCGCTTTTTACCAATCCTTCGGTCCGTTTTTGATTAGGCAAGTAATTAATCCTTACTGAACAATGAAATGGGCATTACGGTAATGCTCATCCGTCGGGTTGCGGATCAGGCCAGAGTGCAAAGCATGTACCACCTCGCGCACGCCATCATCCACATTCAAACCGGCTTTGAATCCCAGTTCGCGTTTAATTTTCTCAAAAGAGACCCGAATATCGCGCATATCGCCTCCAAAGGTCAGGTCTTTATATCGAACAACTGTCTCAGGCAAGCGTTTGATGACCAATCCAACGATCTCATCTTTTGTGTAATTACCATCATCACTTCCCAGGTTATAGATTTGCCCGCGCACTTTCTTTTCGGGAGCATTCAACCCGAGCAAGATACCCTGAACAACATCACGAACGTGTACAAAGGAACGTGAATAGCCGCGTTGATAAATGATAAGCTCACGCTTGGTATAGGCATCCAGCACGAACTGATTGACGATCAGGTCAAAGCGTGTGCGTGGGGAGATGCCATACAGGGTCGCCAGCCGAAATATCAGAGGCGCACAGGAAGCCTCTTTTTGAGAAAGCAGGTATTCTTCGGAAGCGATCTTGGTTTCGGCATACAGAGATTGTGGGTTAAGTGGTGAAGTCTCTGTTACCGCCAACCCATCCTTGGAAAGACCATAGTTACTATAAGTGGAAGCAAACACAAATCGTTTTACACCCAGGTTAACAGATTGCTCAAAAACCTGCCGGGTGGCATCCACGTTATGTCGCCAGGCAGCCTGTTTACCGATGGCCTGACAGGCTGGGAAACCAACGATGGCAGCCAGATGCACAGTCGCATCCGGTTCCGGCCAATCACGCGGTAGCGAATTATGCAGTGCGCGCATCTCGGTGACATCTGCCCGGGAAAAATAAAAATCGGGGTGAGACATAAAAGCCAACAAGGATTCACCGCCAAAGATGAGCTTGTCCAGCACGGAGACACGATACCCGGAGCGCAACAACTCTGCTGTTAACATTGAGCCGATATAACCAGCTCCACCTGTCACCAGAATGTGATGTTTATCCTTCATTTTCAGCCTCCATGTGCAATAACACCTTGAATCCGATCACTTCCAGAACCGGTCCATCACCATCGGCTGAAATGGCAATGTTCTGCTCAATGCAGGTCAGTTTGCATACATCAGCTACATCTCCATCTCCCACCAATCGTACAGAGCTATAGCCAGCCTGTTGCACTATGAACAGTTGTTCTTTTACGCGCTGACGTGTGCGTCTATACAGGTTGAACTGCTGCTCGACAAAATCGACCGTCAGCCGGGCACGCAATGCAATTCCTTCGGGGGTGATAATGTAGCGTAATTTCTTGCGTTCGGCGCGCTTGATCTTAACATAACCTTTTTCGATCAGTCGCTTGATATGCCAGTTGATGGTGCCGACCGCCACACCGAGTTGTAAAGCCAGGTTGGCCTGGGTCACATCAGGATCATGCTCAATCGACTCAAGCAAGGCCAGTTCACGGGTAAAATCAGTGGAATTTTCCATAATTCAGTTGCTGAATTATAACCGCATCCATGCAAGGGTCAAGGGTTGTTTTTCATTATAGGGATGATTACCAGCATAATGGTTGAGTTCGTGGGGCCTGGATTATTAAATCCCGTCTATCAATAACACATTAAATGAGTGATCTTAATTCACCCGGTTCTCTTTAAATCGGTTAAAATTCTCTATCGAGGTGTTTTTTTTTGGAAAACACACAATTAAACCCATGGAAATCCCTAAGATCCTAAATCAAGGAAAGGTAAAAAATCCCGGATGGATTACCAAGAAAAAAAGATAAATGAATAGAATTGAGATTTTCTGGTTGAAGATCAAGAATCTTCTGAATACTACTGTTTTCAAACACAAATTCGCATCGGATGTGAGCAGATGGGATAAAGAAGCTGCTCTTTCCAAAGATTGGGAACCCAGGATCCGCCAAATTGCCGCTTTGATCCCACCCGGTTCATCTGTCCTGGAATTTGGAGCCGGTGGAATGGCTTTGGCAGACTACCTTCCAGATGGATGCAGTTACACACCTTCCGATATTGTTGACAGGGGCCGAAACACAATAATATGTGATCTAAATTCACAATTCTTACCAATCTTTCCCCCCCACCAGGTAGCAGTTTTCAGCGGGGTTCTGGAATATATATGGAATGTTGAGCGCCTAATAGACCATCTCTCCCCTGGCATTAATATGTTTGTCTTGTCCTATGCCGTAACAGATAACAAGAAGTTCAGGTTGAGCCGACGGTTATCAGGCTGGGTAAATGATTACGATTCGCGCGCATTGGTAGATCTATTCAATCAACGTGGTTACATATGCAACGCAACTGAAATGTGGGAGACCCAGAAAATATTTCGTTTCATACAAGAATAAATGAAAAATAAAAATCCACAGAACCAGGAAATTGATATCAACCTATTAATACAACTCAACACTTTTCCTTGCCCTGTTCTTTAGGTCGACCAGAAGCGTTTCCGGGAAAGGCTTATTGTTCAACTCATGGCTGGCAAGGACCAGTGGCCCAGTATTTAATCCCACCAGGTTAAAACAAAGATCCGCCTGGCATGTATCCTGGTAATATGAATTTACTTTTTCATCCCAGGCCAATCCCAGAGATGTAATACCAAATGCATTGGCAAGGATGGAAGCATGCAGCCGGGTGGCGATCACCAATGAGTAACTCAGCATCCTTGAAATCAGATCGACAGGTGTAACAGGGCAAGGTGCCAAACGGATGATATCCCAACCTCGGTCTTGTACCTTTCCAAACAGAAGGCTCGCAAACCTCTGATCCTGCGGGCTGCCCGTAGTGAACAATTCCATTTTTATCTTTTTTCCCACCAGCCCTGATAGAAGGCCCATCCAAAGCTCCATCCAGGTCTGTGTCGAAAATCGTTGCCCAGGCAGCAGGCGGGAATTTACATCTTCACGATTCATGACCCCCAGGCCAACCGTATCCGCATACCTCTCTCCCAGCACGCTGGTATATACTTCTGCAGCCATGATAGCCGGGTCAAAAGTGACCCTTGCCTGGACAGCAGGATAGAATTTCTTCAATCTCTCCCTGGATAGCTCATCGCGCAGGGTAATGCTTCTGGCATTTGCCAGCACCGGCTGGAAAAGATGACTTGCCATAGAAGACCAGGATCTCCCAACACCACAGGAAGATATGTGAAAAGGAATTTTCTTTTCACTGGCCAGACCTGTCAGGTTGAATAATTTCAAAGGAAAGTCCAGGTTATTATCCATGAGCAATTGCCCCCCCCCGATCACAAGCTCGTCAATTCTTTCAAAAACAGGGGTCCAGATCCGGTCTTGCTGCCGCGCTTTTTGCAGCCGATCAACGACAAGATTGGCCAGGGAATGGAGGGGACTGAACCCGGTTATAGCACTCAGGCTGGAGAATACCCGGTACCTGGCAGATGAGGTTGCTCCATCCGACGGGACTGATCGTTGGCTGATATCCAGGGACAGGATATTCAGGCTGGCATCCTGCTGCCTGAGCAGGTAACCCAGGCAGGCATGGATGGCCTGGTCTCCAATATTTCGACTGAAGGCCTCTCCAGCCAGGGCAATGGTTTTCATAAATCGATTTCCATATGAACTAATTCATCCTGATAACCAGCCTCATGATCTGGATCTTCCAAATGGAATATACAACAGGGTCAATCCATTCAACAGGGTGTTATAGACACGTATTCCCAGCAAAGCTGCACTGAGCATCCCTACCGGGATACCAAATAAACCATATAAGTACATGGCAGTGACTTCGGTCACGCCCAGCCCTCCAAACACCTGGATGGGAATAAAGGAAATGATCTGGCTCATTGCAGAAACAAACAGGATGCCGGGAAGGTCAATGGGAATCTGAAAAGCCTGGATAACTGAATATGACCAGGTCATTGCGCAGGCGAAATACATACATGAATAGAATCCAGAGCTAAATAACATGCGCCGGATCTGGTGCGGGTCTTGAACGACGATCGCATCAAGCGCTGCAAGACCATTTTGTACTGGAGAAAATTTCAGGAAACCTATCCTATTCAGAGTTTTTCGCAAGGTCCCGACGAACCATTGTCGGAAGATCACCGCCCCTAAGAACAATCCCCAAATTGAAAATATCCCGATGATCAATAGCTGTATAAGACCATGCAGAGGACCGACCCGAGGCCAGACAAAAACCAGTGCAGATACCAATATAAGCAGGATGGCAACCAGATCGCCTACTTTTACAATGATAAATACAACCGCTGAACGGGATACCTTAACTCCATGCTCCTCACGGAACATGGAGAAATAAGATACCACTCCGGCAGTATTGGAGATGAAGTTGGAGATGGCATTTTGCAGAACTATTATATTTAAGACATTCCAGAAAGAAAGTTGAGGGTTGATCAATGCCCGGTATTGAAGCCCTTTGATTATGATCATCAGAAAGAATAAAACAACACTGATCATCAACCAACCTGGCAACAGACCTTGAAAAGTTTGCTTCAATTGCTGCACATTTGTTAACGAGATGACATATCCGATCAGGAGGATGGCAATAATTATCTTGATCGCATTCCAGATTTTTTTATTGATTGATCGTCCAATGACAACAGGCTCGGTCATTGCAGGTGGACTCCGGGGGTTTTCAGCACCTGTGTATAAATTTCAGACAGGTGCCTGGAGACAACAGGCAGATCATATTGCTGAAGCGATATTCGGGCATTGCGGATCAGTTTGGCTGCCAGGTTGGCATCCGACAGCACTCTACCCAAATTGGTTACAAAGCCATCCACATCACCGACCTCCACCAGTAGACCGTTGCATTCAGATTGGATAATGGTTGCAGGTCCGGCTGTGCGGGTAGCGATCACCGGGCAATCTGCTGCCATAGCCTCCAGGAGAACGATCCCGAATGCCTCCCGGGAGGATGTCAGCAAAAAGAGGTCCGCTGTCTTCAAAATGGAGGGCACATCCTGGCGATCCCCAATGAAATGGACGTTTGCAAGACCAAGATCGGTTACCGCTTTCCGCAATTCCTTTTCCAACTCCCCCACCCCGACCACAACAAAAGCATATCGCCTCGGGTCCGGGCAGCGCCCGGCAACCTTCAAGAATGTGAGCCAATCTTTTTCCGGAGCCAGACGTCCCACCATTACGATCATTTTGCATGAGTCAGACAACCCCAATTCGGTTCGCAAATTCATCCTGCCACTGCCTTCATAAGTCTTCAGCCTTTCCAAGTCAATAGCATTGGGAATCATTTCAATTTTGGATTCCGGTGTATGAAAATACTGAACATACCCGTTACAAATCTCCGGTGTCAAACCCAGCAAGCGCTTACTGGAGGATATGGCAAGTTGAAAAGCACTTGAATACAGTCTGCGGAAAAAAAAGTTTGGAAAGTAAAATTTCAAGCTATCCGGGTCCAACCCGGAGTGATCATGCAATATACAAAGGGTATTGGTAAATCTGGCTGCCAGTGCTGAAAAGATCATGGATTTGAACAGGTGGGCATGGATCAAATCTGGTTTTTCCCGGCGAATAAGATTTATCAATGCCGGGAAGGAGCTTACGTCCGCGCGGTTACTGCCACTCTTGATCTGATGTACTGCCACGCCCAAGGATTTGTAAATATCCGTATACTTACCAACCCGTCCCAGAACAGCAACAGAAAAAGAATACTCGCCGTGCAATCCATGAATTATCGATTCCAGCTGTTTTTGTGCCCCTCCTGAGAAAGTATTATCGATCACGTGTAATATACGGGATTTGTTATTCATGTCTGTTGAGGAGTCATCCTTCCAACCACAGGCTTAGCATGACCAGCGCCCAAATGCGTTTGCCATGATCCAAATGACCGCTATTGTGTTCGTCCAGCATGGTTTCGATCTGATCCGTATTGAACCATATTGCCAGCGGCTTGTTTCCTCCGAGCAAGGTCTGGGTAGTCCAATCTGCCAGCGGTCCCCGGAACCAGGCACCAAGCGGGATACCAAAACCCTGTTTGCGATGGCGCAGAACTTCAGCAGGAAGATATCCGGAAAAAGCCCGTTTCAGTAAATGCTTTCCTTGCCAACCATGCATTTTCAGGTATTCCGGCAATCGTGCAACCCACTCCACCAACTGATAATCGAGAAAAGGCGAGCGGGCTTCCAACGAAGCTGCCATACTCATACGGTCGGCTTTGACCAATAAATCTCCTGGCAGGTAAGTATTCACATCACAATTTAGCGTCCGATCCAGTCGCCCGGCAATATCCGGGAGTTCATCATAACGGGTGATCAACCACTCTTCAGCATTATGTGCCTCGGTTTCCTGCCAAAATTCCCGCCGCCACAGACTGCGACGTTGGTCCGGGGAGAAATAAGAACCCCAGCGCATGATGCTGGCGCGCCTGTCGATCCGGGTCAACTGGTCCAGTCGTTTCAAACCATTAACCAGACTGGCGCCCACCGGCTTGTCAGCACGGTCATGGAGAAGGTCAATGACTGAAGGCAGAATACGCTTGGTGAGCAAACCAGGAAGGTGCAGGTAGGCGTTCGCCCACGGGTCCAGCCAATAACGCATATACCCTGCAAAAAAATCGTCGCCACCATCCCCGTTCAGTGCCACTGTAACATAAGGACGTGTGATCTTGGACAACAGATATAGGGGTAATGCAGAGCTATCTGCGTAAGGTTCCCCAAAATGGTTTACCATTTTTTGGATGGTGGTTGGTAGATCGCTATAAGACAGAATAAATTCATGGTGATGGGTGGCATAGCGTTCAGATACCAGACGGGCATAGGTTAATTCTGAAAAAGAGGTTTCTTCAAAACCCACCGAAAAGGTTTCCACAGATTGGGAGCCCATTTCTGCCAACAGGGCTACGATGATACTGGAATCGATGCCACCTGAAAGATGGGCACCCAGGGGTACATCCGCCAGCATGCGAATACGTACGGCCTGACGCAATTTCTCGCGTAGAGTCTCTTCCAGTTGTCGGGGAGATTGGTCCCACTTGGGTGTGTAATCCAAATACCAGTAGCGTTTCAATTCCATGCTGCCATTCTGCCAGGTTAGCGTATGCGCCGGTGGCAATTTATAGACACCCTGGTAAGCTGTCATTGGATCAGGAATGTACTGCAACCCCAGGTACAGATCAATGGCAGGCAGGTTCATCTCAGGTCGAAAAGACAGCCCTTTCAACAAGCTGGACAATTCGGAGCTAAACAACAAGCTGTCATCCTGTAGGGAGTAGAAGAGCGGTTTTTGCCCCAACCGGTCGCGTGCCAACAGCAGGCGTTGTTTGGGTACATCCCACAAAGCAAAAGCAAATTGACCGTTCAAGTAATTTACGCAATCATCCCCGTGATCTTCATACAGGTGCAGGATACATTCGGTATCCGAGCGGGTCTTGAAACGATGCCCGGCTGACTGTAAATCCCGGTTCAGATCCTGAAAATTAAATATCTCCCCATTAAAGACGATCCACAAGCTGTCATCTTCATTGGATATGGGCTGATCTCCGCTGAAGAGGTCGATGATAGCCAGGCGGCGCATGGCCAGACCCACCCCGGGCGATTGATAAAAACCACCCGAATCAGGTCCGCGATGGGTAAGGGCGGCATTCATTCGCTCCAGCACAGCCCTATCAGGCTGCCGGATGTCTGTAAATGTCTGACCGCATATTCCACACATCAGTCTGCCTCCACCATTTTTGCAAGCAATTCGGCATAACGATCAGCCACACCCACCCATGAATAATTGGCTGCCACCCTGTTGCGGCCTGCCTCACCCATTTCCCTGCGGCGAGCTACATCCGGGATCAATTCAAGCAAGGCAGCCTGGAGATCTGCCACCGATTCGCTCGGGAATAACAATCCGGTCTCACCCGTCAGGACAAGTTCTTCATTCCCCGCGATGTGCGAAGCGAGTACAGGTAATCCGCTTGACATGGCTTCCAAGATTGCGTTCGGCATACCTTCATGGCGGGATGGGAACACGAAAAGGTTGGCCTGGTTGTAATGTTCGATCAAATCCGGTTTGGATCGCCAACCTACCAGTTTGACCCGCCTGGCAATTCCCAGTTCAAGACATATTTTTTCAAATTCCTGGCGAAAACTGCCATCACCGACAACAATCCATTCCCAATCCAAGTCTGTCAGATTCGCCAGGGCACGGGCAGCCAGGTCAAACCCTTTTTGATACACCAGGCGTCCCACCGAAAGCAACCGAGGGGGTGACCATTCACGAACCACCGGCGCAAAAACATCCAGGTCTACTCCATTGGGGATCAGTTCAATACAAGCTCCCGGGTCGAATTTTAATGCCAGTGCTTGCAAACCAAGGCTGTTTGCCACCAGGCTGCCCGCATCCTTCCAGATCCGGCGTAGGAAGGGAGCCACCAGGCGGTGGTAGGTTTCAAAATCGTACGGACGGAATCCAGGCACATCACCGCCGCGCATGGAGATCATGTAAGGGATGCCGTGCAGTTTACGCAATAGCCAGGCAATCGGTCCGGAGGGTACGCCAAAAAAAGCCAGCACCACCTTTGCCGGAAATTTCTTGAGCACACCCCCTGCGCACAGGCTGCCCGTCAGAACAAAGCTGACCTGCTCCAGCAATCCGGAGCGATCCATGTACTTGCGCAAAGCTGGCACGCGCACAATTCGAACACCGCACCAGGTCTCTTCGTGCGGCAAACTGGCATGGCGTACCGTTAGTACAAGCACTTCATGTCCCTGGGTCACCAGTTGCCGGGCGATGTTGGCACTGGCATTACCAGCCCCGCCACCGATCGGCGGAAATTCGCTGTTCAGCATAAGGATCTTCATTTCAGCCCAACTCTTTTTCCGGCGAATTGCTGCCCGGCCAGATGTGAGAATAAAAATGGAAGTCAGACACTGCCGGAAGTATCAGGCATGTTTTTCAAGCCGGTTTGGTGATGAGGGGGTGAGGTTAATTTTTTCGCGCACCACATAGGTGGGTTTATGCTGTGATTCGTGGTAGGTTCGTACCAACAACTCTGCGATCAATCCCATCAGGATGGACTGAAAGCCCAGGATAAAGAACATGGCACTCATCTGAAATAATGGCGAAGCCAGTACAGAGATCGAGAAGAAGACCCGCCGCACAAGCAGGTAAAGCAGGGTCGCTGCGCTGAGTAGGATCAAGACCAATCCGGTACCCCCAAATAAATAGATCGGTTTGGATGCATAACTGAGAAGGAATTTAACTGTCAATAGGTCAAGCAAAACCTTGAATGTACGTTCCAAACCATACTTGGTTTTCCCGAATTTGCGGACATGATGATTAACCTCCACTTCGGTAATTTTTGCTCCAAAGGCATGCGCATATACCGGGATAAAGCGGTGCATTTCCCCATACAGGCGGATATTTTTCAGCACATCCATCCGGTAAGCCTTTAATGTACAACCATAATCGTGCAATTGCACTCCTGTGACCTTTGAGATCAGCCAGTTGGCCATATGGGACGGGATGGTGCGGGTGATGAAGCTATCCTTACGATCCTTGCGATATCCGCTGACCACATCATAGCCTTCATTCAATTTGTCTATCATCATCAGGATATCAGCCGGATCATTTTGCAGATCGGCATCCAACAGGACAACGATCTCACCGCTGGCATGATCGATCCCGGCTGCAATGGCAGCAGTTTGACCAAAATTTCTACGGAAACTTACCACCCGAATATACTTCTGATCATTTTTTGCCATTTCTTTGAGCACAACCAAACTATTGTCCTGGCTGCCATCATCCACAAAGATGACTTCCCACTCAGCCTCAAATGACGTCAAAGCCTTGTGAATGGCTTCCAATAATTCCGGCAAAGTCTGCTCTTCATTGTAGACAGGGATCACAAGGGATAGTTTCATGGCACCTTCCTAAAGATATTGATCACAGTCTCTCCATTGCAGGTTGCGACCGGGTTGGCAATGCTGGTAAGGTTATATCCTGAAGAAACAACCTTTTGCCAGCCGGTTTCAATGCCAGGCTCTTCAATCACAATGATATCGGACTGTTCCAACCATTGCGCGGCTGCCTCATCATTCCACTGCCCCACCCGCAGCAGATCCTGTGTATCCCCCCCGACATAATATGCATACTTGCCATTGATCTGTTGAGGGTAAATCTGGATACCGGGCAGGTAAAGGAGCAGAGAAACAGCAGATGAGCTGACATCCCAATACACCTGGCTGCCAGCCGGAATAAGGCCGGACAATTGTTCGCCTGTCTTTTCATAAGCTGACAGACTGTTTTGGTTACAATCATAAATATAGTTGCCACCACCCAATACTCTGCTGGGTGCCAGCAAACTTCCCATGAGTACAAACAAGAAAATCAAGAGAGTGGCATAATGAAATTGTACATGCAGTTTCTTTTTAAGGACCTTCAACAGCAAACCCACCATTAGCAAGAAAAGCAAACCAGTTATGAAGCCAGCCACGGCAGGTAAAATACGCCGGTAAGTCTCAATACCCTTGAAGTAGTCTATCACGATCCCAAACTTGTTTTCCAGAAGACCCTGCAGCGTGACCGTGCCTGGCAAAAATTTCCAGGTGCTTAAGAAATCCTTGGTGCGGGGAAGGTTGATGTTCATAACTTCCATAAAAAATTCCCGCAACTGGTAGCCAACCTCTTCAAACGAACCATATCCAATACCCGTGAACAATCCCACCACAACCAAGATAATGACGGAACTCCGTATTAACCCCGGTTTTTTTTGCAGGGAGCCTGCCATGACCACCAACAATAGAGAAGACAGCATCCCGAAGAAACCGATATAAACTGAGAAACAATAAATGCAATAGTCCTTCCACAAGGAGGCCCAGGCGTGCATTCCCAACAATCCGCCCAGCAGCACAACCAGGAAGACAGCAGTCCGAAAATGGCGGTGTTTTTCCCATTCTTTCAAATCGGGCCAAAGTAGAAATGTCAGAATCAAACCTGCCAGGACTAGAAAATTGTATCGAAAAGCCTGCATAGAAGCCAACAGGCGGTCGATTTGAGAGGTGCTGGATTCGTACCCGGGAATTCCCAAATCCGTCAGTCGCAGAAAATCCAGGAAGGGTGTCAGTTTTTCTGGCAACCAGTTCAGCCACATGTACATTATATTGGGCCAATATAACATATGTCCGATAATAAATACCCCCAGTCCAGTGAGCAAAGCCAGCCAACCCATTTTTTCCCCATGTTGCCAGAAAATATACAGGATCAATAATGGTAGAACCAGGATCATGTTCTGTCGGGTTAATATCATAAGGGCAGCCAGAAAAGTGCCCAACAGCAGCTGCCAGGTGCGCCGCCCCTCCCCCAGGGTCAGCGCCAGCATCCAGATCAACATACATTCCACCAAGCCCTGTGAGATGGCCTGACTGTACAATTTGATGGTGAACGGGTTTAATGCCATACCCCACACCACAGCCGCTGCCCACCATCCTCCACCCAACCGGCGCGCTGTCACCCACAACCCAAGCAATGCCAGCAGGCTGATAACCACTGCCACAAAACGACCGGAGCTTAAACCCTGCCCCAACAGATCCTGGAAAAAACCAGGGATCAAAAAAGCCAGCGGACCTTTGTTGGTCCAGGGGCCAAAATCCTGGAACGGAAGGTAAAGTCCACTGACAAACAGGTAGCCTTTATAGAGATAAGCACCCTCATCCAGCATAGATGTCAGCCGGAAGGCATAGATAACTGATTGAATAGCATAAACACAACCACCTAGAAAGGCGAGCACGCCAGCCAGTCGGAATTTGGGTTCGAAAATCCGTTTCAACTGCCATCCATTGCGCATGCTTGCTCCAGGTTCAGTTGGTTGAGTTGCGAATACGTTTCAGATCTGCCTCGACCATCATCTCGGCCAGTTGTTTGAAATTCACTTTGGGTTTCCAGCCCAATACCCGCTCTGCTTTGGCGGGATTGGAGATCAGCAGGTCCACCTCGGCCGGGCGGTAGTAGCGCTGATCCTGGACGACGTAATCCTTGTAATTCAGACCGGCATGTCCGAAGGCAACCTCGCAAAATTCACTGACAGGATGAGTCTCGCCGGTGCCGATCACAAAATCATCCGGCTTATCCTGTTGAAGCATTAACCACATGGCTTGAACATAATCCCCCGCAAATCCCCAGTCCCGCCGTGCCTCCAGGTTTCCCAGGCGCAATTCTTTGGAGAGACCCATCTTGATGCGCGCCACGCCATCCGTGATCTTGCGTGTGACGAATTCCAACCCACGGCGCGGGCTCTCGTGGTTGAACAGAATACCGGAAGCAGCAAATATATTATACGATTCGCGGTAGTTGACCGTGATCCAATGCCCATACACTTTGGCTACTCCATAGGGGCTGCGTGGGTAAAAAGGAGTTTTCTCAGTTTGCGGCACCTCCAAAACCTTGCCGAACATCTCGCTGCTGGATGCCTGGTAATAGCGGATCTTTGGGTTGACCGAGCGGATGGTCTCCAAAAGGCGGGTCACCCCCAGGGCAGTCACCTCGCCCGTCAGAACAGCCTGGCTCCACGAAACCGGCACAAAGGACTGGGCTGCCAGGTTGTATACCTCGTCTGGTTTGAATTCTTCCAACATGGATACCAGCGAGCTCTGGTCATGCAGATCTCCAAAAACAATGGAAACGTTATCCTGGATGTGAGCGATACGCTCAAATGTGACTGTGCTGGTACGGCGCACCATTCCAACCACTTCATAACCCTTTGAGAGCAGCAGCTCCGCCAGGTAGGAACCGTCCTGTCCTGTAATTCCGGTGATCAATGCAGTCGGCATATTGTTACTCCCTGTCTTCTCTTTTTGATATCACATAGACCCTGGAGATCTGAAGTACATACTTACAAGTCTACCAGATTCCATAATTCAGTAACTGAATTATAAACGTTCTTCGCGAAGCGTCAAGCATAATCATTTTAACATCAGTATGGGGATTTTAAGGTTGGAAAATTCAATCTGGCAAACCTCGCACATGCACAGAGCAGGACCAGCTCCCGCCCCGCTGACTTCTGCCTGGTTTCACAGTATGGAAGTGGGCTGCTGAAGTAATCTTGACGATAATCGAACAGGTCTGTTTGCATAATATGGTGGATTCCTATATGATGTGAAACATGGATCAAGATAAGTTATCCAATATGAATCAAAATGACCGCTCAGACCTTTTCAATACCTGGGCAAAGAACTATGACAGATCCATTACTTCAGATAAAGACGATTTCCCCTTCGTGGGTTATGACAGGATTTTAGAACGTGTTGTCAGTTTAGCGGATGTCAAACCCAATATGCGAATTCTGGACATTGGTATTGGCACCGGCAATTTAGCTGCACGTTTTATCAATAAAGACTGCCATGTGTCAGGGTTGGATTTCTCAGCCGAAATGTTGGCGCAAACTCATGCGAAGTTCACGCAGATCACACTTGTTCAGGCAAATTTACTGGAAGATTGGACAAAAGAGATACAACCACCTTTTGACCGGGTTGTATCCACCTATGTTTTCCATGAGTTTGAACTTAAAACAAAAATCAGATTACTCTGGCAGATTTTTTCCCAGTGCCTTTCAAGGAATAGTTTTATTTTGGTCGCTGATATTGCCTTTCCCAGTGTTGAAATTCGCACAGCTGCGTCTCAACACTGGAAATGGGATGAAGATGAATATTACTGGGCTGCAGATGAAGCGATCTTCGCATGTGAACAGGTAGGCTTGAAAGTCACATATGAACAAATATCAAGTTGTGGTGGAGTTTTCACTTTCACAAGAGCTAGCTAACAAATCTTGCTGGAAAAACTACCTGCAATTTTCCAAACCCTACAGCAACCTGACAGTAAATTATCATTAAAAAGCATATAATAACTCATGCCAGTCAGCATTGACCCCCTACCATCGGATGACGAGATCGAATGCGGGCGCTGTGGGGCAACCACTTTCCACGAACTCACCCGCTGCCGAAAATGCGGGGGCAACCTTTATGAGCCCGATGACAGGGTCGACCAGGATCACCAGGAAGGTTCAATTTTTGTTACCCATCAACATATGGAATTTTTTTCCCGCCAGAATGGCTACTTAAGAAAGCTCAAAAAGCGCATTTATCCTGTAGATGATCTATACGGGGCTGCCATTAACCAGGCTGTGGTCCACAACGATCTGCTTGGCAAGATGGGCGGCGACCACTCCGCAGTGGAGCGGTTGATCAATTTTGAAAACCAGCAGTTATCGGGCGGAACTCGATTGACATGGATTGAGAATGCGATCCGCCGCTGGGAGCAGGGCAATCGCAGCACAACGATTGGGTAAGCCGGATTTTTTTCGATCATTCATAAACCAGGCACATTCATCCACCCAATAACTACGAATCAAACAGGAGAGCAGGTATGTACTTATTCTTCGACACAGAAACCACAGGGATTCCCGCAAATTACCGGGCACCAGCCTCGGACTCAAAAAACTGGCCAAGATTGGTGCAGGTAGGCTGGATCTTGACGGATGAGACCGCAAAGCAAATCGAATCTGCAGAATATATAATAAAACCTGACGGTTACACCATTCCACAAGATGCTGCCAAAATTCACGGCATCACGACCGAAATTGCGCTCAAGAACGGTTCCGAGTTGAGATACATCCTGCGGATATTAAAAGAAAAGATCGAATTTGCCGATGTATTGGTTGCCCATAATATGCAGTTCGATGAAAAGATCCTGGGGGCAGAGTTCCTGCGCTGCGGTTTTCCAAATATCATTGAAATAAAACCGCGTATCTGTACCATGCTCTCGTCCACCGACTTTTGCCAGATCTCTGGTCCTTATGGTTACAAATGGCCTTCCCTGCATGCCTTGTACAGAAAGCTGTTCAATAAACAAATCCCAGGAGCTCATACTGCCCTGGTGGATACACAGGCTTGTGCGTCATGCTACTTTGAGCTCAAACGCCTGGGGGTGATTGGTTAGGTTATCGGCGGGATATCCCCTTTCGTGTAATCGGAGATGCAGCATTGGAATCCCTCCTTACCCACTTGCTTGACGGACGATTTCGGATTCAATTTCCCTGTTTTGCGCTCTTATATACTTGTTCGTTCATTTTTTACTGTTTCAGCGCTTGTATAGAGGCTAAAATAGACGTTCTTCCAATGTATAATTACCCTAAGGTTGATCAATAATTGGCTTAACTGGATAGGCTTGTCAAATTTAATGAGCATTTACCCTGATTGAACCTTGGCACACGAATTCTTAAATCCTTGGTCTGTCAATCTGCGAGACTCACCACCTGAAAATCATTCAAGCTATGCCTGAGAAGAATCGTAATCCTTTCAAACTTAGAGAGTTCCGCGGCATCCACCCGGATTTCATTGCTGCCCTTGAGACTCTACGCATAAAAATGCCGACCAAATGCTTACCGCAGGTCGTACGCTGCAACAGCGCTCAACCCTGTCGAGAGATGCTGGTATACCCGAAGATGCCATCTTAGAATTGGTGAAACTTTCAGACCTGGCGCGTCTACCGGGTGTGAAGGGTATCCGGGCTCGGTTGTATTACGATGCTGGCGTGGACAGTGTTGAGGAGATGACCCATTGGGATCCAGAGGCATTGCGAATCATGGTAACAAAGTTTGTGGAACAGACCGGCTTTGATGGTATTCCTCCTCTGCCAAAAGAAGTGAGTTCCACAATCGCAAATGCAAAAAAACTGCCTAAGATAATCGAGTACTGAGCTATAAAATCAAGAGCACGTAATAACCAGCTCCACCTGACAGTTTCACTATGTACAATCCGTGTTGTGGCGCGGAACAACACAATGTTTGATTAGCAAAAATCTGTGGAACAATATTTAGTGGGTTTTCCAATCCACCTTACCCTTTCGCTGCCATTCAGTCGTGTGATCGGGATAAAGATGAGCTCGCAAGAACCTGTTTGATTTTATTGGGTTTCGATTCGGATAAGTTGTGAATGTAGTGGAGCCCTCGAAACAGCTTAAGCAGATCTCTTTTTCCGCCTGTCCAACCACCAACCACCCAATACAACGACGATGGACAGGAACACGATCAGGGGTACCATCAATGTGAATGAGAATTCCGGCAGGTTTGGAAAATAACGGGTGGCATACCAGTAGGAAAACAGCAGGATAAAGATCAGCTCAATTAGGACCATTCTGGGGAACCAGGGGGTTCGCGTTGAGCGGTAGAATTGCCAGCCCTTTGCAACCAACAGGGCTTGAAAGAACAGGAGGATCAGGCGGTAGCGCGGGTTATCCCATTGGTCTCCTCCGGCCCGCAAGGAAGAAACTGCGATCCACAACCAGGTGGTGGCAAAAAGCCACAACCAGGCGGATTTCTGGTCTTCTTTTGACGATCTCAAAATAGGAACAAGGCTGAAAACCAGCAGGGGCAGCAGCATATACCAGCCCAGGCTGCGCAAGATTCCAATAATTTGCCAGGTTAAATTGGATGAATCAAATAAGATCGCCGGCAAAACAGGCTGGAGCAGACCATACACAAATATGAAGGGAACTTTTAGCTGCCCGGGGAAAACATATTTGAACAGATATTGAACCATACCGGAATCGCGTTCCAACTGATAAACATCCCAATTTACAGACAGCCTGAACCAACCGGTCAGCGTTTCCAGCAATGAAGCACCCTGCAAAGTTCCCCGTGACAGGGAAACCCACAGTATCAGCAAGCCAATCACAAGCAACCCGCCAACCATTGCAAAGCCCCACCCTGGAATCTTGAAATGTTTTTTTCTCATCCAGACCCAGCCCGCCAGGACCATGATCACATACAAACACACCCCTGGAGAAAACAATAACAAACCAACCAGCCCCAGTTCCAGCCAAACCCGACCTGCCCGGTCATGATTGATCTGCCATATTGCCAATCCCCAGAACGCCAGGGAAATGAATGTCAGCAGGAAGGGTTCTCGCATCTGCGAACTACCCAACCACAGGCTTTCTGGATAAAGGGCAAAAAACCATGCAGCCAGCAAAGCAAGCTTTTCATTCCATACAAGACGGACTGCCAACCAGAGAATCGCAACCCCCAACGCAGATATCAAGGCAGCCATCAGAATAACCAACCATGGACGATGGGCATCCGGACTCAAATAACGGTACACCAAGGCACTCAATGCCTCCAACCCGCCATACTGATCAACGGCATAATCTTTATTGAAAGCATCCAGGATGTGGTGATTGGAACTTGCCAGTTCCCAGGATTGTACATCCCGTTTATAGGCATCCACTGAAGTATAGCCCGCGTTCTGAATCACCTCCTCATACCCGCTGACAGGCAGGATGAAAGACAGGCTCACTCCGATTCCCAGGCGCAGCCCAAAAGCCAGGAGCAGCAGCACTCCCAGCCAGCGCGCTGAACCCGCGTAACGCCAGGTTACCACGAGCAGGACCAAACCCAGGCTGGAAATAATACCGAAAGCCAACCAGCTGCGCCACCAAATTCCCTGTCCATCCAGGAAGGCAAGCAGCAAACCCAAACCGGATCCAGCCAATACGGACCCAAGCAGGTCCATCTTGGTCATCTTTTTCATAAAGGACCTTCCATAAATCCCGCCAATATCGATCGACATCTCGCATCCCACGTGAATTTTTCTACATCCCGGCGAGCCTGGATCGCCAGCAATTGTCCTGAGCTTGCGTCCGTTTGCAGCCTGCGCAGCGCCTTTTCCCAGGCTGACACATCTTCCGGCGGACAAAAGATGGCATTGCTCTCATTCAAGACCTCATGCAGCACTGGCAGGTCACTGCTTATAATGACTCGTCCGGCAGCCATATATTCAAATGTTTTCATCGGACTGCATACATCTGATGTATTCTCACCACCCGAGGTGGATAAATTGCGGCTGAAGGGGATTAGGAGGGTGTCAGCTACTGCCTGGTAGAGAGGCAGTTCACTATTTGGAATAAACCCGGTCAGGGTTACATTTCGATACGCTAAAGCACTTATCCGCTTGCGCCAGGTGTTTACATCCTGCACAGTCCCACCGATCCATACAAAATGTACATCCGGCATACGCCCGGCCAGTTCAAGGATAAGTTCCATGCCACGCCCGGCATACAAATGACCTGTACACACAGCTGTCCACCCGGAAGGCAGGTTTAATCGTGAACGGGCTGTCTGCGCATCTGGCAGGTCGAGATATCGCTCCAGGTCGACACCACTGGGAGCAACTACAACCTGGTTTTCAGGTAATACAGGCTGAAACCCTTTTTCCAAAGCCAGCTTGAGAGCACGTGTAATGGGTACTAAACGCTTTCGCCCTGAAAGCATCAGGAACAGGCGATACCACCAGGGACCAAAAGTACCGCCAGGTAGTTGGTGCATTTCCAGGATGACTGGGATCCTCAGCAGCAACCCAAGTACTGCGGGTGGCATGGCACGCGCGTAGATCATATCCGCTCCCAGGCTGCGGGCTTTGAAAACTGCTTTCCAGGCAAAGTCACGCCGTTTCCAGAAAGACTGCAGGCCTATGAATTGAAGCTCGAAAGGCGTTGTCAGCCCATAGTGTACTGAAAGTGAGTGCCAGTCAGGCTCACCTGTTTTTGCAGCAGGAGAAAGCAATGTAACTGTCTGTCCCTGGTGCGCAAAAGCCTGGCATACTTTCATGACCTGTATGCTGTTGGCTTTGTTGGATGGGATTTCACCAGCTGAAATATAAATAATTTTCATTCAAATACTCGCAAGAATTATTCAACCAGTGAATTGATTTAATCTTCCATAATTGTGGTTGTGTAATTGATCTTATTTAGTGGAAACACAACTGTAACTGCCTTCCAGTGCAGGGTCTGGACCAAATCATGAAGATCAAATCTTTTATATTCTCGACACGACGGAAAAACACCGCCTACGTCACCAGTGAAGTGAAAATCAACCAGCCTTTCAATAATTAGATGATCAATAGTATTATAAGGGTATTAATCCTGGTATGCCTGTGTTGTCAGATCTGCTATTCGTTTCCAATCATATTCTTCAATGACATATCGGCGCGCCTGGCTGCCAAGTCTGCTGCGTAATGCCGGGTTTGTGGCTAATTTAATAATGGCTTCGGCCAAAGCCTGGATGCGGTCGGACGGCAGGGTTAATGGCGCATTATAGTCTGATTCGGTCCGGTCGAACAAATTCACAAGCAGGCCGCGCTGCTGATCACCAAGCATTTCCTGGTAGGCTTCCAGGTTGCTGGCAACGATAGCCTTCTCCATGGACATGGCTTCCAGGCAAGCCAGACTGGTAGATTCAGCGCTGGATGGAAAAACAACCAGGTCCGCTTGCTGATAATAATCCGCCGTTTGGGTATGGGGAACCAATCCAACGAAACGGAAATTCGGCTCTACTCCCAGTTCTGCCACACGCTGGTGGATGTAATCTTCCAGCTTTCCCTGCCCTGCCACCCAAAAACTTGCCTGCGGCAGGGCTGCGATCACAACCGGGGCAGCCTCCACCAGGTATTGAACACCATTTTTGGGCACCAGGCGGCGCATGGTCAGGATGACGAATTCCTGTGAGACTGGTTTTGGCAATGAAATATACCTGTCGGTATCCACCCCATTTGAAATAATGACAATTCGCTCAGCCGGTACAAAGCGCAAGGCAACCGAGCGCATTTCCTCACTAGTGGCAATGATCTTATGCGCACATCGCAGGGAAACTCTCCGGAAGAATTGCATCATGACGGAACTGCCCACCGAAGAATCGAGGGTACCCAACCCGTGCAAGGTTACAACTGTGCGCTTGCCAAGCAGCTTTCCCAAGACAGTACCCAGCATGGACATAAAGAAGGTGTAATGACAATGCACCACATCCACCCTTCGAATGAAGCGCAGCAACTGCGGCACAGCAAACGGCAGGCGCAACCAGGTGCTCCAACCCGAATAATGCAGCGCAGGAATGCGTGTGACCGGGATCTCTTCATCCCGCAAGTCGTTATCCGATAATGTGGCAGTACAAACCATTGGTGTTAACCCGATGGCTCGCAATGCCCGGCTGAGTTCGAGCACATGGACCTCTGCTCCTCCGATGACAGGCAGGTAGGTATCTATCAGCATACCAACTCTCAACGAGTCAACCATCAGGCAGGTTCCTCAAGTGGGGTGGGAAACAGGCTCTCCTGCCTGGTAAGCTCGGAATAGGTCTTGAGAACAACCAGGCTATTGCCTAGAAGACTGCCCATCGATAAGACCAGGGCACTGCCGATAAATCCAAACCTCGGTAACAGTGTTACAAGGCCGATAATGCTGACAATGGTAACCAGGAAATTCACCCGGGTGGCAAAATCCGCCAGTCCCAGTGAAAGCAAAGCCGAACGCGCCCAATACAAGCTGTTGCTGAAGACAATCCCCACCAGCATAATGACAAGTCCCGCATAGGTGGGCAGGTAGGCAGCAGTATACAGGAATTGGATCATCGCTTTCCCAACAAATACCAGGCCAAGAGCCACCAACACAGAATAAGCGCCAGCCAGGCGCGTGCCTGTGCGCATAAGATAACGGAAATCCACCCACTTCCTGCGTGCCACAGCCCGCGACATTTCCGGGTAGGTTGCCTGCGGCATGGGGGCAATAGGCAGCTGGATGTAGTTCGCCAGTGCCATAGCCAGTTTATAATAACCAGCCTGGGTGGGTGATGAGAAAAAGGATACCCATAAGATACCACTATCCCGGCTGATCAGGCTGAGCGAACTACTCAGGTTGGTGCTGACAGCGAATTTAACCAAGTCACGCACATGCGGTCTCAACAAACTTAAGGGAGATCTCCACCAATCTCGTCCCCAGTGGCGCGAAGCTTCCACCTGGGCAGCCAGGGTCAACCCGACTGCGCTAATGATCTTGCCGCACAAATACGCCACCAGGACTCCCAGCAAACCGGTATTCTGCCACCAGGCCAGGATGATCAATGCCAGGGTCACAACACTTTGCAGGACATTCAAACCTGCCATGCGCCGAAAACGGTCGAACAATTGCAGTAACCCGGTCGAGCTCTCTGCAATCAGGTTCGCCAGAATGATGCCGCCATACACTATAAACCAGGGTGCCAGGTTGGCATTTTTTGCAAAGTAAAGAGCACCCACAGGCGCCAACAGCCAGATCAACCCAAAGGCAAAAAGAGAAGCAATAAGCTCTGCCAGAGCGGCTGCTTTGAAAACTGCTGCGGCCCGCGGCTGGTCATTATTCTCATTGAATTCACCAACATATTTGATTACCAACTCCCCCATACGGAAAGAGGTGATCTTGTTGATCACGGTCACAAAAATGGTGATGGTTCCAAGGGTGCCAAAACCTGCCACCCCCAGCAAGCGCGCAGAAAATATTCCCTGCAGCATGCTCAACCCGGCGCTGATCATATTGCTACTGAAAAGGTATCCGAAATTTCGGGCTAACCTGCGCAATATGGGGTTTTCTTTCCAAAAAGAGTTGATCTTTTCGAGCATGGTCACGGGGTGAGAACCTCGCTTACCCAGTCGCGCTCCCTATTGTACCAATCCACCAAGCGTTGAACCCCTTCCTGCAATGGAACTTGTGGCTTCCAGCCCAGCAGACGTCCGGCTTTGCTGACATCCGCCCAGTTTGAAAACATATCTGCCTGAATCGGTGGATAATGTTCGATCCTGGCTTTCTTTCCAATGGTTGTTTCCAGCAAGCGGATCAGGTCGTTTATGGTGATGACTTCATGCCCGCCCAGGTTGATAATTTCGTAACCCACCGGTTTTAGTGCTGCAATGGTGCCGCGCGCGATATCATCCAGGTAGGTAAAGCCGCGTGATTGCTCTCCACTTCCATAGACCTGCACCGGACGCCCCTCGCTGATCCACTGAGTAAAGCGGAAGAGAGCCAGATCAGGGCGCCCTGCCGGTCCATACACGGTGAAATAGCGCAAGATGGTAACATCCAGGTCATATAAATAATGATAGCTGTGCACCAGCGCTTCCGCTCCTTTTTTGCTGGCGGCATACGGCTGCAGAGGATGGCTGCTATCAGCATCTTCGGGTGTGGGGTAGGGCGGGTTGGAGCCATAGATGCTGGAGGTGGAAGCAAAGATGAATTTTTTGATGCCATTTTGCCGGCACAGCTCAAGCATATTCAGGCAGCCGGTCATGTTGGTATCCACGAACACCCAGGGGTTCTCGGTACTGGCGCGCACACCCGCCCTGGCAGCCAAATTGATGACAGCCTCAAATTTTGCGGATTTGAATTTATCCAAAATGGAGTGATCGGAAATATCCAGTTTGTAAAAGCTGAAACCGGGTATGGCATGGAGACGCTTCAAACGGTAATCCTTCATGCGCACATCATAGGCATCGTTCAAATTATCAATGCCTGTTACGAGATGTCCCTGTTCCAGGAGCATCTCAGAAGTCCTTGAACCGATAAAGCCGGCAGCACCGGTCACCAGGTAATTACCCATTTATAACCTTACTACTTTGGGGTTGTTCCTGCCAAGCTTTCCCAGGGCGTTACGACTGTCAAAGATCAGGCTGGCAGCTTCGACAATAGCCGGGTATTCGTATTTTGCATGGTTGGTGATGATGATGACAATATCTGCCCCCCTTACTGCCGCCATCAGATCCGGCACACTTTCCAAGCGCTCATTCTCATGAGTCAGCAGGCTGGGAATGAAAGGATCGTGATAGGATACCAGGGCACCTTTATTCTTAAGCAAACCGATCACATCCAGTGCAGGGGATTCTCGAATATCGTCAATATTGGGTTTGTAGGCTGTTCCCAGCACCAGGCATTTTGAGCCTTTGAGAGCCAAGCCGTGATCATTGAGGGCATCCATCACCCGGCTGACCGTGTAACGCGGCATATTGGTGTTGATCTCGGAGGCCAGTTCTATGAAACGGGCATTGTAGTTAAAAGATTTCATCTTCCAAGAGAGATACAGCGGGTCAATTGGAATGCAGTGCCCTCCCAGCCCCGGTCCGGGTGTGAACTTCATAAAACCAAAAGGCTTGGTAGCTGCAGCTTCGATCACTTCCCAGACATCCACACCCAGCCGCTCACACATAATGGCCAGTTCATTGACCAGTCCTATGTTGATCATACGGAAAGTGTTTTCCAGCAGTTTGGCCATCTCGGCTGCTTCAGCCGTGGATACAGTATAGACCGTTTCAAGAGCCTGTTCATACCAGGCTGTGCAGACGTCGCAGCAATCCTGGGTGATGCCGCCCACTACTTTGGGTGTGTTATAAGTGGTCCAATCTTCGCGGCCAGGGTCAACGCGTTCGGGTGAGAATGCCAGGAAGATATTTTCTCCAACAACCAACCCTTTTCCAGTACCCAATTTGGGAACCAGGATCTCGCGTGTCGTACCCGGATACGTGGATGATTCAAGCACGACCACCATGCCTGGATGCATGTATTCGGACAGTGCTTCGGTAGCTGAAACTATGAAAGACATATCCGGGTCACCGGTTTTGCGCAGCGGAGTGGGCACACAGATACTGACTGCATCCATTTCTTTGAGACCGGAGAAATCCACACTTGCCCTGATCTTGCCGCTATTTACCAGTCGAGCCAGTTGATCTGTGGGAACATCCAGGATGTAACTACTTCCCTTGTTGACAGATTCGACCTTACGGGCATCCGGGTCAATCCCCAAAACAGTGAAACCTGCCTCAGCAAAGATGACTGCCAAAGGCAAGCCAACATATCCCAATCCCATCACACCAATATGCGCTTCCCGGTTCTTTAATTTCTCAATAAGATTCTCTTTGATCGTCATCGTCTTCCTCTCAATGAATTTACCGTATTCTTCCAATAATCCAGGGGAAGGTTGGAGTTTCAAAACCAGCCCAGCTAACTTTCAAAACTCCATATTCATTATTTACTAGTGTTTGCTTTAGAATAGGCTCAACTGCTGCGGATTTTCATCCGTTTTATCAGGCTCAGGTTGCCTGTCTGGGGCAGCAGCGTTCAATGAATGACGGGCTTCCTCCAACAAGGCTGGTAACCTTGCAAAATCCGCCAGGATGGTTGGCTTAAGTTTGGATTGGTGCAAAGCCGCGGCCGGGTGGAACATGGCTATTATAAACCTGTCTCCAATTTTTCGCATTTGTCCGTGAATTGTGCTGATCTTACCATTCGGAAAAAATTTGTTCATGGAGTAGCGCCCCAGTGTAACAATGATCTTGGGGTTGATGATCTCGATCTGACGATCCAGGTAGTGATTGCAAGCCGCAAGTTCGTCTGGCAGGGGATCACGGTTATTGGGGGGGCGGCATTTGACTACATTGCCGATCCAGACATCTGCCCGTACCAGGCCGGCTTGTGCCAGGAGCTCATCCAGAAATTTTCCGGCTGCGCCAACAAATGGCAGACCCTGTTCGTTTTCATGAAAACCAGGTCCTTCTCCGATGAACATGATCTCGGAATTGACTGGCCCCACGCCAGGAACCGATCTCTTACGGGATTCATGTAAACCACAATTCTTGCAAACAGAAACTTCGGCTGCTATTTTCGCCAGGATTTCAGCTGGGTTCATGTCGACCTCCCGGGATCGCTGGATACTAGTGGATCCTTCCCCTCTAATTATTGAGCAGATAAGAATGACGGAAAGCTATCCAGGGTCATTAATATGGCATCTTCATCATTATCATGGTAATAATGATTGCGCCGTCCCACAATCTTAAAACCAAATCCCTTGTACATGTTCAAAGCAGCCAGGTTACCAGCGCGTACTTCCAAGAGAGATCTACGTGCCCCTTCATTGTAAGCTGCACTTAAGGCAGTTTGCAATATCTTTCTGGCGATACCTCTGCGGCGAAAGTCCGGATGGACAGCCAGGGTGGCAATGTGAGCTTCCTCCAAAAAAAACCACAATACAAGCATTCCAACCAGGCGGATTGTTCCTGCATGAGGTAATTCCGCCACCCAGTTACGGGCGTTGGCGTTCCCGGTCACTTCATAAAAAAAAGAACGTTCAGTCCACGGCAGGCTGAAGGAAAGGACATCCAGGGCATAAACCCCGGGTACATCCGCCACATCCATCTGGCGTATGCCAATCTCATGAGCATGGTCAGCCATGATTACGGATTCGGGACTCCAGTTGTCGGCAGGTAGATAGGCGCCAGGGAGGCAACCATATCTGAATCCCCATCCTGCCAACGCCGCCAGGCTAGTTCGGCCAGGATACCTGGTCGCCTCACACAATTAGCCGGAGAAGGAAGGCTGACATTCTTATATTTCCGTGCAAGGCGCTGGCGTTCATCTGAATTCAATTCTCCGCACACCAGGGTCGGAGAAGTGATGCTATCTGCCAGTTCATCCACAGTATAAGTCTTCGCCGGACCATCCGATAGCCAGCCATCCTCACAGGCATGATACCAACCGACAGCCAGCCGTTTGCGTCCAGCTTGCAAGACTGTTAAAAGTGGAACCGGCTGCATGGGTATGGCGGCTGCCAGGATATCCAGGGAAGGCACGCCAATCAGTGGGATATGTCTGGCCAACGCCAAGCCTTTTGCCAGGGACATTCCCACTCGCAAACTGGTGAACGATCCTGGGCCAATGGCAACCCCGATAGCATTGACAGCCTCGATTTTTTCTCCCGCATACTTCATAATTTCTACAATGGCAGGCACCAGTTCGACAGTTTGACGGCGGTGACTAAACCAGGTCATTTCACCCAGAATTTGAACACCATCATATAAAGCCAACCCAGTCTGGATGGTGGAAGTATCCAAAGCCAACAAAATCATATCGCTCCGAACACTGATTGGCGGAATTCATCCATCAGTTGCAAAAAACGTTTCCCTTGTGGAGAAAACAGCATGGAGCGCTGCTCATCCTCCTGGTAGTTCAACTGGACCCATAGATGGTCCTCCGGAAGTATCGGCATAATTCTCTCGGGCCATTCGATCACCAGGGGACCCTGAACAAGCATTTCATCCAGATCCAATTCTTCGGCTTCAGAAATGGTTTCAATACGGTAGGCATCCAGGTGAAACAGGCTGCTCGAATCCGGGCGTCGATAGATGTTAACCAGTATAAATGTCGGGCTGGAAACAGCATCGAGGGATCCCCAGCCTTGAGCGACTCCCTGCACCAGGGTGGTTTTCCCCGCTCCCAGCTCACCCTGCAGGCAGATCACATCCCCAGGTTGCAAAAAAATGCCCAAACGCATACCGATACGACGTGTTTGCTCCGGGCTGCGGCTGAAAATCTCGAGGGAATTGGCATCCAGAATGGGCATGGTATTTTTATTATACGTCAGGCAAGGTGGAAGGTATAGACCCTATTTTTCCACCCTAAAGGTTTAATTGTTCTCCCAATATTCGTGCAATGCAGCGTGAAGCGTCCGGTCGGGCAGCCTTACGGCAATTCTCGACCACCTTCAGGCGCTCCTGAGGCCGGCAAATCCAACGTGTCAGTGTACGCACCACCTGCAAGGGCTCAGGTGCCCAAACACCGGCACCAACCGATTCCACAAAGCTAACATTGCCATCCTCCTGACCAGGCAATTTTGAGTAAAGGATCATAGGCAAGGAAGCGATCAGAGCCTCAGCAATGGTGCCAGGCCCGGCTTTGGTCACCAGTACATCTGAGGCACGCATAAGGTCAGGCATATCCCGTGTAAAGCCATATATATGAACCGGATTATCCCAACTTCGGGCTTCCAATTCAGTTTTGAGTTTGATGTTCCTACCAGTAATGATCACCAGATTCACATCCAACCCCGATTCATCAATGGCAATGGCGGTCTCGGTCAGCGGACCCATGCCCTCGCCCCCACCCACCAGCAGGATGGTTACTTTGTCGAATATCCAGCCAAATTGCGATCGCAAGGATTTCTTGTCCCCGATTGGTGCGCTGCAGCGTTCGGATACCGGCTGCCCGACCACGATCACTTTATCAGGTGACATAATATATTCAAGGGCACGCTGGCGAGCCATCTCGGTCGGTACCAGGGTCAGATCAGCACGCTTGTCATACCAGAGGGCATGTGTGCTGACCATATCTGTCACCACGGTGATGAACGGTGGGCGATTAGACCCAAGAGCTCTTAAAAAAAAGGAGGTCCCCAGTGCATGCACACTGACCAGCAGATCATTGGGATGTTCCTTCACCAGGCGTCGTGCTGCCCGGCGTACAAGTGGATACATGGTAGAGGTCATGATGCGAGCCTGTGACCTGCCATCACTGATGTAAAAACCCACTCCCCATAATTCGGGAATACGCACCAGGTCAGGGTAAAACTCCGGAAGGCGATTGGATGGGGGTGGCGCATAGTCCGTAAGGAAATCAACCATTTCAGTGGTCACAGCATCCCCAAACTCAAGCTGTAAAGCTTCAATAATGGATTCTGTTGCGGCACGATGCCCACCACCTGTGTCTGAAAAGAGAAAAAGGATGTGTGGTTTTCGATCTGCTCCTGCTTTTTCAGTACCGGAATTATTCATTGCTGGATTATTCTTCATTTTCTTCACTGGGTATCAATTTTTTTAAACGACGAGCGAGATCACGACGAGGTAACAGCACACGATGCTGGCAGATGCAACATTCCAGACCAATATCTGCACCAAGCCGAACAATGATCCATTCATAGGATCCACATGGGTGTGGTTTTCGTAACCGCACACGATCCTTGAGATGCAGTTCAGGTAACACAAGAAGATTATACCCCGAGCTTGTTTTTTTTCTCAATTATCGCTTTTGGATATTTGCAGTGGTTATTGGAATTATTTAACGACTTTTTATTTTATGATAGACTCAATATGCTAATTACTCACAAGTGAGGGAACCAATATGCCAACCAGAAAAACTCATCCAATCATCATTGCCGGTCTTCAGCGTGAATTACCCCTTTTTAAGGTCAAACCGGGTCTCACGATCGCCATTCTTAATATCCTGGGGGATACAGAGCTGGTACACGCCTGTGCCATTGCCCTGGCAAAAAAGCTAGAAAATATGGATTTTGACATCATCGTAACGGCTGAAGCCAAGTCCATTCCAATCGCGTATGCCCTTTCGGTTGAGATGAAAAAACCCTACATTGTGCTGCGCAAAACTTACAAGCCTTATATGGGACAGGCACTCAAGACTGGGACCCTTTCCATCACTACTGGTAAGAATCAGAACCTTTTCCTGGATGAAAAAGACCTGCACCTGGTTGAAAACAACCGGGTAATCATCCTGGATGATGTCATCAGCACGGGTTCAACTCTGCAGGGTATGCGCAAGATCATGAAAAAAGCCGGCGCCAAGGTGGTTGTTGAAGCTGCCATCCTCACCGAAGGGGAACAAGCCCAATGGGGGCAGGTCATAGCTCTCGGGCATTTACCTATATTTACCGATTAGTCTATATCTGTATAATGGAAAGGTCCAAACTCATTCCTTTCACCCCGCTATTATTGGATGGAATCAAAGATTAAAATTAGATTAAAACCTTGACCTGTGAAAACAGTCATGATAGACTCTTGCAGTTGGAAAATCTTACGAAAGGAGGCGCACTCAATGAACAACGTATTAATCTTCACCCAAAGCGTTCGCAAAGCTGCCGGAAGTGGTTTTGCCTTGCATACGCGCAGTGCGCCTGTTGACTGAAAAGATATACGCATAGTATTTCAGACCACGGAGCACTCAGTCCGTGGTCTTTTTTTTCCCCCTCCTCCAAAATGGCCATGGACAAGATCCGTGGCTTTTTTTTGAATGTTATTCAACTTGACTGGAAGAATAATATTAAGAAGATCAATGATCTTACAAAAGTTGTTTTCATTGCACCACCCAGATCTTCTCCGAATTTCCGGGAAGAAATAAAAAAAAAAAGGAAAAAAAGAATATGTCAAAAAACAGAATTTGTCTTTCCACTTTACCTGTATCATTTGCCGGGTTTCTCCACCCTTCGCCCTGCACCCGATCCACCTGGTACCCGGTCGCACCCTGTCCTTCCCGGAATATCTGATTGGTCCCCACCAGTCATTTTTTCCGGAGCACATAGACCAGGCGCGGCTTCCAAAAAAAAAGGAGTTAGCCATGACTATAACCGCCCGTCACTATCGCGATCTCAACGATCTGAAAGAGATGCAAGCCGTCCTGTCCGCAGGACGGCAGGCGGCCAACCAAGCCTACTATGTTCACCCCGGCGACTTGAGCTGGTGGTTATTCTACACCGACGAAAATTACCGGGATAAGATCTGCCTTTGGGAATGGAATTCCCGACTGGCGGGTTGGTCCCTGCTTTCCAGCTCCAGCCGTTCATTTGATGTATTTGTGGTTCCTGAAATGCACGGTCGTTCATTCGAAGCCAAGGTCTTGCTCTGGGTTGAAGAGATCCAGTCCAATGCCTTGAAAAAAATCCAAAGCAAGTATATTCGTACCATGTGGGTGGCAGAAACAGACCGACCGCGCATCCGCTGGCTGGAAATGCGTGGCTTTCAACCCAACCAAAAGGTAATGTACCTTATGCAGAGCTCACTGGACACAGATCTCCCCGGGATCAAGCTGCCACACGGTTTCAAGGTCCGCTCTGTGGCTGGAGAAGAAGAAGTTAAACTACGGGCAACAGCCTCCCATGCTGCTTTTGGCTCTGAGAAATCCTTCGAAGATTACTGGCCGCGTATGCTGCGCTTTATGCAATCACCTGTCTACCGCCCGGAAAATGACCTGGTGATCGTGTCACCGGATGGGGATTTTGCGTCCTTTTGCATCTTATGGCCGGATTCGGTCACACGGATCGGCCTGTTTGAACCGGTCGGCACTCATCCCACCTTCCAGGGACGCGGTCTTGGCAGAGCCGTTCTTTCCGCCGGGTTGCAGCGCCTGCACAAATTGGGTATGACCCAGGCTAACGTCTGTGTCGAGTCCAACAACCTCCCAGCCATTCGACTTTACGAGAGCCTGGGTTTTAAGAAAACATCCAGGTTGCTCACTTATGAGAAACCTTTATTACAAGAAAAATGGAGTTACCAATGAAAACACAAATATTGATAAGAGATCAAATCCTGGTCCCCAATGCCCCACAGATCCCCGGATTGGTTTTCCGTTCCTTCCGGGGAGAATCCGACCTGCCCCTCATGCTGGGTGTTATCAATGGCTGCAAGGCTGAGGATAAGGTTGAACGCTCCGAGACATTGGCGGAGATCATCAATACATACAACCATCTTGAGCACTGTGACCCTTACGCGGACATGCTCATGGCAGAGATCAATGACCACCTGATCGCTTATACACGCCTCACCTGGAACCAGCAGGAAGATGGACTCACAACCTATATAACGTTCGGTTTCCTGCTGCCCGAATGGCGCCATCAGGGCATCGGTTCTGCCATGCTGGCATGGACCGAAGAACGCCTGCGCCAACTGGCCTCAACACATGAAAAGACAGGTCCGCGTTTCTTCCAGGCTGGTGCCGCGGATACTGAAAAGGGCACCGCAGCAATGCTTGAAAAAGCCGGTTACCAGCCAGTTCGATATGAATTCAATATGAGCCGTCCCATCAACGACTCCTTGCCGGATGCCCCCATGCCGTCTGGGCTCGAAGTACGCCCTGTCCAGCCTGAACACATCCGCCCCATCTGGGATGCCATGCAGGAAGCTTTTAAAGACCATTGGGGCTTTGTAGAAGAAGGCGAAGAGATCTACCTGGCCTGGCAGGGTCAAAGCAGTTTTCAACCCGCCCTCTGGAAAGTCGCCTGGGACGGTGACCAGGTGGCTGGCATGGTGCTTAATTTTATTAATGAATCGGAAAACGCAGAATATGAGCGCCTGCGCGGTTACACCGAGGGCATCAGTGTGCGCCGTCCCTGGCGAAAGAAAGGGTTGGCCCGCTCCCTGATCGTCCAGAGCATCCAGATGTTCAAGGAAATGGGCATGACCGAAACCGCCCTGGGAGTGGATTCCCAGAACATGAGCGGTGCCCTGCGCCTGTACCAGGGTGTTGGTTACCGCCAGACCAAGCAGTTCACCATCTATCGAAAGCCCCTGGATTAAAACCTGCGGAGGTCATGTCCACCTGGTTTGGAAAACATGATCTCCGCAATAACCATCGCGTAAAACGGGTACAATCAAGTGGATTGTCCCGTTCATTGAAAGGAGTAATACATGCAATTACGCTGCACTTATTGCCAGACCATGTTCGCCATCGGTCGTGAAGAAAAACTGATCGCCATTCAAAATATGAATGATGAGAACCTGCAGTATTACCATGCTTACTGCCCCAAATGCCGCCGTGCCAACCGGGTTGAACGCCTCAAAATAGAGCGCTCCTACCCCAACTGGCAGGCAGATCTGAAAGCGATCACAGATGCCCCTGTCGACGAAAATCAAGCCGGGAAGGAAAAATGACCATCCGGGCTGTGTTTTTTGACCTGGGCGGCGTCATCGTCCGTACGGAAAGGCCTGAACCGCGCACCCGCCTGGCTGATAGCTTGGGGATGAGCATTGCTGACCTGTATAAACTTGTTTTTGAGAACGATTCCAGCAGGCAGGCTTCCCTGGGACTTATCAGCGAAGAGCAGCACTGGCTGAATATCACCCGATCACTAGGACAACAGGAATCCCAGGTGGAATACCTGTACAGGGAGTTCTTCGCTGGTGACCAGGTTGATCCCAGACTGGTGGAGCTGATCCGCAGCCTGCGGCGTGATTACAAGTTGGGTGTCATCAGCAATGCTTGGTCCGGGATGCGTGCCTGGATGGAGAATAATGACCTGGCTGATGCCTTCGATGATATGGTTTTTTCAGCAGAAGTGGGTTTTGCCAAGCCGGATCCGCGCATCTACCTTAAAGCGCTTGGGAATCTGGAGGTTCTTCCGGCTGAATCCATCTTCGTGGATGATACGCTGAAGAATGTTGAAGCTGCCCGAATAATTGGCATGCATGCCATACATTTCACCCATCCTGACCAGGCCATTGCGGAGTTGAGAACACTTCTGGCAGCTTGAGAACTCCCTGGTGAACACGACCGGTCACTGGCTGGGAAACAAATAATAGGAAAAAACCTTTCATGGCAAGACGATCCCCCGGGAAGCCTTGCATTGGGATGACCTCCCAACGGGACAATATGATGAATACCATATCTCAATCTACAACTATCCTGCGCGAGCTGGGTGATGGACTGGTCATGCGCCGTTCCACCCCTGCGGATGCAGATGCATTATCGGAATTTAATAGCAGACTCCACAGTGATTTCGGCCCGGATAAACCCGATGAACGAATTGGCGCATGGGTGAACGACCTGTTGGCTCGCCCGCACCCTACATTTGATCCGGGTGATTTCACCCTGGTGGAAGATACCCACACGGGTCAGATCGTCTCCTCCCTGAACCTGATCTCGCAGACCTGGTCTTATGCCGGTATTCCGTTTGGCGTCGGTCGCCCGGAAGTGGTCGGCACCCTTGTCGAATATCGCAAGCGTGGGCTGGTTCGCCGGCAATTTGAGGAGATACACGCCTGGAGCCAGGAGCGCGGACAGATGCTGCAGGCTATCACCGGTATCCCCAATTACTATCGCCAGTTTAGCTATGAAATGGCCATCGATATTCATGGAGGACGGCTGGGGTATGAAGCGCAACTGCCCCAATTAAAAAGTGACGAGAGCGAGGCCTACAACATCCGCCCGGCAGCGGAGGGCGACATCCCCTTCATCATGCAGGTCACAGCCCATGGCAATCGTCGCTCGCTGGTGACTTGTGTGCGTGATGAAAACGCCTGGCGTTATGAATTGCTGGGTATGAGCCCCAAAAATGTCAACCGGGGCGAGATCCGCATCATTCAGAACACGGTGGATGAACCCGTAGGATACCTTGTCCACCCCTGGTTCAACTGGGAGACCGGTCCCTCCATGACCCTGTTCATGACAGCTTACGAGCTTAAACCAGGTGTTTCATGGCTGGCAGTCACTCCATCTGTAGCCCGCTACCTGTGGAAAACCAGTGGCGAATATGCCATTGGCTCAGAGAAACCACGTCTGTCCTACGCCTTCTGGCTGGGACTCAGCCATCCAGCTTACGAAGCATTCCGTGGGAAATTGCCTCGCCAGAGAGACCCGTATGCTTTCTTCCTGCGCATCCCGGACCTGGTGGGCTTTGTCCGCCACATCCGCCCTGCCCTCGAAATGCGTCTGGCACAGTCTGAACTGGTGGTCGGATACAGTGGAACACTCAGTTTAAATTTCTATCGCTCAGGTCTCAAGTTGACCATTGAATCTGGACGGATGACAGGTGTGGAGTCTTTCACACCCGACTCCAGCCAGGATGGCGACGCTGGCTTCCCCGATCTCACCTTCACACAATTGCTGTTTGGTTACCGATCCTTCGCTGAACTCCAACTTTCTTTTGCGGATTGCTGGGAAAAAAATGACGAGGCACACTTGCTGCTGGATGTACTCTTCACCAAACAGCCCTCCTTTGTGTTGCCATTAGCTTGAAGAGCTTTGCAGCAAGGCGGATCTCTTTCAACCAACTTTTATTACACCAAACGTCCCGAAAGTCCATTTACTCATAGCTGCCTAAACCTCTTCATGCAGTTGGTATAGGGAGATTTTCAGAAGAAATCACCATCGGGACAATGCTTAGAAAATATGGGGTAGGTTTACAAACCCGCCTCTTGAGAAAATGCCATGAGAATCTTTAATCTTTTCCACTCACAACTCCAACAGGTTGGAAAACTCAGCCAGCCGGCCAAGCTCTTACTGCTGGCTCTGCTGCTGGACGGTTTCCTGTTCACCGCCTTTGGCTTGTTCTTCAATTTCTATATCCTGTCAGATGGACACAGCCGCGAATACCTGGGTCTGATCAATGCCATGCCGTCCATCGCCGCCCTGGCGCTGGGTCTGCCAATGGGCATGCTTTCCGACCGCATCGGGCGCAAACGCTCCATGCTGATCGGCTTCACCCTGGCCAACTTCGCCATCCTGACCATGCTGATCGTGCGTCAGCCCATCCTGATGCTGGTCATGGCTTTCATCTGGGGTGCAACCGGTCAGCTATATTTCCTCAGCCAGGCACCCTTCATGATGAAGGTCTCGGATGAAAAGAACCGTGACCTGCTCTTCAGCCTGTCTTTTGGCGTCTTCCCGCTGGCCAGCACGCTGGGCAACGCCCTGGCAGGTGTGCTGCCGGATTTCTTCAGCCGTATTTTCAACCTGCCCCAACAAAGCGCGGCTGCCTATCAGACTGTCCTCATCGTCAGTGTTTTCTCCAGCTTCCTGGTGCTGCTGCCCATCCTGTTCATCAAGGAACCACCCACCATCAACCATACACCCGAAGTTCCATTCAAACATGTCAATTTTGCTTCCATCTGGGGCATCCTCAAACGGCCTCTCACCATCCAGCTCACCCTGCCCGTACTGGTGACCGGTATTGGCGCAGCCATGGTGGTGCCTTACCTGAACGTGTTCTTCTCGGAACGCTACCATATGAGTGACCAGTCACTCGGTATTTTATTTGGGGTCTCATCCCTGATGGTCGGACTAGCCACCTTTATCGGCCCGCGCCTGGTGAGCAGCCTGGGCGGCAAGATCCGCATGATCGTGATGTCACAATCTGTCAGCCTGGTGTTCCTGGTCATGCTGGGATTCTCACCATTCGCCTGGCTGGCGGTGATCGGGTTCCTGATGCGCGGCACGCTCATGAATATGGTGGCACCGCTTTTTGATGCCTTCGCCATGGAGCACACCACCGAAATGGAGCAGGGCACCATCAACAGTCTGCGCAACTGGGCCTGGAATGTGGGCTGGGCAGTCGGACCGTACCTGTCTGGCATTATCCAGCAGCGCCACGGCTTCTCACCGCTCTTCGTGATCACCACCTTGTTGTACGCCATCGCCACCCTATTGATCTGGGTCTTCTTTCGCGACAAACAACGCATCAACCTCCAGCCAGCCCTTGCTTGAGTTCTCTTTGATCAATCAATCGGATAGCAAATTTCCCACGGATCCCCGACCACTTTGCCTGTGGTCGGGGAAAGTATTATTTCAATCCCTGTTTCCACGCAAATTCCGGTACAATGAAGTAAATGGGAACACTTTACCTGGTAGCTACCCCGATCGGTAATCTCGAAGACATCAGCGCCCGCGCCCTGCGTATCCTGGGGGAGGTCAGGCTGATCGCGGCTGAAGACACGCGTCAGACCCGCAAACTGCTGACCCATTTTGACATCCATACCCCCACCACCAGTTATTACGAACATAACAAACTCAGCAAGCTGGATAACGTCCTTGCTTCACTTGAAGCCGGGGATGTGGCCCTGGTCTCGGACGCCGGCACCCCAGCCCTGAATGACCCGGGTTACGAGCTGGTGCGCGCCGCCCTCAAGTCCGGTCACACCGTCAGCCCATTGCCGGGAGCCTGCGCCCCGATCGCAGCCCTGGTAGCCTCCGGGCTGCCAACCGACTCTTTTATCTTCCTGGGCTACCTGCCGCGCAAGTCCAGCGATCGCCGTCAATTCATAGAAAACATCCAACACCTGCCCTACACGCTCATCTTGCTCGAGTCCCCGCACCGACTGGTGGAGTCCCTGGCAGACCTGGAGACGATCCTGGGAGACCGGCAGATGGCTGTAGCCCGTGAACTGACCAAGATCCACGAAGAGATCCTGCGCCTGCCCATTTCCAAGGCACGCCATCATTTTGACGAAAACACACCGCGCGGCGAATTTACGCTGGTGGTGGCAGGCAGCCTCCCGCAGGAAGCTGAAATTTGGAGCGAGCCGCACCTCAGGTCAGCTATCCTGACCGGTCTCAAGCGGGACGAAAATTCTGCCGCCCTGGCTGCCCGTCTATCCACCGCATCCGGCTGGCAGCGCCGCACAGTCTACAAGCTGATCACCACGCTCAAAGATGAGACCCGCTAGGGGAAGGTCTTACCAGCAGGTTTACCCACCAACCCATAAGAATTTGAATTCAAATGGCAGGCTGCGATCCCTTCAGACGCGCCTTGTATGCTGACCATCTCTAATGTCCCCGCTATTTGGCTTATGCGTTAGGTCTGGTTCTATCCATGGAATATGGTCAATCTAATTTTGATCGAATTACTTGATCTGCTGATCACCGATAACTGCCACTGGCAACAGACCATTCGTTCCTTGCGAGAGGGAGCTTCATCTGCGACCACATCTGTCCCAGAAGTAGCGCGGATGGGATCACGCACCCTGACGCAAAGTCCCGGCCTCTATTTCCGGGACGGGTGTCAGCGGTCAATGCGAAGCCCCATGCTCTTGAGGCGAAGACCCGGCCGCCGCAGGTCCCGCGCTCTTTTTCGCGGGGCAGTTCCCGGCACTCGGCTCTGCATGCAGTTGGCAGAGGACAAGTCCTGCATCAGTAGGTAGGAAAGTCCCGCGTGCTTTTAGCGGGATTCGTTCCTCGAAGCAAGGCACATGGCATGCACCTCAACCCATAAAAAAATAAGGGTTGACCATATTATCAGCCAACCCTCCATATTCTTCTTTATCTCCGCTCAATCACCTACCGCGATGGCCTCCACCTTTTGGGGTTCATGGGCATGTTCTTCTTCGTGTAATTCATCGTGATCGACCACCTTCAGGTAGCGCACTCCCAGCGATACAGCCAGGAGACCATAGGCGACCACGCCACCGCCAGCCATGAACTCCACCAGGGATGGCGTGTAACTGGTATAAGTGACGGCAGGCAGCCCGGGCAGGTAGGAAAGCACCACCAGGAAGCCAACCAGGTTGGTATCCCAACGGTAAGCTATCACGCCACCCACCACCAGCGCCATTGCCAGCATGCGCCAGAATGGCAGGGCACGTGTTTTGTAATTAAGCAGCAGGATCATGGGTGTAATAATACCCAGCAGCATCTCCCCCACCCAGAAGTTGAAGGAAAGTGGTCCATTGGTTAATAATCTCAAGCCCTCAGTGCGTCCGGGCTCATAGGTATAGGTCATGGAGAGGGCATCCCAGAAGCGGAAGTACAGGTAACCGACCAATATCCAGCCAATGAAGAAAGCCACGCGTTCCAGGATGGTGTCATCCACCCGAATGCGTTTGGAGAGCCGGGCTGAAAGCATGGAGACGAAAACCGTCATGGCCATGCCGGCCGCCACGGCAGAGACGATGAACAAGACCGAGATATCCGGGCGGTACCAGAGCGGGCGCGCTTTGAGCACTCCGTAAACAGCACCCAGTGAGGATTGGTGCAGCATGGACAGACCCAGTCCGACCACTGCCAGGTAAGGGGCATAATGATGCACACCCTTCATCTTTTCGGTCAGCTTCGGGAATCGCTTCTGCAGCCATTCCAGGTTGGCAAAGATCGGCAGAGACTCGAACAACAGCACGGTCAGGTAGAGGGTCACGCACATGGTCACTTCCCACAACAGGGAATGCTTGTTCCAGTAGACCAGGGCATGCCAGAAGCGGTCCGGGCGCCCGATATCCATCAACAGGGTCAGCAAAGCCATGGTGTAACCGATCAACCCGATGAAGGTGGCGGTACGTGCCACGGCATGGAAGCGCTTGAGACCGATCAGGTAGACACCGGCGCACAGCGAAAAAGCACCTGCCGCGATGGCGATGGAAGACAGGTCTATGGTGATCCACAGACCCCAGGGTACCAGGTCGGTCAGGTTGGTGAGGGATAGGCCTTTCCAGAAGACCATCAAGCCAGCCGCGACTCCTGCAATGATCATCAAGCCCAGGAAAGCCAGCCAAGCAAGCCAGGGAGTGAACTTTGGAAGTTTGAGGGCAAGTTTTTTCATGATCATGCTCCTTCCGGTCCATAAGGCAGGTAATACACACGCGGAGATGTGCCCAGGTCTACGCGCAGTTGGTAGGAAACCCGCTCGCGCAGCAGTTTGCTGACATTCGATTCGTGATCCTTCAAGTCACCAAATATGCGCGCTCCCACCGGGCAGGCGACCACACAGGCAGGTGTGGCATCCGCATCCACGCCCGGCGTCAGACCCAGCTCAAGGCCGCGGTCAATACGCTGGTAGCAGAATGAACATTTTTCAACAACACCGCGGCCGCGCCGCTCCACTTCCGGCTGTCCCCATTCCGGTACAGCCGGGTTGGGTTCGGTAAATGCTTCCCAATTGAAAGCTCGTGCATTATAGGGGCAGGCGGCTTCACAATAGCGGCAGCCTATACATTTGTCGTAATCCATCATGACAATGCCATCCGGGCGATAGTAACTGGCTCCAACCATGCAGACATCCACGCAGGGAGCTTTGGCACACTGCATGCATGGACGGGCGATGAAGACATCCTTGCCATTGACATCGTTGACCTGTATGACCTTGTTCCAGGATATATCTGGAGAAACATCATTGTGAGCCCGGCAAGCCAGGGTGCAATAGCCACATCCGTTGCATTTGGACTGATCAATCACCATTGCCCACTGGTGTGCGCCTTCTTCGGTGCCGGAGGCTTCCACCCGCTTGATCATGCGCAAGCCTGCCAGGGCAGTTGCACCCACGCCTGTAACTTTTAGAAAATCGCGCCGGTTGAATTCTTTTTGCGTCATTTTTTGTTCTCCTTTGAATTGTTCACACGGCGGTACCAGCGTTCCATCCAAGGGGCAAGAACCATGCCACCAGCCAATCCGAGCAATCCCGCCAGGCCGGCATATCCAGCCGGGCTGACAGGGGAGGGATCTTGTGTTTTGGTGCCACTACCCGATTCTTCAACTACCAGGGGTGTAGGTATAGATTCAAGAGGCGTGGCGGTAATATCTCCGGAGGTATGCATCTGGTCGGCATGGCATTTGGTGCAGGTGGTTATATTTGCGGTGAAACTGTGGTCCGGCATACTGTGGATCTCATCCGAAGCCTGGTCACCCAGGTGGCGCAGGTGGCAATCCACACACTTGATACCTTTCTGGCTGTGAATTGAATATGGGAACTCCATCGAAAAGTCTTTATGACAGTTCAAACACAGACCGGAGGCATCCATAGTGTCTCCATATTCACTTGTAATGTTCTTCAGAGCCGCGGTGTGCGGGTCGTGACAGACAGTGCAGGTCATATCGCGCTGGTAATGAGCACTGATTTTCCACTCATCCCAGCCAAAGCGCGTATCACTGTGGCAGCGTCCGCACAAATCTGCTGTTCGATCAACTGGCATGGGTTCTTTGGGATGATCTGCATCCGCCGGGCCGTGGCAGGCTTCACAGGAAACCCCATCCTGTTCCCAGGTGGCAGTTGTGGGATCATACCCGGTAACATGACAGACCAGGCATGCGCCAGGTTTTCCCTGCGAATTCCAACTATCAGTAAAAACCGGGTCAGAGCTGGCATGACCATGGGCACCGGTGTACCAGGCGTTTTGATAATCGGAGTGGCAGTTTCCACAGCGGGACTCGGTGGTTCCTTGCTGGGCTTGTGGTTCAACTGTTGTCTGGGGGTCGGGTGTTTGGGCACTCACCACCACCAGGGTTACTCTAGCCACTATCAGGGCAAATATCAATGAGATAATAAAGCGGTTCAAACGGATCATTTCAACGTCTCCTCAGATTATTGAAGGTTAATCCCCTGCCATCAGGGGAGCTTGCCTGAAAACATCACAAACCAGGCAGGTTTCTTTTAAAGTGCCCTGCTCGGACCGAAAGATCTGCCAGCAAGGGATTGAAGTGTTTTTTGAAGCAGGACAATTCCGCCTTTGCTCCTGACTGCATTTTTTCACATCCCAGCAATGTTGCGTGGGTGCATCCACCTGAACGAGAAGGTTTTGTCTGGCTTCTGTCCGCCAGCGATTATCCAACCTGCGCAGGAAGAATATTACGAGAGCGGTTGCTGCAATAGGTAACCCGATCCGCAAGACCAAACCAGCAATGATCGATAGCAATACATTCCAATTTTCCATTAAACACCTCGTAGGTTACCTGGATATTGATTCTGTCGTTTGGTAAACTCTCCCAGAGCCAGCAGCCCTAAAGCGGGGATCCCAATTCGGAGAATTGTAAGAAGTGCGATTATCCAAAAGTTCAACATGGTAAACCTCCTTTTTTTGGGTATATCTTCACTCTTAATGTACTCTTTTGAGGCTGTGCAGCCTATTCGGCAAGTGCCCAATCTTTTTAATAGGAGAAACCACCCATGTTTTTGATAAAAAGAAGCTGGAATACTGTAAATTCCCCATACCTACCAAGTTTTATTGGGGCATTATTGAGTAAATAATCCCAATTAGAACAGCCTGCCAGTAAAAATCCTGCAGGCTGAATTATCGTCAGTTATTTAATTGAATTAAATAGGGAGGCAGTTAAGTTGGTTAAGCCTTGATGATACCCTTGCGAATGGCATAACGCACCAATTCGGAGCGGGAATGTAAATTTAATTTGCGCATGATATTTTCACGATGACGGGCTACTGTCTTGGGGCTGATGACCAGCATGCTGGCAATTTCGTCGTTATTTTCACCTTCAACCAGGTATTTTAACACTTCCTGTTCCCGATCTGTCAAGCCATCCAGACTGGAGGCTCCATCAATGCTGCGTTCCTGGGCCAGGTAATCTTTTACCAGCAATTTGGCCATGGAAGGGTACAGATATATTTCCCCTTTTGAGGCCGAGCGGATAGCCGTAAGCAATTCTTCGGGTGCAGCCCGTTTGGGTACATATCCACTGGCTCCCGCATCCAACATACGAAAAAAATATTCTTCATCTTCATGAATGGTGAGAGCAACAACAGCCACATTGGGATATAAACTCTTGATCTTCTGAGTGGCTTCAATACCGGACATGTCCGGCAAACCGATATCCATCAGAACCACATCCGGATTCACCTTCCCCACACCTTCCAGGGCATCCTTGGCAGTACCTGCTTCTCCAACGATCTGAACGTCCGCCTCGTTGGACAATAACATGCGCAGTCCGGTTCTAACTACTTCGTGGTCATCCACCAGAAACAAATGTATCTTCATCCAAAGCCTCAGCTTCCATTGCAGAATTAGGAATAAATGCTACCACACTCGTGCCTTCACCGGGCTGCGATTTTATGGTCAGCTTGCCACCCAATAAACTGGCACGTTCTTCCATATTTTTAAGTCCCCAGGAAATTCTTTGACCAGGGCGATTGATGTGAGGTTCAAATCCCTGACCATCATCCAAGACTTTTATACCCACTCCATCAGATTCAAAGGTTAGAATAATGTTGGCATTCTCAGCCACAGCATGTTTGACTACATTGGTGAGAGCTTCCTGAACGATACGAAAAAGAGCGGTTTTCGCAGCCGGAGAAACAGGGTTTTCCTGGCCGCGTATGTCAACGTGTGTATGCAGTCCTGATCGCTCTTGAATGACATTGGCATACCAGCGCAAGGCAGCCGGCAGCCCCAGGTCATCCAGATGGGATGGGCGCAAGTCAGCAATCAGGCGCTGAAGTTCGGTCAGGGAATGGGTTGTCAAACCCTCCAAACGATGAAGGATTTCCTGTGCCCGTCCGGGTTCTGATTTTGATTTCAGTGTAGTTGAAAGACCTCGCAAGCCCATACCTATGGCTGTTAATGCCTGCCCGGTCTCATCATGAAGCTCCCGGGCGATCCTCTGCCGCTCAGATTCCTGGGCTGATACCACTCTTTTGAACAATTCTCCACGCAAGGCTTCCTTCTGTTCAGCTTCTTTAATACGTGCATCTTGCAGGCTGGAAAGCTTGCGGTCAAATTCCACCTGGAATGAGCGTAAAAACCTGATGATAAAAATTGAAGCCAGAATAGCCATGCCAGCCCGAAACAGTTGTACAGGAAAACCAAAAAGTTTGATAAAAAGTTCCTGATTGATGATATTGGAAGGAAAAAGCGAAGTGGTTTGTGTGAATGCTTGCCCTATGATCCCATACCAGGCGAAAGCCACCGCAGCCCACAAACTATCCCGTCCAAAAGATATCAATCCGGACTTGCGAAACTCCCTTTGCTGCACCACCAGTCCAATGGATGCAAGGATGGCAGCCGGAATAGCCAGAGAGTAGCGTGTCCAAACATCGGTAATATTCCAAAGCTCAGCCGTAGGAGAGTTACTGCGCAAAAGGAAAATGCCAAAAGCCCAAGCGGTTTCCAGCCCAAGCGGAATCAGGAGCATCAGTCTCCAGGATTCGGGGTTGGTTGTGATCAGATAACTTCCAAATGCCGCCAGGGATAAAAAAGAGAAGGTGAGGATTGCCAATTGCACGCCCTGGATATAGGCCGGTGTGGTCTGTCCGAGCTGAATGGTAATCCCGGAATACATATCCACCCACTCATGAACAGCATGCACCAGGCCAAAAGCTGCCAGGGGGCGTAAAGCTCTCCGCAAGCGCAGATCTGAAGCGCGACCCCCCTCTATCATTACAAGCAGACCCATGCTGAAAAAAGATAGCCCGTAAAAGAAAGAAATGATGATAACGGGTGAAAGTGGCAAGGTCTGATTACCTCACTGGTCGCAGAACCCGACAGAAAGAGTTAGTTAGTGCGGCGCAGACGTGATCCGCATGAACGGCAGAATACATCCCCAGGTTGGGATCGTTTACCGCACTGATTGCAATAGACATCCCCTCCAAGGGTTTCTTTTTGGGTCGAGGTACGCCGTTTGCGTGAATTATTGAACGGTTTTCCCTGTTCCCTGCGCCAATAGACCAGACCCACCACCAGACCACCCACCACCAGAAGACCACCGAGCCCACCTAATATCCAGGGCAGGATATCGGTCAGGTTGGTGGGGTCAGCCAACGGAGCACTGGGTTGTACACTTTGCCCTGAGGCACTTAAAGTGTCGGTTGACTTCTGATATTCGATACTTAATGAATAAGTCTGGGAAACTGGAAGTGCGCCGATCATTGAATTGTAATAGGTTAAACCATCAGCCGCGACAACGCCAGCGCCTAATTCAGGTGTTAATTTCAGAGCTGTGGAACCCACCGGCTGCTGAAAGTTGATGGAAAAGGCACCCACCGGGTAATTGCCCGGCCAGACATAGTCATATTGGCGGGTATCACCCTGCTGATTATACTGATCATAATATTCCACCTGGATATTCCGGCTGGTGGTAACCAGGGTCAGAATGACCCAATCTCCAGCTATCTTGCGTTCGTAATTTGCAGTGACCAAAACACCACTGTCGTCATTAACAGCCACAGCATTGATGTCAGCCTGGATGGGAACGCGCAAATCGAGTGTAACTGGCAAGCTCACATCCGCCCCAAGATTGTAATGATAGATCACCAATACACTGGGTTGGTCAAATTCAGGCCAGATCTCCACTGCCACAGAGTTAAAACTGATATTGTTTTGTGCCAGCACACCAATAGGAAATAAACCAACTACCACTAAAGTTAAAAACAAGAGCCACTTACGCATGCCTGCCTCCGAATCTATTGTGTTATATATCCCAATCATACCATTTAATGGTAATAATATATCTTCATACAGGAATAAGTCTCAGAAGGTTCTGTGAACCAACACCTACCCCTGCTTTCCCAAATTATCGGGAAGATGCAGGTGATTATAAATCATTGCGGTTATTCAGTCTGAAAAATTCAGAGTGGTGATGTGGGGTTAATAGCCTGAACCAGTCGTGCCATGCAGGCATTATATGGGGTTGGAACCCCCAGCGACTTCCCAAGTGCTACGATCGCTCCACTGATGGCATCAATCTCAGTCGGAGCACCTCGCTCCACATCTTGCAACATGGAGGACCGGTTTGAAGATGTACGTCTGGCCACATCCTCTGCAGCAATAACGGGATCCGAATACGGCAGTTTAATTCCATTGGCGGTGGCTACAGCTGCGCTTTCCCGCACCAGATCTGCCAATAGAAGTCTGCGGGTTGGGTGTTCGAGAAGCTCGCCATTCGTCAAGCGCAGCAGCGCGCTGAGCGGGTTGATGGCAGAGTTGATGACGAGTTTTCCCCAGATCAGTGATTCCGCATCTGAGACAAATTTTATCTGAAAACCAGCACCAATCAACAACTCTGCCAGAGGCTCCAACTTTGGATGTGCTTCCAGGGATAATTCGCCCTCTCCTACCTGTTGAACACGACCCGGACCGAGCAGGGTGCCTCCCAATGTGGTAACCCCTTGTGCCACCCGGTCAGTTCCAAGAAATTCTGCCAATATATCACGATTACCCAGACCATTTTGGAGGGTTAGCACCAGACCCTGATGGTGAAGCAAAGCAGGTAACTGGCTGGCAACCCTGGCAGTCTGCCAGGACTTCACCAAAACCAGGGCATAAAGGAATTTTTTAGGTTTAGAGAATGACTCCAGGATCTGAACCGGGTAAGCGTGTTGATCTCCCTGCTGGTTGACCAGGACAGCACCATGCCTGGCCAGGGCAGTCAGACCATCCTGCCAGGAGCCAATCATTTTGACCAGCACACCTGAGGCCGATAAACGGGCTGCGAACAGGGTTGCCATGGCTCCGCTGCCTACGATCAGAATTTTATCTGGCATGTTCACACTATTTTCAACAGGGCTTCCCATTCCTCGTCAGGCATTTCAATACTATGTTCGGAGGCTGGAAATTTCTTTTCCACTACATCGGCAATATATTCACGAAAGGCACGAGACATATCGTTGTGGAAATCGGCATACTTTTTGACAAATTTTGGGGTGAAGCGTTCAAACAAACCCAGAAGATCGTGCGTGACCAATACCTGACCGTCACAATGCAAGCCGGCCCCGATCCCAATGGTCGGTATATGAATACGACTGCTGATCAACCCGGCCAAACGAGCTGGCACGGATTCAAGAACAATACTGAAGCAGCCAGCTTCCTCAAGCAAAACAGCATCTTCCAGGAGGATCTGAGCTGCCCGGGAAGTGCGGCCCTGTGGCCGGAATCCACCCAACTGATTGACAGATTGAGGCGTAAGTCCCAGGTGACCTTGAACCGGGATTCCAGCGCTAATAATGGCACGGATGGCATCCAGACGTTCGCGTCCACCTTCCAGCTTGATGGCATCCATATTGGCTTCCTGCAGGAATCGACCAGCGTTTCGCACAGCCTCCTGTGTTGAAACCTGGAAAGACATAAAGGGCATATCACCGATCAGCAGGGCATAATGAGCCCCGCGCGCCACTGCTTTGCAATGATGAAGCATATCATCCATGGTAACCGCGAGGGTGTTGGGGTAGCCCAACACTACCATCCCCAGGGAGTCACCGACCAGGATGGTATCCACACCAGCCTGATCCATTGCCAGGGCGGTGGGATAATCATAAGCGGTTAACTCCGTTATCAGCTCACGGCGGTCTTTCTTTTGCTGCAGCGTGCGTGTGGTGACCTTTTTGCGGTCATTTGATTGAATCGAAACCGGGGAAATCGTGGACATGGTACCCTCCTCCAGGGTAGGGGCCGGACCGGAATTTGATGATTAATCATCGGTATCCAGGCTGCCACATGAAAATATTGCCAGGAATTACATAATACGGGTACATTTGGGGATTGGAAGGTGCATTCACCCGCCAAAAATTTCCCCGATTCCCAGTATTGCGTAATTCCCAATTGTTTCAGGTCGTCATGGTCACAAGGATACACGCGACATTGTTATTATTCCATAGAATCCGTCAGATGACAATCTTGGTTTTATAGAAATTCACATGATACCAGGGGAATACGGAGTATATGCTAATGAAATCCAAGAAAATTCCTCCACTACTTCATCATCATGGTCATATTTTAAAGACCACAAGTCTCCCACTGGATGATTTTTTATCATATAATAGAGAGGATATTATCCTCTATCCTACCCAACCTTTCCCCTGACTATTACTATGGGGTTTATTAAAAACAAGGAGATATAAAATGCGACGAACAATCAGTTTTTTCATCGGCGTGATCATGGGTGGCTTGGTCGGTGCCACAATAGCCTTGCTATTTGCCCCGGATTCGGGTACAGAATTGCGAGATCAGATCCGTGAACGGGCTGAAAGCCTGAGTACTGAAATTCGCCGTGCGGCGGGTTCGCGCCGGATCGAGCTTCAGGAACGCTTGGAAATCTTGAGTAAACCTCAAGCATAATCGGTTCAGTAATACTCATTTTAAGAAATTGAACACCCCGGCTCGCTCTTAAGGGCAAGCTGAACGGGGTGTTCCTTTGTTTAATTTCTTGTTTTTTCTTAAGTTATTTCCTTCCAAGAAAGAGATAAGGGGAAATTCCATCTGAATTGTTGGGCAGATATGTTATTCAAGATAGTATATGCTCATAAAAGGATGTTGCCTGAATCATGCAGCTTACGTAATCCGCCCGTGAGGAAATGATGACCGCGTTTTCCTGCGCAGCGCGGGCCCGCAGATCGGGATCTGTCAAGCCTGCGATCATGGCATCTGCCAGAGAGCGGGAATCAGACGGATCCACCAGCAAACCATTCTGCCCGTTTGTGATCCATTCCTGCAGTGATTCAATCCAACCGACCACTGGAAAACAACCGCAAGCCATGCCTTCCAACACTGAGTTGGGAGTGCCATCATGCGTACTGGGTGAAACCAGCACAGCTGCCGAACGGAAAACATCCCCCATGAGATCATGTGCGCGGGAGGGTAGGAGTTGAACAGCATGAGCAATATCCAGCCGGGTAACCCAACCTTCAGCCTCAGCTTCGCCAGCCATCGCAGGACACAAAAAACGCGCATTTGGGATCTGTTTTAATACCAACGGGATGGATCGAAAAAACACATCATTGAGGATATAACTGCGATAACCACGGGGATTGATCACCACAGGTTGTATTACCGCTTTGAACGGTGGATGGAAAATAGCCGGGTTAATGCCTCCATTTCCGGGAATCACCAGGGTTGGAAATCCCTGAGTAAAACCCCAGGCCGTGGCAATGCGCTGGTCACGTCTACAATCTGTATGCAAACCATGGGTAGCTCGCATGGTCCGGCGTGTCCAGTATGACATCCAAGGTGAAGAACGGGCGTGCAGGGAGAAGTCGTTTCCCCAGACCGAAATCAAAAGGGGCACTTCCAGATTGGCTGCTGCAGCTGTCATGCCCTCATAAGGTATTCGCATGGCATGCACAAGGTCGGGTTGAATGCGATCAACAGCCTCACGGAGAGCGCGTCCGGCAGCGGGTATTGTTAATGGTCCGAGCCACTGGCGAATTAACAGCCTCAAGCCTAATGTACCAGCCCCCCAACCCAATCCCTTTTTTTGACTGTCTGAACGGCTGGTTGTTTTTATGCTGGAAAAGGCCACGGGTACTACTTGAAGGGAAGCCAACCCGGCCAGCATTTCGCAGGGGAAAGATGAAACCAGGTGGACTTCGTCGCCGCGTTCGATCCAGTGATGCAACCAGTTCAATGTGGTCGATGAGCGACCATCTGCATAGAAGACAATTTTCATAAATATATTAACCTCTCTGTGAATATACCAATAATTCCCCGCTTTTGAAAGATGTTGTTTATTTTTTTTCCAAGGGTTAATGATCTTATACTGGCTTTCATACATCTGCCAAATAATTGTGGAAAAAGCGCTTCGTTAACAAACTACATGGTTTGACGCATGAACTTCTTGCATGTATAATCTAAATTCATCAACTTCAATCAATATTGAGGTCCAGATATGGCTCTTCGGGGCAACCTGCGAGATATCACATTTACACAGATCCTGAACTTAATAAACCTGGCAAATAAAACCGGAACCTTGATCGTGGAAGGCCCGGGAGAAACAGCCCAGGTTTCTTTTCGTGAAGGGAAACTTGTTTTCGCGCAGATTGAAAAAGAAGAGAGTAACTTGGCAATCGTTCTCAATAAAGCCAAAAAATTGACTGCCAATCAATATCGCACCATTATGCGACATGGCAGCACAATCTCAGACAAAGAACTTGGGTTGATGCTTATCAATGCTGGTTATATCAGCAAAGAGGACATCCTTCTCAGTATCCAGCAACATTGCATGGATATTGCCCACCGCATGTTCACCTGGATGGAAGGATTCTTCCGCTTCGAGAATGATATGCTACCCCCCGATAACCGTATCACTATACGCCTGGATCTGGAGAATTTGATCATTGAAGGCTCACGTCAAATGCGGGAGTGGGAACAATTGCAGGATGAGATCCCCAGCCTGGATATGGCATTAAAATTTGCTGATCGCCCAGGTGCAGACTTTAAAAATATCAATCTCAGCGTGGAAGAATGGCGGGTTGTCTCTTATATCAACCCCAAGAATTCTTTGCACCAAATTGCGCACGTTACCAAAATGAATGATCTAGAAATTCGCCGGATCATTTATGGGCTGCTACAAGCCGGACTGGTGGAGATCATCCGCCCAAGCGGTCAGGCTGCCGCGGGTAAGATTCGCTCCTTCCCGACAAAAAACAAGGAAGAACAGAAGTCACTGGTCAACCGTCTTATCAACAGGATCCGTTCCTTATAAATTCGTTCGAACTTTTCCAGGTTAATCGGGGAACTCCACCCCCGGATCAGTAAGAGTTATTTATCTCAAGGAATTTGTGCGTATGCAAACAGTAAAAATGGTCGTTACAGGTCCATTCAGCTCTGGTAAAACTGAATTCATCCAATCAGTGAGTGAGATCGATGTAGTCTCAACCGAACGGAAGATATCTTCGCATAACGAGAAAGCTATTAAGGAAGCCACTACTGTAGCCATGGATTTTGGACGGATCACAGTGGACGATGACCTGGTACTTTATCTTTTTGGTACCCCGGGGCAAAAAAGATTCGATTTCATGTGGGAGATCCTGTCTGAGGGAATGTTGGGTTTTATCGTCATGGTTGACAGCACACGCCCGGAGACATTCCGGGAAGCGCGCTCAATCCTGGAGACTTTCCGTGCCTATGCGCCCACGCCGTATGTGGTAACTGCCAACAAACAAGATTTAGAGGATGCCTGGGATATTGAGGATGTACGCCATGCCTTGCGCCTTGACCCCAAAGTAAAAATGCTGCCATGTATCGCAACAGATCGCGATTCAGTCAAGAAAGTCCTGCTGGAACTCCTTTACAGCATTCTGGCTGAGATGGATAATGGCAAACACAAATAAGGTTTGCCTTCATTTGAAATCATGGCTTATAAAAAAATCCTATTCACAGATTCATAATGTATAACATTAAGCTATTGCAGCATCACTGCTGTCCTTTCACAATCCAGGGCAGTTTGTTACCTGACTGCATAAATTTCGTCATGTAAATTTTTCCATAAGTCAAAAAAATAGATAATAAATTTCCTTAGAGGAGTAACCTCAGCCATATGACTATATCTGCACCAACCTTTACTTGCTCAGACCGGATGGGGCGGGTCATTTTAGCAGGGATGGAAGAAATCATCGGTCACAATGAAATCTCTTCGTTATTCAACCTGGTTGCCAATGATGAGATCGTTGTTACTGACATAATCCTGGAACATGGTCTGGATTTTTCATTTGAGATGCTGCCCGAATTGCAGGTGAACCTCGATCAAGCTTATGGCATATCGGCTGGACGCGGCCTGGCGATCCGATCCGGACGAGCCTGCTTCCGACACATCTTGCGCGAATTCGGCGACGAAATGGGTTTGACAGATTTGGAATTCCGGCTATTATCGATGCCTGCCCGGTTAATATTCAGCAACCAGTCCCTGGCAGTTTTGATCAACCAGCAAAATGGACAGCAAGTGGAATTTAGGACAGATGACCAATATCTGCATTGGACCATCGAGCGCAACCCGGACAAAGCAGGCGTGCACGCAGAGAAATCCGCCTGTCACCTGACTTTTGGATTACTGCAGGAAATGCTCTCCTGGACCAGCGGGGGCAAGATATTTCAGATGGAAGAAACACACTGCATTGAGCGCGGAGATCCAAGTTGTAGGATCCAGATCAGCAAGACGCCTATCAACTGAAGAGCATGCTGGAAATCATCCTACAATTTTATATGAATTGACGTAAAGCAAAAAATCGCTCGACAGGCACGTCAAGCGATTTTAGTGGGCGGAATAGGACTCGAACCTACGACCTATGCGATGTCAACGCATTGCTCTAACCAACTGAGCTACCCGCCCCGGGCAGGCACTTATTATAACGATGGTGCTCTTTTTTGGCAATGGCAGAATTCTTCTCCTAATTGATCTAATCATAATTCATTCAACAGATCAATCCACAATGAACAGGCGCACTCCCGTGGTTGTAGAGGAGCGGTGAAGGTCGGTATCATCCGCCACCTGGTAACTCATTCCGGATGTCAAAGTGAAAGTGCGTCCGTCTTTAAGCTCGGTGTGAAGCTCACCCTGCATGACCAGCAGCACGTGACCACGCGGGCACCAATGGTCCGCCATGTAACCTGGTGTATATTCAACCATGCGCACGCGGATATTACCCATCTCAAATGTGCGCCAGTAAGCCATACCGGTGGTACCTTTATGCTCGCTGGGGGTGATGGTGTTCCAGTCAATGGTATTAAAGGGAACATCCTGTATTTTCATGGGTAACGGTCTCCTTAAGATTTAATTCAAAAATGGGTAACCCTCATGTTAATTACGACTGCGGCGGTTCCAGCCAAGTTTTTTGCGCCCGGTGATTTGGGCGGCGGGTTTGGCAGCTTTGGGAGGTTTGGCTGTTTCGGGCTGTGGCGTGGGCGTATGCAGCATCTGCTGGTAATAATCATCCAACAGCATGGTAATGATGGCAGTCTCGTGTTCGTGTTCAGCCAGGCTGTGAGCCAGGGGAGCAAGGCGGTGACTGCGCTCAGTTTGCAGCTTATCGCGCTGGCGCAATCGGGCTTCGAGCAAGGCGATCAGCCTTTCACCCACCAGGACAGCCACATCTTCGTCTGAGGGCAGGGGGCGTTCTACCATCTCAATATCATATTGCCTGGCGATGCGATCCAGGATCGGTTTCTCGACACTGCTGACCAACGTGATAGCCACCCCGGTACTGCCCGCCCGTCCGGTGCGACCGGCGCGGTGGATATAGTTCTCTGCCTCGGCAGGAGGCTCATACTGGAAGACATGCGAGAGTTCGGGAATATCCAAACCACGCCCAGCTACATCCGTGGCAACCAGGAAGCGCAAGGTGCCCCGCCGAACACGATTGAGCACCCGCTCACGCTCGTTCTGCGACAGATCAGCACTCATTTCTTCGGCATCATATCCGAAGCGCTTCAATACCACATTGATGTAATGCACGCGCGCTTTGGTATTGCAGAAGATGATGGCAGAGGTCGGGTTCTCGATTTCGATGATACGCACCAGGCTGCGGTCTTTATCCATACCGGGAGCAACATAAAATACATGCTCGGTGTCAGTAACGTGAATATGGTCACTACTGAGGGTCAGGTATTCCGGATTGTGCATGAACTCACCGGCAGTGTGTCTTACCGAGGCTGGAAAAGTGGCGGAGAACATGCAGGTATGTACTGCCTGTTTGGGGAGATAGCGCTGCACCTGCTGCATATCGGGATAAAAACCCATCGAGAGCATGCGATCGGCCTCATCAAATATCAACAATCGCAATCGGTCCAGCTTGAAAGTACGTTTAAGCAGATGATCCAGCACCCTACCAGGTGTACCGATGACAACCTGGGCACCACCTTTCAATGCTTCGACCTGGGCAGAGTAACCCACGCCGCCATAGACCGCCACGCTGCGCAACCCGGATGGGGCGAGCAGCAGGTTGGCCTGTTGTGTGACCTGGTGAGCCAGCTCGCGCGTGGGTACGAGAACGAGCGCTTGAGGATGACTGCTTTTAGGGTCGAGACGTTCGAGCATTGGCAGCAGGTAGGCACCGGTCTTGCCACTGCCAGTACGAGCCTGCACCATCACGTCTCGTCCCTTTAAAAGAAAGGGAATGCCGCGTCTTTGGACAGGCATCAACTCGGGCCAGCCAGCCCGACCTACTGCCAAGCGCAGGTTCTTAGGCAGATCTGCCATGTTCAATTCTGGCAGAGAGTTATTCCCGGTCTGTTCAGAGGGTTCGGATGTATTATTCAAGGGGAACTCACTTTCAAACTTTTATTAATGGCCAGTCCAGCAGCAATATTTCCAGAAGCAGACGGGTATTTACGTTTTTGTCCAGGCGTTCGATGCTTTTTTCAATATCCATCACCAAACGACGAGCCAGAGGTAGATCGATCTTTTTACTGAGCGATCCGATTTCCATCTGACGGTCGATATTGGTCAGGTCGATACTTGAGCCGGAGTTAACCAGCATGACATCCCGCCAGTAAGAGCCCCATAGCTCAAGAACCAGGCGTGTGTCATCTTTATCTTTGCTCACTTTCTCTGCATAGGAAAAACGTTGCCTACGGCTGGAAGCTATAAGCCCATGCATATCATCCAGCCGGTCAGTGCGCTGGTCAAGCAAATTAGCATCTTCCATCAGTCGCAGGGCATAACCAGGCCTGCCTCCGGAAAGGTGCGCCAGGAACCTGGCATTGTCATGGTCTACACCACGTGATTTCAAAAATTCTTGCACGCTTTCCACTGGCAGTGAACGCAGACGCAAACCTTCACAACGTGAAACGATGGTTGGAAGCAATTGATCGGGATTGTCGGCGATCAGGATCAGGATTACATGCGCCGGGGTTTCTTCCAGTGTCTTAAGCAGGGCATTGGCCGCACTTGGATTGGCTTCCTGAAAGCGCAGGATGATGGCAACACGATAGTTGCCCTGATAGGGTTTGAGTGATAATCCGTGCTGGATAGCCCGAATCTGCTCCACTTTGAGCGTTCCGCCCTCATGCTCAGATTGCAAGACAGTCAGGTCGGGGTATTGCATGGCTTCGATCTGGGTGCAGGTACGGCAGGTTTGGCAGGCTTCTCCAGGCGCAGGTGGTTGTGGACAATTGAGCGCTTGCGTAAAACGCAACGCCAAGGTACGCCTGCCAACGCCCGGAGGTCCTGTAAAGAGGTAAGCATGGCGCATTGCTTCTTCCTGGATGTGGCGCTGCAGCATGTTCACAGCCCAGCTATGTCCCAGCAAACCCCAGTTATCTGCGGTCATTCTTCTCCAGCGCGTAAGCGCACATACGATTCGTAGCGCTCGGGATGTACCAAACCTTCTTCAACAGCCGCCTGTACTGCACACCCTACTTCAAACGGTTTATGCGTACAGTTGTTATATTTGCACTGACTGACCAATGGGGCGATCTCTGGAAAATAACCATCAAGTTCTTCCGGTTCGGTGTCCCACAGAGCTAAAGATTTAAGACCGGGTGTGTCACCTACATATCCGCCTCCCTGCAAGGGTAACAATTGCCGGAAGTTGGTGGTGTGGCGACCCTTATTCATGGCGTCGCTGATCTCACGTACCACCAGACCCAACCCGGATTGAACTTCGTTCAATAAGCTGGATTTTCCCACTCCACTGGGACCAGCCAGGGCTGATATTTTTCCTGTCAATTGAGTACGCAGGTCATCCACGCCAATATTTTGACTGGCTGAGGTGTAAAGAACCGGGTAACCCAGGGCGGGATAATGCCCGAACAATTTCCCGATCTCATCCTTTCCCAGGAGGTCGATCTTATTGGCGACGATCAAAGCCGGAATACGCTGTTTCTCGGCGATCACCAAGAAACGGTCGAGCATGCGCATGCGCGGCGAGGGGTGGGCACAGGCAAATACAAATATCACCTGGTCCAGATTGGCCAGTATGACCTGTTTGTAAACACCTCGCGGGCGAGGGTCCAGGCGGAGGAGGGCGCGCTGACGATCTTCTATCGATTCGATCATACCCGTGTCAGCTGTTATCAGGCTGATTGTCACGCGATCACCAATGGCTGCTATATCCCCCAGGTGTCGCCCCTGTTTCAGACGCCCGCGTAACTTACAAGTCACCAGAGCAGACTGCGTTTGGACCATGAAAAAACCTGATTGAGCACGTATGATCAAACCTGTATCCGTAATTTTCCGTATCCTTTATTTGTCCATTTAAATAACCAGAAAAGTTGAGTTGTGGATGTTAAGGGACAGGGGTTTCTGTCACTGCGGGGGTGGGAGTACGTGTGATGCCAACGGAAGATTCCCACCAGTAAACACTTTGAGGCCTGTCGTAGAAATAGCTTTCAACAACCCTCCGGAAAATAGGAGCTGCATAAACAGAACCTTCTCCACCATTTTCTACGAATACAATAATGGCAATATCCGGTTTGTCTTCCCGGTTGGCCAGTGTATATCCGCCAAACCAGGCATGCGGATCTGAAAAACCGGTTTCCGATGTACTGGTCTTGCCTGCCACTGGAATATTCAAACCTGAAAAACGAGCATATGCGGTGCCACGTGGATTCTTTACCACGCTGATCATGGCATCCTGGATGACCTGCAAATTCTCTGCAGAAACCGGAAGACTATTGATCTTTTCCGGGGTGAAGGACAGGGTTGCTGTGCCATTTACGTTCACTACCTTTTCGAAGACCTGCGGACGGTAGAGGGTTCCGCCGTTACCCAGGGCTGCCAAAAAAGTGGCAACCTGCAAGGGTGTGACCTGTAAATTTCCCTGACCAATAGCCAGGCTGGTGGCTTCCACGCCATCTCCTGGTATGGGTACTGCGCCGACAGATTCCTCGATCTGCTGTATACCAGTTGCTGAACCCAGACCAAAACCCTTGGCCATGTCCGAAATTGAGGTTCCCAATCCATTGTTAAATAGTGTCAATCCGATGTGGAAGAACCAGGGGTCACACGAACGCATCAGTCCTTCCGGGAGGGTTAACATTCCGCTTGGCTTAACCCTGCAGGTGGTGACTTGCGGGTCTGCAGCTTTCTCCTCCTGGCATTTTTCCCAGGTCCAATCGTGCAGGATGTGCGAGGCACCCAGTTCAGTGAAATCATACTGGCAATCGTAAACACTTTCGGGGGTGAAAGCTCCAGTCTCCAGCGCAGTCGCCATCGTGATGATCTTGAAGATCGAGCCGAGCGCAAAGGTTCCCTGGGCAGCGCGATTAAAAAGAGGCTGGTTAAAATTATTGAACAGATCGTTAATGCCCGTGGTGTTATTGTAATTATCGGGTTCAAACACATTCGGGTCGAAGCCAGGCGTGGAAGCCATTGCCAGCACGCGGCCGGTGTCGCGTTCAAGGACCACTATGGCTCCATTGAAAGCTCCCAAAGCATCCTGAACATTTTTCTGAAAGTCCCGATCAACAGTCAAATATATGGATTGGGCAGGCTGTGGATCGACTTTGGCCAGATTTGAGAGAATGGTTCCATCGGGTGCAACCACATACAGGGAGGCGCCGCGTTTTCCTCCCAGATATTCTTCACCGGATTTTTCCACCCCAGAGGTGCCAACTTTCTCCGAACCGCTGTAACCCAGACGCCGGTAGGCATCCAGGTTATCGGGGGAAATGTATTGGGTGTATCCAACCACATGTGGTGCAATGCCCCCATCAAAATAATAGCGAGCTGTGTAATCAAACCACCACAAGCCGGAATATTTGGACATAGCCCGTTGATTAAACCTTTCCACAGTGGTTTCTCCTACCGGGATATAGGCAGGGTTTTCAGGATAATTTTCATATTGGGCTGCGATCGTTCCGGCTTTTACACCGGTGAGCTGTTCCAAATCATAAAACAATAAGCCGGATTGCTCCGGGTCTACCTCCACAGGAACAATACCAAGGGAGATAGCATCCGCCTGGGTTACAATTGCGTCCCCGTTTCTATCATAGATATCACCACGCGCCGGTATGCGATAGTCCACCTGGAGTGAATTGCCGCCCTGCAGTTCAGGCAGAATGAGACCATCATCCCATAAAACATGCCATTCGCCATTCTCGAGGCTGAGCTGAGCCAGTGGTTCACGTTGGACATCTCCCAACAAACTGCTGTGGTAAGTGATGTGGTAAGCCACCTGGGCGGTACGCGGGTTGGTCAGTACGGAGGTGATCTTATATTCGATTGAAGCCACATTCATGGCATTGAGCGCTTTCTTGATGCGGCTGGAGAAATCCTCTAATGGAATGGTGTCACGACTGGCTTGGGTCAACATGCTGTACATGGATGTAAAATCTTCCACCATCCAGGCATCCATAAATACCTGCATGGCACTTTCCACGTTGGGAGCCGGAGTGATCCCCACCTGGGGAGGCAGGGGTGTGTTCTGGTCTCCGCCATTTTGTGGAGAACACGCCACAAGCAGCACCAGGATCATGACAAGATTTAACCAATAATGTTTTTTCATTCAGTACCTTTCATAACCGCCTGCATGAAAACAGGTTCATCCAAACGATTTTTCCGTTAAAATCGTCTGCCAGACCGGGCAATCATAGTTCAGGGCAGACTGGCATTCAGCCGGGATATCCACTTGCTCTTCAAGACCCAATTTTTTAAGACTGCGTACCAGGTGACATAACGGCAGACCCATCACGCTGGCAAAACAACCGGAGATGTTTTCAACAGGATGAAAACTGGAATGTTGAATGGCATATGCACCGGCTTTGTCAAGCGGATCGCCACTGGCAATATAGGCGACCATGTCTTCATCCGAGAAATCACGCATGGGAACATCCGTAATGCACAAATCGCCAACCAGGTAATCTGCCTGCGAATTGCAGACTGCCAATCCAGTGTAGACCTGGTGGGTGTGCCCGCGCAGACTTCGCAACATAGACGCAGCCTCGGTCGCATCGGCGGGTTTGCCCAAGAGGACACCCGCATCCACCACGATTGTATCTGCCGCCAGGATGATCCCGGAGCCCATGGTCGTGAAAGCCACTTCACGAGCCTTGCCTTCCGCCAGGCGCAGGACATAATCACCGGGGTGTTCAGCAAGCAGCAGGTCCTCATTTATATCCGCAGGTTGAACATCAAAATCCCAACCGGTCAGCGCCAACAATTGCTTGCGGCGCGGGGAATTGGAAGCCAGGATCAATTTAGGCACTTTGCTCATGAGAAGATTCTAACACACCCTCCCGAATTTTTTTATAACAAAGACACAGTATCGCTATGTGCCTACCGGTTGGATGGGGCTACCCTTTTCGATGTGAAAAATAAGTGAACCTCTGGCAGGTTCAAGCAGGCCGTTGTACAATAAGTACATCCTTTCATAAACCAGGAGGCGCCCATTGGAAGAACTTAAGCAACGCATATTGAAAGACGGTCGTAATCTCGGCAGGGGCATTCTCAAGGTGGATGGATTCATCAACCACCAGGTTGACCCGATCCTGATGGATGCATGTGGATGTGAGTTTGCACGTCGCTTCAAGGGTGTGGGCGCCACCAAAGTACTGACCGCCGAAATTTCCGGCATCGCCCCGGCTATATCGACAGCCCTGCATTTGGGTGTGCCAGTGGTTTATGCCCGCAAAAACAAACCGATCACCATGCCGGACCAGGTATTTTTAACGGTTGCGCCTTCGCACACCAAGGGAGTCATGGTCGAGTTGATCGTATCCCCTGAGTATCTACGGAGCGGAGAACGGGTGCTGATCATTGATGACTTTCTGGCAAGTGGTTCCACCATCCAGGGACTGGTACGGTTGGCACAAAGTGCCGGTTCGACCGTTGTTGGGATCGGTGCCCTGATCGAAAAATCCTTTGAAGGCGGTCGGAACCTGCTGCAACCGCTGGGTGTTCCCATAGAATCTCTTGCTTGCATCAGCTCGATGGAAGGGGATCAGATCATATTTGGTGGCAGTGATTGATATTTTCTATAGGTTATCAAGGACACCTCCCGGAAGCGCTCTGGCAGCCTGGTTGTTCAGAACAATGAATTTTGCCCTGCCGCTCGAGCATCTGCATGAAACCGATTCACTGTTGGCTTTCTATCATCCAAAACCAACTTATCCTTTTCATGTGTTGCTGGTTCCCAAGAGAAAGATAACCTCCCTGGAGACACTTTCAACCGAAGATAGCCCATTCCTGACAGATGTTTTCGCCACCATACAGATTCTGGTATGCAGATTCAATTTGGAAAAGATTGGGTACCGCCTGATCGTAAACGGTGGCAAATATCAGGAATTTGGATTAATTCATTTTCACTTAATTTCTGATGAGATACCAGGGCTAAATTGACCATGGATTCAATTGCAATTCTCGATTTCGGTTCGCAGTATGCACAGTTGATCGCCCGGCGGGTACGCGAAGCCCGGGTTTACTGTGAGCTTTTCCCGTGGGATACGGAAGCTGCCAAAGTACTTGCCATACAACCCAGGGGATTCATCCTGTCCGGCGGACCAGCCTCGGTCTATGCACATGCTGCACCCTTCATTCCGGAATATGTATTGACCAGCGGTTTGCCTATTTTGGGGATCTGCTACGGCATGCAAGCCCTGACCCAGGCGCTGGGTGGGCAAGTGGATCCTTCCAGCGAACGTGAATATGGCCCGGTAACGGTCACACCCCTGTCAGCCAACCCCCTGCTGCCCGGTCAGCCTTTCCCGGTCTGGATGTCGCACGGTGACCGACTGACAAAACTTGCGCCGGGATTCTCCAGCCTGGCAAGCTCCGATAACAGTCCATATGCCGCCATCGGAGATACCTCCCGAAAATATTACGGTATGCAGTTCCATCCCGAGGTGCGGCATACACCGGATGGCACCGAGATCCTGCGCCGTTTTGTGGTGGATATCTGCCAGGTCAAACCAGATTGGACACCGGATTCCATTATTGAAGAAAGTGTAAAACGTATCCGCGCCCAGGTGGGGAGCGAGCGCGTCCTGGCAGCTGTCAGTGGCGGGGTGGATTCATCCGTAGCTACCGCACTGGTACACCGCGCGGTCGGTGACCAGTTGGTCGCCATGTTCGTGAACACCGGCTTGATGCGCAAGGGTGAACCCGAACAGGTCAGCGCCACCCTGCAGAAGATGCTTGGCCCGGAACTGGTGACAGTGGAAGCTGGCGAGGAATTTTTGGAGGCATTAGCCGGTATTATCGACCCGGAAGAGAAACGGCGCATTGTCGGTGAGAAGTTCATCCGGATTTTTGAGCAACAAGCCAAAAACCTCGGGCAGCCCGGCTTCCTGGTGCAAGGCACCATCTATCCTGATGTGGTTGAATCTTCAGCACCCGACCGCAACAAAGCCGACCGTATTAAAACACATCATAACGTCGGTGGTCTGCCATTGGAGATGGAATTTAAACTGGTGGAACCCTTGCGCTACCTCTTCAAAGATGAAGTGCGCGCAGTCGGCGAAGCGTTGGGTTTACCGGAAGAAATGATCTGGCGCCAGCCTTTTCCGGGTCCGGGATTGACGGTGCGCTGCCTGGGCGAAGTCACACCTGAGCGGGTGGAACGTCTGCGGGTTGCCGATGCCATCCTGACCCAGGAATTGACTGAGGCTGGTCTGATCGGCAAAGGTGCAGAGACCTCACAGGCTTTTGTGGTGCTTCTGCCTGTGCGTTCGGTGGGGGTGATGGGGGATGTGCGCACTTACCAGGAAACAGCCGCCATCCGGGCGGTCATAACGGATGATTTTATGACCGCCGATTGGGTGCGCCTGCCTTATGATCTGCTGGGAAGGGTAGCCAATCGCATCGTCAATGAAATTAATGGTATCAACCGGGTGGTTTACGATATTACCAGCAAACCACCTGCCACGATCGAGTGGGAATAGTGCAAACAATCAACTTTCGTATTTTTCTACGCCTTTTAATAGTTTTATTTCTGCTGCTGCCGCAAGCTGCACAAGCACAGGATATTCCTCACGGCAACCTGTACAACTTGAAGACGGTTTCGTTTCCGGTTTTCAAGGTGTCTGTGGATGTTTTTGATGCCTCCGGCAATTTGATCTCCGGATTAACCCAATCTGATTTTACAATATTGGAAGATGGCCTGGAACGTGCACCGGATTCAGTGGAAAGGATTGACCCGGGATTGGAATTTGTAGCTGCCATCAATCCTGGTTTTAGTTTTTCGATTCTGGATGATCAGGCCAGATCCCGATACGAAAAGGTCGCGGCAGAATTAAAAACCTGGGTGGGAAAATTAACCGGTACAGGCAACAATGCCTACAGCCTGGTAACCTCCGGAGGATCAAGTGCTTTCCATGTAAGTGATCCCAAGTCCTGGTTGATCAGCTTGGAGGCCTACCAGCTGGATTCGAAAAATCTGGTCCCTTCATTCGACATCCTGTCGAAAGCCATCGACCTGGCTTCAACATCCCTGCTGCAGCCCGGTGCAAGACGGGCAATATTATTTATCACCCAGATGGCGGGTATGGATGACCTGTCCACTTTGCAAAGCATGGCATTGCGCGCCATTCAACTGGACGTACATGTTTTTGTGTGGGTGGTGGCACCAGCGGATTCACCGCTTACACCCGGTTATCAAGCACTGATCGACCTGGCCAAACAGACCGGGGGAGAATTGTTCCTGTACTCAGGCTCCGAGGCGCTCCCAAACCTGGCGGATTACCTGGCTCCATTGCGAACAAGCTACCAATTAACCTATACAACCGGGCTGACCAGTTCCGGCAGTCACTCATTGGCTGTTCAGGTCACCACCCCGGATGGACAAATCGATCTGGCGCCGATTGAATTTGAGATGGATATTCAACCTCCCAACCCCATCCTGGTCTCGCCCCCCAGTCAGATATTAAGGCAATACCCTGCGGGTGGGAACTATGATATCAAAAACCTGACACCGGTAGTTCAAAACCTGGAAATTATCATCGAATTTCCGGATGGGAAACCGCGCCCATTGGCGAGCACCAGCCTGGTAGTGGATGATCAGACCGTGGTGAAGAATATCTCCGAACCTTTTGACGAATTTACCTGGGATCTGAGAGGATATACCAGCAGCGGCAGGCATGAAATCCAGGTGATGGTGGTAGATATGTTAGGTTTGCAAAAAACCAGCATTTCCATTCCCATCACGGTGGAGATCGCCGAGATACCAGGCAATTGGAGTATCTTCCTGGAGCGCTATTGGCAATGGCTGGTTTTGGTTGCAATCCTTCTGGCAAGCCTGGGATTGGTCATTTTGTTGATCAATATCAAGCGGAAAATACAAGCCAGGAGAAAGGCTGGCCGTGCAACGTTTAAATCCCCTTCCATCCCTACTGACGAGAAACCAACCAACCTGAAAAAATGGTCCAAACAAAGTTCCGCGTACCTTGAGCCAATCCCCCCTTTCAGCCAGGTACCGAGTGGAGGCATCCTGCAACTGCCCGCCACTGAGATCCGTTTTGGATCAGATGCCACAAAATCTGCTTATGTGCTGGAAGATGCTTCGGTTGAGCCGTTGCATGCCATCATCCGCAAGTCCGAGGAAGCTTTTACCATCCAGGACCAGGGCTCAATCGCAGGCACCTGGGTAAATTATGAGATGATCGGCGAAGAACAAAGTCGTCTCAAGCATGGGGATATTATCCATATTGGGCAACTGGCTTTTCGTTTTCTTCTGAGAACTCCCCCGGATTGCCCAGGACCACACATAACGCCCGATTAACCCAGGGCTTACCCCACAGATTAACCACCACATTTTCGGAAACTTTTGCCATGTAAGAACAGAATCCCTCTCACCTCTAGGTGAAACCTATCCGGCTGAATTGCGTATATATTAAAATGAATTATTGATCCAAATTTATCAATCTCTTCTCATCAGGTGATAATTTTGCTGAAAGGACATTGTTTTAGAGGAGAAGCAAATGACTGAAGAAAAACATCACACACACTGGCTGTTGTGGCCTTTTGTGGCTTTATGGAGATTCGTGGCTGGTATCGTAGCCCTGACAGGGCGCCTGGTGGCTGTCATACTGGGGCTGGTCCTGATGATCGTTGGCGTCGTTGTCAGCCTGACCATTGTTGGAGCCATTGTGGGAATCCCCCTGATCATTTTTGGTTTTCTGCTCATCCTGCGCGGTTTATTCTAGGTTTTAGTGAAGTGGGTATTAATAGGGTTCAAGAAAGCCTCAATTAGGCTATTGACTATCTTTAATTACTCAGTAGAATATAGGATGAAGTTGGGAACTCTTTTATGTATTTAAACGTCTATAAATCGTTGTCTGCAATTGATCAGGCAAAGGAGAATATTATGCATACCCAAAGAAAGTTTTTCATCCCACTGCTATTAACTTCTATTCTTTTACTCGTCACGGCTTGTGGTCCCACCGGAACTCCCGACGCAGCAGCGACCTTCAATCCAATGGTCACAGCTGCGGCTCAAACCATGGAAGCACTGCTTACGCAGGCTGCCAATCCGCCTGTAACCGAACCCACAGCCACCCTGACAGAAGCACCCGTTGTGCTGCCAACATTAACCCTGGAGCCAACCTCAACAACTGAGGTAAGCTTGACTCCATCTTCAACACTCATCCCCTCAACAGCCACTCCCACTGCCACCACTGCCACGCGCTGTGATTGGGCTTCATTTATAACCGATGTGAGTGTACCGGATGGAACTACCTTTGAGCCCAACAAGACCTTCGTTAAAACCTGGCGCTTGAAGAATATTGGCACCTGCACCTGGTCATCCTCCTACTCACTGGTGTTCGTCAGTGGTGAACAGATGGGTGGAAAGGCATCCATTGCCTTACCCGGTAATGTAGCACCCAATCAGAGCATTGATCTCAGTGTCACGTTGACCTCCCCAGCGACCGAAAAATCCTACACTGGCTATTGGATGCTGAAGAATACATCCGGTACCTTGTTTGGTTTTGGACCCACAGCCTCCAGCTCTTTCTGGGTCAATATCAAGGTTGCCAACCCGGTTGTAACGAGCATTGCTTATGATTTTGTGGACAATTACTGTGATGCTGCCTGGAAGAGTGACGCTGGGGCAATAACCTGTAATACAACCAGTGGAGCGGGTGGTTTTGTAACAAAATTGACCTCACCCCGCCTGGAGACCAGCACCGCTGGTACCGAGGCAGCGATATTAACCCACCCCCAGGCTGTCAATGATGGCTATATCATGGGCACTTATCCGGCTTTCACTGTTCAAAGCGGAGATCGCTTCCAGGCAAACCTTGGATGCCAGTATGGATCCACTAATTGCTTTGTTCGCTTCCGCCTGGATTACAAGGTGGGCACCGATCCGGTCAAGAACCTTGGAATTTGGGACGAAAAACTCGACAGTAAATACACCGCAGTCAATGTGGATCTCAGCTCCCTGGCAGGCAAGTCGGTTGTATTCTATCTCAAGGTTCTAACCCTTGGCTCACCTGATCAGGATGATGCACTATGGCAAGCTGCACGCATTATGCGTTCAACTCCCAAAACCACCAATACATGTACGTTGGTTAAACAAACCCCGGTCGACAACACAATCTTTAAACCAGGTACTGATTTTGACACCACCTGGACCATCAAGAACACCAGCTCTTATGACTGGCGTACAGACACTATTGATTTTGTATACGTATCTGGGACCAAAATGCATAAACCCGCCTATGGTGACATTAGAGACCTGGCAAAGGATGTAGCCAAGAACGGAACCATCGCCCTGGTAGTAGATATGCTGGCACCTGCCACCAGTGGCACATACTCTGAAACCTGGGCTTTGAAAAATGGCAACACCACGATCTGCACCATGTTTGTGACCATCAAGGTAGTTCCGTAAAGAATTTCAACGAACATCAATAACCAGGGGAGCGGGGTGTGTGCCAGGAATAATAAGCACACACCCCGGATTTATTAATAATGGAAGTTACGGTGATGGTAAGGAGTGGTGGTTAGTTGCCTTATCCGCCATAATGGATGTGATCATAGATGGTATGGATAAGTTATAATACGGTTTGAAGCTCCAGATGAAGCTGCGGATAAGACGCCTTCAAAGTGATGTCTCCAGCTGCCTTGTTTCTGAGAGCGAAATATATATCAAAATTCGGGAGGAGTTTCCGGTGATACTGCAGCCTGCATCAAAACTTAATTTCTTTGTTGTCCTATCATTACAAGCGACATCGTGGTCTTATGTCATTTAAGCAGCATCCTGCAGGAATGGAGAATGTCATGATCCGACTCATTAAACCTATCTGGATAACCTCGACCGCACTCTTGCTGGTATTGAGTGCCTGTGGGGGAAAGAACTCAACACCTGACACAGCCAGTGTGGATGCCATCTACACCCAGGCTGCTGCAACGGTTGGAGCGAAACTTACACAGACTGCCAGCATGTTCACAAATACACCGCAAGCTTCACCAACCACCAATGAACTTACGATCCCATCCATCACGCCGACGCCCCTGATCGCCAATACATCTGAAGTCACCGGCACACCGTTCCTCATTAAAACGCAAGTGCCACCCACCCAGGATTCTTGCGACAATATGGCTTATGTGGCTGATGTCACCATTCCTGATGATTCCACGGTGGCGCCAGGCTCCAAGTTCATAAAAACATGGAAAGTTCGCAATAACGGGCAATGCACCTGGACCACGGGTTACCGCCTGATCTATGGATGGGCAGCCAATTGGCCAGAGATCGTAGCCGCGCCTCCAGCCAATGTTGCCATCACAAAGTCGGTGGAACCCGGTGCGGAGTACGAGGTATCGGTCACCCTGACAGCCCCGATCAAGAGCGGTGTCTATATGGCTGCTTTCCGGCTGCAAAACGACAAAGGCTACAACTTTGGAACGATCCTCTACGTTCAATTCCAGGTTAGTGGCACTGCAACTCCATAACTGTGAGGCAATCACTCACTCAATTCGTTAAGAATGAAGCCCATCTTCTGGGGTTCAGCCTGGCGGGAGTAACCTCCCCAGATCCACCGCCCCATCTGTCAACCTATGAAAACTGGCTGGCTCAGGGGCGGTATGCTGATATGAGCTACCTGGCAACTGAGCGCGCCAGGTTGCGTCGGGCAGACATGCGCCTCATTCTACCCGAATGCCGTTCGATCCTGACCCTTGGGATGCGCTACCCTGCACCAGTTTTGGCGGTTCCTGCACAGGAAGAAAATCCTGCCGGCAGGATCGCAGCCTATGCTCAAGGACCGGATTATCACCACATCTTGCCCGAAAAGATGGAAACCCTGGTTAACTCCATCCAAGCCCTGCTCGGACGAAGTATTCCTTACCTGTGCTATACAGATACCGGGCCAATTCTAGAACGCGACCTGGCTCAACGCGCCGGATTAGGATGGATCGGTAAGAACACCTGTCTCATCCATCCACGGGTGGGTTCTTATTTCCTTCTGGCAGAGATCCTGTTGGGGATCGAGCTAGAAATGGATGCCCCTTTTGAACCTGACCGCTGCGGAACCTGCACACGCTGTATCCAGGCTTGCCCGACAGGCTGTATCCTACCGGATCGCACACTGGATGCAGGGCGATGCATTTCGTATCTCAGTATTGAGATGAAAGGGTCAATACCCCTGGAATTGCGTTCGTTTATGGGAAATTGGGTATTTGGCTGTGATATCTGCCAGATGGTGTGCCCATGGAACCACTTTGCAACCCCCGAAGGTGATGCTGTTTTTTCACAAAGTGATGGGCCAGGCAACCCTGATCTGCTCGAAGAATTGGCCATGGATGCTCACACATTTAACCAGAAATATAAAGGTAGTTCCCTGATGCGCGCCCGACGCGACCGCTACTTGCGAAATGTGATCGTGGCTCTGTCCAATAGCGGTTATTCCGAGGCAAACCGGCAAGCATTGAAGCTTGTTATGAATGACTCCAGTTCACTTGTCAAGGAGCATGCCACCTGGGTACTGGCACAATGGATATGAAAAAACTCCTCCTGGCTACCAATAATTATGGCAAAGTGGAGGAAATTCGTGCCATCCTGATCCACCTGAATCTTCAACTGGTGACCCCTTCGGAAATTGGTCTCAATCTGCAAGTAAGTGAGGATGGGTTTACCTATGCGGAAAATGCCGCTTTGAAAGCTGTGGCTTTTGCAAAAGCCAGCGGGTTGACTTCATTGGCTGATGATTCCGGGCTGGAGGTGGATGTACTGGATGGCCTGCCAGGGCTTCACTCTCATCGTTTTGCCCCCTGGCCTGACGCTTCTGATGCCGACCGGCGCAATTACCTGCTGGCAATGCTGCAAGGAAAAGATCGCCCATGGCTGGCTCATTTCCACGCCACCGTGGCACTAGCCCAACCGGATGGTGTCATTCAGCTTGCCAGCGGAGAATGCCCTGGAGAGATCATCCCCACCGAGCGAGGAACCAATGGGTTTGGTTACGATCCGATCTTTCTGATCCCTGAGCTTGGACGTAGCATGGCAGAATTGGACATGCAGGAGAAAAATCTTGTCAGTCACCGGGCAAATGCACTGCGGAATGCTGAAAGAATCATTTCAGAAATGTTGGGAATCTGAGAAACAGAAAACTACCTGCTTCTTGCAGGTGAAATCAAATTGAGAGTTTATTGTTTCTTAATCGTATTTATTTAAACTCCTGGTATGTAATCAATGCTTTTGATAAAAATTTTTAAAATACCTGCCACCCGTCGAGGTTGTTCAAGCATGACCATGTGTCCGGCTGAATCAATAGTTTGCAAGGCTGAATTTGGAATTTTTGCAGCCATTGCTTCGGAATAACGCAGAGGGGTTAATTTGTCTTCGGTGCCGCACACAATCAGGGTAGGTATATTGATTTCCGGCAAACGTTGGATGACATCAAAATTATTACATGCCTGCATGTCTCCAGATAGAACAGCCGGGCGGGTTTCCCCCAATTGGCGGACAGCCAATTTTTTTAAAGATCCATCCACCTGGGGACTATAGCTCCAATCTACTATTCTCTGGATGATCGCTGGAACCGTGGCTGGGAGAGCCAGTCCATCCAGAATGACTTGGGCAACCCGCAGGCGGGCATTCGAAGCGATCAAACCCAACCCGATCAAATAATCCGGATGGTTGAGGGCAATATCCAAAGCAATGCCGCCACCCATCGAATGTCCAACAAATATGGCTTTATATAATCCAAGCTCATTCATAAAATCCAACAAACACCGGCTGTACTCCGGGATGGTATGTTTGCCCATTCCAGGCGATTTTCCATGCCCTGGCAGATCAATGGCCAGCATACGCTGCCCAGGAAAACGGCGAATCTCTGCCGGCCAGGATAGATGTGTACCCCCGGCACCATGAATCAGGATGACCGGAGGACAATTGCGTTCATTAGGGTTATGAGCAAAGTAATAGAGTCCAGCCGCAACAGGCATCTTATTTGTCCATTATATATGGGATGTTTTTTCTTCAAAATAAGTTCTGCAAGATATCTTCTTAGCTTTGAGGAATGAATATATCAAATAAATTATTGGGTTTTAGTGGTTGATCTTGATCCCAGCCCGGATACTCCCAACAACATTCCAAGATTTATCCAGGTGTTGGGCATGGCAAATGAATCCTGGGTGAAACAAAATAAAAAAAGAGCGATCCAGGTAAATATTCCGGCAACCCCCAAAAAACGAGCTTCCCTCCCTGGTATGTTACCGAAGGTTAATATCTGGCCGAGCACGTATAGCAGGAACCCCAGAAAAGCCCCCAAACCCACGATCCCGGTTTCCGCCATTATCCGTACGAACAGGTTCTTGGTATTCGGAAAATTTGAGTTCATTGGAGACAGGAGTGTTGAAATTTCCGGGATGAATGTTTTTGACCAATCAGGGAGGTTGGAAAACAAATAGAAACCCGAAGCTCCCAAGCCCACCCCCGTCCAGGGGTGTTGACTGAAGGTCTCCAAACCCGACCAGGAATAAGCCAGGCGGGGGCCAGCGTAAATATCAATGACATATTCAACCAGGTTGCTCTTGCGTGACTGCCATATTTTTGAAAAATAAGAATTATTTCCAAGCGCTTGCAAGCTGAGCGCAAATAGAACGATCAGACCTGCAACAATTCCCAGGCGAATGGAAAAAGCGCCCAACTTCCCGGATATTTGTTCTTTATTTGGAAGGAATGGTCGTTTCCACCATTCCCAAACCCGGATAAATTTTCCACGCCCAAAAAAAAGGGTGGTAAGTGAGCAGGCAACCAACACCATCAGCAGTCCGCTGCGAGAATATGTCAACACCAAAAGAAAAAATGACATGGAGGTCAAAACAAACTCCAACCAACGCCAGCGTGTCAGGCTGAATCCGGTCAAAATGGATGCGAACAACCAGGGTAAATAAATCACTGAGATCTGACCTGCCAGCCAGGAAGGTTCAAGCGCAAAGCCCGGGATGCGCAGATTCTTTAACGAAATTCCAGAGATGGAAAACAGCTTTTGGATGAGATCCAGGGAATTTTCGGTCATGAACCAGCCTGAATAGACAAGCAATTGAATAAAACCCCATAGAAATGAGATGAACAAACCCAGATACAACCATTTCAGACTGACCAATAACCCGTCCTGGGTGCAAGTCGTCCAGCTGGCATAAAAGAAAAAAGCCAACCCGATCATCACTGTAATTGCAGAGCGTAAGAACCGCCCCCAATATACCTGGCCGCGTAATTCTAGCGGAGCATAATATGCACCAGCGAATGCTGTTGCGATGATGATCAGAATAAATACAAACAGCGGGGTAAAAACAGCGTGCCAGATTTTGATCTTTTTCTTCCAGATCTGAATCAAAAGAAGTGGTAGCAGCAGCAGCATTGGATATATCGAGAGGGGGCGCACCTGGGTTTCATGACCTACAAATGGCATAAAAGGGAAGCTGGTGACAGGCAGGCTCACCAGTGCCAATCCCCAAAGGAAATCTATCCACCTATCCAGCCGATCCTTACTGACTGGCATCATTCTCCTTACGGGGACCCACGAACAAGAGCCCCAACAAGGTTATGACCCAGGCAGTCATTGCCCCACCCAAGATGGGGATCAAAGAATTATATTTGCGCTTGACAGGGATCTGTTGTGACTGGTTAATATTGAGCTGTAAATAGGGGCTGATGCCCAGGGACTCCTGTTCCAGGACCCGGATCTGGTCAGCGAGCGCAGGATCAGATGGTAATTGGAGTAAGGCTGTTTGTGCTCCCAATAATTGGTTGGCAATATCCACACCATGCAAGGAACGCTCAAAGAACGCATTAGCCCAGGCAGATGCCAACCGTTCGGCCTGGCTGGCATCAGGATCATCCACCCAGAAATGCCATGCCCCGTCACCGGGTTGACTGAGTTGCAGTCCACCTGTGCGCAAGCTCGAGATGGATGTGCCCGGGTTCTTTTCCACAACCATTTTCAGGGTGGCATCATCCCAGGCAACCTGTATTAATTTTTGAGTTTCACGCGAAAGATAGGTCATCAGGTCACGCTCGGTATTTGCATCCGGCCAGGCTTGTTCGAGATTGTGGTCAACTGTTACTGTCGCCTGAGCACGGTACATGGGTGGAACGATATAATAAATAACACTTCCCAACAATGCACCTATGAAGGTTGCCAACAGCCAGATTCTCCAGGCTTGCAAAACATGGACCAAATCCTCATTGGATGGTGGTCTGAGCAGCCATACTTTCATGGGTCAGGATCCCTTTTTCATTTTATATTGCACACGTTGTCTCCAAATTGGGGCAATCAATTTTCGGAGCAGGTACTTGGCTGCCAAGATGGAGAACCAAGTGCCTCCATCGCGATAATGAACGCGCAGCATTTCCGGCCAGCAGCGCTGATCTGCAACCACGGTTTTTCCCTGTGTGTGCAGACGAAAATTAGCCCACAATTGGTGAGTGTAAAGGAGCTGAGAGACCGAGGCAATGCGCACCCAGAGATCGTAATCCATTGCAAAGAAAAAAGATGTGTCCAGTGGACCGAGCTGCTTCCAGATATCCGCCCGGAAGAAGGCGGCCTGTTGCGGAATGTGGACATAACCCCTGCGCAGGCGCTTGTAGTCTGTTTGCGCAGCCGGGAAAGCACCAAGTATTCTTCCATTTTCGTCAATAAAATTTGTATCTCCATAGACCAGGCCGGATTTTGGGTTGGCTTGTAACAGCGCAAGAGCCGAGGAAACAGCGCCGGGGGCGTAGGTATCGTCTGAATTCAACCAGGCCAGTACGTCGCCTTTTGCCCTGGCAAAACCCTTATTGATGGCATCGGTCTGTCCCTGGTCTTTTTCGGAAACCCACCAAGCCAGGCGATTTGCATATTTTTTAATGATCTCCTGGCTGCCATCCGTGGAGCCACCATCTACGATGATATATTCCAGGTGTGGATGATCCTGATCCAGAACGGATCGGATGGTGTCTTCGAGATAACGCGCTTGATTAAAAGAAGGAGTTACGATCGATACCAGCATGATTTATTCCAGGGTGTGGTTTGAAGATGATTCTACCCCATTTTCTGTGACTAGATACTTGACCGGAACATCATATTCCAGATGTGGCAGGTCGGGTAACAGCAGGGCTTGATAGGTGACTCCCAGGCTGACAAGTGAATACTGCCTGGATAGAAAACGATCATAAAATCCACCGCCATATCCCAATCTCCAACCATGCCTATCATAAGCCAGGCCAGGTGTAAGCACCAGCTCAACCTGGTCAGCCGGAATGACCGGCAAAGTGGGGGCTGGTTCAAGCATGCCATAGCGATGCCGGATCAATTGCCCTGGAACATAAGGGTGAAAGTTCATACGGCCATGCGGCTGGATACGCGGAATCAGCCAGTTTTTTTGCGGATTGTTCTCCAGCAGCGAAAGCAGATCAACCTCATCACGCATGGGCAGATAGGCAAGAATTACCCCGGCATCCTGGAAAAATGACCAGGTTTCGATATGGCGGCAGATCATCAGGCTGGCTTTATGCTGGAAGTCTTCCCCCAGGGCGGCGCGTTTTTCCCGGGAGTTTTGCCTCAATTGTTTTTTTAATTCTGGAATATTAACAGGCATGCATTATCCTTTACCCTGGAGCATTCTCAGGGCAATCCATCGGCATAAAGCGGCAAGCGGATCGGATGCCAGACATCCATGCCTCCAAGACCAGTCAGACCCAGCTCCCGGTTGGCAGGGTTCGGCCAATCGTAAAAGATACCAGTCCCGGGATTGGCAGGGTCATACAACAGATATTCCTGGACAACAAAACCGGCTTCTGTAAAATTATTGGTGACCGAGTAAACCCGTCCGTCAGCATCCATGCGGGTCACAGCCAGCACATGAGAATAATCTCCCTGGAATCCGGAGTAGATATAAACCAGGTCACCCGCCCGGAGGGAAAAAAGACTGTAATCGATCTGGTCGATGGGTTGGTCGTTATGCAGCCACTCGAATTGATCGACAGGGAATGTGCTCTGCAATAATAACCCATCTTCTTCCGGGTTGAGCAGCCAAAAATCGTGCAAGTCGGTTCCCTGACTGAGAATACCCGCATCCTTCAATATGGAAATTGCCAATGGAGCGCACATATTGGATGGATAACCACCAAAGGGTTCAGGGGCATACCCCAGGCTGGCTGCCACCTGCAAGGTTTCAGCCTCTGTTTGGGCAATATAGTTCAGTGAAACCTCATAGAGCTGCTGGAGTTGTGCAGCCACCGGATCCAAGGTGGGTTGAAGGGTCGAAGTTGGAGAAAGGCTGGGACTGGCTGAAAAAGAAAGCTGGGATGGTGTCAGGATTGCATTTTCGCTGGCAGTGGCTGTGGATAGATCTCCCTGAGTACCATTGACAGGATTTGCAGAAAAACAGCCTGCCAGAATCATGAGGCTGATCAGTACAGTCAGATAACTGTAAAAGGATATTCGTTTCATTGTAAGGTCTTATTGGCGCATAATCAACTACCCCATTCGCACTTTAAAATCCATTATAGCCGGGATGGGTGTGGGATCCTCCCCATAGGCGATCGCAAGATAAAAAGCCAGGTAGTCACCAAAGTGGAGAGCACTCCACTGTTGGGCCAATGGGTTGTCCCCCGGGGCTTCGTAATCGTTGGTGTTCAAGCCTTCGAGCATAAAAGTTTTCTGGGTTAATTTAGAGCGGAGTCTGTTGCGTGGATGATCAGATCTGGCTCGTAAGAAAACGGTGGCAATGCGGTTGAGGGTAGTTTCAGGATTGGTAAGACCGGCCAGCGTATTGTGGTCAGCTTCCGGCAAGGCTTCAAAACCAGCACCAGCTTTGGCAAGCTCGTTGATCTGACCCTTCCAGCGCCGTGCAACTGGTGCAAGCACACCGGACCCAATAATATTCACCCAGCGGCCTTGCAACTGTCCCGCCAGGCGTTTGGCTGGATTAAGGCTGGCAGCGATGGATGGATGCAGAAGTTTTTGCTGCGTTCTCATTTCTGCCAAAGCAGAGTTAAGCTCAGCTTTCGGGTCGGGTACCAACCCCAGGCGCGTTAAGACTGCCAACAACAAGCCGAAAGAAAAACCAACAGCCGTGCGCGGCTGACCTTCATGTTCAAAAAGCCAGAGCGGGGCTCCGATCTGATCGGCCCTGGCGGCTAACTTTCCACCAGTGGTGATCAGCATCAGTTTACAGTTGTTATTAATGCCGGTTTCATACGAATCAAGAGTCTCTTCGGTATTTCCTGAATGAGAGGAGGCTATCAACAGCGTTTCCGGGCTACAGGCCCAGGCTGGCAAGCCATAATCGCGGTGAACAAAGACCGGTACTTTGCAGACGGGCAGCAGATAGGCTGCCAGGAGATCAGCGGCGATGGCAGAGCCACCCATCCCTGCGATCACCACGCGCTGGATGCCCTGCCAGGCTGGCAAAGGAGAACGCCCACCCAGTTCCCAGGCGAAATCCAGTTGCTGTGGCAGGCTATCGATCTGAGCCAGCATATTCTGGGGGTCAAGTTCTTTAAAGGTATCGGGGTTATCGAGCTTCATGTATATGATTATATTCTAATTAACCAACAGGGCGGGAATTAATCCCGCCACAGTAGCACACCAATATGGATTCAATCCCCTTAATTGAATCTATTCAATAGGGCGTTTGAAGAAGTAACTACGGTAAATCGCTTGCGTAGGAGCCTCGGCTACCGTCATTTCCCAACCTTCCAATCCAAGCTTGGTGATCAAAGCATTGACAGGCATTGTGGAGTGGGGTGCAGATGGGAACCGCCCTTCTTCCCTGGAGTTTCTCAGGTATACAATCCAACCATAAAGAAGTTTTGAGTCGTCAAAGATCAAGCGAGCATATTCCCATTTTTGCATTTGGATGCCTTCCTTCAGCAGTTACTTTACAATAATCCAATAAATTTTTATAAGTTTTATTATAGAGCAAAAAGCCTCTTCAAGCAACTAATTGTTCCCGCTAGAACAGAATTTTTCAGTACTATTGAGCAGCCAATCACAGAATTATTGATTTATGTCCGGTGAATTTGGACGATCTTCAGGCAGGATGAGAGGTACCTGCAGAAATGGATGCGGAACGACCTGTACAGGCAGGTGATAGGCTTGCGAGATTAACTTCGGGGTGAGTACTTGTGCAGGGCTGCCAATGGCTTTCAGACGTCCATGTACCAACAATGCAACAATGTCGGCATAATGGGCTGCCAGATTTAGGTCATGTAATGCGATCAACACAGCCAGTTTATCTTCGTGAGCCAGTTTACAGATGGTTTGCATGAGAGCCACCTGATATTGCATATCCAGGTGGGCAGTGGGTTCGTCAAGAAGCAATATAGGTGTGGATTGAGCCAGGGCACGCGCCAACAGGACACGCTGCTGCTCTCCCCCCGAAAGCTCGCCCACCCTCCGATCGGAAAAATCAAGCGCGTCTACGCGCTGCAGAGCATGCCGCACAATGGCATCGTCTTTTGAGGAGGTCTGACCGAGGAAATTCAGGTAGGGGGTGCGTCCCATCAGAACGGTCTCCCAAACTGTATAAGCCGGTGGCAGGGAAACCGCCTGGGGTACTACAGCCATACATTTAGCGCGCAGCATGGGAGGAAGGGAGGTAAATTCATCTCCATTGGCACGGATCTTACCTCTTTGAATGGGGAGGATGCCGCTGGCAGCCCGGATCAACGTGGATTTGCCAGCTCCATTTGGACCGATCAACGCCACAACCTTGCCACGCGGCACTTCCAATGAAATATCATCCAGAGCCAGCCTGGCACCATAGGACACTGTCAAACCTTCCAGTTTTAATGTTCTTATTTCCATTAGATCTACCAATAACCCTGGGTTTTGGTTCTGCGTAGCACCCACAGGAAAAAGGGTGCCCCCGCCAGAGCGGTGACGATCCCAACCGGCAATTCCTGGGGTCTGAGAACGGTGCGCGCCAGGATATCTGCCACTATCAGGAAGCTGCCACCTGCCAACATACTGAGCGGAAGCAAGCGACGGTAATCTGCTCCCCACCACAAGCGCATGACATGCGGCACGATCAGACCGATGAAGCCAATGATCCCTGAAAAGGAGACTGCTGCTGCAGTTGCCAGGGATGCAGCCACCAGCAATAAGGTTTTAGTCCTTGTCACCGGCAAACCCAACTGCTGTGCCTGGTCATCCCCAAATTGCAAAAGATTGAGGGCGTGCCCATTAAATAACAGAAAGCCCAGACCGATCACCAAATAGGGCAACACTGCCAGTACGGTCAACCAGCTGCTCTGATTACTGCCTCCCATCAGCCAGTTCAATGCCCGGCGTACCTCACCCTCCGAACTGATGATCAGATAGGATGTCAGGGCTGTTGCAAAGGCACTGAAAGCCACACCCGCCAGGATCAGGTTGGTGGTTGGAACTGATTTTCCAACGCGCGCCAATGAGTACACCAACAAGACGGTCAGCATGGCGAATAGAAAAGCGCTCAAGGGGACTGCCATCAATCCCCAAAAGGTATAAGGCCAGCTAATGCTCATGGCCAGAACTGCCCCCAAACCGCCCCCCGAAGCCACCCCAATCAAGTAGGGATCAGCCAGGGGGTTGCGGAAAAGACCCTGGTATGCTGTTCCACTGCCACCCAGAGCTGAGCCTGTCAAAAGAACCAGGATCGTGCGCGGCAGACGGATATCAGTGATGATGAAAGCGAACGTTTTCTGCTCTTCCGGCAGGGGTGTGTGGGTCACCCAACTGCGCAAAATCTGCATCAAGTTTTCGGGTGCGATAAAGACCGATCCGATGACCAGGCTGAAGATCACCACCAATAACAACAATCCCAGGTTGGACAAGTATGGCAGGAAGCGTCGCGACATTTAATTCACTTTTAATAAATCATATCACTCTGATATCATGATGTTTCGACAGGTTCGGCATGATAAAAACAAGAATGTATCGAAGGGTATTGGAATAACTGCCTTCCACCGGATAAGATTTAGGACCATTGAACAATGGAATATCCTTATTTAAATGCTTCCGGGTGGATCAAACGAGCCAGAGCTTCCAACCCATCCACCAGGCGTGGTCCTGGTCGGGAGACCAGGTTGTCATCAAAGGCGAATATCTGCTGATCCTTGACGGCGCTGAGAGCGCTCCAACCCGGTCGGGATGCCACAGTTTCGGAGGTTTCGCCATAAGCGGAATCGCCAAGTATGAAGATGGCCGGATCTGCCAATACCAACTGCTCCAGGCTGATCTGAGCCCATGCGCTTTCCATCCTGGCACCGAAGTTCGTACCACCTGCACGGTTTATCAACAGGTCCACAAAGGTTCCGGGACCAGCGGTGAAAGGTGTGGAATCCAGTTCGTAATACACCACCGGTTTCTCTGTAACACCTGCCAGTGCGGCATCAACTGCTTTGGCTCTATCATCCAGGCTGGTGATCAGATCCTCTGCCTCACCCTCATGACCTGTCATCCTGCCGAGGATCTGGATATTGGTATAAAGCTCTTCCAATGTATTCGGGTTGGATAGAAAGTAAACCGTCATACCCAATGCTTCCAGGCTGGCTACCAGTTCGGGGGGATTGATCCCACCAGCCAGGACCAGATCGGGGTTAAGGCTGACGATGGCCTCGGTGTTATATTCTCCCCAAGAGCCGCCAATATCGGCTGCATCCAGCGCTTCAGGCGGATAGTCGGAGAACATATCCCTTCCAACGACCTGTGCTCCTGCTCCAACTGCGTAAAGGATCTCAGTGGTGGCAGGAGACAAGGAAACAACCCGTTGTGCAGGACTGGCAAGGACAATCGTACGCTCCAACCCATCTGTCAGGCTGATGGGTTCGGGTGTTGGGGTTTCGGTCTGAGTTGGCTCAAGGATAGCTTGAATTTTTGTGTCAAGTGGGGCAGTTGTGGAGGTGGCTGCGGGAGTGCAAGCCGCCAGCAGCAGGGTCAGGCTGGTCAGTGTGATCAATAATTTTCGTAACATTTTCTTCTCCAAGATATGTATATTTTTTTTCTGTACCTTCTCGATAATTCAGGGAATCTACCCGGTCTAAAGAGAGTAAATCTAAAAAGTCTAAATCAAAATCCCCTGTTCTTTGAACAGGGGAGGGGGAGTGGCTTAATAAGGGGCCGTTCCCACCTCCTTTCCTCGAGAGTGTGGCAAACCTGGCAAGGCGGGCGTCCTGACTTACTCTTGCGAGCTTACAGTTGCGGGACAGTATCGGACTTTACCGATTTCGCCTTTGAGCCTTCCCATCCGGGGGAAGAGGCACCTTGCACAGCTATTTAATTGTAATTAGATTGTATGGTAGTTGGATGTTTTCGTCAAGAGAGAAGTGGCATGAAGAATTGAATTCTATTTATTTATGCTTTTCAAAACAAATAAAATACGCTATAGTCAGTGAATATAGGAGACCATGCCATGACAACTTCCAACCAACCACCCCAACCCCGCCCTTCCCTGGGCGCACGCTTGAAATACAGCTTCGACAACTTCATGTCACGCGGCACGCTGGCACTGATCAGCGGACTGGGACTACTCTCCCTGGTCATCATCTTCCTGGCCGGGGCAATTATCAGCCTGGGTGGATTGCTAACAGCACCTTCTGGCAGCACACAGGGAATGACCTTCGGTGAAGCCGTATGGGCCAGCCTGATGCGAACGCTCGACTCCGGAACCATGGGCGGGGACGAAGGTTGGGGTTTCCGCATCACCATGCTGGCAGTCACGGTTGGCGGCATCCTGATCGTCAGCGCCCTGATCGGCGTTCTGACCTCCGGGTTGGAAAGCAAGATCGATGAATTGCGCAAAGGACGCTCACGTGTGCTCGAAAGCGGTCACACCCTCATTTTGGGCTGGTCTCCGCAGGTCTTCACCATCCTTGCTGAGTTGATCGAAGCCAACCTGAATCAACCCAAAGCGCGTATCGTCATCCTGGCTGACCGGGATAAGATCGAAATGGAAGACGAGATCCAAACCCGCATCACCCTGCGCGGTAAAACACGCATCATATGTCGTTCCGGCCTGCCCATCGATCTGAATGATATCGAGATCGGCAGCCCGAATAGCGCACGCGCCATCATCATCCTGCCGCCCGAGGGGGACGATCCTGATTCCTACATCATCAAGACCATCCTGGCCATCACCAACCATCCCAATCGACGCCCCGACCCTTACCATATCGTCACCCAGGTGCATAATCCGGACAACCTGGTGGTATTGCATCTTCTCAGCCAGCACGACAGGATCCAACCCGTGCTGGTGGGTGACCTGATCTCACGGCTGACAGCCCAGACCTCACGCCAATCCGGGCTTTCGGTGGTCTACACCGAATTACTCGACTTCAGTGGAGACGAGATCTACTTTCAAGAAACAGTCTCTTTGCTGGGAAAAACCTATGCACAAGCCTTGCTGGCTTATGAAGATTCAACTGTCATGGGCATTAAGCAAGCTGACGGCACAACCTTGTTGAATCCGCCCATGGATACCTTGCTCCAACCCGGAGACCAGATCTTTGCGCTCTCAGCGGACGATGATACGCTGCTCAGCTCGGGTCTGAGTTCCTTTCCGATCGATGAAACCATGCTACAGCCAATCAGTGCTTCGGCTACCCCAAAGATCGAACGCACCCTCATCCTGGGCTGGAACAAGTGCGCAGCCATCATCCTGCGCGAGCTCGATCACTATGTGCCCAAGGGATCCCACATCGACCTTGTCACGTCCCTGGATGTCAAATCGGAGTTCAAATCCTGCTGCCAGGACTTTAAGAATCAGAAAGCCAACCTGCGCCAGGCTGACCCGACTCAGCGACGCGTGCTGGACGGTCTGAAAGTAGCCGATTACGACCATGTCATCGTGTTAAGCGAAGCCGGTTTCGATGTGCAAAGCGCAGATTCCCGCACCCTGGTGACTCTTCTGCACTTGCGTGACCTCTCCGAACGCGACGATACACCTTTCTCGATCGTCAGCGAGATGCTTGATCTGCGCAACCGTCAACTGGCTGAAGTGGCGCACGTCGACGATTTCATCATCAGCGAACACCTGATCAGCCTGATGATGAGCCAACTGGCAGAGAACCCGAATCTGCATGCCATATTCACGGATATCTTTGACCCTGAAGGCTCCGAGATCTACCTCAAACCGGTGGGAGACTATGCGCGTTGCGGTGTGCCGGTCAATTTCTACACCCTGGTGACAGCTGCCAGCCGGCGCGGCGAAACAGCCTTCGGTTACCGCCTGGAACACCAGTCCAATGACCCGTCTGCATCCTATGGTGTCCACACCAACCCAAAGAAATCTGAACTGGTTACTTTTAGCGCGGAAGATAAACTGATCGTATTGGCGGAGAGTTGAGATAAATTAAAACAGGTATCGTTATTACTCAGCTATTCAAATTCTTTTCGAGACAATTCGAACGCGGATGTCATCATCCCAAAGGAAGCCGGGACGATGTGAACGGAGTGAAGGATCCCCTGGCAGTGCAGGAGACCCTTCGGTCGAAAAATGTGACCTCAGGGTGACAAGCCTGAGTAGTTACCAGGTATCTCAAAAAAAAGGGGGAAGCGGGGTGTTAGGGAGTCCCTGGCAGAATCCGTAATTATTCAACCGCGGGCTACCAACCGGAAGTGGATGAGAAGGTGACACTGTCCGTCTACATACCTTCTTTCCAACGCTGGTAAAAGATGTTCAGCAGTGGCAGGAATTCCTCCGTCGCTTTTCTGCTACCGGCTCTATTGGGATGGTCATCTCCCCCACCGGAAGCGTAATTTAAAGTGTCGTGACCCGCTACAATGGAATGCTCCACCCTGCTGCTGGTGCTGTTGTAAATGTGGTGGGCATCGCGGTGGGTCAGGACATTATAGAAGTCGAATACAGCCACATTGCTGAGAGGATAGTTATTCTCTTCCAACCAGTTGTTCACCAGCCAGTTATTGAAGGCGCGTGCGTTAGCTCCATAGGTTGAATCCGTGAGCGGCGGGGCGGTGATGACCACGAACAGTTTTTCAGGATGTGCCTGGAAGGTATCCAGGATCTGGTTGTAGACCCACCTGGCATGACCGACTGTCAACCAGCCTTCAGGGTCAGGCGGATCATCCAGGTTGCCTTCCAGGTTGGAATTGGGAAAGCAGGATTTGAACATCACGATCTCGTTCTCCCCACCCGGGTCTGCGGACAGGCGACTGTATTCCGAGTTCTGCCCGAATTCGTGGAAAAGGGCGTTCATGTAGGTTCCGGAGTTCGCCGAGTTGAACCATTCGATCCAGTCAGGGATGTCGGTGCGGTCTCCGATCGAATTAGGTCCCCAGCCGTAGTTCGTGTCACTGACATAGTAATTATTGTTCATCAAGGCGGTCCCCAATTCTCCGTAGTCGTCCCGCAGCCAGTTCTCGCCGGTCGAGTGGTGGATGAAGATCAGTTTGACTGTGCTGGTGGGGGAAGACGAATCCAAGTCTGTTGCAAACTCTTTGGGGACAGAGACGACCGGGGGTTGACTGTAGCATCCAAAAAATGCGATCATTAATAACAATAAGAAAGGACATAAGCGACACCAGTTGGATCTCATCCTACCTCCTTTATACAAAAAGTTGCTGCTCCAAGGAAATTGGTCTTTGGGAGGTTTACTTCACCCATCTTTGGCATGAACCTGCCTATTAAGAGAATTTATGATCAATTAATAATACAACAATTTTTGATACATTAATCACTTATCATCACATAATTATAGAGAAGATATCAGAGCTTTAAAAAAAGACTGGATATAATTTTCGTTATAGTATGGACAAAGAAATCAGCAAGAAAAGAAGCTGACACTCTCAATATGATAGGTGTGCGGGAAAAGGTCGAAAGGCGTCACTTTCTGCAGTGCGTAGCCCCCTTCCAGCAACCTGCGTGCATCGCGTGCCAGGGTAGCCGGATCACACGAGACATATGCCAGTGTTTTTGGCTGCATGACCAGAATGGCTTCCAGGGCTGTCCGCTCCAACCCGGAGCGCGGTGGATCCACCAGGATGAAATCCGGTTTGATCTGCAAAGCGGTGAGTACATGTTCAGAACTGGCTTCATATAACTCCACGTTGTCAAATTCATCCAGGTTGAGGCTGAAATCTTCGCAGGCTTCAGAAGAAGCTTCGATCCCTATCAAGCGACGAACATGAGGCGCCAGAAAGGCACTGAACAAGCCAACACCACAGTAAACATCCAGCACGGTATCCAAGTTGTCGGGCAGGTTGGTAAGGAGATGATCGACCAATACCCCGGCCATGCGGGTATTGACTTGAAAGAACGAGCCGGCAGAGACATGGAAACTGCGGTTTTGGGAAGCCCGGTCTGAGTGGATCTCCATGTGGAGATGGTCTTCCCCGACCAGCACCAGAGACTCACCATCATACTGGTGCACCACGGATATTCCAGCCTGGACATCCAACCCGGGAATCTCAGGCTGGTGGCTTTCGAGCACCAGCATGATCTCCTCATCTGAACCCAAACGCAGACCCAAGCGCTCGATCCCTGATCCGGTTTCAAACTCCAATTGCGGCCATACATCATTCAGAAGTTCTTCCGGGAGATGGCACTCACGGATAGAAACAATGCGATTGGAGTTAGGCGCTTGAAAGCCCAGGTTTCCATCGGGATGTACATGAAATTGCATGTGATTTCGATAATTCCACGGGTTGGGGCAGGTTTGGATGGGCTGGATGGGCGGGTTGTCGATCTGCCCTATACGGGTCAGTTGGTCGCGCAGGATGCTGGTTTTAACATCAAGCTGGGAGTCATACGGCAGATGCTGGTAATGGCAGCCTCCACAAATCCCAAAATGTGGGCAACGCGCCACAATGCGCTCTGAGGCGGGTTGGATGATCTCAAGCAGTTCGGCGCGGGCAAAGCCACGCTTTTCTTCCACAAGGCGAATACGGACTTGTTCGCCCGGCAGCGCAAACGGCACAAAAACTGCCCGGGCATCGGGCAGCCGTCCCATGGCATCACCGCCATAGGTCAATTTATCCAACGTGACCAGGATGGATTCGACCACCAGGTTGTATTCACTCCTTGTGGCGCAATTGCCAGAGATGATGAAGGCTGGTTTCAAGCCTGGAGGCCAGCAAATCGGGTTTTGCGGTGGTCACATCATCCCCATTTTCAAAAACCGAGTACGGGATGGAGATTTTTCGCACATGCAAAAAATCCTGGTCCGCCTGGCTGAAGGTTTCCCAGTCATCCAGGTGGTAAAGCTGCTCCATTTTTTCATCCGTCAAACCATGTTCCAGGATGCTATCTGGGCGCTTCGGGTTGAAACGCAAGCGGTTCTTGCGCAATGATTCTTCAAAAGGCACATTTACGTATAACACAACTGCCCGTTTAAGAAACTCGTCAGAAAAATGTAAAAAGGCGGAAGCATAACCACCGTGCTGGCTACCACGCGAAAACTCCACCAGGGTGGTATTGTGATAGTGATACCCGGAATGATCGCGCTGCCGCTTGTTATAGTCCAATTCGAGGCGCTCGATCAGCAAGTGCCAGAGATCTGCATGGATGAAATAACCATCTTCATCCGTGTGCAAGCGCGGTCTATTGAAACGCTGGGAGAGCAGGGCATCTTCTTCGAACCAGACCCACAACATGGGAAAATCGTCCAGGATATCCAATTTCGCCAGGTGAAAACGCTCCCGGCGGGTTTTGGCTGGCAAATGCCTTATAAAATCGATGATCTCACTCTTCCCGGAGGCTGGCCTGCCTACCAGGATGAGTAGATCGAGAGTGGCTGGCATTTATTTTACAAATAGCGCCAAGATGCTATTCTGGAAAAAAGACAGGATAATCAAAACGGAGATGAAAGAACCAGCCAGGATGGCGATTCGCTTAAGATCCCGTTTTACATTGGAGTAGTCGGGGTTGAATTCGTCACGGGTGATGGCACTTCCGCTTTTTTTAATGCCATATGAGGTCTGGCGTTTGTTTTTCTTGCTCATGATATTGAATGCTCCTAAGGATTTTGAAGTGTGGCTTTGACAACGAAACGTTTATTGTCAACCAGGTAAGGATAACACGAAATCAGGGTTACGATCGAATTACTGGTGGGTGCCATGACCTCCACCTGGGTCGGTTCCACGATCTGGGTACCGGTGACAACATACACATATTGATGGGTTATGGTGAAGATATGGATGGTATCCCCTGGTTTCAACCTGTCCAGATCTTTGAAGACCTCACCATAAATATCATTGTGTCCGGCTAAAACCAGGTTGCCAGGCTCTCCAGGATCAGGTGTTCCGAGATGCTGCCCTACTCCTTTGCGCAACTGCTCCCAATTATCTCCCGGAAAGATCCGTGAGTCAACTTTAATAGCAGGAATCTGAATGCTGATGGCAGCTTCCGGTCCGGTGGTGGGAATAGGCAGGTTCTCAAACGATCTGGCAATATCCTGCAGATGGGCAGGAACCTCGCCCCAATTTTGCTGGCTGACATCTGACTCTTGCGGAGAAACATGACCAGATGGTAACACCACTGCTGTGATAAGCGGAGTAGGTTCCGGGGTATTCTGTTGCCAGGCTGCCACCACTTCCTCGTTCAAAGTACGGAACATCCCCATACCATTTAAAAGAACCCCAGCCAACCCCAGGATAGCCAGAATTTCCACGACGAAAAGGATGCGATCCATCCAACGCCTGCGCCTGGAGACGAGAATTGGGGTTGAAGCCGTTTGTTCAACAGGAATAATACCAGCCTGGGATTGCCAGTCGTGCTGTGTAATGTCAGGCAGGTCGGGGGTCAGGTTTAACGCCCGTCCGGTCTGTCGAAAGCGATCCAGGCGACTCTTACGAGAAACCCGGCGCTTTTCTAGCAACAAGCGGCGCAATTCCTGTTCAGTCAGTTCCTCCGGGTGTATTCTTCTTGACATCATCGCACGGGGATTATACCGCGAGAGGGGAGATGAAGGTTATTTTTTGGTGGTATTCACCGGCTGGCGTATAATAGTACGCAGCTTTTCGGGGGCTGACAGACGCGGATCTCCCAGGTAGATCTCGTGATGTTTGCCATGCCGGACATATCCCTGAGAATGGATAAATGTGTGAAGCTTTTCAATGGTAGGTGCTTCTTCGGAATAGGGACCCAGGTGCATGATCTGGGCAGACTGGCCTTCTGTGTAACTATCAAAGCTGACAAATTCAAGAGCCGGCAGGTTTTTTTTCTTTTTGATCTCAGAATGGACGGTGGTGACCAGTTGGGGAGTGACAAACGGTGGCTGCAAGATCATCATGGTCCACAGCCAATCCTCCTTGCTGGTTTGAGTGAACGTGCTCATGTCTGGAACCCACCACAAACCTTCGAGCGGTAAAACACCATAATCCAGCCCTGTTTCACCTTTTTTTATCTTGAACTTCAGACCATAAGAGAGGGAAAACAAAGCTTCCACAGCCTGTTGATATTCCGGCGCAGTGTTAGGGTCACCTTTTCCGTCGATCATCAGGTAATTTAAGGTTGGCAGTTCAACCCATTTTGGCTGGGAAGTGGAAGCGGTGTACCAGTCTCCGTATTCTTTCTTGTAATCGATCTTTGCCATATTCAACACCTTTCCTATGGGGTTAATTAGCCAGGCCGCGATTATGCAGGCGCTCATGCTCCCAGACACTAAAGTCGGCGGGTGGGTGGATCATTTCGGCTTCGGGTTTGCGAACCAGCACAGCCACATCGTTGGGGCAGCCAGTGACACACAGACCACAACCAATGCAGCGCTCCACATCCACCACCGAGTAACCATCCCCTTCTGTGATGGCTTTCACCTGGCAGCGCGTGATACAGGTCCCGCAGTTGTTGCAGGTGACAGGATCAATGACCGCAAAATAGTTAGCAAATGCCACCGAATTTTCAAGACCATATTCTGTTATACCCCGCAAGATCCCACAGCAGCAACCACAGCAATTGCAGACATAGCCCACCCCCTTCATAACATTGTTGACGGTATGAACCAACCCTATTTCTTCACACCGGTCCAGCAAAGCCAGGGCTTCAGCCTGGGTGATGTCACCAGGGCGGGAAGAGCCGCGTTCTATCTCCGAAAAACTCAGGCACACATTGACTGGAAAATCACAGGGATCTCCAATTTGAGCCTGCTGAACGCGGCAAATACAATCCCGCACGTTGAATGTTTTGGATTTTAAAAGGATGGCTCGCACATCGTCATACGGCAGAATCCATTCGGATTTTATGGCTGCCTGGGCCGGTACGACTCGATGCAAGGCAGGCTCCACCCCCATGATACCAGCCACCCCACCGTTGGCGAAGTACTCCTCTGTCAGGTGAGCCAGTTCGTGATCCATCAATTCCAGCGAGGCTTCATAAACACCTACAACAAAAGGTGCCAGTCGAAACTGCACCTTACCATCCTGCTTGTCTATCCAGACCATGCCTTTTCTCGCCATCTTAAAGAGCTGTTTGCCGACATCCTCGGGAGGTAACCCAGCCCGGCTGGAAACCTGGTCCACTGGCTCATAAATCCCGGTCAGATGAGCAGCCAGGGCAGCATCTTCGGGAGAAAAGATCTTTTTAAGGATCTTCAGTTCCACGTTGGATGATGTGCGCGGAAATCCATTTGGCAAGCGATCCATTGCATCAGCCAGGCGGGAATAAATCTCATCGGTCATGGGGATGATCTCCTTTTTTGGGCAGAAAATTTACAGGAAAACAATAATTATTATCCAAGGTAAATATATAATAAATATTACCAGCCAACAACCCCGCTACTTTTACTCTTCGATCACAAAACAGGTACTTATCAAACTCCAACACACTTGTTCCGGAAATTAAATATTAAACAGCACAATTCAAGTAGATGCAACATTGTCCCATAAAATTTAGAAATCAATAATTCATCCCACCATGGCGTTTTCCGGAGGAATGGCTGCAACCTGGTTGCGACCATTGTCCTTTGCCCGCAGAAGCCCCTGATCTGCCCGACGGATAAGATCCTCAGGTGTGTCTCCACTTACAAATCGAGTAACACCAAAACTGCAGGTAATGGGAGATGATCTTAATATGGGTGCTTGTTCAAGGTCTGTGCGTAAGCGTTCAGCCAGTAATACTGCCGTTTCTTCATCGGTATTGGTCGCAATACAAACAAACTCGTCTCCTCCCCAGCGTCCGAAATGATCCGAACTACGCAAACTATTACGAACGATTCGGGCAGATTTCACCAGCACCAAATCCCCCATGGCATGTCCAAATTCATCATTAATTTGTTTGAAATGATCAATGTCAAACATTATGATAGCCAGGGGCAGGTTATGACGATCCGCCCGGTTGACCTCTTCATTAAGGTGTTTCTCAAGCTGCCTGCGATTATCCATCATCGTAAGCGAGTCTGTGTTAGCCAATTCTGAATTAACATTTGATGTCAAACGCGTGGAATTATAATGTTCTCCCGTGTGAGCCATGAGGTAGAGTAAGATGATGGAGAAAATGGATGCCAGAAATATATCAAAAAGCAGGCGGAGTTTTGGAATATCCATAATGATCGTGTTGGTTTGCATAAAAAAACCAACGCTTAAGGCAATGAGAAATAAGAATATTAACGATCCTGCCAGTGCACGACGAATGTCCAGCAAACAGAAACCTGAAATATAAATAAATGTGATCCAAAGCATAAAGTTGGATTCAATCTGCTTATCATCAACCATGACGCCTTTCAGAAGAAAGAAAATCTTTAAAGATAAATAAATGAATATCAAACAGTAAACCAAGTATTCAAATAGTCTTATAGAAATGAGCTTTGGCCAAAGAAATATCCATAAGAAGCACAGAATATATGCGATGCCTGGTAATGCGTATTGATCTATCCATGAAATTTCGCCAAAATAAAAAAAGAATCCCCACACAAAAACTAAACTCAACACACCCAGGGGAGATAAGATCAAATAAGCCAGGCGCTTGGATGCCAGGATAGGGTCGGTTGTGTCTTTGCTGGTCAAAGTTTTTTTCTTCATTCTTTTTAAGCCGAAATTACCATCTGCTCGATCTTCTTTAAATCTGTGCAGGAATTGATGCAAGCTAACTGTTTTGATACCATCCATTTACCTAGTGTTGACCATTTCTCCAATATCAAATCTTTCAGAATAAAATCCTTGCTTTCAGTATACTTTTTTTTACGCGCATTACAATAGGCTGATGTATTGACCTTGGTTGGATCAGGTAAGATCTGCACAGATGGTTTTCCTTCTGACATGGCTTCCATTAAGGGTCCCAAGTTGCTTTTATCTCACATGGAAGGTAGATTTCGGATCAACCCAATCAAGCCCACGCAGGCTATACACAGGCTGAGCACCAGGCAGATGATCCCGATGATCAGACCCCACTTCATGCCACCAGCCTTACGCTCCAGGACAGCATCGGAGGGTTTTTCTGGGTCGTAATAGACAGTCACCTGCCCACCTAGCGGGTAATGCTCGAGGGTTTTTTGAGCAGGAGCCGGGTTGCTCTGAGCTAAAATGCCTCCAAAAGCCAGGCGTTTTCCTGAAAAAGTCTCTCCACCGACCTGGTAGGTATACTCGACCTTTGGAAAATAAGCATAGCTCTCGTTACCATCTTCATCCCGATTGACGCTGCATTTCACCTCCGCCTGCGTGACCGTGCCAGGTGTGGAAGGCCAGTTCTGGCTTTCTTCGGCTTTTTTCTTGCTGCGAATGCTGAAGATTACCAGGTAAATTCCAAGCGCCAGCAAGACCAGTACGAACACTCCACCACAAAGGTTGGCAAACAGAACAGGAACCAATTCTCCAGACATAGTAACTCCTCTTGTTAGACGAAATACTCCAGGGTTGCAAGATGTGCGGTGACGGGGTATATTCACTCATCTCACAGCCGGATCCTTGCCTCGATATATCTCCTGCTTGCGTGACTTATGCCATTTTGCGAATTCGAACTTCAATATCGGCTTCATTTTGGAGCAGATTTTGCAGTATGGCTGTGTCAGTCTGCCCGTAATGATAGGGATATAAGATGTGTGGTCTGAAAGACAGGGCTGCCCGGGCTACCATTTCAGGCGTCATGGTATAGGGCAGATTCATGGGTAGAAAAGCGATATCAATATCCTGCAGGGCGCTCATCTCGGGGATGTTCTCTGTATCCCCGGCGATGTAAACACGTTTATCTCCAAGAGTCAGCACATAGCCATTGCCTTCAGACTTCGGATGGAAAGGCTGCCCGTTTTCGCGAGTATGCACCAGGTTATATGCAGGTATGGCTTCAATTGGAATTTTCTTCACGGTTTGTTTATCACCATTTTTCATCACCAATCCCCCTTTAAGTTGCTGTTCGCAGGCTTTTGTATAAACGATCTGTGTACTGGTTGTCCGTACCTGGCTGATCGCATTCAAATCCAAATGGTCACCATGGTCATGTGTGATCAGGATGATATCTGCTTTGGGGAGCAGTGCGTAATTAACCTGTTTTCCACGCGGATCGGAATACGGGTCCACGTGGATGATCAAACCATCGATCGCCAGGATGAGGCTGCCATGACCGATGAAAGTGAACTCCAGGGAGCCAAGTGAGGTTGAAAACCGGTCACATTCAAAATTTTGGGCGGGGAGCATCTATTTTCTCCTTTTTATAAAAATTACCCCTATACCAAATCCTTGACGGGACTGAGGGGTAATGTGAAAAGGTGGAGCAATTCTCAACGCCAAGTGTTGATCTACACTCGAACCATAAGTTTTTTGTCAAGCAGCGTACTTTTCCATGATCTTTTCGATGATCCTAAAATTTGCTATGGAAAGGTCAAGAATCTCAAAACCGATATTATAGTAACCGGGTCCATATGGATCCGGACGTACAGTTTTTACCAGGGCATTAAAGTTGATGAAGGGGTGTTCAAAACCATCGTCGCTCAGGTCAAGGCGCAGTTTAACCTGCTGGTCAACAGGTAGATTTTTTTGAGAATTTACCAGCAAGCCTTTGGTTGATATGTCTGATAAAATTCCCAATGTTTCCAACTGTTCGGCATCAATAACTGGAACATAATAAGAAATTTTTATACGCGGAATGGAGCGTCTTTCATCTTGTTTTTTTTCTTTTTTCTTCATAACTGCCTCTTTCGTTATTCTCTGAATGATCGCGATCGAATAACTCAGAAAAAAGGGGGGATTAATATTTTCCCGAGTGCAATTTAAGTATAGCATAAATGGAATATTCTCAATTACCTGAATTTATGAATGGGTTTTGCATTTTCCTTTTACAACTCAGTTGTTCATAGTGTAAGCATCTTTTAGTGCATGGGCCTCCTGCCAGATGTGCGTAAATCTTTCAGGGTTGGCAACGGGTTTACGCAGCATACGCAGGCATAATTCCATCTGCTGAGGATTGCTGGTGGGCTTGCAGTAAAGGTTAAGCGCATGGCGTGAAAGGTCCCGCACCATGACGTCGAAGATCTGATCGAGAAGATCATCACCGATGGCATAGATGCTGGCATTCTCCAGCACCAACTGGGCATACACCACCAGGGTGAAGATCTCGCCCAGTGCCAGCAGAAAATCCACATCTTTTTGCTGATTTTCATCCGGTGTGGCAAAAGAAAGGAATTCCTTAAAGACAGCCACCTGTTCACTGAAAATGGCAATATTGGGAAGCATATGCTTCTCGAAGACAGCCTGGTAATCATGAAATCGGATCGTTCCCAGACCACGAGCCGGTCCCTGGTCGAATAAGAAAGTGTCATTTTTCGCATCATCCCGGCGCGGGATGGCGGGGTATTCCATCGGATTGAAAAAGTAATTCGGCATGAACTTGACGATCAGGGCAATATTAACATGTACTGTACCTTCAAGTTTGGGCAGGGCGCGGATATCGCGGGCTGCCATTTCAAAGAAAGGTTCGGCTTCAAAACCTTTGGCGGCAATCACATCCCACAGCAGGTTGATGACCTCCTCCCCCTGGGTGGTGACCTTCATCTTGACAATGGGATTGTAAAGCAGGTAACGCCGGTCTTCCAGACTAGCCGAGCGCATATAATCGGCAGCGCGCAGGGTGAAGAGCTTCATGCTGACCAGGCGGGTATAGGCATCCACGAACATCTGGCGCACATGCGGAAAGTCGGTGACGAACATATTGTACAGGCGGCGGTTGGAGGCGTGTTGGATGGCTTCATAGAAGGCATGTGTGCAGATGCCAATTGAGGCCCAGCCCAGATTATATTTGCCGATGTTTACCGTATTAAGTCCCATATCCCAGGCGGCATCGGCGCGCGCCAGGATCTCGGCTGAAGTGACCGGGTAATCGTGCAGGGCATATTGCCCGACATAATTCTGGCTGGATGTCACATTTTTTATGAGCTCATACTTTTTGTGACGGTAATCAGCCACAAAGAAGACATATACACCCGTATCCTTGATCTTACCAAAAGTGGAGACCATGCGAGCCAGGTTGGCATTACCGATGTAATATTTCTCCCCGTTAGCCAGGTAACTGCCATCGGGTTGGGCGGTCAGGCTCATTTCGGTGGAATAAATGTCGGCGCCATGCTCTCGTTCTGATAAACCAAATGCAAAAACATTGCCCTCCTCCAATAATTGTGCGGCACGCTTTTTGAGAGATTCGTTTTTGCTTATCCAGATAGGTCCCAAACCAAGGATGGAGACTTGCCAGGTGTACCAGTAGGACAAGCCATAAAACCCAAGGATCTCGTTGAATTCACAGTTGCGCCAGGTATCCCAGCGGTGATCCCGGGTTGCTCCATATGGTGTGGGGGTCAGCAGCGTAGCGAAGATCTTTTCATTTTTCACAAATTCCAAAAAATCAGCATACCAGGCCCGGTTGTGGTCATCCTCCTTGATCTTCCTGAGCCCCTTTTTCTCAAAGAAAACCACCGTCTTGTGCATGATCTCCCTGGATCTTTCATCCGGGTAATAGCGGGTGAGTTGTTTGGGATTGAGAAGGATCATTTTTGCTCCTGGTTCGAATGATGAGGAGGTTATTTTTCCAGCCAGATGGTGACCGGACCATCATTGTGAATCTCAACCAGCATGTGGGCGCCGAACTCCCCTTTTTGGGTTGGCACCCCCTGGGCAGTCAATAATTCCACAAAACGGTCCACCAACGGGCTGGCAACTTCAGGCAAAGCTGCATCCGTGAAGGAAGGGCGCCGGCCTTTATGTGTATCCGCATACAGGGTGAATTGCGAGACAACAATAGCCTCAGCGCTCACATCCAATATGGAGAGGTTGAATTTGCCAGCCTCGTCTTCGAAAATACGTAAGGTGGCGATCTTCTGCGCCAGAAAGGCGGCCTGTGCTTCCCCGTCTGTTTGACCGATACCCAGCAGGATGACCAGGCCGGGTCCGCATTCGGCGATGATTTCCCCTTCAACACTTACTCTGGCATGGGTTATTCTTTGCAGAAGCGCTCTCATGGGCGACCTGTATGGCTAATTCAATGATCTACCGAATGATTGTTGGTTGGGTTGGGGGCTGCAGGATAATCCTTCTGTAATGATCTGGAGCCAGAAACTCAAGGAAAACATCGGTTGTTGGGTTTCAATGTACAGATTGATGGTTTTGCCTTTATCAATATCCGCTCAACTCAACCTACCCATTTTATTATTACATACACTTTTTTATCACCGTCCCGAAGGTTCGAGATCAACAAGACTGTTCAAAGGAACCTTCGGGGCGTTTCGTTTACTTTTGTCAAAGGAAAAAACCTCTTACAAAGGCAATTGAATGGCTGCACGAACTTTTTCCATGGTCTGTTCAGCCAGGATACGGGCACGTTTGGCTCCATCGTGCAGGATGTCCCAGACAGCCTGCGGATCCGATTCCAGTTCAATGCGTTTGCTGCGGAACGGTGCCAGGTTGGCATTCAAGTTGGCTGCAAAGCGTTTCTTGCAATCCACGCAACCAATGCCTGCCCGGCGGCATTCCGTGTTGATCATATCGACTTCATCAGCCGGGGAGAAGATCTTATGCATGGAGAAGACATTGCATATATCCGGGTTGCCGGGATCATCACGGCGCAAGCGCTGCGGGTCTGTGACCATCTGCAGGACGCGTTTGTGTGTTTCTTCAGGTGTGGTAGCCAACTCGATGTGATTGTTGAGACTCTTGCCCATCTTATTGACACCGTCGATGCCCAGCACTTTGGGAACGACCGTATTCTTCATTTGTGGTTCAATAAGAGCATCTGACTTATATCGGAAATTAAAAGAACGCACCAGCTCGCGCGCAAATTCGATATGCGGCGCCTGGTCAATTCCAACGGGAACCAGGTTGGACTGGTATAAGACAATGTCCGCTGTCATCAAGACCGGGTAACCCACCAGACCATAATTAATGTTGTTGGGATTCTCGCGGATCTTTTCTTTGAAAGTTGGCAGGTCGGTCAATTTGCCCAGCGGTGTGACCATGGAGAGGAAGGTGTGCAGTTCGGTCACCTGGGGAACCTGCGATTGCACGAACATGATGGTTTCTTCCGGGCGGATGCCGGCTGCCAGCCAGTCGAGTGCCATATCAAAGGTATTCTGGCGCAGGTTGAGTGTATCTTCCACCGTGGTCAGGGCATGGATATCAACAATGCAATAGACGCATTCGTAATCATCCTGCAGAGCAACATAATTCTTGATGGCGCCCAGGTAATTGCCAAGGTGCTGGCGCCCGGTAGGACGGGCACCCGAGAAAACGCGACCTTTTTTTTCGGACATCCTTTACCTCACTGCGTAAGAAATTTTTTTACCAGGCCAGACACTTCGCCCGGTTCGGCATGCCGCCCGGTCTGGAGCTTGGAGAAGAGCAGGGACCCGTTCACTTCCACTTCGAAGCAGCCTCCGTCCGAAGGTTGCAGACTGATGGCTTCGATCTCGGGTTCGAAGGTCTTGAGCAAGTTGGTCGCCAGGTCCACGGCCCGGTCAGTGTAGTGTCAGACGGCGCAATATTCAATATTGATCTTGAGTAACATGGATATTTTTCCCAAGTAATGCTGATTGATGATGATGCCAAAATTATAACATAGGGAAGTTTTTCTAAATCAGAATTTCAAACACAATAATCTTGAATCTTAGATCGTTATAATGAAACGAGTTTTAGGAGGTGCTTATGGAAAATAAATCCCCTTAAACTAGCGACTGATTGTGGTTGTTTTTTCTGGTATATTAAGATGCATAATTAAAAAAATATAAGGAAAAATTCTGAACATGAAACAAATTTGCGTCGTCGGGGTTGGGTATGTAGGCCTGGTAACCAGCGCATGTTTTGCCGACCTGGGCAATAACATCGTGGCATTGGATATTGATGAAAAGCGGATCGAGGGTTTGAAGAATAACATCATGCCTATCTACGAGCCAGGTTTGGGCGAATTGGTTCAGCGCAATGTAAAAGCCGGGCGTTTATCCTTTACCACCTCCTATAAAGATGCCCTTGATGGAGCTGAATTTGTGTTCATTGCTGTGGGCACACCTTCAGCCGTCAATGGAGAAGCTGACCTGCAATACGTGGCAGCAGCAGCCCGTTCGATCGCTGAAAACATGAGCGCACCAATGGTGGTGATCAACAAGTCCACTGTTCCGGTCGGCACCGGCGACTGGATGGCAGACATCATCACGCGCACCCAATCCAAGCCCATCCCTTTTTCAGTGGTCTCCTGCCCCGAGTTCCTGCGCGAAGGAGCCGCAATCGGTGACTTCATGCAGCCGCACCGCACTGTACTCGGCTCACTGGATCGTGAAGCCGCTGAAAAGGTGGCACAACTGCACCTGCCCCTGCGCGCACCCATCGTCATCACCGACCTGCGCACAGCCGAAATGATCAAGTACGCCTCCAACGCCTTCCTGGCTACCAAGATCTCCTTCATCAATGAGATCGCCAATATTTGCGAAGCGCTGGGAGCGGACGTGAAGGAAGTGGCAGCTGGCATGGGTTACGACAAACGCATCGGCCCCAGTTTTCTGGATGCCGGATTGGGATGGGGCGGTTCATGCTTCCCCAAAGATGTCAAGGCACTGGCATATATGGCGGCTGAGAAAGGTCGTCACCCACAACTTCTCAACGCAGTCATGGAGATAAACGCGGACCGGCGCACCCAGGCAGTCAAGAGCATGGAAAAATTACTGGGTGGCTTAAAAGGAAAAACTATTGGCCTGTTAGGACTAGCTTTTAAGGAAAATACCGACGATATGCGCGACGCCCCATCCATTGATATTGCCCATGGGTTGATGGCTGGCGGTGCAAGCGTGCGAGGCTACGATCCGATCTCCATGGAAGTGGCGCACACGATGCTGCCGGCGGTTGAACTTATGGATGACCCCTACACGATGGCTCAAGGTTGTGATGCCCTCATGGTGATCACACCGTGGAATGAATTCAAGAACCTGGACCTGGAACGCATCCGCAGTCTGTTAAAACAGCCGGTGATCCTGGATGGGCGTAATATCTACAATCCGGAGTACATGATCAGCCTGGGTTTCACCTACCAGGGTATCGGGCGCGGTAACGGAGCGGATGATTAAACCTCCAATCTGCGATTACGAAGGTTCGGATTACCAGGCATCCTTCTGGGGTGACGGGTTGCGGGAATACGAAGATTGCGCTGAAGCAATTGCACTGAAACGACTGCTTCCAAAAAGTGGCCAATTGTTATTGGAACTGGGAGCCGGCGCCGGGCGCAATACGCCACGCTATACCGGGTTTGAACGCATCGTGCTGTTGGATTACTCGCGCACACAATTACAACAAGCCCAGTCCCGCCTGGGGCGCAGCCCGAAATATACGTATGTGGCAGCTGATATTTACCGCCTGCCTTTTGTGGATGGCTTGTTCGATACCGCCACCATGATCCGCACGTTACACCACATGGCGGATGCTCCTCTGGCTTTGCGCCAGGTACGTAGCGTTTTGCAACCCGGGGGAATTTTCATCCTGGAGTATGCCAACAAGCACAACCTTAAAGCCATATTGCGCTACGTTCTCAAACGCCAGACCTGGAGCCCATTTACAATGGAACCAGTTGAATTTGAATCATTAAACTTTGATTTTCACCCGCGCGCCGTACGCAACTGGTTAAAAGAGTGTGACCTGGTTTTGCAGCGCCAGTTGACCGTTTCTCACTTCCGTATAAGCGCATTAAAAAAGCTATTCCCGCCTGCCTTCCTGGCCGCGATGGACGGGTTGGCTTCCCTGAGCGGGGATTGGTGGCAGCTCTCGCCCAGCGTTTTCACCCTCAGCCAGGCTGGTGCCAACGGACAGAGCGCCGCAGCTGGCGTACTCTTCAAGTGCCCAACATGCGGGAACCCCGGCCTGATCGAGCATTCCGAAGGCCTGGATTGCAAAGGCTGCGGAAGCAAGTGGGCTGTACGGGATGGTATATACGACTTTAAGGAAGCAAAATAATGAAAGGAGCGGAACATGGATCTTGGCGCATTTTCGATCAGTCTGACCGTCAAGGATATTAAAGCTTCAAAAAGTTTTTATCAGAAACTCGGATTTTCGATCTTCGGGGGGGATATTACCCAAAACTGGTTGATCATGAAGAACGGAAATTCAATTGTCGGGCTTTTCCAGGGCATGTTTGACAAGAATATGTTGACCTTTAACCCGGGGTGGGACATGGATGCCAACGATCTGGACTCCTACACCGATATCCGCTCTTTGCAAACACAACTGAAGGAACTAAGTGTGGAGTTTATCAGCGAGGCAGACGAAAGCACAAGCGGACCGACCAGCTTTATGATCCTGGACCCGGATGGAAATCCGATCCTTGTTGATCAACATATCTGAGCCTGTCCTATTGTTATTATTTTAGGAATTTTATGAATGGAACCCTGCGAAAAAATATCAAACCCGGTCTACGTGTGCAAATCGTGCGCAAACAGGATCAAACCAGCGGCAAACTCGTCGAAGGGATCGTCAAAGATATTCTGACCAAGGCCTCCATGCACCCGCATGGCATCAAGGTCCGCCTGGTGGATGGGCAGATCGGGCGGGTGAAAGAGATCGTAACCCTGGCTTAGGATGGATTTCACCTGGTTAAATGTATTACCAAGTATCGTAAATCGGGGTCTGTGACCCCGATTTACGATTATGCATAGGTCCTAATCAAAATGAAAAGGATTTGATGACGAGAGCCAAGGGGGGTCAATCGAGTTGTCTGACGGGACGACCTTCAATATAGCCACGATAACCTTTAGGTTCGAGCTGGAAGCGCGGCCCATCTTCGTCAGCCCATTGGAAACCGTAGACCTCCGGTTTGTAATCTTTGATCGTTTCCCAAAGACTGTGAATGGCTTCTTCAAAGATTGCATCATCATAAGGCTGTCCCTGGAAGATCATCATTTGGCAGGCAGGCAGTTCGATAAGATCAAAACCTTCCGGAATCGAGCCTGTATATCCGAATGGGATCTCAACTCCCTGGACATACATGGAAGTGCCAGGTTTTTGCAGGCTACCCGGCAGCCACATGCCGACCGGTTCATAGAGAGCCTCCTGGATACCGCAGAGCACATCCCACACTTCGCAACCCACTTCCTCGCAATATGCGTAATAATCGGTTGCTTTTAAACCTCGCTTGAGGATCAACTTCCTGACCGGACGATCCACAACCTGGACAAAAATCGTGCTGGTTTTTTGGTTTTCAGACATTTTTGAGTCTCCTTTTTTCAAGGCGAGGGAATTTTGATGGATAATGTCGGGAAGGAAATATTTGATGGGTGGCTTGTTCCGGGAATAACTTTGCGGGGTCAATCCAAACTGTTTCGAAAAAGCACGAGTGAAGCCCTCGTGGGAATCGAAAACAAAATCGAAAGCCACATCGATGATCTTCACATCTTCATTCTTGAGCCGGACAGCCGCTCGCGATAACCGCACAGCACGGATATATTCAAATGGGCTTTTCCCGGTCAATTCTTTAAAGATCTTTGCAGCATGCCATGGTGAATACCCAGCCACACTTGCCAGCATATGAAGTGTGATCGGCTCATGCAGATGCTCTTCGATATAAGATTGCATCTTCTGTACTGCGTTGAACTGTTCCCTATTATCCATGCACTCTCCTTGAGAATTCAGGATATCACCTGATCTCAAGCGATGCTTGACTTGCGTTGTGATGGTTTGGATCTAGACCATGTGTGGGTAGTTCTGGATAGATTAATAGTCGTTCAATGGTTGCGCCATTTGATATCTTAAGTTCTTTATACCCTTTATTTACCAAGATCCTTTTCACTTATTTTGGCGTGTGAACTTACATATAAAATTGTAGATCCGCCAATTAAAACTAACTAATCAAGGCTTCTGGCCACGGAAACCCTCCGGGTTCTTTCGCTGCCAATTGAACCAACTTCTCATCATCGTGTCCGTGGATTTGATCAAGAAATGGAAAATCCTGTGGTCCAACTATTAGTTTGGCAATAGGTTGTGCCGGAAATTTACTAATCCAATGAGGAAAGATGATGTCCATTCCTTGCATTTGTTGTGAAGCTTCCTGTTCAAAAGACTGGCGCGGCAGGATGTAGATCGAGCCTTCACACCATGGCTTTTGAAGCAACACTGAATGGGTAATAGAGAAAAAATACATCGGATCACTGATCTGATCGGCAGACATTCGAGCCCTTAAACAAGAGTTGAATAATGACATTTCAGAATATCTTTTTCGGTTGAGGATGGCAAAGTAGATGACCCAAATGCCATCCGTTGAGGCGTAAATAGCGCGCTGGTTGCTGAATTCTCTCTTATCATTAGCCTGCCGGGGTTCGACTTCTCCAATACTTAGATCTTGTGATCCATGTAACACCAGTTCTTTCGTATCACAGAGGTAGGATAGGTACTGCCACTTTGGATATACAAGGCGATAGTCAACAAAACCTCCTGGCTTTGTTGATCGGTATAGATCTTCAAAAGCTGTCTGCTTTTCGGGTGTTATATCGTAATCGGGTCGGGGTAATAGAAAAGAACCTGCGTCCATTTAATCATCCTTCATTATTTGGCAGCCATACATATAAAGTTACAGTTGAAAATGAGCCTGATTGAAGTCTGTGTTCCAATTTATATCAATACTTTTTCTCCACCACCCAAAAATGAGACAACCCCAATCTACGCAGTGGGGTTTTTTCAAGAGTTTGCAAGAACCAGCGCATGATTTTTCCAAACAATCCAATATGGGCAATGATATTATCGTATGCACCGAACAGGATCGTCTGCTCAACCATCTTAACGGGCAAACCAGCAAACAGGACTGCCAGGTCGCGGCGTGAGTAAACGCGCACGTGCGGAGCCAGGCGGTTACGTAAAGCAATCGGCAGGTAATTGATCAAGGGTATGTTGCCAAAATGGTATTTGCCATGCCAGAAGATTCCGTGGGTCTCAAAGGGATAGCCGCGGTTAGGCACGAAAAGCACCAGTCTCCCACCCGGTTTGAGGGTACGCATCATCTCAAGTACCGCCTGGCGGTCATCCGCCACATGCTCGAGGACTTCATGACTGAGAACAAGGTCGAAGGAACCTTCCGGGTATGGAAGGTTTTCACCCGCAGCGCAGGTCAGCAGGTCCGTAACTTCTCGCGCCGGCAGCAGACGCTCGAACTCGTATTCCAACCCAAACACCTGTCCACCACTTGCAGCAAGATGCTGAACATACATCCCCACTCCGCAGCCATTGTCCAAAACCATGCCTTGGATGCGCTCCCCAACTGCTCGCAAGATCATCTCCAGGCGGCGCTGCTGTCCGGCACGCCAGACATAGGAAGGTTCACCCCGCAAGGCAGCCTTATCTGAAATTTCAAGGCTCATTTTTCGCCCCAGTGAATGGCGATCGTTCCCAACATGCGCCACCGGAAAGCCACATTTCTAAAGCCAGCCTCACGCATGGCAGTGGCAAGTTGACCGGCATACAAGAATTTTTCTGTTGATTCTGGTAGGTAAGTATAAGCTTCACGCTGACCAGTGATAAGCGTACCCAAGGAGGGGATAACCAGGTGTAGATGCAGCCATAAAAAGGGTGCCAGCAGGTTGCGGGGCGGATGAGTGGTATCCAGGATGACGATACGTCCGCCGTTGATGAGAACACGATGTTGCTCCTGCAATGCCAGGCTCACATCCAGCACATTGCGCATCAAGAAACCTGAAACAACCGCATCAAAACAAGCCTCCGGGAAAGGCAGGTGGAGGGCATCAGCAGCCGACCAGTCCAAGCGACCGAGCAGGTTGCCAGCACGCATCATCCCCAGCGTGAAATCCGCCGCCACGGTCCGGCAACCGGGTTGTTGTTGCTGGGCTTCACGCGTCAGGTCTCCTGTACCAGCCCCCAGGTCCAACAGGCGGGAGGATGGGCTTATCCCAGCCCGGTGAATGACCTCCTTGCGCCATTTTTTATCCTGCCCGAAGGTTATCAGGTGGTTCATCAGGTCATAGCGCCCGGCAATGCGGCTGAACATACCCTGGATCTTATCGGGTTGTTTGTCTGGAATTGTCATGTGTTTATTATAACCGTAGCAATTGGCTATAGCGATGGTATGCCCCTTTCCAAGGAAATGAATTCGAAAATAATTCGGAAAAATTTCATACAAATAATTCTTGACTTCTCCTGTCCAAATATGTATAATCATTTCAATAAATAACTCCGGGAGGAGTAAGCGGCAGGCAGGCTGAAAGAGAAGGAGTGGCCACCGGCTGAAAGCCCCCGCAGGATGCCCCCGCTGAATGTCGCCCGGAAAGAGTGCCGAAGAAATCGGTTTGAGAGTAGAACGGCACGGGTTTGCCCGTTACAGCAAGACCCGGTGATGGCCGGGGTATCCCGGAAAATCATCCAGGATGCACCAAGTGCGCTGGAGGTTAATTTCAGAGATTCCGGCGAAGTGAGGTGGTACCGCGGAAGAAGCGTTCTTTCGTCCTCATGGACGGGAGACGTTTTGTTTTAAGGAGGCTTTTTTGAGAATATTAGCAGTCATCAATGGGGATTATGGCCAACGCCACGTGGACAATATTCTAGCCCATTCCCCCTCCGGTTGGATGGTGAATGTCTGGCAAGCTCCGAACATTTTGCCACAGGTTCTGGATTACCCGGAAGAATACCTGCCCGAAAGCCTGCCTGTCGCAGACCTGGTTCTTTCTTTTGGAGAACACAAGGGCGTGGCTGAACTGATCCCGGATGTCGCTCAAATGTGCGGGGCAAAGGCTGTCATTGCCAGTGTCGACAATGAAGCAGCCCTGCCGCGCGGCCTGGCGCGCCAGTTGCGCGGCTGGCTGGAACGCATGGAAGTGGTCTGCGTGACCCCAAAACCGTTATGCTCGTTGACGGAAATTGATTATGGTGTATCACGCCGTGAGAGGATGACCTATGAGCAGCCACTTATTTCGGAGTTTGCGCGATACTTTGGTCAACCAAAATTGAAACTGATCCTCGATCCGGATACGCGTATTATTACCTCTGCGGAAGTGCTGCGCGATGCGGTCTGCGGCTGCGCCCGTTACGTTGCCGGGCGGCTGGTGGGAGTATCAGCAGACGATGCTGAACAGGAAGCCGGCTTGCTGCACCATCACTACCCCTGCTTGGCGTCGATGGGAATCGATTCGGATTTTGGCGACACGCTGATGCACGTCTCCGGTAATATCCTGAAAGATGAAGTTGCCATGCAGGTAAAAGAATTCCGTCACATCCAGTTTATTGCTCCCGGTCTGCGCAGTGATGACACGCCGGAAAAGAAGGAAAAGGAATAAATACCAATGAAAAGAGTCTCCGTTCAGCGCTGAGGATTGCTCCACATGATATTGAGACTGCACACATTCAGGTATATGTATTGCTTTCCTTGCATCGATACTCCAATGACAAAGAAGAGAAGTTTTCAGAATTAGGAGAAAGATCATGAGCGAAACTGAATTACTCAAAGCTTACGATTTTAAGAACACCGAAGCACGAATTTATGCGATGTGGGAAGCGGGAGGTTATTTCAAACCATCCAATGATCCGAACCTGCCTGGTTTTGACCCGGGCATTAAACCGTTCGTGATCTCCATCCCACCACCCAATGTGACCGGCGAACTGCATCTGGGACATGTGCTCTTTGTAGCCATGGAAGACATGATGATCCGCTACCACCGCATGAAAGGCATCCCCTCCCTGTGGGTGCCGGGCAGCGACCATGCCGGCATCGCCACCCAGCTGCAGGTGGAAAAAATGCTAAGGAAGGAAGGCACCTCACGCGAGGCTATCGGAAGGGATGAATTTGTGCGCCGGACCTGGGAATGGAAACACAAGTATGGTGGCATGATCACCAACCAGATCCGCCGCATCGGAGCCTCATGTGATTGGGAGCGTGAGCGCTTTACCCTGGATGAGGGTCTCTCCAAGGCTGTGCGGGAAGCCTTTGTGCGCCTGTACGAAAAAGGTTTGATCTTCCGCGGCCCGCGCCTGATCAACTGGTCGCCGGGACTGGAGACAGCCGTCTCAGACCTGGAGGTGGAATACTCTGAAGAAGCCGGTACTTTATTTTACTTCAAGTACATGCTGGCAGATTCGAGCAGCGCTGAATTCATCCCGGTAGCCACCACCCGCCCGGAAACCATCCTGGCAGATACGGCTGTGGCAGTACATCCGGAAGACGAGCGCTACCAGAAGTTTATTGGCAGGCAGGTGCTGGTGCCCATATTGGGACGCAGCATCCCAATCATTGCCGATGAATACGTGACGCGTGATTTCGGCAGCGGTGCCCTCAAGATCACACCCGGACATGATCCCAACGACTACGAGATCGGTATGCGCCACAACCTGCCGGTGCTATCCATGCTCGATTCGTCAGCCCGTGTGACCGAAGTGGGCGGCCCGTATGCCGGATTGGATCGCTTTGAGTGCCGTTCCAAAATTTGGTTTGACATGCAGGCAGCCGGGTTGACCATCAAGGAGCAGCCGCATATGCTCAACGTACCACGCTCCCAGCGCGGCGGCGAGATCGTCGAACCGATGATCTCCACCCAGTGGTTTGTCAAGATCCAGCCTTTGGCAAACGCTGCCCTTGAAGCGGTAAAAGACGGGCGTATCCGAATTCTGCCAGAGCGCTTTGAAAAGGTATATTTCAACTGGCTGGAAAATATCAAGGATTGGTGCATCTCGCGCCAGTTATGGTGGGGACACCGCATCCCGGTCTGGTATTGCTCCGAATGCGGCGGACAGACCTGCACACGTGAAGACCCGACCGAATGTTCACAGTGCGGATCCACCCGGCTTGAGCAGGATGAAGATGTTCTGGATACCTGGTTCTCTTCGGGATTATGGCCTTTCTCCACACTTGGTTGGCCGGAAGAGACGCCAGATTATAAATACTTCTATCCCACCAGCATAATGGAAACCGGCTACGACATCCTGTTCTTCTGGGTGGCTCGGATGATCATGGATGGTTTGGAGTTCACCGGACAGGTACCCTTCAATACGGTCTACCTGCATGGACTGATCCGCGATGACGTCGGACGGAAGATGAGCAAGAGTTATGGGAATGTAATCGATCCGTTGACAGTCATGGATGATCTGGGTACAGATGCCCTGCGCTTCACGCTACTGGTAGGTTCGACTCCCGGTAACGATACCAACGTGAGCCTTAAAAAAGTTGAATCCAACCGCAATTTTGCCAACAAGATATGGAACGCCGGCAGGTTCGTGCTTTCTGCCATTTCTTCCCTACCCGAAGACAGTGGATTCCCTATCGGATTGGATTGGTCCCTGGCGGATTCCTGGATCTGGGCACGTTTGCAAAACCTGGTGCGTGAGACCGAGCGCTTGTTCCAATCCCACCAGTATGGGGAGGCGGGCAGACAGATCTACGAATTCTTCTGGAATGAATTTGCAGACTGGTACGTGGAAGCCGCAAAGCTGCAGCTTGCCCAGGGGGGAGCAGTCGCTTATCAAACCGCCGGAACCCTGGCACGAATACTCGACATCTGCCTGCGCCTGCTGCACCCCTTTACCCCCTTCGTGACCGAAGAGGTGTGGGGACATCTGCGCCGGGAATTGCAGAATTCTCCCCTCAAGGCAATCTGCCAGGATTGGTCCGATGTTCTTATCGTAGCCGCCTGGCCGCTGCCCCGCCCTGAGGAAGGTTGGGAAATTGACAAACAAGCGGATTTCAACCTCATCCAGGAACTTGTGCGCTTGATCCGCAACCTGCGGGCTGAGAACAAGGTGAGGGCCAACCGGCGAATTCCAGCCATCCTAGTGAGCGCCGAACACATCAACCTGCTGCGTGAACAGGCTGGTTTGATCGCCTCCCTGGCCCACCTGGATACCTCCAGCCTGAGCATTCATGCCAACCTGGCAGCCAAGCCGGAGGACAGCATTGTAGGTGTGACCGGATCCGTGGAAGTGTACATGCCATTGGCTGGATTGGTTGACCTGGTAGAAGAAAGGTCTCGCCTGGAAAAGGAACTTTCCCAGACAATCTCCCAGATCGAACGCCTGGAAGCACTGTTGGGAAGCGATTTCGCCAATAAAGCACCTGGGACCGTTGTGACAAAAGAACGCGACAAGCTGGCTGGTCTGAAGCAGACGGCTGAAAAAATTCGTTCACAATTAGGGAAATAATGATCAGACCCTGAAGGTCTGGATAAAATATTCAGGATCTGAATCATAGAAGGAACAAATTAGATTATTTATCAAAAGTAATCAATCAGAATCCTGAGAGTGTTTCATTGGATTGGAATGGGTAATCCAGAAAGGATAAAATAAGATATGAACGATCAAGGTAATGTTGCCTTATTGGTAATCGATGTTCAATTGGGATTGTTCAAACGTTCAACATCCATCTATCAAGCCCGCCAGGTTCTTGAGAACATTAACATCTTAATCGATCGAGCCAGACAGAGAGGCTTTCCTGTCATTTTCATTCAGCACTCCAATGACAAAACGCTGGTCAAGGGATCCGCTGACTGGCAGTTGCACCCCGAGATCCAGCCGCATGAAGGGGAGCAGATCATTTACAAGCTTCATGGCAATGCCTTCGAGGGGACGAACCTCCAGGAAGTGCTCGAGGAAAAAAAGGTGGACAGGTTGGTGATCACAGGCCTGGTCACACACGGTTGTGTCAAAGCCACCAGCCTGGGTGCCATCGAAAATGGGTACAAGGTTGTGCTGGTAAGGGATGCCCACAGCAACTTCAGCAAGGATGCACCCATAATTATTGAGAAATGGAACCGTCTGATTGGCAGTAAAGGAGCTGTGCTTCTTTTTACCCGGGATGTGGATTTTGACCATTTAAGGGAACAGTAAGAACGGTTTTCCTGCTGGGTTTTTCTTCTTTTTAATAGAATTTTTATTCGACATATGTACGCTGGCTTTTGTCATTATGATCATACATTTCGCTCAGGTTGAAGATGCCCCTGCCGTCGCCCGTGTTCACGTGGACACCTGGCACACGACCTATACCGGCATTGTCCCGCAGGAATTCCTGGATAATTTGAGTTATCAGCGCAGCCAGGCCAACTGGGAGACACAGCTTAAGGATCCTCTGGATGGCATGCACCTCTTTCTCGCAGAAGACCAACCCGGGCAAGTCATCGGCTTTGCTTGTGGTGGTCCCTTGCGCCAGGCTCTGGCGGATTACGACGGAGAATTGTATGCCATCTACATCCTGGAGTCCTTCCAGCGTAAGGGCTGCGGCAGGCTGTTGGTGAATACAGTCGCCTGCGACCTGGCAAGGCGAGGCTTTCACTCACTGGTCATCTGGGTCTTGAAAGACAATCCCGCCTGCCGTTTTTATGTAGCCCTGGGCGGTAAATTCCTTGCGGAAAAGATGATCACCATCGGTGGTAAGCAACTGCCGGAGGTTGCCTACGGCTGGTCTTGCCTCGACCCCTTCACCCACCATCTTCCTGACAGATCATCGCAATGATCTGTCCCCAGTTTTAATCAACCATCCAGCCTGCTACGGGAACACGGGATCCTTCCATAAACCAGGTCCTGGCAGGGAGAAATGCAACATTTACGGAAATGAAAGATGGAAATTCAAAGCGTTAACTCCTGTGATTTTCAACGTACTGCCGTGGTTGGAACCAGTTGTAGCGGCAAAACCACTTTCGCCCGCGAGCTTGCCGCCATCTTTGGCGTACCACATATTGAGCTGGATGCGCTCTTCTGGCTGCCCGGATGGAAGGAAACCCCAATTGATGAGTTCCGCACCCGGGTTGAGCAGGAAACCTGTGGTGAGTGTTGGGTTATTGATGGCAATTATTCACAGGTGCGTGATATCGTCTGGAGCCAAGCAACGGGAATCATCTGGCTCAACTACTCTTTTCCCCAGGTGTTCTGGCGAGCATTAAAAAGGACCATCCGCCGCGCCCTCACCCGCCAGGAGCTTTTCTCTGGAAACCAGGAGTCGTTCCGCAAAACTTTTTTCTCACGCGACTCTATATTGCTGTGGGTTCTCAAGTCATTCCGGAAAAATCGCTTGAAGTACACGAAGCTCAAGGATTCTCCTGATTGGCAACACCTTCATTTTACAGAGTTCAAGGTCCCCTCGCAAGCCAGATCTTTCCTGTCGCAGGTTGCAAATACATCCAGACTGGTTGTTTCTTCTTCACAAGAAATACCTGATCTTTAGTGCTTCTGCTCACACAAATAACCTTTCTTCTCCCAGTTCGTGGAAGTTTGCTTAAAAAAGACCATCTTGATCCCCACCCGTAAAAACTTATGGTATGCTTAATCATTCTAATTTTGGGTGAGATGCCATGTATATTGCCATTGAAGGTGTTATTGGAGTTGGAAAAACCACACTGGCCCGTCTATTAGCGCCATCCTTTCAGGCGGAAGTGCTCCTGGAAGTCTTTGAGGAAAACCCTTTCCTTTCAGATTTTTATGGAGACCGACAGCGTTATGCCTTCCAGACCCAGATATTCTTCCTCTTAAGTCGTTATCAGCAGCAAAGGCGTAAAGTGCGCGAATTGTTGGAAGAGAACATATCCCTGATCTCGGATTACACATTCGCCAAAGACAGCCTGTTTGCCAGTATTAACCTGCAGGGCGACGAACTGGATATGTACGGACGCGTCCACGAAGCCCTGGCAGAAAAAATCATCATGCCCGACCTGCTGGTTTACCTGCGGGCAGAGACCAGTGTGTTGATGCAGCGCATTGCCATGCGTGATCGAAGTTATGAACGCAATATGGACGGCAACTATATCGACCAACTCAACCAAGCTTATGAAGCTTTTTTTTCAAAACCCTACGGTAGCACACCCATCCTGGTGATCGATTCAAATCCGCTCGATTTTGTGCATCAAAACAACCACCTGAAATTGATAGAAAATCGCATCCGGGAAACTCTGAAGCTTTCTCCCTTCCAATCTGAATTGCCCCTGGGAGATACGAACCCCGTTTGAGGAAAAATTGATGAGGATCACAAAAGAATCTTTATTGAGGGTTGCCCGGGAAAACGTCAGCCAGCGCATCCATCTCAGGCCAGACCTGGTTGCAGCCTATTTGACCGGATCCCTGTTGAAAGATGCGCCTCTTCTGGGAAATACCACCGACATCGACCTGGTATTTGTACACCCTCACCAACCCTCGGTGCGGCGTGAGATCGTGGCGTTGACCCCAGAGATCCACCTGGATATTAAATATAACCCACGCAGTGAGTATGAACCACCGCGCGAGCTACGCTTGAATCCCTGGCTAGGACCGGAAATGTATGACCCCATCCGCCTGTATGATGGCCAGCATTTTTTTGACTTCGTCCAGGCTGGTGTGCGTGAGAAGTATCATGACCCGGTCAATGCATATGGGCGTGCATCCCTCAATGCACAGCATGCCCGCCAGATATGGGGAGATCTGCAGGTTAAACAGGATGACAGTCCAAAATCCATGCTTTTGTTTTTAAAATCAGTCAATCATGCCGCCAACGCGATTGCCGTGATCAAAGATTCTCCCCTTTCTGAACGAAAATTTCTGCTGGAGTTTTCAGGCTGCGCCGAGAGTACCGGAAACACAAGCCTGATCGAAGATCTGTATGACCTGCTAGGTGCAAGCCAGACAGGAAAAAACAGTCTTGAGGGTTATATTCCCGCTTGGGAAAAAGATTTTCTGGAGGCTGGCAAGATCCCATCTGCAGATATTCGCCTGCATCCTGCCCGACTGGCGTATTATCGCCAGGGATTTGAAGCCCTGCTGACAGGCGAAAAACCCTTGTCCATTTTGTGGCCATTAATTCATACCTGGAGTCTGGCTGCAGAAGCTCTTCCTGCGACCGGGCGTTCTTCCTGGTCTGCGTGCTGCCATCAGTTGGGTTTACTGCAGGCAGGCCTAGTTTCCCGCCTTCAAAAACTGGATCATTTTCTGGATATAGTGGAAAAAATACTGGATAACATGGTCATCTACAACGGTTTAACAGAATTTGAGAGCAGCAATTTCTGAAAACTGACAACATATATGGAGATGATGTTGTACATACTTTTAGCTTACCCCTGTGGATAACCCACTAATAACTGTGGATAAGTGGTGTATCCTGTGGATAAATCGCTCAAGTGTTCGAAAAACTATCAAAATATAATCCCTATTTACGGGGGAATATAATAGACTTGCAGCTGACATGGATATTTTCTAAAACTGTGAAAATGTTATCCATGTTTTTAATCAAAATTTCTTCATTTGTCCACAATAAGGAAACTAAATTTTTAGAATTATTACCCCATATATAGGACAGATAATGGGTTTTCATCCACAGCTACTCTTTTTTTATTAGGAATCTCCTTTTTTCCACTTTTCCACAATCCCTACTACGACTACTAAATATATACTTAATTAATATCTAATTAATGTGCTTGAATATACCTTTCAAATCTTGTACAATCTAGATAAGAATGAATCTACCATTAATGAAAAAATCATTCTGGGAGATTAACATGGATATTATCAAAGTCTCAGCAACCTCCCGTACATCGGCAGTGGCAGGAGCAATTGCCGGTGTCATCCGTGAACATAATAGGGCGGAAGTGCAGGCTATTGGAGCAGGAGCGGTTAACCAGGCTGTCAAAGCACTGATACTGGCTTCCGGTTACCTGCAAGGGGATGAGATAGAAATCGTCTGCAAACCCGAATTTGTTGATGTTGAGATCGAAGATAAGGTGCGTACAGCTATCAAACTGGTAGTAGAACCGCGCTAGCATTCAGTAGCTTTATAACTCTTATTTCGTTGGGACTGCAGGTTGGTATAAGGTGTTTCCATCTTTGTTAATTCTATACACCTGCATACTATAAAATAATTGGGAGTGAGTCAAGCATGAAATAAAAATTCCCAATAGTTACATAAAAAAAGGTAACCATTGGGAATTTCTTTTTTAAAAAATTAATCTGTAGCAGCCAGGGCAACTTCGCTGGGAAGAAAAAAGACTTCATCCTTGCCGGTGAGTTTTTCGTTCACCTTTGCAGCTATCAGGGTAAGGTGCCCGTTGTGGGCAACATAATCCAGGTCATCTGCGGGAACAGTCAGCACCGGGCATAGTTTGAAATCAGATATCCAGTTCTCATACAATAAATTAAGGCTGGCAAGATAATCGGCAGGAATGGAGCGTTCGTACTCCCGTCCCCGTTGGGCAATGCGTCTCATCAGGGTGGGAACGGAAGAGCGCAGGTAGATCACCAGGTCTGGAGGAGGCAAAAAATCCACCAAATTCTGATACAGTTCACGGTAGGTCTGATAATCACGCGAGTGGATATGACCCTGTAAATAGAGGTTATGAGCAAATATCTCTGCATCCTCGTACACGCTGCGATCTTGAATGACCGAGTTGGAGTGCAGCGAAAGAGCATGGTGGGAACGCAGACGGTGTGTAAGAAAAAATATCTGGGAATGAAATGCCCAGGTGCGCATGTCATTATAAAAATCGGTCAGGTAGGGATTATCGGTAACCGGTTCGTAGAAAGGTGTACAACCCAGAGTCAAACATAATTTTTCGACCAGGGTGGATTTTCCAACACCAATGTTTCCTGCCACAACAACGTATTTTTTCATTTTCAGGGTATTTCTCCCGCCAGTTCCTGGTCGATCAACTTTTTAAAAGTTTCATATGGTTGAGCACCAACCATGTAGAGACCGTTTATGAAAAATGTGGGTGTGCTTTGTATCCCCAACTCAACAGCATAGCTGATATCTGCTGATACTTCCTCAGCATAGCGATCACTTTCCAGGCAGGCAGTGAAGGAGTTCATATCCAGCTTTAATTCGCGGGCATAGGTCAAGTAGGTATCTTTTCCCAGATCGTAATCATAGCTGAAGAGTTTGTCGTGATATAGAAAATAAGAATCCTGTTCACCCGCACAGTTGGCTGCATTTGCGGCTGAGGATGCTTGAGGGTGGAGGCTGTTTAGAGGAAAATCACGGTAAACGATGCGCACCTGGGTGGGATATTCATCCAACAATCTCTGGAATACTTCTGACTCCCACTTCTGACAATAAGGACACTGGTAGTCGCTGAATTCGATAATGGTTATTGGGGCATCTGCCGGGCCGATGCTGGGGTTGCCTCCCTCTTCAATGGAATAGCGCGTGACCTGCTGCTGTTCTGCCTCCGGGGTGTTAGCGGCAACCGGGGTGCTGCCTCCCCAGATCAGGAAGCCGCTGATCAAACCCAGCACAAATACACTTACCAGTAAAACACTGTAGATCAAAGGGCGATGAAAACCGGAAGAATTAATATTTGTCTGCCCGGAGGTTTGCTCAGACATGTCATTGGGTAACCGTGATGTGGTCGATTCTGTAAACTCCTTATCGGGAGGCACGGGTTTGATTTTTCGAGGGGTTCTATTGAATCGACTTATCATATGGAGATTATATCACCCAGAGTATTAACCGCATCCTTAAAATTTTAAGGTTGAGGGTCATATTGTTCTGAGAAAAAAGAATTAATCGAAAAAAAATACCGAGTTGGCATCATTAAGATTTCCGATGAACCTTAAGGATGGCAATTTTAGTAGGGTGATTGAAGGGAGCCGGGTCGAGAGGAAACGTGTTGAGAGGTATTTTACCATGAGGGGTAGAGGGGTAGCCACAAAAATCATCCGGCACTGGCAGGAGATCTTCAATGTGAAGGTATCCTTCTGTGCACAATTCTTCCAGGCTGGACAGGTAATCTTTTCCGCTGACAAACAAGGCATTGTTGACGGCAATCAACCAGCCGTCATCCCGAACCAAGGGACGCATCTTGTTGATCAGGCGTTGGGTGTTCTTCTCCAAATCGACCGTGCCTTTATTCCCGGCAGCAAAGAATGGAGGGTCGAGAAAAACACAATCAAACAGCTCCCCTTGATGATTCAAACGGCTGGTCAGTGCCCAGAAATCACCCGCCATGTAATCCTCCTTGTGGATAGGGAATCCGTTCAGAGTACAGGAGGTCTTGGCAACGTTGAGATAAGCCCGGTTGCGGTCCATCTGAACTACTCTGTGTGCACCTCCAGCCCATGCGGCGATACCCAGACTGCCGGTGTAAGCGAAAGTGTTCAGGACGGTTTTCCCTTCAAATTTAGGATAGCCCAACGGCGCAAATTTCGCGTATCAAGGTACAGGCTGGCATCCTGCTGCATGAGCAGGTCGAGCGAATACCAGACACCATGCTCCCTAACCCGGTCGGAGGGGATGCTTCCCATCAGAAGAGTGCCGCATTTTTGCTCCAAGGTGTCTGCATGGCGGGTTTTCAGGATGATGGTTTGCAGCCAGGGTAGACGGATATTGTAGAATTCCCGGGCGGTATGCACAGCTGCCTCCATTAAGGAAGGGGGATCGGAGAGGTTTTGGATGACCAGGCTGGAGGCATACAGATCGACTGCCAGGCCGGGCAAACCTTCTGTGAAACCATTGAACAACCGGAATGCTGCCAGGTGGTGCTCGTCAAACAACCCAATCCGGTTAGCAAGGGCTTCTTCCAACAAGGTTGTTACAGTTTGCTCCAATCTAATTCCTCATTAGTATAAACTCTAAAGGTTTTTTAGCCTTTCAGGGTTTCTTTTTATCGGATCTTTTTCCAATGGAAACCACCAGCCAGCCGATCAATCCAACCAGTACCAGCAGGGTGCTGCCCCCGGCAAAAACCCATTTGATGAAGTTGACGATGATCGTAAATAAAGCCAGCCAGGTGATCTGCTGCGGAAAGGTGGTCAACAGGGCAGCAATACCCAGATTTTCGAGGATATCAAACAATAATGCTACGAATGGAAGCAGGTTCAGTTTCTGCAATTGGCTTCCCATCGGGAATGTCCGCCGCAGAAGGAAGGTGATGACCAACCCCAGGAATATGGAATAAATGATGGGGTAGGCAATATCTGCGGTAAGGGCGAATATCCGGTAAACATAGCGTCCCTGGGATCCGTAAGCTTCCACTTTGTTAAACAGGGTGGCGGGTGAAGCCCCAAATGTCAGATCTATGGAGCCAACGTCGGGCGGGTTGCCTCCCAGCCATGACTGCCCGAAAGGCATGACTACCAGGCTGAAGAGCAGAAACAATACCATAAAAACCAATATCAACCAGCCTTTGGCGTTTTTTACGAGCCAGTTGTTGAGTGATTTCTGCATGATTAATTCTCCAATTCCAGACAAGTGAGTTGATACTTACATCCCGAAGGTTTGAATAAATAATTGGGTCTTGATATAAACCTTCACGCATAGAGCTCGGGGGTTTTCGATACGGTTGAATTAACCCAGCCCGTTGAGATCGATACGTTCGACCTTGAAGGGTGTGCCAGACAAGGCGGGTTCGTCAAACTCGCGTGCCGCCAGGTGACCGGAATAGACTGCCTGGGCGATGATATGTGGTGCCTCCGCATCCCCGATGCGGCGCAAGGTATGCAGCGTACCACTCTCCAGATGGGGTTTGAGTTCATGATACAGTCCATCCTGCGGCAGCCGGTCAGTGACCAGCACAACAGCCTGGCAGGACTGTGAAGATGCCTGACCGGTGAGGACTTGCTTGAGCTGGCAACCTCCCGCCTGGATCTCGACCAGGAGATGATGCAGCACGATCTTCACTCCCAGTTTCAGCAGGCGGTTTTCAATTCGCTCCTGTTCGAGTGTGTAATTTGTCCAGGCTGAGGGTAGACGGGCTGGAGTGAGCAGGGTGACCTGGCAACCGTGGCTGACCAGCAGTTCAGCCAGCACGCCGCCCATGTAGTAATGGTCATCATCGTAAATGAGAACCTGCCCTTCGGGAAGGCGACCAGACATCAGGTCATCGGGGTTGAACACACAGGGCAGATCATGCCCGGGTATGGGTTTCCAGCCGGACCGGCCGATACCATCCCGACGCCAGGCGGCTCCTGTAGCGATGAAGACATGCTTAAATCCAGCCTCGAGAATATCTGCGGACTGGATATTACTGGATGGGTAGCTGGTTATATTGGGTTGTTTGGCTATCTGGGTCAAGCGCCAGTCCATGACACGCCGCCATTCGCTCAGACCGGGAAGTTCGGATTCCAGGCGGACACGTCCACCCAGTTCACGCTGAGCTTCCAACAGGGTCACGCGTGCGCCGCGCTGTCCGAGGGCACGCGCACATTCCAGCCCGGCCGGACCAGCCCCGATGACAGCCACTTCAAGATCAGGCTTTCTTAATGTCGGGATGTTTTCCGGGTGCCAGCCGCGGCGCCACTCCTCACCCATGCTCGGGTTCTGGGTGCAGCGAATCGGCACGAATTGGGTATCGCCGGTGATACAGATGTTGCAGCCGATGCATTCACGGATATCCTCTGTGCGTCCCTGGCGGATCTTCTCCGGCAGGAAGGGATCGGCAATGGAGGGACGGGCGGCACCGACCAAGTCCAGAACCCCGCGTTGCACAGCAGATAACATTGATTCGGGAGATGTATAGCGCCCCACTCCTACCACGGGTTTGCTGGTCATGCTTTTTACAAAAGAGGTATAGCGCTCCTGGTAGCCTTCCTTTTCAAAGCGGGAAGTGGCTGAATCATTGCTCCAGGCGCTGATATTGACATCCCACAGATCGGGCAGCTCTGCCAGAAGTTCCAGGATCTCATGCCCCTCGTTCTCACTGGTCAGACCGCCGGATCCCAGCAGCTCGTCCACTGCCAGGCGCACTGCCACGGCGCAGGTGTCTCCAACGGCTTCTTTGGTGTCTTCGATCAACTCACGCAGGAAACGGGTCCGGTTTTTCAGGCTGCCGCCGTATTCATCCATACGGTCGTTGTAGCGTGGCAGCAGGAAGTGCATTGCCAGGGACAGGTCATGAGCAGCATAGCAGTAGATGATGTCAAAACCAGCCTGCCAGGCGTTCAGAGCCGCCTGGCGGTGCCAGGAGCGGATATTGCGGATATCTTCCCTGTCCAGTTGGCGTGTCTGCCCGGGTTGGATACCAACTCCCATACTGCGGGGAGCCAGGGAAGGAGTACGTGCATACAGGTTGTTGGCGTGCATCCCGCTGTAAACCAGTTCGATACCTGCCAGGGCACCGTGACTGTGGACAGCCTCGGTCATGAGCTGCAGGGCAGGGATGTCAGCCTGATCCCACAGGCGGCCTTCCACGTTGGGAGACAGGTCGCTGGTGTGATGGATCTCGACCTCTTCGGTGCAAACCACCCCCCAGCCACCTTCGGCTTTCATTGCGCGCATGGCTGCCAGGGATTGCGGCATGCGATACCCCATGCCGTTGCAGTGCGGCACCTGGTAAAACCGGTTGGGAGCTGTCACCGGGCCGATCTGCACGGGTTCAAACAGGATGTCGAAGGGGGAGGATGTCATTGATGATCAGCTCGAAAATTAGAGGAATTTTACTCAAGGATACCATAATCAGGGGTAGTCCATTCAGGTTTCTAAAACCTTTTAGTTCTGGAGGAACGAAGAGGAACGAATCATTATTCGGTATGAGCTAAATGTTTCAGGGGAGAGGCAAAGTGGTGTCATAAAGAATATTATAGAACATATTTTCTGTATTTGCAAGAAGAAATTTAACGATTGAATATTATTAACAATATAAAATAATCAATAACAATTGGTGGAATTCACTCTATTTTATATCTTGTTGTCGAAAGTTCGCCACTCGGGCAGACCTGAAGGTCTGATCTAATTGTTCCAAAATACTCCTTTTAGTAAACCTATTTTGTTATACAATGTAAATGTTGACCACCTAATAAAAGGATGGAGACCATGTCTCAAAAACAGCGAGTGGGAGTACAAGATTTTCAGATGCAAGCAGAACAGGCAGCAAAACAGGGGGATTGGAAGACAGCTGTAGATTACTATGCCCATTGCGTAGCTCAACGTGCAGCCGAGTTGGAACTTATTACAAGTGTACAGGAAGGCTTGTCTTCCAAGTTGGATATGCAGGGTATCTATGACCTTGTCGGCGATAAACTGCGTGATACTTTCAATGCGCAAGTGGTGATGATCTCCCAATACGACTCGAAAACCAATAAGATATTTCACCATTACGCCATCGAGCGCGGTCAGCACCTGCATATCCAGGGCTGGCACCCCGTGGATACATCCCGGGGTGAGGTCGTTCGCAGCCGAAAGCCGTTCATGATCAACGGAGAGCAGATACTCGAGGTATTAAACTCAGGAGCCATGCAAGTGGTACCGGGTACGGACGTTCCCAAGACCTGGCTGGGTGTTCCGATGCTGGTAGGTGAGGAAGCGCGCGGAATCGTCAGCCTGCAAAATCTGGATAAGGAAAACGCCTTCACAAAAACCGACATTGAGCTGCTTATGCTGCTGGTCAACAGTATGAGCCTATCTCTTGAGAATGCGCGCCTGTTCAACGAGACCGAACGCTTGCTCAAACTATTGGAAGGCGAGATGATGATCGCCCGCGAAACCCAGAAAAGCATATTACCCATGCAAACCCCCCGTTGTGACGAGTACGATCTCGGCTCAATGATCACACCTGCCCGGGCTGTCGGCGGTGATTTTTACGATTTCATCCGCCTGGATAAAGATCGGATCAGTTTGATCATCGGGGATGTCTCTGATAAGGGTCTGCCGGCAGCCTTGTTCATGGCGCTGACCTTCAGCCTGTTGCGTGCCGAGACAGAACATTCGGATGACCCGTGCCAGATTCTGCACAATGTCAACCGCTATCTTTTAAAGATGAACGCGTCGGGTATGTATGTGACCCTGCTGTATGGAATATTGGACTGCCCGACAGGCAGATTTAAATATTCCCGCGCCGGGCACTTGCCTCCCATCATCCTGGACGGATCAGGAAAAGTTCTCCCCATTAAAGCAGGCGAGGGTCAGGCGCTTGGAATCTTGGAAGAAGTCAAACAGAGCTTGCAGGAAGTGGTCATTCCACCCAATGGACTGGTTTTATTATTCAGCGATGGATTGAACGAAGCGGTTGATGCGCAGGGTGTTGAGTTTGGATTTAAGCGTATCCACAAGGAATTATACAACCATCGTGAAGAAAGTGCGACGGATATTTGCAGAAACCTGTGGGAAGCAGTCTTAAGCCATAGCGGGGACGAGGCAAACCAGGATGACTTTACTGCAGTGGTTGTGAAACGACATGCGTAGATTGTGCAGAGTACCGGGTAGATAGTTAACCCAAATTCTGGATAGTGGTATTAATTTCATTTAGCCAGGAAAAAGAAATCAGAAATAAAACGATAGAAATTATCGGGATTCTGTGTCGATGAATATTGAAGCAATATGGTCTCATCTGCAGTTGAGACACAAAACTCTGGAATCCCCGCTGATCGACCTTTCAGGTGGGTTTCTTCCATAGAAAAGTGCCACCCCTACAAACACATATGAAAAGTATATTTTTAAACCCCGAGGTGTCTGATATGAATGAGATGGAAAAGAAACAAACCTTACACCTGATCCAACGCGAATCAGCCGGGCACTATCTGCTGCTGACCCTTGTCAGCTTTGCGGTTTCAGTTACCTTGATCCGTTTATTTCTCTCACTTACGAATTACCCCCAACTTGGAGAGGGTACGCTGCATATTGCCCATGTATTGTGGGGTGGTTTGCTGTTGTATGTCGCGTCGCTGCTTCCGCTTCTGTATGCAAACCGTGAAATCTACAGGATCGCAGCGATATTGGCAGGCACAGGAGTGGGGCTGTTCATCGATGAGGTGGGTAAATTCATTACTGCACAAAATGACTATTTCTTCCCCATCGCGGCGGCCATCATCTATGCCTTTTTCCTTCTGACTCTGCTGTTATTCATCAATATCCGTAGAAATAAGCGCCAGAGCGGACGTGATGAACTTATTCAATCGATCGGTTCGATTTGGAAGTCATTGTATGCGCCTCTGCAACCCGGGGAGGTTGCCCGTCTGAAAGAGCACCTGGAAATTGCCGTAAATACAGAATCTTCCCAAACGCATAAAAATCTGGCTCAAGACTTGTTGAAATTTGTGGAGGCGGATGCGCCTGGTATCCCCGAGATGGAGCATGAACCTCAAAGAAAGACCTGGATGTTCGTACAAAAATTGACCAACTTTATAACAAATGAAAAGTTACGCCCGATCTTGATATTAGGACTACTGTTCATCGGGTTGCTGACAATGAAGAATCCTTTCAGCGTCCTGCTGGCTCCCTGGTTGCCAGCCCATGTCACGGACTTTCTGACCAGCCTTTACCTTGGCAGGCACATTGATGTGGTTGCCGTCCCCTTCTGGTATTCCCTGCGCCTGGGGCTCGAGATCTTTGTCGGCTGCCTGCTACTGACTGCAGCTGGTTTGTTCATGCTGAAAAAAGACCGCCAGGCAGCCTTCCTGGGGTATATAGGACTTCTGCTGTCTCTTACCACCGTCAACCTGTTGTTGTTCTACTTCGAACAGTTCTCCTCGATCATCACGACCACCATCCAATTCCTGCTGCTGCTCGGGATTGTCCGTTTCCGGAAAAATGAATAACTCATCTCACGACTTTTTTTGATAATTCGACCGTTGATATTATAAAATTAACTTTATAATGATTTTATGAATCTAATTTCCGAAAAAAAAATCAAAAGAATCTCTTGTGTGCTTGGATAATTAGTGGAAGAAACTATGCTTGAAATCCGTAACCTGCAAAAAATTCAGGATGGAAAAACAGTTCTTGATATTGCTTTACTCGATGTTAAAGCTGGAGAGGTTACTGCTCTTGTCGGCCCCGTAGATAGTGGTAAGGATATCCTTTTCCAGTTACTATGTGGTCGCATTCAACCAACGAATGGTAGACTCAACTTGGCTGGAGTAACTCCTTACCACGAGAGGAAAACTTTCAGCCAACTGGTGGGTGTGATTTTTCCGGAGGAAAGTTTTTACAAACGACTTTCGGTAATGGAAAACCTGTTATTCTTCAGTCGTTTATATCATCTACCCAGATCACGCGTGATTGAGGTTCTTGAGCAAGTCGGTATGGCTGATCAAACTCAGGAAATTTTCGATAAACTTTCTCCAGGTCTCTGCAGAAGACTGGCATTGGGACGGGCACTTCTCAATCATCCCAGGATCTTATTACTGGCAAATCCATTCAACAGCTGCGAGCAGGTATCTGTAACTGTAATTAGTCAGGTAATTCGAAACGAGGCTCATGCTGGCGCGGCGGTGCTGATAGTAACCCAGGATAAATCCCACCTGGAGAATCTTTGCGATAGGATCCATATTCTGAATCAGGGTTGTGTGATCAATTCCTATGATCCTCGAGAGGAACAACAATTTCAAAAACCATTCATGGTTCCGGCACGATCGGAGGACAGAGTCATCCTGGTTGAACCGGCTGAAATTCTATTCGCCTTTGCCCAGGACGACAGTGCTTATCTCCAAACCCCGGATGGTTGTCTTTCTACCCAGTTCACCCTGGCAGAATTGGAGAAACGCTTATCGCGCCGGGGATTTTTCCGTGCTCATCGAGGTTACCTAGTCAACCTGCAGCAGGTCAAGGAAGTGATCCCCTTTACACGCGACAGCTTTAGCCTGCGTTTGAAAAATAGCGAAGGAACAGAGATCCCCTTGAGTAAATCTGCTGAGCGTGAGCTACGTGATCTTCTGGAATACTGACCCGGTCAAATTGACATATTTTCTAATAAAAATGACTTAATTTTCAGTTACTGACTGTCCAGTTCACGCCATTCACCACTTCCATACGCCGTTTGCCGACTTTTTGTTGCAAGGCGTATTTCTTTTATATATACTGGTTACAGTAATTGACAAGGCAAGCATTAATTACCATAGCAAGGAGGTTAGTAATGAAAGCGATTGAAGTCCTAAACCTAACCCGAAGCTTTAATGGTCAATGTGCAGTGGATGGGATCAGCTTCGAAGTGGAACCAGGAGAGATCTTTGGATTTCTTGGCCCCAACGGTGCCGGAAAGACCACCACAATCCGTATGTTGACCAGCCAGCTTCTACCCACATCCGGGACTGCCAAAGTGGTGGGTTTCGATATCGTCATACAACGGCAGGAGGTCAAACCCAGGATCGGTGTTGTGTTTGACAATCAGAATATTTATGAGCGCATGTCAGCGCACGAGAATCTGGATTTCTTTGCCAGGCTTTACCGGATCAGAAAAGATCGTGTCGATGAAGTTCTGGCACAAGTTGACCTGACCGGGCGTGCTGGGGATAAGGTCCAGAAGTACTCGAATGGCATGAAACAACGTGTTTTGATTGCGCGTGCTTTGCTGCATAGACCCGAAGTACTTTTCCTAGACGAACCGACGCGAGGACTGGATCCGCATATTGCCCGCGATATTCGAGCGTTAATCCTCAATCTGGCAAGAGAGGGCATGACCGTCTTCCTTACCACGCATTACATGGAGGAAGCAGATCAGCTTAGCCAGCGGGTCGCATTTCTGGACAAGGGGCATATTGTTGCCCTGGATACCCCGGCAAGCCTTAAGGCTGTATATGGAAAAGATGACAAAACGACCCTGGAAGATCTCTTCATCCAATTGACTGGAAATGATCTAAGATCGATATGTGAGGAACAATGAATACCCTGATTGACACCCTTTTCATGACCTGGATTATCGGGTCCAAAGACATCCTGGATGTATTGAAGAGCAAGAGCAGCAGGACAAACCTGTTGCTTATGATCGTGATGGTTGTATTTTTCTACTGGATGGGGACCTTGCGTCCATTCGATAAGGACATCAGCGTTGTTGTGTACGATGAAGGCAATACCAATTTGATGATTGATAAGGTCTCCCTGGAAAATGGAGCCCAATTCTCTTTTCGGGAGGCGTCTTCTTTACATGATATGGAAGCCAAGATGGCAAATCAGAATCTTGGTTTGGTGCTTCCCGCAGATCTTGACCAGATTCGAACTGGTGGCGGTACTCCTGTATTGAAAGGATACATCTTCTGGGTTGACCGCATGAAAGTGGCTGCATTGGAAGCAAAGTACAGCCAGGCGTTCAGCGAGATCCTCGGTCAGCCGGTCCAGGTCATCATTGGAGGCAATATTGTCATCCCGCAAGCAGATGTGGATGGCATGCAAACCACCATTGCCTACCAGATGATCTATTTCATTTTCACGATCGCACTGCTTTTAATCCCGCAGTTGATGCTAGAAGAAAAGCAAACCAAAACGATGGATGCGCTTTTGACCTCCCCAGCCAGTCCAGGCCAAATTGTGTTGGGAAAAGCGTTGGCAGGTTTTTTCTATATCCTCGTGACTGGTGGATTGGCGCTTACCTTGTTCTCGCGATATATTGTACGTTGGGGGTTGGCTATGGCAGCTTTTCTGGGAATTGCCTTGTTAGCTATCGGGTTGGGATTGGTTGTCGGTAGTTTTATAAGATCCATGAAACAGGTTGGGCTATGGATGTTGGTGCTGATGCTATTGTTGGTAATCCCACCACTTTTTTACATGGAATCAAACTTGAAAGCCGGCATCCGCATGTTTCTGACATGGTTCCCATCTTCAGCATTGGCCAGTCTTTTCCGCTTCGCCTGTACGAATGGTGTAACTGTGGCACAGATCCTACCCAATCTGGCGGTCGTTGTAATCAGCATTGCATTGACCTTTGGATTGGTGATCTGGAAAGTGCGTAGATCTGACCGTTATTGATAAATTAATAATCATTAAAGTAGGAGAAACCCGGTATGCCTAATAAAACCAACCACACAATTGGTGATAGCTTGAATATTGTTTGGACGATCGCTTCCAAAGATATCGTTGATGCCATCAAGAATAAGGTGGTTGTCTCAATGATCCTTACGCTGAGCATTGTTCTGCTTCTACCAAAGATGTTGCCATTAATTTTTGAAAATACACCCATGCTGCCAATCTTCGATTCAGGTGATTCAAACCTCCTGGTGGACCTGGGAACCAACCCCGACATCTCCGTGCAAAAGGTTTTATCGGAACAGGAATTGCATATTGTTTTGTGTGGATCAGTTTATCCACAGATCGGATTACAGATTCCGGTTGATTTTAACCAGATTACTGCAGCCAGTGGAAGAGTTGATCTTCAGGGTTATATTTGTTGGGGCAAACGCCACCAGGTGTCGGAATTGCAGACAAGACTTGAAGGCGTACTCACGCAGGCACTAAAACAACCAGTAACGATCCACATTAATGGGAATATCGTCTATCCACCATCAGAAGGCATTCTATCTCTCAGTATGGTAACCATTAATTCTGTTCTTATGATCCTGGTGATGGGAGTTTTCCTGGTGCCAAGCTTGTTTTTCGAAGAGAAAGAAACCAAAACGATCCAAGCCCTGTTGGTCTCTCCGGCGAGTATCGGCCAAGTGGTGCTTGGAAAAGCTCTGGCGGGGGGTTTCTACATCCTGGTTACTTCCGTAATCATCTTTGTTATTTCCTGGCAGGAGGTGACCCATTGGAGCATGGCGTTGTTATTCATGGCGGCAGGCGGTTTATTCTCGGTGGCAGCAGGTCTGGTGCTGGGCAGTTTCTTTGAGAAACAATACGATGTATTGGGGTGGATGATGGCTCTCCTTCTGATCCTGATTGGAGCGGTATTGGCAAAAATGCTGGGCATGGAGCTTCCAACTCTGGTGGAAAGTATTCTCCCCTGGATACCTTCGATTGCCATGGGAGAAATTTGCAGAGCTGCCTACTTAGAGGTGATTCCTGTCACCCAGGTATTGAATAATGTATGGGTAATTCTAACTGTCTCATTGCCACTTTATGCACTTGTCATCTGGAAAGTGAGACGGTCTGATCGATAAGAATTGGAGAATAATGGTATCCCTCCTGCTCAGTGAAGCTATTGCAAAAGACAAGTTGGGGATTAACAAGAATGATGTAAATTGGTTAACTAATATTTTTAATATATTTCAAACCGGATTCATCTTGAAAGTGAAGGAAATTCTTTTGATCTCTTTTCTGATCAACATCCTACCTTGTCAGTAACTTTCCAGTGTATTTGAGGTTTTTCCAGTTTTGTCATTTCATACTGAAATTTCATCGAAAAATCCTGATAACAGGTGGAATCACACCACCAATTGACCTTTCTTCTCAGCCAGGCTGATCGTGGCTATCGTGCCGGATTGGAACTGTAAAAAATCAGCTTCCATGCCATCGCTGAAGATGACCCCGTTTTCAGGCATACTTGATTCCAAGTAGAGAGGTTGGGTGGTGGTGACTTTGCCAAAAGCGATACCTGCCGAGGAGGTCTTGCTGGCCCAAGGTTCGCGCACAGAAAAATACAGGTAATCGGCATCCCAGTTAAAAGGAGCAACAGCAGCGGTATCCACTTCCTGACCGGACAGGCTGGCCGAAATGCCAGTGGCACCTGCCAAAATGGAGCGCAACCAACCGGTGGAACCCAGTCCGGTCGAGATGATCACACCACTGGAGGATTGCGGTTCACTTCGACCCCCAATCTTGATGGTATAGCGTGCCGAGGTGTGAGTGCGTGGTCCGATAAAGATGTCGTTTACCCCGTAGAGAACTTCTCCGGTGTTCAGGCTGGCTTTTGCCATGCTGACCAGGCGGATGGGGCGTTTTCTGGCAAAAACCTCCGGCAGCACCAACTCCAGATCGGAAACCACAAAAGGCAAGAGAATACCCTCCCACCGTTTTGGATCCGGGTTGATACCCAGCACAGGTTGTCCACTGACATATTTGAGAGTATTGGCCACCAGGCCATCCTGTCCCAATACCACCACGGTATCCTGCGGACCGAAGACATAATTCGGCAGCAGGCTGCGTTCCAGCAACTGGACGCGGCCAATTACCGCCAGGTTCTGGCGAGTTTCCAGCAGGCAAGCCTTGTATTGTTCATCCTCGTCTTCATAATCCGAAAAATCCAACCCCATCTGCTGGACATAGAAGCGCGCCTGGTCCCTGGTACTGAAGCGCACGATCTGCTCATCCAAGCGTGTTTTACGATGCACCAGGATGAGCTTGTTTTCAGATTGGCGATCCATTATTTCTCATGACTGGGATTAGGTGGCAGCAAGGTTCGCAATAGCTCGGGTGAGACGTTGAGTTGCCCGATCTTGTCGGCGCTGTCGGCGATCTCCCGGAAAGCCTGGGCGATCAGCTTGCCCGAGTCCATACCCGCACTGGCCAGGGCTTGCAGCACCTTGTGGTCCACCCCCTGCACGGCTTTCATCATGACCTCCACACCGTAGGCTTTGGCCTCCGATTGTTGACGAGAATTCCCGGTGGAGAGTTCGATCAAATCCTGGTTCATCTTCTCCAAAGCGATGCGGGTTGACATTTTAGCCTCTTCGAGCTGGCGGGATTTCTGCTGAACGGATTTCTCTGCTTCCATCTGGGTTTCACGGATCTGGCGCTTCTTATTCTCGACCGCGATCTCGGTGTTGAGTTCGTTCTCCTTGATGTTGCGCTCCTGTTCGACTGCGGCGTTGCGGCGGGAGTAGATGGCTTCATCCGCTTCGCGCAAAATCTGCTCACGGGCTTCGGCCTCCAGGGCGCGGGCTGTCTCCGGGAAAGGTTTGATAGCCAGGATGGACAAACCGAGGATCTCGATGCCAAGAGAGATAATTAACTCGGATTTTTGCATGCCGGCACGCAGGATGTTCATCAGATTGTCGATACCACCCAGGGCCTGGCGCAGGTTCATTCCCTTGAGGGCAGAGCGCGTCAACACCTGGACCTCATTGGTCAGGCGTTGGGGCAGTTTGAGCGGATCTTCACTGATGTAATCACGACCATTGGCGGCGATGGAAAAATTCAACATACGTGACAGCATCCTGGCATCTGAAACACGATAGGTAAGCTGTCCCTGGACGGTCACTTCCTGGAAATCGATGGTGACACCTTCAAAAATGAAGGGAATGTCTGTGCTGGCGACCGGGATGAGCACCAGGGATGAGTTGGGCGAAAAGTAGAAGAAAGATAAACCGGCTCCCTCGCGAACTAGTTTGCCGCGGCGGTATTGCAGTATGAAATCGGTGGGTTGGACTTTAATATAACGGATGCCAAGCATAGTTCCTCCTATTGAAATTCTAAAGACAAATCAACCCTATTGTAGACTGAAAATTATAATTTGCAAGCGACGCGCGGATCAGGCTTTATGTCGGCCTTCAGGTGGTATCTCAAGCCAAAGAGCTTTAAGAGAAAGATTGATATCGGAGAGGAAAAGCAGCATGGAAATTATGAGACTGAGCACGCAGAGAATAAAAATACCTACAATTATGGCGGCGATTTTCAATTGAAGAAGCGCTCCCAGGAAAAGGCTGATGATCAGAAGGGCAGCCAGCAGGATGCTGATGGCTGCAAAGGTGATGCTGGCACGGACGAGAACTGCCCGCCTGGAGAGGACGCGCAGTTGGGCGATCAGGCTCTCATGTTCCGCATCGGATGACCCGTGCAGTTCGCTGGTCAGGCGGCGAGCCCGGTCAATCAGACGCCCATAGCGGTTGGTCATGCTCAACAAGATCAAACCAATACCAGAGATGAGGATGACAGGGCCGATGGAAAGTTGCAGGGTGGGTATGAGATCGATGAGTGACATGGGGGAATTATAGACTTAATCTCGAGGTTAAAGCAAGGTTGCGTGATGAATCAAAAAACCATCTACCGTTGGGGCAGACACACAAGTCTGCCTCAACAAGTCTACCCTTTTTATGTCTTATTCCGGGAAGAGTGCACCGATTCCAGTTCTTTTACCCGGTTGATGAAATCCAGCATTTGGCAGCTGGCAATGCTTTTTCCAATCAGATCCAGCGGCAGGTCTTCCAGTTTTCTGAAGCGCACGCAGGATTTGCCGACATCATAGCGCTTGCCGGTCTGACGGTAGGCCTCTTCAAAAGCATGCCGGGAGGAATCGTCAGCATAGATGCTCGTCAGATAGAGCGACATGTGGTTCTTTTGCGAGGCCAGGGCAGCAAACATGAGAGGTTTGCCATTGTAGGTATCCGGGTAATCCTGCAGTGGGACCTGGTAGGTGATCATGCCCCAGTTCATCACTTCTTCATAACCTGGTGGTAGGTTGGCAAGAATGACATGGCGCACAGTCTCGATAGCCTTGCGGCGTTCATCCGGAAGCTCTGCCAGGTAGGATTTCACATCCTTGGCATTGGATTGCATGGTTTATTTTCCAATCATCCAGCATTATCATATGCCTGCCGGAGCCAGCCCAGCAGTTCGCCATCGACCTGGTCCAGGCTGTCCAGGAAAACTTTGTACTGGCACATACCACCCGGTTTCTGCTCAAGCAGCCGATCGGTGCCGGGCAATCCCTTCATATTCATACCAACTTCGACCCGCCCCCTGAAAGCCGGGCCAAGCATGGCGAACTGACGTTTGCACCGCAGACTGAGGTAGGCTTTCTTGGGGGCGATCTCAAATGTGCCTAATTCCTCCACTTCCTGCATAACCCGGTCATGGATCTGGCGCTGGGTATCCGTTTTACCTGCATAGAGCTGTTCCGTGATCTCTGCAATGGAAGCACCACTGGCCTCGGCTGCGCTCTGCCCATCGGTTTTACGAGCATAATGGACAATGCCGCTGGCATCCCCATAACCGAGGTTGAATTCCTGCATGATGAAGTCACGGATCTGGTTATGTTTTGTAAGACCACAATTTTCAATAATGTAGGTTAATTCTTCCAGTGATTTTCCGGTTTTTGCCTGGATGTTTTTTAATTGGGTTTCACGTGCCTGGTCTAATGTTGACATATTGCCTCCATTTTAATTTGTTAATTATTTTGTAAAATCTATAAATAAAGGGGCTGGGAGATGAAAAATAACACTCCTCACATCTGACCCAGCTTCTTCCCCGAATCTAAAAGAAGATACAAAAATCGGACAATAATTATCAATATTATATTATAAATTCCAAGAATTTTCAACCAGCGAACAGCTTGCGCATGCGATCCCAGTAGTTTTCGATCCAGCCCTGAGCGAAATCATCTTCGGTGCCTTGCGGTAGACCTCTGTGGGTAAAGTCAAGCTGCGTGCCTTCTGGGACAGCGCTGAGCTCATAAGTGATCAGCGAGGTTTGTTGCGGTTCCCAGTCCACAGCACGCCACTCCTGGACGATCTTCTGGTCGGGGATAAGCTCGATGTTCTTGCCGCTGATATAGCCATCATAAGCAGTGAAGACCCCTCCCACCTTGCGGCTGATCTGCGCAGCACTGGCTGTTAAGTGGGCGTGGATCTTTTCGTCCATAAGCGCTTCGTAGACTTCATGCGGTGAGGCGCTGAATATTACAGTCTGGTGGATGGGTTTTGGCATGGAAACCTCCTTTGAGTAGCCCTTTTAATAATTATAAGCCATCCCGGTTGTGTATCCATTAAGCGCAACCTGACGCCAGCATTGTTGTGCATATCCATGCAGCGAATATTATTGCTCAAGGCAAGCAACGTATCTATGAAACTGAGCGCGAGAAAAATATTGGTTGGGTTGTGGAAGTGTCTGAATAAAATCTGCGTGCAACACTACAATTTCCGCCCTGAAAATTGGAATAAAAAATATCAAAATCAGTATTGGATCTGTGCCAGCAAGCACCCGGGACCGGGTGTATCATCCGGATCAATATCGGTCCGCTTTCCCGGTCAAGATAATTTCTTACCCTTGTTTTACCTGCTCATAACCTGGTGGTCATTAAATTCATCTCTCAGTTTTGCCAGCCGGGTGAAATAATCTGGAAAATCCTTGATATGAGCCAGGATAACCTTCACAAAATGTGGACCTGATGCAGGAGCTTTGGCAGCGGAGTGATGGATTCCTGTGAGTTCCCAGCGAAATTGTACGATATCAACCTGATCCCAATCGACATACAGGGATTCCCCGATGTGTCTGGTGTCTTCCAAACTGATATATTCTCGTTTTTTCATGTGCTTTTCCTCCAAATTCGCTCTAACAGAGGTGACCGGCACTGACAGCAGCCGATCTGTAGAATTTTTGCCCAAAACTTCACACCAACTGCAGAACGATCGCAGGGTATCCAATAAGGGACAGCAAATCTTCATTTTTTGATCAAATCCACTCAACAAAGATGTTTCTTCCAGCGTCCCAAGCGGAAACTAATTACGGCTCTTAAGGCTAGAACCCTCAGGTTTAAAAAAAATAATAACTTGAAGGCAAATTCTGCTGTTTAACATAGTACAATAAAAAACTCCCCGACCACATCCATCGGTCGGGGAGTTTTTTCCTCCGCCAGTTGGGGGAGAACTGGTCAAATTTGAATTTGCAGCCAAGCCCAGCGCTGATTACATCCTTTGACCGGAATTAGATCGGCATTTTGTAATGTAATTGAATCCGATATTAAACCTGACTTTTAGGAAACACTTTCTTGAGTTTTTTGTGATCGCTGGTAATACAACACACTTAAAGAAGCACCAAACACAAAGATCAGACCACTCAGATAAGCCCACAACAAGAAAGCGATAATAGCAGTTACAGATCCATAGACCAGATTCGAGATGGAAATATAAGTGGTTACAAAGATCAAAAAAGCTTTCTTGGCTATTTCCCACAAGAAACCGGCGGCAATTGCGCCGGGGAGTATCTCGTGCCAGGTGGCAGCACCATGCGGGAGCACCATATAGATCGCCATGAATAATGAAATATCCAGCACAATGGAGACAATAATGCCTGTTCCTGCTATGATCTGCAGAGAATTCTCCGGTACCCAGGTCATCAAATTTATCAATAAGCTGCTGGCAATCGAAGCCAGGAAGAGGATCGGACCAACAAAGATCAATACGAACAGGATTGACAGGCCGCGCCGCTTCCAGACAGACCGCCTGCGCTTGTTATTCCAGATCCTATGCAGGGTTTGGGTGAATGTAAAGAATATGGTGGAGGCTGACCATATCAACCCTACGAAGGCAACGATGGTTATGGGTCCACGCGCCAGGATGATGTCGTCAAAATTCTTGCCCAATAAAAGACCTAGAGCCGGGGCAAAAAATTCCAACCTGTTTACTATCGTGTGGTAATCCAGCAGTGAACCAAGTCTTAAACTGGCAATCGTGATACTTAACAGGGTAAGAGGAAAAAGGGAAAAGATGGAAAAGTAAGCGATCGCCGCCGCGGATATACTTGATTCAGGATTCAAGGTTTCCCTGCCTGCACCTGCCAACATCCCCAACCAGCCATGAGTCCATTCATCCAACCGGTGAAATCTGCGAATGCATCCCTGCCAAAATCGTACCAGGATGTTTTCAGTGTTTGGTGTACCCATACTACTTATCCAACCCGGTCTGGGATGAAACGAGTGATAATGGTTCCGACGTATTAACCGTTTGAGCGGCCAGGAGTATGGGTTCAGCTTTCTCTATCAGGCTGGCAAGTCGCTCCATGCTACTGGTCACCAGGGGCAAGAGAGGTTCGTCCATTGCTTTTATGTTATCCCACAATCTTACCTGGCGTTCTTTGAGATCAGAAAGGTAGGTTGCAGCGCCAGGAACCGAACGGCGAATGACCAGGCGACTCCACAGGATCTGGCAGACCACCGATAATGGTGGTGCCAACAACAAGCCGACAACACCAAAAACATCCGCCAGGGCGATCAACAGAACCACGGTCAGTATGGAATTATCCCATCTCAGTTTGAAGATCCGGTTTTTCACGATCAGGTCCAATGAAATAAAAAGGATCAATGCAAACAGAGCGGTTGTGATCCCAAGTGTCACACTGGTCATTAATCCCACCAGTAACACTGAAATAACGATCAGGACGATTCCAACCACGGGTACCAGACAGGCAATTGCACCAGCCAGTGCCAGGAAGGCCGGGTATGGAGACCCAATCATCCAAACCCCGAGCCCTATAATTATCCCTGCCAACAGGCTTTGGATGACCTCACTACGCAGGTAAACACCGATGTCAGATTCGATCACCCTCCAGGCACCCCGAGCTTTCTTGCGTTGATCTGATGGAAGCAATGAAAGCCAGAGTCTTTCAAAATGAATTTGATTGATGCTCCAATAAATACTCAAGAACAGGATGATAAGTATCCCGCTTACAACACTTCCGAAACCTTGAGAAAAACCAAGAATGGCTGGTAGTACAAGCTGACCCTGATCACCGGTGATAGCTTCGAGAAGTTGGCTGGGAGCAGGCAGGCGGACGATAAGAGTCTTTTGAAAAGAACTGCCTTGCAACCAGGTTGGCAGTATCCATTTGTCCTGGACGGATAAGGTTTTTAAAAGAAGTTGAATCTCGTTGATGGCTTTTTCAACACTCAGGAAGATCAAGAATCCCAGTCCACCCAGGATGACAAGGTACAGGAATATCCAGGCCAGGCGAACCAGGAACTTTTTGCCAGCCAGGAGAGTCACCAAAGGGCGCATGGCTGCAGCCAGCATGAGTGAGATCAATACATAAATGACCACGCTGCGAAATTGCCACAGGACCAACAACCCCAGCAATGTGGTCATGATCGCCGCACCGAATTTCACCAAGAGCTTGTTCATTCTAAACCTGTAGGATTAACCTGTGATAGTAGCATATCAAGGTCGGTGGCAATGGACTCGATCTCATCCATTGCTTTGTCGATCTGCCTGACCACCTGGTCAGATCCCTGTTTTTTAAGTCTTGCCTGTTTGCGCAGGTCTTGCGCCAGGTCCTGGGTTTTATAACGCAACAGGTTGGCTTGATCGCGCTTGTCCGAGATCTCGGGTTCTGCTTCTTCCAATTGAAATAAAAAGCGGTTGAGTAAAATTTGGATGATAGCCGCCATGGGGATTGCCATGAGTGCCCCGGCAATCCCGAAGATCGAACTGAAGGCAAAAATTGCCAGTAAGGAAACAAATGGGTTGACGCCTACAGCCTTGCGCATAACACGCGGCACCAGAAAACTGTTTTCCAATTGTTGAATAATTACCGTGGAGACGATCACCCATATCAGCTTGGATGGTGCGATGGACAAAGCCACTGCTGCTGCTGGAATAGCACCAAGAAGTGGGCCAACCATCGGGACAGCTTCAAGCACTCCCGCAAGGATTGCCAGGAGTAATGCGTTCGGGAGCCCGATCAGAATGTAAGAGATCAATGAAATGAAGCCGATTATCAGGCATAACACCCCCTGTCCGGCAATATAGAAACCAACTTTGCTTTCCATCGCTGTAAACAGGTCCTGGATATCTTCGCGCTTATTCTTTGGAGCAAGCGTTAGTAAGGACTGTATCACACGCGGACCATCCAAAGCCCAGCGAAAAGTCAATACCAAGACTGTTATCGAAATGAATATGGCGTTGATCACCTGGTTAATGTAACCCAGGGCTTGCTCGGCTGAAGCCAACACCTGCTCTCCGGTCTGTTGGACGGATTGTGCATTTGATGCTGACCAAGGAAGAAAACTTCCCAGACGTGCAAACAGATGGTTGGAAGAAGTGACCAGCCATTGACGCAAATCCAGGTAATAAACCGGAAATGTCTCCACCATTTTTGTACCTTGCTCCACGATCAATGGAAATAACAAAAGCATAAAACCAACCAGCAAGGCGAAAAGCAGGATGTAAACCACGATGATTCCCCCCAGCCGGGGGGGTCCTTTATGTTGTAACCAGGTAATGGCTGGTCTGATGACGGTTCCCATTACAATGGAGATGAACAGGATGAAAGCAACCTGGTAAAAACGGTAGATCAGCCAGAACCCGAGGGCGACAAAAAACAGGACAAGGGTTGCCCCAATGACTCTCCGGAATGTCCAGTCGTATGGTTGCGAAGGTGGTTGGGTGGTCATTCTTCAGCCTGGATAAATATTGGAAAGGCAACCAGGCAGGTTGTCTTTCCAATTTTTGATAAAAAGCGGATCTAAATAATATGCAACAGGTTTAAGATCACCAGGATGATCACGATCACCAGCAAGGTGTGAACAGCATTGCCGGTTTTTGGAAAGCTGGGGATGACTCTGGAACCAAAAAAGCCAAACAACCACAGGATAAATAGAATTACAATGATGGTCCACAACATGAGATTTCTCCTTTTGATTATGGTCTTCCGTTCCCAGGGTTGGGAACCTACCGACCGTGAGGTCTAATTCAGACCGTTAATTCATCTTACAAAATAGTCTCCCTGACCGCATCCATCCGTCGGGGAGTTTTTTCCTCCGCCATTTTGGGGAGACTCCGGAAATACCCAAAAAAGGTGGGGAGGAGGTGTTGTTTATGCTCTACAACCAACCTTTGAAAATGCTTTGCCCTAGTGTTACGTCCCGAATCTGGTTCGGGGAAATCGTGGCAATCCAATCAGGTTGGTCTTACAGATCTTTCAATATGACTAGCGGCCTAACAATATGAAGACACCAGCTGCAATGGCCAGCAAAGCCATGAGGACACCCATACTCCGACTGAGAGTAAGGAAAAAGCCCGGTAAGGATTATCCAGATGGCAAAGAGCAGAAAGCTGGCTTTATTGTGGTGTCCCGGCTGACAGGGAATTATTATTAAGTAGAACGCTGCCAGCCGCGCTTCGCAATCGTTCTGCTATACGCTCAGGGGACTCACTTTTGCTGATAAAGGCATCCGCTCCGGCGGAAAGGGCAGCCTGGAGGCGTGCATCCAGATGGCTGATGAGTACAACAATGATGGCACTGCTGCAGGCCTGGCGCAGAATAGCCAGGGCTTGCACTCCCTGATCAACCGGGAGCAAATCCCAGTCCACGACCAGCAGGTCCAAGTGAGTTGCAGGAGCCAGAGATAATGTCGTGGGCCAGTCAGCGGCTTCACCGACGATATCCATACTCAGATCCTGCAACAGCACCCTCAATGCTTTGCGCTCATCCAATTGAGCATCGGCAATAAATACATGAGTCATGGTTTCATCTTACAGCAAACAACCCCCAACCGCATCCATCGGTCGGGGGTTGTTTATCTCCGCCACTTGGGGGAGATTTAAGAAAGAAAGGGTCGGAGGAGGGTGTGGTTTCGCAGCACCAGGGTGGATTTCTGATCATTGTTCCCGGCTGTTGCAAAAGAAAGCGGTGGACCCTGGACTGCACCCTCCCGCTTTCTTTTGCTGGATTATTTTCGTCAACCAGAATTATGGCTTGGTTGTTGGGCAACCACCTTCTGGTGCCGGGATGATATCGCCAGAATGTTTGCCATGACCATTCAAGCCGTTAACGCTTACTGTGATCTCATTGTAGGGATTTTTTTCGCTGCCAGTGGCATGGCAGATCTTGATCTTGCCCTCGCTGACAACCACCGGGCTGGTCGGGCATCCGTTTGCCGGAACCGGGATGATGTCGGCGGTATGCTTACCATGCCCATTCATGCCGTTTATATTCACCGTGATCTCAAGATAAGGATTGGCTGCGATGCCAGTGGCATGGCAGATGGTTATCTTGTTGTCTATGACCACCAACGGGCTGGTCGGACAACCAATCTCTGGAGCAGGAATGATATCACCGTCGTGAGTACCATGACCATTTAAGCCATTTACACTTACCGTGATCTCATTATAGGGATTGGTTGCGCTGCCAGTGGCATGGCAGATCGAGACCTTGCCGTCGGTGACAGTCACCAGGATGTTCGGGCATCCGTTTGCCGGTACCGGGTAGATGTCGTTGGTATGGTCACTATGCTCATCCAATTGGGCGGGTGTGACCGACATTTCTTCGTAGGGGTTTTCCGGGTCGTTGGTGGCGTGGCAGATCGAGAGCGTGTCATCGCTGACCACGAGATTGACAGGACAACCGCCGTCTGGCACCGGGAAGATATCGCCTTCGTGCGCTCCGTGACCATTTAGACCATTTGCGCTCACGGAGATCTCTTCATAAGGAGCGGTTTTGTTGCCAGTGGCATGGCAGATCGAGACCTTGCCGTCGGTGACAGTCACCAGGATGTTCGGGCATCCGTTTGCCGGTACCGGGTAGATGTCGTTGGGATGATCGAGGTGGTCCTTTAACTCAACAGCGATACCAGTGATCTCTTCATACGGTTTGGCCGGGTCCCCCGTGGCATGGCAGAAGGTTACTATGGAACTCGGGGTGCAGGCTGCGAGCAAGGTGATCACGAGAACTGAGACACCTGCCAGCAATTTACTTGTAATTCTTTCAAGCTTGTTCATTTTTCTCCTCTGTAATTGAATGGAATAAAAAAGGTAAAGCATTACGATCATTCAACGATTTCAGACTTCCTTTTGGGTTAGGGTCGAAAAAATAATAATGCCAGGTTAAACTCATCATACAACAAACACTCTCCAGCCATATCCATTGGTTGGAGAGTGTTTTTCTCCGCCACTTTGGGGAGGCGGTAAGAGAGTCTTATGGGAGGAATGGCAAACCCCGGACGACACTGCAATATTCAGAAGTTGATCCCAGCGACCAGCAGCTGTAATAAGTGTAGATGATCAACAGGATGATGATCACCACGAGAAATCCACCCACATTGCGAAATAATTTGGAGATCGCCAGCAGGATGATTGCGCCTCCCAGCGACACCAACAGGGCAGGCAGGCTGAAATTACCCTGGTTGATCGTGCTGACGTTGAACAGGGGGCTCAGGAAATAACCTCCTATGAAAGCGCCCACAATACCCACAATAATATCGGCAAAAAGCCCCTGGCGTTTATTGGTATGCATGATTAGGCTGGCGACCCAACCGACCACAGCCCCCACGAGTAACCAGATAATAAAATTGATCATTTTAATCTCCTTGTGATTTAGTCGTCAATAATGAATGTTACCTTCAATTGGACCCGGTATTCGGTGATATTGCCTTCACCATCCAGCTTGATCTGTTGATTCTGGACCCAGGCAGATTTTAGATTCCTCAATGTTTTTTGAGAGCGTGCGATCCCCTCTTTGATAGCGTCATCAAAGCTCTTGGGGGAAGATACAATGATCTCGGTTACTTTTGCTACAGACATGATCTAACTCCTTCAGGTTGGTATCAAATGAATTTGAGTTTTTAATATTTCTTTCTTTCATCATTGTACGGTTATTTCAGGCTGATCACATCCATCGTCCGGGGAGTGTTTTTCTCCGCCACTTGGGGGAGATATCAGGTTAAAGCAAATTTATTTACAAGTTCTTATTCCCCCGCTTCCTCATCAAGCTGTGTGCGGCTTTCAGCCATTGGGGAGCCTTCCAGTGAGCGGGTGATATGTTGGCGCAATCCTTTCTTGCCATGCTTACGCTTTCCGCGGTTTTTTAAGGAATCCAACAGCAAAGTGGTCGTACTTTGGGTAAGCTTTTTTAAAGCCTGCGAGGAGAGCTTTTCGCCTTTTTCAAACCAGCGCACAGCCGCGTAGCCCATAACCACAGTTGTGGATGAAGCGATGGCCGCGCTCAACAGCCAGCCTGGCAGCCCGCCCAGTTTACTCAGCTCCTGGAAGAGCGTCCGGCCTAAGAAGCCCAGGCCAAAAGTAGCCACCAGTTCAGTTGCACGCTGGATGGTTATCTTATAGTTATAAATACGTGCAACGCTTACCACCATGATCGTTTGGGTCGCCACCAATGGTAAGAAATCGATCACCGGTAGTGGAGCCAGGGCAATGGCGGCAGAGATCGAGGCTGAGCGGACAATGGATTGCCATGCCAGTTGCCAGCGGTATTCAGGCAAGGCCTGACCCAGGGCAGCAACAATCCCTGGTTCACTGGCTGCCACAGCCAGTAAAACTTTTCCCAGGTTCTTGCCATCTTTGGCAACCATCGGAATGATCTGGTCCGGCTGCAAACCCAGATTCTGTGCAGCATTCGCTATCACTGCCGGCAGGTCTTTATGCCCAACCAGGTCTATCTTATTCAATACAACCACAAAAGGTTTTTTGAGCTCCGATAATTCGTTAAACAGTTCCTGTTCGGTCTTCTTGATGCCCTGGATGGCATCAAAAACCAGTAATATAAAATCAGCTTGCCCGGCTGCAAACAAAGCACGATTCTTCTCCTGTTCTCCAAGACTTCCTATGGCATCTGCTCCGGGAGTATCAACCACCTCAAACAAGGCGGCATCCGCTATTTGATTTTCTTTTGTAGTACCCGGCAGGGGGCTAACAATTGCCTGATCTTGTTTATTTTGTACAAGTTGGTTATAGAGGGTGGATTTACCAACATTGGTCGGACCGAGGATAACGACCCGGTGTTTTTGACCGAAAGCCTGCCGGATCTGGGAAGTCGATAACTTGACCAGCAGTTTGATCAATTTTGTGTCGGATGGGAAACCGACCAAAACCGAAAGAAAACTGGCTTTTTCATTTGGGCCCAACGTTTCCCAGATATTGGTCACTTTCGATTTTACATCGGGGGGAAAGAGATTTAGAATATCTTCAAAAAGAGTCACGGGAACCTGCAATTTATTTTAACGAAAAAATCAAGTTGGCAGATCTTTCTACCCAAACGAATCTGAATAATCAGAAACTATCTGGTATTCATGCTTAAGGCGAAGGATAACGCATCAAAGATTCGATGCGATCTTCATTCCAACGTAATCCGTGTGATCAAGATTGGAAACATGGGTCCCGGGGTTGCCAGAATCATTCTTAGCCCCGGAACCCATTCAACCAAAGCTATTAGAGATCTTTAACGAATGTTGCCAACACCAGTAAGGCAAGCCCGCCCATAGCAAGCCAGAAAGCATATTGGCTCAAACCGGCTACGATACCCTGGCTGCCTAAAAGCGCCAGAATGCCAAGAATAACAGCGACCCACCAAGTAACTACCTTCGGAGCACTAAGTTTCATTTTTTATCTCCTTTTTAAATAATTCTATTGACATGGAATCCAGGATCTGGTCCGGGATTGGTATATTGGACAAACCTTCTGGCAGAATTGAATGCGACGGTCAGTCGACCGGGAGTGAGCCATGAAGAAAAGTTTGCACCATATCTATCATTATATAAATAACAAAGCCCAGCCGCATCCATCCGTTGGGGGTTGTTATTCTCCGCCACTTGGGGGAGATGTCCAAAGGACAGTGGGGGTTCAGGGTAGAAGGTGGGTGCGCAAAGCCAGTGTGACGGCTTCGGTGCGACTGGTTACCTCCAGCTTGGACAGGATGTTACTCACGTGGGATTTGATGGTGGAAGGACTGACGCACAATTTGCCAGCGATCTGGGTGTTGTTCATACCAACTACCATCAGGGTAAGCACCTCAAGCTCGCGACTGGTCAGATCATAACCAGGCGGTGTGGGGTGGGAGGTGGCATGAACCAGAGCCTGGGCAGCCTCGGGTGAAAGTGTGGTACGACCGGCATGGGCAGCCCGGATGGCAAAGGCTAATTCATCGGCAGTCACATCCTTGAGCAAATAGCCAATGGCTCCGGCCTGGAGGGCGCCTTTGACCAGGCTCTCTTCTTTAAAACTGTTCAGAGCCAGCACCTGGATGGAAGGGAACTGCTGGCGGATGAGCCTTGTTGCACTGGCTCCATCCATACCCGGCATCACCATGTCCATTAAGACCACATCCGGCTGATACTGACCACACAGTTGCACCGCCTCTTGTCCGCTGGAAGCCTCCCCCACCAGCTCCAGGTCGTCATAGACCTTTAAAAAAGTGACCAATCCTCGCCGGACCATGAGATGGTCGTCAACCAGCATGACCCGAATACATGCAGAGGATGGGTTTGTCATTTGTCCTCCTGAGACCAGACCAAACTGACCGTGGTCCCATGACCCGGCTGGCTGGTAAATGTGATCCGTGCTCCCATGGCTTCAGCCCGCTCACGCATCATACCCAGTCCATAGTGACCAGGCATGGCGACCTTGTCCGGGTCGAAACCGAGACCGTCATCACGAATATTCAATTTCACTGATGTGACCACTGCTGCCTGGGGAAAACCAGTGAATCTTATTGGCGAGCTTGCCTCTTCCGTGCCGGGTTCTTGCGACTCACCGGTCTCATACTGCAGGTCGATCTCTACATGACTGGCTTCAGCATGTTTGGCAATATTATTGAGTGCCTCCTGGCAGATACGGTAGAAGGCAACCTGGATGTGGGGAGGCAGGACATGCTCCCCAGCGTTGTTCACGGTGACCGTGATGTTCGTGCGACCCGTGAAGGCGTTGGCCAACTGGCGCAACAAATCGCTAAGACTGCTGTCGGTCAGGACGGAGGGACGTAACTCGGCCAGGAGTTCCCGCATCTCGGCCAGGGCTCCGCGCGTCAGGCGGCGCAGATCCTCAAGGGATTGCTGGGCTTCTTCCGGGTTGCGCTGCCACAGGCGCGGCAATACTTCTGCGATCAAACCAGCCGAGAAGAGAGATTGGTTAACAGCATCGTGCAGGTTGCGCGCCAGGCGCTGGCGTTCCTTCATGGCAGCCAGAGCCCGGGCTTGTTCATACAACTCGGCATTGACCATGGTAATGGCTACCTGGTCAGCCATCGAGAGAGCCAGGCTGGCTTGGTGGTCTGTGAAATGATCCTTTTGGGTATGGGCGATACCCAGACCGCCAATGACCTGGCCCTGAACAGCCAGGGGTACCCACATCCAAGAACATGCACCTTTCAAAAGAGAAGCCGCTTCGCCGGTTAAAAGAGAACGAAGAAAATCTGTTTCCGGATTAGAGATATTGATGTCGGGGATGCGAAGCGGTTGATGTCCGTTGAACAGAGTTGCCAGTATCTCCGGACCATCCACGCGGACCTGGAAGGGAACCATCTCTTTCAATTTTCTCAGACCGTTGGTCTCATTGACAGGACCTGACTTTCCCCTGACTGCCAGGGCTGTCAGGGTTGAATCATTCAATCCGAAAAGTGCGGCATGGGTGTAATCAATGATCTCCCTTAGTTGGTCCAGGATCAACCCCGGTTGCAGTTCCAGGGTGGAAGCCAGGGTATGCGAGATCTCCAACAGGGTGGCTTGTTCACGAGTGCGGGTATCGATGCGATCCTGGAGGTTTTCTTCAGCCTGAATACGCTTGCTGACATCCCGGAGCACACCCAGCAGGCAAGGATGATCCCGGTAAGAAAAGGCTGTGCCGCGCCACTCGACATGGAAGGTTGAGCTGTCTTGGCACAGGTGCAGTGCCTGTGTGTCAAAGATCTTGCCGGAACGAAACTCCTGCAGGTATTCCTGGAATATGTGCTGGCTGCCAGGATGAATAAAATCTTTCGGGAAGAGACCAATGAATTCTTCGCGGGTATACCTGTGCATGGCACAGGCTGCAGGATTGGCATCAACAACACAACCGTTTTCGAGATCGATAATGATCAAGCCGTCAGTGACAGAATCAAAAATACTCCGAAAATACTAGTTTTCGGCTTCTTTTTTAGATGGATTGTCTTGCCGATCTAAGTTCATTATTAGTATCTCTTGCTGGATCAAATGGTTTGGAGACAGTGGATCTTTGTTAATATATCATGCTATATGGTCTGTGATTTAGAATTTCTTGCATCCTGATTTGCTTACTGAAATACCCTTCACCAATATTATATTCATTAATTTTTTAAAAGTAAATAATTAATCTGGAAACCTCCAGAAACCTGCGATTTCAGTTTTGAAAACAAAATATTGATTTCGGCATTCTTGAGCTTGTTCTCAGAAGGCGTTTGCATGAACTATGTTCGAAGAGAAATATACATGAAGGTACCCCCAGACAAGCCGCGTTGACGTGGATACCCTCATGGGCATGATCCAACGCCATGCTCCTGGTCATGAGCACGACCGCACCTTTACTGGTGGCATAAGCAAGGGCATTTTTTGCGCCGACCAGGGATGACCAGGTCTGCTCCATGGCTGGCTGTGGGATTGGCGATGATCTTGTATCCCGGTACGTTCGCTCTCCTTCCCTTGTTATTAAAGAATCGTTTGTTTTTTAAACAATAAAATTTATTTCAAATCAATATTTGGGGAAGAAGCTGGGTCCAGAAGTGTGCTGCACCCATTTACGAACCCATCATCCCACTTTGTTGAGGTTTAACAATTTGTGTTAGCAGTCAAAAAGGCAGGAAGATTTATGCGATAGTATTATTTCATCCATAAAAATGTCATCCGGTGTGTACCCTGGTGGAGTGACAATCTCATAAATTTTGTCATTAATTAATTAATTTAAATTCAATTCCTTCGAATAAAAACGATAGCGTTTGTATATCTTTGCGCCCATGCGGTGTGCCAAAGGAAAGGTATCGGTGTTGTCTTCACCCGTCAGGGACAGGTCAGCCCACTTGTAACCTTTGGCAGCCAGGCGCCGGGCCATCTCGGCAAAGAGCAGCACACCCACACCGGTATCCCAGTATTCCGGGAGCACCACGATGCTCTTGATGGAAATGCTTTCGGGTTGGTATTTTGCATAACGCAGCAGGCGCAGGTAATCCCACGGGTGGCGCAACCCATTAAGATGAATGAATACCTCGTTCAGGTTGGGAACACCCGGGAACCAGCCGACCGCCTGACCATCGATCTCGGCAAACAACACCAGATCTGGATCAACCACATCCAACATGGGCAGAATCATGGCCTCGATGGCGGCGCGTGTATAGGGGATATGCTCCGGCATATGTGCCAGACCGCGATTTTGCAGGTCGAGGATGCGGTCGATCTCGCCTTCGTAATCCTTCAGGTTGGCGCTGCGAATATGGATGGGTTTGCGGAACTTGATCTTGTCTGCCAGGCGCAACATGTGCTGAACCTCGGGTGTATCCAGCTCCACATTTATTTCATAAGCCAGTCCGTCTTCCCCGAATTTAGCGAACCCGAAGCGTTCAAAAAAACCCGGGTAATAAAGGGGATTATGGCCGCAATAAACAGCCGGGGGGCGGGTGCGACCTTCGATCAGGATGCCGCGCGATTCCTCCCGGTCCAGATTAAAAGTCCCTACGATGCGTTGCAGATTATGTCGCCTGGACCAATCTTCAGCCCGCTTGAAGAGAGCTTCTGCTACGCTGTAATCATCCTGGCACTCGAAGAACCCGACGATGCATTCACCAAAACCATGTGTGCGCGTGGCAGACTGGTCTTCAGCGCAGGAGAGGGTGCCAACTGGTTTGCCATCCTGCCAGGCAATGAACAATTCGGCATAACCATCCTGAAAGAACTTGCCGCGTTTGGGGTCGATAAGCTTGCGGCGTTCGGGGAGCAACGGCGGCACCCAGAGCGGATCTGATTTGTAGATACGCCAAGGGAAGGTCAGAAAGAGCTCTTTTTCATGTCGGGTGATCACAGTCTTGATCTTAATGTTGCTCATTTGGTCTCCATGCTTTTTGATTTTCGACGGGCTTCCAGTTCTTTGGCGATGGCGGAGTAATTATCTCGCCCGAGCGGATATAAAACAGCGAACAGGATACCCAGACAGAGCATGACAGCCGGAATGGGACCAGTCACAACACGAATTCCAGCGACAGCACTGGCAGGCTGGGTGGTACTGTTGGAGATGTAACCGCTGGCATCCAGTACCAGCAGGGCTAACGGTATGGCGATGGAGGAGGCGATCTTGGCTGCCAGCGTGATGAGACTGTAGAACATACCCTCATGGCGCTCACCGGTTTTCCACTCACCCCATTCAATGGCATCCGGCAGGATGGACCAGGGCAGGACATGGGCGGCTGAAACACCGATGCCTGCCAGTACACACAGGAACATCAGCAAAGGCAGGGGCGAGGTTGGTCTAAGTGTGATGAGAGCCAACTGGACGATCGTCCAGAAGGAGATACCCACAATGTAGGCGTAGCGCTTGTTCATCTTTTTGGAGATATATTCCCAGAGCGGCAGGGCAATGATGGCAACCACGAAGATGGTGCCCATGATCAGGTCAGATTGGGATTCACGCCCGACCACCCACTTAATATAGAACAGGAGAATGGTCTGCAGGATATCCATTGATACCATCGTGAAAAGGTAGATGACCAAACCAAAGACAAATGGCTTATTTTTTAGGGCAGCCTGTATGGATTTGAGAATACCCGGTTGTTTCAACTGGCTGAATTCATTCCGCTCCCTGGTTGAAAAGAAGACCACCAGGAGAGGAATGGCAGATGCCAGACCAAATGAAGCACCCATCAAGAGGATACGCCCGGCATTGTCAGGCCGGAAGCCCTGCACAATGATCAGCGGCAGGGTAAAGGCGATCAGGCCGCCCAGGATGGAAAAAAACATGCGCGTGGTGGTTAGAGAAGTACGCTCATCATAATCTGTTGTCAATTCAGGGGTTAATGCAAAGTAGGGCATATAAACAAAAGTGGCGGCGATGTCAAAGAGCATGTAAGTCAAAGCATAGTAAGCTGCCAGGGCAAAAGGATTTTCAAAGGGGGGGATCCACCACATCAGGATGTAAACCAGGGCAAAGGGGATGGCACCGAACAATAGGAACGGACGCCTGCGCCCCCAGCGTGAGCGTGTACGGTCTGAAATATAACCGATGATGGGGTCATTGATATAGTCGGTGGTACGCCCGATGAAAATGGCTGCTGCGGCAATGGCCGGAGCCAACCCGACCACGTCTGTTAAAAAGATGGCGAAATAGGCGGCGATGATGGTGTACGTCAGGCTGAAACCCAGATCCCCGATGCCATAACTCCATTTGTCCCGGCGGGTCAATTTTCTTTGCATTGGCGGCTCCTGTGATGATGATTTGAGATAACTTTGTGGAATTCACCCTTTGCTTTAGAGATTCTCAACTGCATGAAATGTTATTTTTAACTTTTATGACGAACAGACCGGGAATTTATTATTTATATTATTAAACCCGCAGGACGGGTAGGGTTGCGATGGGTCTTGTAAATTAAAGCGAGATGAAAACCAAAGCGATCAGTGCACACAGGATGCCAACCACCTGCAAGGGAGCGATCTTTTCCTTTAAGATAATTCGTGCCAGGGCAACAGTAGAGCCGGGATAGAGGGAACTGATGAGAGCAGCCAGATCCAGGCGCCCAAACCTGGAGGCCAGGATATAAAACAGATTTCCAGCTGTATCGAGCAGGCTGATCAGACCGATGCTACCCCAGTGTTTGCGCCCAGGCAGCCAGCGCTGGCGTGTCAGGAATGAATACAGCAGCAGGCTGGGGATCGATCCGATGCGGGTAGCTACCACGGGCCAGATGACTGCATGTGCACCTCCTTGTGCCATTCCCACAAAAAACAATCCAAAGAAAATACCGGATATAAAGGGCAGACGTATTTGTGCCAGGATGTTCACCAGGCTGATCCTTCCATTTTGAGCGATCAACCAGATGGCAATCAGAGCCAGGGCGAACCCGATCAGCATGGTTGTTGAGGGTAACCCTTGCGTCCATAAACCAACCATAACAGGAATGGAAGCTGCCACCAGGGCTGAGACAGGTGAGGCCAGGCTCATCTGACCTTCAGCCAGGGAGCGGTACAACAGGATCAAGCCGATGCCACCAGCCACTCCAGCGAGAATGGCAAATAATAGATCTCTCCCTGGTGGCAGGGTTTCGCCAAGCAGCAACGCAAAAGGAGCCAGCAAAAGCAGACTGCCGATATGACCGAGTATGACAATTCCAAGACTGCTGGTGCGTTTGGCGATCAGACCACCTGTAAAATCAGCTGCACCGTAGGTCGATGCAGAGAGTAAACCGAACAGGATGGAAATGGATACAGAACTCATCAGTTCTTCTTTTCGGCCGCGCTGGCACGCAACAGGACAGAACGGGCTGCTTTGACCAGCGGCATGTCGATCATTTTGCTTCCGTCCATGGCATATGCGCCTTTGCCCTCTTGCAGGCTGGCTTCAAATGAATCCACAATGCGCTGGGCGTGCTGAATTGCAGCCTGGTCCGGGCTGAAAGCCTCCTGTACTGGTGCCACCTGGTTGGGGTGGATGACCTGTTTACCGGCATAACCTAATTGTGCCCCAAAGATTGCTTCGACTCGCAGCTTGTCCATATCTTTAAAATCAATGCTGACCATGTCGATAGCCTGCAAACCATTGGCAGCAGCGGCGATGACGATGGCACTGCGGGCGTGAAAGACCTCCCATGCTTCGGATGTACGTATGGCACCGATATCGGCTGCGAAATCCTCAGCACCGAAGATGATGGCATCCAGGCGTGGCTGGGCAGCGATCTCTACCAGGTTGAGCATACCACGGGCGGTCTCCACATCCACGATCAGTCGGATGGAATTAAGAGGCCAGCCTTGGGTAAGTTCAACCGATTCGACCTGCCCGTTGACCCATGCCACCTGCCTGGCATTCTCAACCTTAGGGATGACGATACCATCCGGATGGGCTGGCAGTATGGCTGCCAGATCGTCCGCCTCCAGACCGGAGCCAACCGGGTTGATGCGCACCAGTTTTTCAGATGACCCAAAATCAAGTTCGTGCAAAGCGGAAAGGATACTGAGACGTGCCTCCTGTTTTCGGTTGAGGGCGACGCCATCCTCCATATCCAGACAGATGCAGTCCACGTTCAGGGTCAGGGCTTTTTCGATCTTGTGGCGGTCATCGCCAGGTACATAGAGCAAGGCGCGTCGTGAGTGCATGAGGTCTCCGGGTTGGGGATGCAGGATATCTTTTATTGAAGAATCTTACCCTAAAAAGCTCTTTTTGGCATGGGAAAAAAGGGAACAGGTGAGCTGGCTGGAGTAAGTATCGTTCAACCAGTGGCAGAATTAGATAAAATTTCTCCTAAATTTCTCCGTACCAACTTGAGTTGAAAGAGGAGAATATTCTCAAGATATGCTATGATATATCACATTGGGAGTGGCTTTTCTCTCTGAAAGACTTTTTTAAATTTGATCTGGATTGAAGTTATTTCGCCCGGTTTAAGGAAATTACCAATATGAAAGTTTTCAAGAGAGAAGCACAAAATACATCCACAACAGGTTCGCCCAAACAGACTTGGCGGCAGGTGGGTGTACTGGTGTTGGTTGCATGCGTATATTGGGGTGTGGTACGTTTAGGGCTTTTGTTGGTGGCACAACCCGAAGGTGTTGCCTCGATCTGGCCGGCAAGCGGACTTGCACTGGCAATCTTATTACTTAACGCAAAAAAACAGTGGCCAAAACTCCTGGCAGTGATCTTTTTTTCCCATATTGCTGGAAACCTTAGTGGAGGAAATACATTGGCGGTCAGCCTGGGTTTTGCCCTGGCAAATAGTATCGAAGCTTTTCTAGCTGGCTGGCTACTTACAAATGTTAGTAAATCCAAGATAAATTTTCAGAGTTCCAGACAAATTTTCACCTTGTTCGCAGCATCCATCTTCGGCAACGGCTTGACAGCCCTGTTGGGGGCAGCTGTCCCCGCTCTGGTATTAGGTGCGCCGTTCTTTAGAACCTGGCTGGTATGGTGGAGTGCGGATGGATTGGGAATGATCCTGATCGCTCCCTTGATCGTGACGTGGGCTACCAGCCGCAATAGGTTCCATTCAAAAACCCCTCTGCGGATCATTGAAGGCACTTTGCTCTCGGTTGGGCTGGCTGGCTTTTCCTGGTTAATATTTGGTTCCTTTTTAATCGCAAAAGAACCAGTTTTTGGAAATTACATTCTATTTCCCCTATTGATCTGGCTGGCTTTCAGGTTCAGCCCGCGCGGTATGACCAGTAACTTGACCATAGTGGCAATCATCGCCATCTGGAATATATTAATTGGCAATGCCAATCTGGCATTCGGGAATCGTACTGTTACCGAACAACTGGTATATATCCAGGTCTATCTTAGTGTGCTGGCTTTTTCGGGTTTACTGATGAGTGCCATGATCACCGGGCGCAAGCTTGTACAAGAGCAATTGGCACAGAATGAGACCATCTTCAGATCTTTCCTGGAATTTAGCCCGGTGTATGTGTTCTTTAAGGACAAAGATACTCGTACGCTACACCTGAGCAGTAATTATGAGCATATGCTGGGGATACCTGTCAGTGAAGCGCTTGGCAAAACATCGTATGAGCTGTTTCCATCGGAACTGGCAAAAAAAATGGTTGCAGATGATCTACAGATATTAAGTGAAGGTAAGCCTGTGGAAGTGGTCGAAGAAATGAACGGGCGAACCTATGAAACTACCAAGTTTCCGATATTCAAGGATGGCAACCCCGACATGCTGGCTGGATTCACAATAGATATTACCGAGCGCGTTCAGACCGAGAATACGCTGCGCAATGTTGAGGAATTCAACAAGACCATTATCGCACACTCCCCCATTGGTATATCTGTGCGCAGCCATACGGGAGGTCTTTTGTCTGCCAACTCTGCTTGGAAGAATATATGGGGGATCCCCGAAGAAGACTACCAGGCCTACCTGCAGCATCAACCTGAGAAACTTCAATTTGATGACAAAGATAATTACCTGGCAGCTCATCAGCAGGAGATCAGGCGTGTGTACGAACAGGGTGGAAACCTGCATCTGCCGGAAATGAAAACCATATCCCCCCGGCCAGGAGGCGCTGAATGGGTTTCACAGCACTTTTATGCCATCCTGGATGATCATGGCAGGGTGGACAGGGTGGTGATCTTAACGGAAGACATCAGCCCCCGTAAGAAAAATGAAGATGAAATTACCAGGAACCAGGTCTTGATGGAGCGCGCCCAGGAGGTGGCTCATATGGGAAGCTGGGAGCTCGACCTGACAACCAGGATAGTGGTTGCCAGTGCGGAGGCTCACCGCATCTATGGTTTGGAGGGCGATCCATGGACCGTATCCGAAGTTCAGGCTACCGTTTTGCAGGAATATCGCCCAAAAATGGACGCCGCGTTAAGTGCATTGATCAATGACGGGCAGGATTACAACGTCCAGTTTAAGATCAAACGCAAGGCGGACGGAGCCATTCGAGACATCCATTCCCGTGCCGAATACAATTCGGCGGAAAATACCGTGGTCGGCTCCATCCAGGATATCACTGAGCGCATGGAGATATTGCAAGCGGTTATGGAGAATGAAGAAAAATTCCGCACTTTATTCGAGCGTGCCCATGACGCCATCCATATCGATAATGAAAACGATGAGATCATGGACGTTAATGAGCGAGCCTGTGAACTTTTCGGTTACAGCCGGGCAGAATTACTGGGAATGAAAGTTTCTGATCTGCAAGCGCCAGAAGTGCGAGGGCAGAAAGGAAAAACTCTACAGGAAGAAATTGATAAATATAGCGATAAGATCTTTGAAGGGCTGAATCAACGTAAAGATGGCACAAAAGTACCGGTGGAAATTTCCGTATCCAAGATCAGCACTTCGCAGGGCATCCGATATTTCTCGATCGTGCGTGATATTAGTGAGCGCAAGCGCATCGAGCAGGAACTACGGGAGCAGATCGACATTCTTCAACGCTTTAACGATGTGACCGTGGGGCGTGAGCTGAAAATGATCGAGCTAAAGAAGGAGATCAATGCCTTACTGGTGAAAGCCGGCGAGCAGGAGAAATACCGCATTATTGATGTTTAGAATGAAAGGAAATTTCCAAAAAAACCAGCATTCAAGCTGGAGAGTTCAAGGAGAAGAAGACATGAAAAGTCTAAAGCCCATTCTATTTTTCCTGATCGGGGTCCTGGTACTCTTTTCGATCGGGTATTATGTCAACAAGGGTGTGTGTGATGCCAAGACCAGTGATATTGGCTTTGCCCATCGCTTCTCTTTCATGGGAAATTGCCAGATAGAGACCTCCCCCGGGCATTGGGTTCCGCTCGATAATTACTATTTTCAACAGCAATAATCAATATCTTTAACTGGTTTGCAGGCGACAACTCGCAGTGATGGATAGGCCTTAAACCGCTGGATGCTCCTGGTTAAAAAATACTGGCAAGTTTAAACTTGGGATGGAATAAATATCAGTTGTACGCACATTTTTCATAAGGAGAGATCGAAATGGATGTTGAAATTTTATACAAACCTTCCTATTCAATGGGTGTGATCAAACTCAGCGGCGGGGAACAAGTGCGCGTTGAGGGAGGAGCGATGGTGAGTATGTCCGCTGGAGTCACCCTGGAAACCAAGGCAACCGGGGGATTATTAAAATCGTTGGCGCGTTCGGTGCTGGGCGGCGAGAGTTTTTTCCAGAACACCTATATTGCCCCATCGGGCGGTGGAGAAGTGTCTGTAGCGCCTGCTCTACTGGGGGATATGTTTTCCCTGGTTTTGAAAAACGAAGCTCTAATGGTGCAATCCGGCTCTTATGTGGCATCAGAAGCAGGGGTGGAGCTGGATACCAAATGGGGTGGTGCCAAGACTTTTTTTGCTTCGGAAGGACTGATCATGCTGCGAGCCAGCGGAAATGGAGAATTGCTACTGTCCTCATATGGGGCTATCCATGAACGAAATTTAAGCCAGGGCGAAAAGTTCACCGTGGATACCGGTCACCTGGTGGCATTTACAGAAGGGATCGGTTTCAAGGTCAACCAGGTGGGTGGGCTTAAATCAACCATATTCAGCGGCGAGGGATTGGTGGTTGAACTGACCGGACCCGGACGGATCTTGATGCAAACCAGGTCAACGGATGCTTTTCTGGCCTGGTTAATACCCAGGCTGCCGAAACCGTCTTCTTCATCGAATACTTCCTTTAAGATTGGATAAACAAATACCATGAGGGCTGTCACATGAAAGCCCTCATGGTAATTCCATGTCAGTAGTCAGTCGTATAAATCAGGGCGGATAGTTAATGTTGGATAAAAAACCCAATAAGAAATATCGATTTTTCCCGATCAACCAGGCATAGGCCACGGATTGGATAAACCCCGGTTTTTTTGTCCAACACAGTGGTGGAGATCTACAGTTTCAGTTCTGCCAGCATATCAGGGAGCTGTTCGCCAGCTTTGGCGGAATCTTGGTTTCAATCTTTGGTCCGCACATAAAATCGGTTCTTAATTTAATAAACTCCCGGCAAAAGCAAGCACAGCCTGCACATCCTCAAAGTTACTGACCAACCCGACTGAGACGCGTACTGCACCGGAGGCTTTGCCATCGATGCACAGGCGGAAGTCGTCGTAGCTCAAGCGCTGTTCGTTGGATGGCTTCGAGAAACAGGCTGCCAGCTCCATGGAGGAGATACCCAGGGCGATCTCTCCCGCACCGGGATTACAGAAACAGCCGGTGCGCAGCGAGATGTTTACGCGGTTAGCAGCTTCTTCGATCGCCAGGTGGTCAATGGGCATGCCGTGTTGATTAATGAAATTGAGGGTCACATTTCCGCCACGCTGATCCGTATTGGTCGGCCCATAGATACGTACCAGTGCTTCACCGTTGGCATGCCGCATTATTTTCAGGTTATCCAGAAGCCAGCCAACCAGGCAAGTGACGCGTGTATGGATTTTCTCCAAACCGATCGAATTGATGTGGCGCAACCCGAACTCGACAGCTGGAATGTTCAGGTAATCGATAGTTCCATCTTCAAAGGCAGCCGCACCTTCGGCCAGGTAATACTTGTCGCCCTGTACCGAAGCCACTGTGATGGTGCCCCCCGCAAACCAGGGACGGCGCAGTTTGGCCAGGGTCTGGTGCCGGGCGATCAGCGCACCCAGGCCGGTGGGATAACCAAAGATCTTATAGAAAGAGATCGGAACGAAATCCGGCTTCCAAAGGCTCAGATCAAGGCGGTTGGTGGGAGCAAAGGCGGCCGCATCGAGCAGCACATCCCAGCCTTGAAATTGGGCGCGCTCTATCCAGGTCAGCGGATGCTGCACACTCGAAAAGTTGGATTGAGCCGGGTAGGCGAACAGATTATGACAGCCTTGGCGAGCCAGGTTTAGACCATCCTGCAGATGCTGTTCCTGGACACGCATGTCCGGCAGGGAAACAGGAATGTAAGTTACTTGCGCTCCACCCCGGTGGGCAAACTCACGAATGCCATTGACCGAATTGTGATTGTCGAAGGTAAGCAGGTAATGGCAATCCTTGTCAAACGGGTAGGATTCTCCGATCAATTTCAGAGCACCACTGGCGTTGGCAGTCATAATGACCAGGTATTCCTGAGGGTCGGCATTGAAGAATTTTAGAATATATTGACGGGCTGATTCAACCAGCTTCGTGGCAGCCTGTGAGGTGGGATTGCTGGAATGCGGGTTACCGAAGACGTACTCATTGAGCAGCTTGTGGTGAGCATGTACCTGGGACTCGGCATACAAACCTGCACCGGTGTAATCGAGGTAAACCTGGTGGTTGGCATCCAGGCGGGCATAATCCTTCTGGCGCAGCTCGTCAATGCATAAGGTGTCTTCGTAATCCGGGTAGGCATGAATAAATTTTGAATAGGGGGGTTGAGTCATCCGTGTACTCTTTTTTATACTCCAAGTCAAAAATTCCGGAGAAGTGACCGGACCATTGAAACGCAAGAGATATCTTTCAAATTATCTTTTATCATCGCTTTAAAGTGGTTAAGATTTTTACATTATATCGCATTCAACTATGATGATTTAAGAAATATTTACCTCTTGACATTTTAAATATGTTGGTATACAATTGGCACATTGATACAATGGTACAAAGAGACAATGATACAATATTATGAACTTTGAACTTGATTTTCGCTCAGGAATACCCATCTATGTGCAGGTGGAGGAGCACATCCGTCAGAGCGTTTTGCGCGGTGACCTTAATGCCGGCGATCAGCTCCCCACCGTGCGCAGAATGGCGCAGGACCTGCGCGTCAATTTCAACACCATTGCCCGGGCTTACCGCCAGCTGGATGAGGCCGGTATCATTTCCACCCAACAGGGGCGTGGCACCTACATCCTTTCCCTGCCTCCTCCTGAAATGGCAGATGAGCTGCGCCGCAAGTCACTGCGCAGCCTGGTGCACCTGCACCTGCTGGACGCCTCAAGGCTGGGTGCCACACCAGACGAGTTATTGAACGTCCTGCAAGAACAAGTTGACCACTGGAAACGGACCGGCGGCTTGAGTGATCCTGAAAAAGAAAATGAAAGTGAGGAGACAAAATGACTACGCAGAGCTTAAAAAATTTGATGCTTAAAAACCAGGCTAAACAACCAAACCCGCACATCCCCGGTGTGGCGGTGGCAGCATTTGTTTTATTTCTGATCGCTGGCACGGTTGGAGCCATTTTGACCACAACCAATGGCTGGCCGGACTATTGGGCGGCAATCTTTATCATCGGCACCACACTGATCGGTATGTTCTTCCTGTTCAGTCTCAAGATCGCCTCCCCGTGGGAGAAAGGCGTCGTACTGCGTTTCGGTAAGTTGCGCGGCTTGTTTGGCCCGGGCATCTTCTGGCTGATCCCGGTTGTGGACACCCTGGCCAACTGGATCGATCATCGCGTCATGGTCACGCCCTTCTCAGCTGAAAAAACCCTTACCAAAGATACCGTTCCTGTGGACGTGGATGCTGTTTTGTTCTGGGTGGTATGGGATGCCGAGAAAGCCGTGCTGGAAGTGGAAGATTACCGCGCCGCCATCTCCTGGGCTTCACAAACCGCCCTGCGTGAGATCCTGGGGCAGATGTACCTGGCTGACATCCTGACCGGACGCAGCAAAATGGATGCTGTTCTGCAAAAGATCATTGATGAGCGCACCACCCCATGGGGCATCACCGTGCAGTCGGTCGAGATCCGGGATGTGGTCATTCCCCCCGATCTGGAGGATGCCATGAGCCGCCAGGCACAAGCCGAGCGGGAACGCCAGGCACGCGTTATTCTGGGAGAATCCGAGATGCAGATCGCCGGGTCCTTCGCCGAGGCTTCCAAAGCATATATTCACAATCCCACTGCCCTGCACCTGCGGGCCATGAACATGCTCTTTGAAGGTCTCAAGGAAAAAGGTGCCCTGGTGATCGTGCCCAGCAGTGCTGTCGACACCATGAACCTGGGCGGTTTGAGCGGTATGGTTTCCCTGGCGGAGCAGCATCTCCCCAAGTCTGAATCCTAAGCAACCAATTTCTTTTCCAAGCCAGGTCGATCAGGTCATATGCCTTCGAGCGTATGACCTGATAACTTGTAAGAATAAGGTCTGGAGGAATGGAGAATTTGAACTTGGCGAAACGAAATGTGGATAGAATGTAATGGACATAAAATGTTGGTCATCTTACCGCCTGTCTCACTGGACTTGGTGTCTAATACCAGGTGACAACCCTGTCTGCTCCAATTATTTAATATGCTGTCATAATAATAATCCTATTCGAGCTATTACAAAGAGGAAAATATGGAAAAATTTCTGGAATACCTGCCCTTCCTGATCCCGGTGCTGCTCATCCAACTTATATTAATGGTTGTTGCCCTGCTAGACCTGATTCGACGAGAGAAGACACGCGGTCCCAAATGGGTATGGGTATTGGTGATCCTGTTCGTAAATCTGCTTGGTCCGATCCTTTACTTCCTGTTTGGCCGTGACAATGAGAGCTGAAAGCAGTGACAACAATGAACACGATTAAAGTTGAAGGTTTGGTTAAGACTTACGGAAAAGTGAAAGCCCTGGACGGGTTGGACCTGCACGTGGAACCGGGCAGTGTATTTGGCTTCCTGGGTCCCAACGGGGCAGGCAAAACCACCACCATGCGCATCCTGACAGGGCTGGCACGCCCGACTTCCGGGCGAGCCTGGGTAGCCGGAGTGGACCTTGCCACGGAAGGACAGGACCTGGCGCGCCGCATCGGTTACCTGCCAGAAGAACCAGCCTTCTATGGCTGGATGACCCCGCTGGAATTCCTGGATTACCTGGGTCGCTTGTACGGGCTTCAAGCAAAAATCAGGTCGGCACGCGTCAAAGAATTAATCGACCTGGTCAAGCTGGGTGATTCTGGTAAACGCCGCATCACAGGTTTCTCACGTGGCATGCGCCAGCGTCTCGGTTTGGCTGCTTCCCTGGTCAATCAACCCGAGGTCCTGTTCCTGGATGAACCCGCCAGCGCGTTGGATCCAGCCGGACGCAAAGAGGTGCTCGACTTGATCGAAGGTCTGCGCGGCCAGTGCACCGTGCTGATGTCCACACATATCCTGGCGGACGTTGAGCGTGTGTGTGATGTGATCGGTATCATGGCGCGCGGGAAACTCATTGTCCAGGCGCCGCGGCAGAAATTACTCGACCAGGTGGCGACCCCCGTTTTTGAAGTTGAAGCGGAAGATGCAGATGGATTGCATACATGGGCTGTTAGTGGGCGTACATTACCCTGGGTTGCTTCCATCGATTTCAATGGGAACACGGGCCGTATTTTGGTAAAAGACAGGAACCTGGCCAAACGTGAACTTCTACCCAACCTGCTGCAGGCAGGATTGGTGGTGAACCGCTATGAAGAACTCAAACCCTCACTGGAAGATGTTTTTTTGCACCTGGTGGGAGAGGAGGGATTGCAATGAATTTTTGGGTTGTTTTTCGCAAAGAAATGCTGGAGCAATGGCGCACCTACAAAGTGCTGATCGTGGGTGCGGTGCTGTTCCTGTTCGGGTTGAGCTCCCCACTACTGGCAAAATTCACACCCGAGATGCTGGCAGCCGTGCCGGGTTTACCGGCGGGAATGGCTGATTTTATACCAACACCAACTGTGGGGGATGCCATAACCCAGTACCTCAAGAACATGAGCCAGTTCGGCATTTTGTTGGCGCTGCTGATGAGCATGGGTAGCGTCGCCCAGGAAAAAGAGCGCGGCACCGCAGCCCTGATCCTGACCCGCCCTGTTTCACGTGGAACATTCATCCTGGCAAAGTTTGCTGCACTGAAGGTCACTTTTGTGGCAAGCCTGCTGCTGGCTGCACTGGGATGCTGGTATTATACCTATTTGCTGTTCGAGGCACTGCCGTGGGGGCCGTTCCTGCTGATGAATGGCTTGATGCTGGTGGTTTTCATGGTGTATGTTGCCATGACCCTGCTGTGCAGCACCCTTGTGCGCAGTCAATCCGGCGCAGGTGGGTTGGCTTTTGGCGGGTTGATACTGCTGGCCGGGCTGGGAGCTATTCCCCGACTGGCGGAGTACCTGCCCGGTCGCCTTTTCGAGTGGGGAGCAAGCCTGGTTCTCGGAACAGATCTGACCGATTGGCCGGCCTTGTGGGTCAGCCTGGGATTGATCGCAGTTTGCCTGCTGGCTGCCGGACTGATCTTTCGCCGCCAGGAACTTTGAGTTGTTGTCAAAGATCTTACACCACGAGGGCATGAAGCCAGAAAGAGAAACCAAATAATATTCTTTTTAGTGTCTCATATCCAGTGTCTTTAGAGTTGTGCTTTCGTGGTAGATTATTTTGTTTCACGTGAAACTATATGGATAACGGATCGGAGTATTAATGACGGAACAAATGCTGTGGGAATACCAGGTTATCTCCATCGGGAGTGTTTTTGGCACGAAAGATGAACTTCTCCAAAACACCTTAAATGAAATGGGCGAGCAGGGTTGGGAGGCTGTCAGTGTTTACACCATCGGGCAAAGCTCCAAGGTCACCATTGTCGCCAAACGACCTCTATCCCCCACCACCCGCCGACGGCGTTCAATGCCATCTTGATTGCGTGTAGATTAATAAAGCTAATTCACTTATAGGTCCGATTTCAGCTTGGATCGGAGCATGCAGACCTGGTTTCCCGGAAAAAAGTGCCGGGAGCTGCGGTAATCATCTTGACGTAAATTGCAAAAAGCCTCCCCTGAACATTGGTTAAGGGGAGGCTTGGGACAGGAATCAAATTTTAGATTGTTTACCCTCACCCACTATTTCCAAGGCAGGTTTTACAGCGCGATTATCGGTTCTTTACACGAATGATCACATTCCTAAGGTACGTAATACTCGATGACAAGCTGCGGGCGGATGGTTGTGTCTGCATCCCCACTGTAGAACTTGAGATAGTCCGCGCTCATATCGTCGTTATCATCCTTGCTGAAGCGCAGGCGTAGCTGGGTGATGCCAGCCTTGTTGATGTACGGGAGTATGCCACCCGTCCAGGTCTTTTTATACCAGCTATTGACGGGCGTATTGGGGACCGTCCCGACCAAATTCTTGCTGGCTCCTGCCAGGAAATCAGCCAATTGCAAAGCCGCAATGCCGCTAAATGTACCTTTTTTTACATCCACCAGCAGGTTGCCATGCGTAAGAAATGGATTTGTACCCACCGTGCCCTGCAGTTTGAGCTTCAATGTTACTTTTGTAATGACCGCGTTGTCAGGCAGGGAAGCGGTATTGAAGGACAGGATACTGCGATACTGCTTATCCTGGGCATCATCGCCGAGGATGAGTACACTGGCGGTTGAATTTTTCGTGCCACCGGTGTTGCTAATCTCAGTGGATTCGAGTATCCAGCCATCCTGGAGGCTGGTCGAAGGGTAGGTCAACGTCTTAATGGCAACTGGAAAATGGATCACATAGACCCCATTGTCACTTGTCCCAGCATAAAGCTTGGCAGGATTGGTCGGGGAAATCGCTAAAACATATACAGCCTTACCGGTCGGCAGACCGGTGTTAATCGCCACCCAGATCCCGCCGGCGTTGGTGGACTTAAACACACCACCGCTACTTGTCCCGGCATAGAGCGTGTTGGGATTGTTCGGATCGATCGCCAGGCTGTAAACATTATGATTGTTAAGACCGGAGTTGGCCAGATGCCAGGACTCGGCACTGTTTATGCTTTTGTAGACACTATCACTTGCAAATTTCCCGACATAGAGTGTGGCGGGGTTCTTCGGGTTGATCGCCAGGGAATTCGTATCATGAACTGTTAGACCAATATCTGCATACTGCCAGTTCCACCACCATCGAAGGTTCTGACCACACTGAGTTGATTCGCCACGTAAAGTGTGTTGGGGGTCTTAGGATTGATCGCAATGGCTTTGATCTGACCAACATATCCAGAATAGGACGAGACCTTTTCCCAATTGCTGCCACCGTTCGTGCTTTTATATAAACCACCATAATAGTTCCCGGCATAGAGTGTGGCGGGGTTCTTCGGGTTGATCGCCAGGGCTGTGATAAGCAGTGAATACAGGCCTGTATTGACTTCGCTCCAGGTTGCACCGCCATTGGTGCTTTTGAAGACGCCACCCCAGGTACCCACATACAGTGTATTGGGAGCGCTCGGGTTGATCACCAGGGAGGTGACATAGGTGTCGGTCAGACCGGTGTTGATCGAACTCCAAGAAACCCCGCTGTTTGTGCTCTTTTTTACGCCAGAACTATACGTCCCGATATACAATGTGCTGGGTGTGTTCGGATTGATCGCTATAGCAGTGATGACTGCATCCGCCGGTCCAAGGCTCGTCCAGACATTGGTCCCTGCTGAAACCGGACCTGCCTGGGTGAAGATCAAAAATGACACAAGACCGATGAGTAAGATTTTTCGAAATGTGGTGATTCGTACCATGGCAACCCTCCTTCAGTAAGTCAATTACATTCCACCTGTAACCATTCGCGGTCATCTTGGAGTGGAGGTATCAGTATTAATGACCGCTTGTGAACGAAAATACTAAGTCCACCTATAAACATTATACAACTATTACCCAAAAATATTCCCATCAATTGCCTATCCCGGATGTGATTTCCCAATTTAATACAAAATTTACCCCCTATCAGAAAGTTCCCTTTTAAAAGTCCTGAATGTTCTCAAACCCCTTTAAGGATCGTCTTGTCACTCCCACAACTTTCGCTGAATTTACTTCATGTTGAGTTGGTGTTATAAATAGGGTAGATATAATCTAATTTATGACGAGAAAGACCTATGCCTTCAATATATGATAACAAGCCGATCTTCAGACCAACCAGGAATACAATCCATATTGGATTGCTGATCCTGGCTGGTATTTGGACGCTGTTCTCACGGATCCCGGTGGACAAAACCTCTCAGAATGTCTCACCTCCAAGTCCCAGGCAGGGTTTTTCTGCGCCTGATTTCAGCGTGGATCTTTTGAATGGGGGTCAGATCACATTATCCGGGTTGCGCGGTCAACCGGTCGTCTTGAACGTGTGGGCGACGTGGTGCCCTCCCTGTCGCCAGGAAATGCCGGCACTCGAAAAGGTCTACAACGATTTCAAGGAGCAGGGATTGGTCCTGATCGGAATGAATCTGACCTCCCAGGATTCCGAAAAAACCGTGGCTGCTTTTGTGCAGGAATTCGGTCTATCCTTTCCGATCGCCTTAGACCGGGATGGAACCGTTCAAAAAAAATACAAAATATCGGGTTATCCAACGACCTTCTTCATTGATAGAGAGGGTACCATCCGTTCGGTCGTGGTAGGCGGACCGATGAGCGCGGCCCTGATCCAATCCAAAGTGGATGAGTTGTTCAAGGAGACCCCATAATGTATCCCTTCCTGAGAATCGGACCTCTCCTAATAAATTTCTCCGGGCTGGTAACCCTGATCGGAATTTGGATCGGGATCACCCTGGTCGAAAAAGAATCCCTGCGCATGAAACTCAATCCTGCACAGGTCAGCAACTGCATCCTGATCGGATTGGCTGCGGGCGTGGTTGGCGCCAGGTTAAGCCATGCCTTGCAGCATCTGCAGGCGTATATCTCCAACCCGTTGGGTTTGTTATCCATAAATCCTGATGCCTTCTTACCCTGGGCAGGACTATTGATTGGTGTGCTGGCAGCCCTGCTTTACGGAAAACGCAAGGGACTGTCATTGCGCCCAACCCTGGATGCCCTGGCGCCGGGACTGGCGATCTTTATGGTCAGCCTGGGAGTTTCTCATTTACTAAGCGGTAACGCCTATGGTGCACCTGCCGATCTGCCCTGGTCGATCAACCTGTGGTCCGAGCAGCGACACCCTACCCAGGTCTATGAAACCCTGGTTGCGAGCTTGATCTTCCTGATGGCGTGGTTCAGTACGACCCGAAACCAGGGTACGGGCATGAATTTCCTGCTGGTCCTGGCAGCCTCCGCTTATGCCCGTGTTTTTCTGGAGGCCTTCCGGGGGGACAGTCTTTTATTGCCAGGTGGTTTTCGATCGGCGCAAGTTGCAGGCCTGGTTTTTTTGTCAGCAACAGGGTTGCTGATGTGGAAATGGGGAGAGAAAGACGTACCACATGGTGAACAAGGACCTGTCGAAAATAGAGAGGAAGGAAAATAAAATGGATTTTCCTAATTGTGAAAAAATTCACATAATACTGGTTACCCCTTCATCACCCGGTATCTCGCGGTGTAGTTCAGGATAGAGCGATACCATCATGGATTGAAAAGACCTAGTCGAATTTTCAATCACATTTTGAGCACTATCTCCCCAGGCAGAACAAAAAAAACCGTATTGGCCTTAGCGCGACTCAATTTGGCAGTGAACGTATATATTCACAACAAACAATGACCAAAAGGAGAAACTATGACCACCGAACCAAACACTACCGCACAAGAACGCACGAAAACAAAAACAATCCACCATCGCAGCACATCTGAAGCTGTTTATGGATTGGGACTGATCGGCGCCTGGATTTATTACTTCACGCATGCGGCAACCATCTGGATTGGACTTTTGGGATTATTCAAAGGTATCGTATGGCCTGCCATACTGGTCTACGAAGCGCTGAAATTCTTGAATATGTGATCGTTGCCGGATAAACAGCAATTCTGGCACACGTTGCTTGGATCAGCAAATGCCTGAAGAAAAGATCGATCAATTCCTGCACGATATAACAACCTGGGCTTCTGCACGATCCGATATCCAGGCACTGGCTGTGGTTGGCTCTTATGCCAGGGGTGCTGCCACGGCAACCTCCGACCTGGACCTGGTATTGATCACCACCCATCCTGATCAATATTTGCACAACCAGGCTTGGATCCAGAAGTTTGGAGCGGTTGAAAAGCAGCAGGTGGAAGAATATGGACTGCTCACATCTCTGCGAGCCTGGTACAGTAATGGACTTGAGGTTGAATTCGGTATTACGGATGAAAGCTGGGCAGCACTGCCATTGGATGAAGGCAGCCGCCGGGTCATAGCGGATGGAATGCGGGTCTTATTTGAAAAGGATCATCTTCTGAGTCGACATCAATAATGCGGGTTTGGACCTGAAGGGATTATGTATTCCAGTCGATCAACCCTTCCCCTTTGATTCTTCCTCTTCTGGGCTTCCAGCCATATATTTATGCCGAGGATGGGCAACATTCATTCATCGGGTCAATTCTTCTTTTCTTCTATAAACCATAGTTTCGCAGCATCTGTGTTGATTATTACCAGGATCTTAAACCCTAAATTGGATCAATTAGTTAACCCGAACACCTGTACTAAAAAATCCAATATCACCTCCCCGATAGGGGGATCCAGGCTAAGTGTAGGGTTAAACAATTGCATACCATGTCCACCATTCGGGTAAATGATCACCTGGTCTGCAAACAAACGAACATTTTCACAGGTAGGTGCCGATTCTGGATCATCCAGTGCAGCCATACACCAGGCTTTTTTCCCCTTCTGGGAGAGATTGGTTACTGCCTCCAAGTAGTTAATACCCAGGTAACTCCCTGGAGAGATTGCCAATGCCCCGAGGCAACCATCATCGCAAGCATCAGTAACACCATCTGAACCAATGCTGGCACCTATCCCGACAACCATCCCTGGAGCGACGCCAGGGAGATTTCCGGCTGTTTCATAAGCAGCTTTGGCATCAAGAACCCACCCTGCTGGAAGACCCGAATTTGCAGCATCACTTTCTCCATAATCGCGAAAATCAAAGGCAAAGACACCGAACGATAAATTATCCGGCATGTCTTGAAATGGATACGGTCCCAAGGATAACTTTGGAGGGGAGAACATAGCTCCTCCTTGAAAATTACTTCTATTATTAAGCCAATCTGTCATTCCAACCATGACCCAGTCGTTTTTATCGCCTCCAGCCCAATGCATTAATACAACCATCGGAGCTGGATTAACAGCAGCCGGGTAATAGATCCCTACCAGGTTTACTCCATCTTCCGTGGAAAACTCAATACGTTGAGGATCAGCTGGTAATGGTGGCAGGGATGGTTCCGTTGGTGGGCTTATTGTATCTGTTGGACTTATTGGCGCAATGAAAGTGGCAGTTGCTGGCAGTACGGTTTGTTGATCCACAGGACCTGGCGTTATTGTTTCTCCCATCTTGCTGCCACAACTTGTTAAGAGGATCATCATAATCAACCCTAATATGAACTTTTTCATGTTTTATCCTCCTTGTAATTATATTATTTGAATTCCAACTCAGTAATAAACCACCTTTATTCTTCTTCAACTTGTAAAGAATGATCGGAGTAGTCTTTTATATTGTAGCAAATTTGGCACCACATTACAAAAAATTCTATGGAATTTTTTTGTGAATCATAAAAATGAAAAGGTAAACAGCTCTCTTCTAACACCACTGAAACTTGATTCTTAACGAAAAGAGTCCGGAGAAAAAAGGATACAAAACTGTGAAAATGAACCTGGAATTATTAATTAAGCGAGAAGCTATCAGCCTGCTAATCCGCTTCCAAAAAGGCGACTGCTTTACCCACATTGTCGTTCATGACCAGGCAGATATGGTGACCGGGTTTGAAATCGCTGACCCGGATGAGGCGCAGGCTTTTTTTAAGGGTGGCATCCGCATCAATCCATTTGGAGAGACGATTAGGTGTCTTGTAAAAGAAATCCCGGTTAAAGAGGACACCTTCATCGTCCAGATAGACCTCCAGCGGATAGATATTGGCTTCCATCAGATCCTGGAAGAAGTGGGTTCCAAAAGAAGGTTCAGGTGCAGAGCCAATACCCTGCCCGGCTAATTCCACCAGGGCGCGTGTGTTGTAGATATCCCCGTAGCTGACGTGCACTCCCAGATCGGGAGTGGAGGTCCCCCAACGCCCCGGCCCCACGCTGATGAAGACCTGCCCCTGCAGGGAAGCGTTCAATTTTCCAATAGCGCGTTCCAACTTGATCCTGGCAGCGGGAGTGCTCAGGCTAAAATAACCCTCCGGGGACACAAACAGCACATAGCGGATATCATCCACGCGACCGCGCGGCACCATGCGCGGGGTGGAAAATATGAGGTCTTCAACAGCTAATTCCCGGGGTAACTTCACTTCGTTCTCAGACGAGAGCTGGCTTTGCGGGCGGCATTGCAGCAGGATGATCTTGATCTCCGGTTGTGTGCTGTGCGGTTCGGCGATCTCAAGGGCAAACTCGGTGTCGACTGGGGAAAGGTAATGCTCTTCGAGGATCGCCAGAAGAGTGCGCATACGCCCGGCAAAGGGGGTACGACGCAGCAGTCCATCAAATGTGATCACCAGGCGATCTGTATTCACCAGGTTGGTACGCATCGGGCTGAGGTAACCTTCCTCTTCAACCTGTACCATGTAGCGCAGAGTGGGCATACGTGTATTGATGATCTCTTTTACTGGCATGGTCTTGAACTTGTTTTCTTCCAAGTCGATCAGGTCAACATACTGCTGCGAGTAATTCTGGATGGTGAGGCTCGAATCGGCCGGGTGCAACTCCGGGTGGCTGAGCGCAATCAAGCGCGGGTAATCATTACCGATCTGATCCACTGCACGTGTTCCGAGACCCCAAACCAGGCGCACAAAACCATCCTCAGTCCGGATCTGCGGAGACCAGCGGTACAGGTTACGACTGAAGGCAACTCCGGCGGCGTGCGGCAAATAGTATTTGCCCATAGGCTGCCCTTCCACGAACTGGATCAGCACGGCAATACGTTCGTCATAATCCACCAGCCCTTTTTGGACACGGTAGAGCAATGCGTTGGGATTCAATTCACTGGCATACACCATGATAATGGCGTGCGTCAGCGCTTCCAAATTCTCTTGAACGGTACCCTGGTTGGGGCAGAAATAGCTGTCGTATTTACCCGCAAAACTGGTTCCGAAGTTATCCTCCAACAGGCTGGAAGAGCGCACGATCAGCGGTTGCGAACCGGCCATATCGAGCACTTCCTGCAGTGATGCAAGGATATCTTCCGGAAATTTACCAGCCTTGAATTCTTCCTGGATCTTGGGAAAATCACTGCGCATCTCTTCTTCGGTCTTGTATTTTTGATCGCCCCAGACCATCAGTCCATTATTGATCATGAAGGTATTAAAGACATCCGCTCCCAGATAATAGGAGACCGGGATCTTAATGCTGCCCCGAAGATCCTCGTCCCCCATATCGTTCAGGATGCGAGCCGCCAGCAGCATACCGGCGGATTTCCCACCGATCTTACCCTGCCCGATCTTGCGGCGCCGGATCTCTTCCAGGTCGCTGACTGTGAACCACTTCTTGGCGATCTTGATGTAAGCCAGTTGGTCGCTGATCATGGTGCGGATCAAGACAACTTTGATCTCCTGGAGGCGCGCCTCCCAGCGTGGGCGCTCCTCGGCGCTCATCTGTTCGATGGCGTTGGCCTGCTTAAAGAGCATATCGCGGGGGGCCAACTCAGGGTTAAAAGCAGCCAGGTCCGGTTCTTCCCCGGTGCCCTGCACGATGATGTTCCGAATGATGTCTTCAAACAATTCATAAGGCAGGTTGTAAGCAAAATGAAAATCGGTCATGCCATCCCGAATACGCCTGAGGCGCAGTTCCCAAACGTCTGCATCTTCCTGTGCGAATGGATCTTTCAAACCCTCACGTTCCTGGGATAGCAGGGCTTTTTTGTGGGCTTCTGCTTCGAATGCATCTTCCTGGATGATGCCTCTCTCAAAAAGCTCCTGGCGCATGCGGGCGCGTATATTCACCTTAAGGATGGGATATTGCAGCAGGGTCAGGTGGATATTAGAGATCTGGTCGATGTTCGGGGAGGGGGTTGTCATGGCTCTATTGTACCCAATAAATGAGGTGGTGGAAACTGCGCTCAGATCAATAGCGAGGTGGACCGACTCTTACGAAGATTTTAACTTTCGAAGAGTTAACCGCGAGGTACATCTTGAGCACTTCGGCATACTTTTCTTTTAGTGCCATTCGAGGTATAAACAGAGTTGAGAGATCATAATGACAGCTAACATCACTTTCCCTATTCCTCAAGAATATTCCAGCGATCTACCTGGAGAAATCCTGGCAGCCATTCAAAACGCCTTGCGGGAGGATGTCGGCACGGGAGATGCCACCTCGAACAGCATCATTCCCCCTGAGGCCAGGCTGGAGGCGCAACTGCTGGCAAAACAAGATGGAGTTGTAGCCGGGCTGGACGTGTTCGCAGCCACTTGCCAATTGGTAGATAAGCACATCGAATTTCAGGCATTAGTCCCTGAGGGCGCTTTAGTCCGTGACCGGGAGATCCTGGCCCGGATGAGCGGTCCGGCACGTGCCATCCTGACCGCTGAGCGCACTGCCCTCAATTATTTGGGACGCATGTCGGGTATTGCCACCCTGACGCACAAGTTCGTGCAGGCCGTGTCAGGCAGCAAGGCTGTCATCCTGGACACCCGTAAGACCGCTCCCGGACTTCGCCTGGTGGACAAGCTGGCAGTACTGCGCGGTGGAGGGCAGAATCACCGTATCGGTCTGTATGACATGATCCTGATCAAGGATAACCACATCGACTTTGCCGGTTCGCTGATGGAGGCTGTACTGCGCGCTCGCGCAGCCGGGACTGGTTTACAGATCGAGGTTGAGACACGCACACTGGAGGATGTTAAGGCTGCACTTGCGTTGAACGTGGAACGCATCCTGCTGGACAATATGAGCCTGGAGATGATGCGCCAGGCAGTCGAAATGAACGCTGCCCTACCACAGGACAGGCGTGCCAAGCTGGAAGCCTCTGGAAATGTTACCTTGCAAAGTGTGGGAGCCATTGCTGCGACGGGAGTGGATTTTATATCAAGCGGAGCCTTGACCCACTCTGCGGAAGTCTTCGATGTCAGCCTGGAAGTGAAAATTCCAGATTGATAGGGAGAGAAACAAAGTTATTTATTGTGCCTGAGATGTGAAGTTATATTATTACCACAAAGGCATAAAAACTCGAAGAAGAACCAACCTTAATATTTTTCTTATTGCCTTGGTATCTTTGTGGTTAATTTCTTCTTTTTCAACTTTAATGGTAAAAATTACCTGATGGTGCTAATCCAATTCAGGTGATCAATTCCAGTTTTATAAACCGGATGGTGATATGCCCGAATCTGAAATGTACTTAAAAATGAAAACCCTGCTGCGCAACGTGGTGCCGGATGTGGAATTGCGCATTAAGGCTGACCTGGCTGAACAGATCAACCAATTGAAGGTTGAGAAAAATGCTGTCATTTTAGGGCACAACTATATGGAACCAGCCCTGTTCCACTCGATCCCGGATTATGTCGGGGATTCGCTTTTCCTGGCACGAATGGCAGCCAAGACTGATAAGGATATCATCGTCTTTTGCGGTGTGGAATTCATGGCTGAGACCGCCAAGATCCTCAATCCGACCAAGACCGTGCTGCTCCCGGCAGCCAAAGCCGGCTGCTCACTGGCCGAATCGATCACGGCTAAGGACGTGCGGGACCTGCGCCGACTTTTCCCGGGTGTGCCGGTGGTCACTTATGTCAACACCTATGCCGATGTCAAAGCCGAAAGTGATATTTGCTGCACCTCCGGAAACGCGGTGGCAGTGGTCGAATCACTCCAAACCGATACCATCATCTTCCTGCCGGATGAATACCTGGCTGCCAACGTCGCCAATGAGACCGGCAAACACATCATCTTTCCAACCCTGGGAACAAAGGGACTGGAATTTGATACAAGCCTGGATTACCAGATGGTGGGCTGGCGTGGACGCTGCGAGGTACACGAGAAGTTCACCGTGGCGGATATCCGTTCGGTGCGAGAGCAGTTCCCGGATGTGGTCATCCTGTCCCACCCGGAGTGCAGCCCGGAAGTGGTGGCAGCCTCCGATTTTTCAGGCAGCACCACCGCCATGATCCGCCATATAGAGCAGTCCGATGCGCCACACTTCCTGTTACTGACAGAGTGTGCAATGGGTGATAACATCATTGCTGCCAATCCAGACAAGCCCATGTTGCGCCTTTGTAGTGTGCGCTGCCCACATATGAATCAGATCACACTGGAAGATACGCTCAAAGCGCTGCAATTGATCCAGTATGTGATCGAAGTACCCGAGCCGATCCGCGTGCGTGCCCTGAAAGCGGTTGAGCGCATGATCGCCATCGGTTGAGATAGGAGACCCTGTGAGAACAACGGATGTCCTTATCATTGGCAGTGGAATAGCCGGTGTCAGTGCGGCGCTAAAACTGGCACGCAACTCCAACATTAAGGTAGATATCATCACGCCTGAAAACGACCCTCAGGAATCGAATACACGCTATGCACAGGGAGGTATCATTGGGCGCGGTCCGGATGATAGTGCCGAGCTGCTAGTGGAGGATATATTAACCGCCGGGGCTGGCGCCAGCCTGCCACAGGCTGCCCGTATCCTGGCTGAAGAAGGTCCGCCTGCTCTACAAAAGATTCTGATCGAAACATCCGGAGTTGATTTTGATAAAGATGACAAGGGTCAGATCGCCTGGGGCAAGGAAGCAGCCCATTCCCGACGGCGGATTGCACATGTTGGTGACACCACCGGGCTGGCAATCATCTCCGGCATGCTGCAAGCCCTTGAAAAATATCCGAACGTAACCCTAGTGAAGGACCTGACAGCTGTGGATCTGATCACTTTTCCGCACCATGCCCGTGATCCGCTGGCCAACTACCGCCCGATCACCTGCCACGGGGCTTATGTTTTCGATCAGACCACACGCATGGTGCACCGTTACCTTTCGGCAGTCACCATATTAGCCACCGGGGGACTGGGGCGCATTTACTCCAATACCACCAACCCGCCAAGGGCACGCGGTGATGGCCTGGCAATGGCACACCGGGCCGGGGGGCGCATCATCAATGCGGAATATGTTCAGTTTCACCCGACCTCGCTGGCTACACCAGGCATGGATGGTTTTCTGATCAGCGAGGCTGTGCGAGGTGAGGGGGGCATTCTGCTGACACCGGATGGGAAAACCTTCATGGAGAAGTATTCACCCGAGTGGAAAGACCTTGCGCCGCGCGATGTGGTGGCGCGAGCTATCCATCACCAGATGGAAACACACGGGTATTCGCATGTTCTGCTGGATATTGCCTCGCATGCCTCGGCGGAAACCATCCAGGAGCGCTTCCCGAATATTTATGCCACCTGCTTGAAAGTTGGTATTGATATCAGGCATGAGCCCATCCCGGTCGTCCCGGCTGCACACTATTTTTGTGGCGGTGTGGCTGTGGATGAATGGGGACTCTCCAATATTCAAAATTTATATGCAGTCGGTGAGGTAAGCTGTTCAGGTCTGCACGGCGCCAACCGTCTGGCCTCCACCTCTCTTTTGGAGGGATTGGTATGGGGACAGCGAGCCGGGACCCATGTTGAACTTGAGCTGGCCAAACCGGAACGTGACAAGATCCCAGGTCGGGAGGATATCCCTCCCTGGGATGAGAGCAACCTAACCGTGGATGCCGACCCGGCCTTGATCCAGGGCGACATGCAGACCATCCAGAACATCATGTGGCACTATGTCGGTCTGATACGCTCGGGTGAACGCATGTCACGCGCCATTCGCGAACTGCGCCACATGCAGAACGAGATCGAGACCTTCTACCGCTCCACCCGCCTGAGCGATGGGCTGATCGGATTGCGCAATGCCGTGGAAGCAGCCCTGGTAGTGGCGCAGGCTGCCCGCCATAACCGCCACAGCCGCGGCTGCCACTACCGTGTTGATTCTGTCGATGGTGGTGACAGGCTGTTATGAGATATTGAAGTATTCCAGCGAATTATGGGTTTAATGGGTTTTGCAGGTGTATCTTTAATAAAACATCAAAAAATTGCGAGTTGAAGAATCAGTATGGTGTAGCCGAACATAGATAAGGGAAAAAATGAGTAAAAAATCCAATCGTAGTAAACGAAAACCTGCGCCTAAACCAACAAATCGTGACAAACGAAGACCCGCACCTAAACCAGCCATGCCCATGTGGGGTTGGATCCTGTTGGGCATTGTTGTGGTGGTTGCTGTTGGGGCTTTCATCTTCACACAGGGCAATAAGCCGGCGACCACAGGGCTGGCAGCGAATATCAGTATTGAGCAGGCTAATCAATTAAGAGATGAGGGTGCCTTCATTTTAGATGTGCGCGAACCTGACGAATGGGTAAATTTTCATATTCCCGGCTCAACCCTGATACCTCTTGGTGAACTCCCCGACCGCTTGAGCGAGGTCCCTACTGATAAAACGATCGTGGTGGTTTGCAACAGCGGCAATCGCAGTAAACCGGGCAGGGATATCCTGCTGCAAGCCGGGTTTGCGGAGGTGACAAGCATGAGTGGAGGTGTAACTGGTTGGAAGTCACAGGGTCTACCAATTGTCACAGGAGAATAAAAAATAATGCGGTAAAAAAAGTGAGCATCGCTAAGCGGTGCTCACTTTTATGTTTTCCTGAATTATTCAGGATCTATTAAGCTTTCGAATTAGGGTTGAACCTGACCATAGTAGGGGCAATCCGGGTTTGAGTTTTGACCACGCCCGGCGCCGTGTATACCTTGCCTGGCTCCTGCTCCGGTTCCCATCATCCGTCCGCCACCACGTTGTGCCATCCAATCAGCCTGTTCCTGGGTCAGGGTGCCGTCTGATACAGCCTGGGCAACAGCCTGGGCGCGTGCATCCGTCATCAAAGCCTGGAACTCATCAACTGTCAGGCCCTTTTCAAAAGCAATGTCGGCCAGATTCTCACCTGATAACAGGCTGGCGTTCAGATCTTCCACAGACACACCGAGCTCTTCAGCGAAAACCGCGATCAGGGCATCGTGCAATACGCCTTCACCTGTGCCGGCAAATTCGTTCTGACCCATTCTACCGCGCATCCCGGCGCCCATCATACCGTATCTATATCCGGTTCCATCGACAGGAGCCTGGGGGGTGGGTGCCTGGGCATAAGCCATACCGACAGCTCCGAATGTGACGGCTGCAACGGCGACTACCAGAATTACTGCAAATATTTTTTTCATTTTCGATCTCCTTTATTTGATCTTTGTTTGCAAGGTATCTCCTTGCTTGCTGATAATGATACATTCAGTATGTAAAGGAATTGTAAAAATTGCTTAAATACCCTGTAATGATTTCTTTGGGAGTTTTAGGGGGGATTATCATCAAAATAAATCCAAACAGGCGGTTAATTTCCAAACTCTGATCCTGACCTGGCTGCATTTGACTGGAACCCAGCTATAATTCCAGCATGCACATCACCCTATTAACCTACGGCTCGCGCGGCGACTTTCAACCCTTCCTGGCGCTGGCGCTTGGGTTGCAAAAAGCCGGGTACACGCCACGCCTGGCTGCAGCGGGACGCTTTGAAGACCAGGCTACCCAATCTGGTGTGGAATTCTCTGCATTACCTGGGGATCCAGCCGAGATCAGCTTGTGTCTGAACGATGCCGGGACCAACCCTCTGCTCATGGTACGTTCCATCCAGGATTATGTCTTGGCTATCGCCCCGCAAGTGGTACGGGAGACTCGCCTGGCTCTACAGGAGGCAGATCTGGTCATCCATTCCTTCCTGTTCACCACGGGCGGGCACAGCTTTGCGCGTGAGATGGGGATTCCTGACATCTCGGTGCAAACTTTTCCCATGTTCGCAGCGACGCGTACTTTCCCTAATGTAGCCCTTGCATGGCTGCCGCCTGGTCCGTTCAGCTACCTGAGTCATTGGCTGGCGACACAGATCTTCTGGTACGGTGGAAACTCCGGTTTGCGAGGATTAAGAAAGAGATACCCGCAGGATTTTCCCCATCAACTGACCTGGCCCTTCAAACGATATGGCGACCGTCCGTTGACCCCGCTGGTATTTGCGTATAGCCCGACTGTTCTGCCCCACCCGGCAGATTGGAGCCCAGCAAACATCCACATACCTGGCTATTTTTTCCTGGACGAGCCGGAATACCAGCCTCCGCCAAAATTGCTGAAATTTCTGGAAGCGGGCGAGGCACCGGTCTGCATCAGCTTTGGCAGTAATCTTAACAGGGAGAAAGAACGCATCCAGAGTATTATGATTGCAGCCCTAATGCAAAACCGGCAGCGTGGCATCCTTTTAACTGGCTGGGGAGGGGAGATGAAACAGGAACATTCCCCCAATATTCTGGTACTCCCGGAAGCTTCGCATGCCTGGCTGCTGCCACACTGCATGGCCGTGGTACATCACGGTGGCGCAGGTACCACTGGTGCCGGTCTCAGGGCGGGTATTCCCAATATTGTGGTGCCATCTGCCACGGATCAACCCTTCTGGGCAAAACGCGTGGCAGAGCTGGGGGCTGGTCCACAGCCCATCCCGCTCAAACATCTGACGACAGCTTCACTGGCGGCTGGACTACTGGCTGCCCAAAACGACCTGGCAATGCGGGCACGTGCCGCGCGAGTGGGAGAGATGATCCGGGCTGAAAATGGGGTGGATAAAATGATCCGCCTGGTGGAAGAGCAGGCGGACAGGTTCAGGAATAATCGTCAGGTTTAGGGTTACTCTTCAAACAGTTGGGCTGAATTTGAAAGTTATAGATCTGTGAGATGGTCAACCAATTCTTGCGGGGCTGAGAGAAAAGGGGAATGGCTGGTATTCATGCTGTGTAACCGCACACCAGAATCTTTTTTATACATGGAGCGTTGCGAGTCAATGGAGATGGCCCTGTCCTGGAGGCATTCGATGTAGTAGTGGTCCATGCTTCCCCAACCGTCCGAGGTGGTATGAACCGGAGTTGCAAAAGGTGCACCGGCTTGCGGCATCAGCAGACTACGTGCCAGGGCAATATCTGAGGCACTACAACCACCATAGAACGCATCTTCAATAACATCGTCCTTGAGCATTGCTGAAGATTGGTCGGTGCTCATGACCAGGTTGGGAAGTACGAGGGCAAGAGGATCTTGCGAGGCGACATCCAGCAGGGTTTCACCGTCCTGGAGCAGGAAGGCGGTGACATAGACCAGCTTTGCAACCTTGTCGGGCCTGGCTTGAGCGGCTTCAGTGATGACAACGCCACCCATACTGTGACCCACCAGGATGACCTTATCCGGGCTGGAATCCAGGATTTCAACAACGTGCTGCGAATAATCCTTAAGGGTGATGGAAGCTGTAGGAGTCTTATCAATTCCGTGGGAGGGAAGATCGGGTGTCAAAACCTTGTGACCAAGTTCTTGCAAAAGGGGAGTCAGTTTGAACCAGCACCACGCACCGTGCCAGGCTCCATGCACCAGAACATAAGTGGACATAATTTATTCCTTCCTTAAAATCAGGATATTTTTGCAACCATAGATTTATATTTACATATATTATATCCTTATTATCTTATTTTCTAGTCATGGTTACGAGTTATCACATAACAAGCTATATTATTTGTGTTGATGGAGATGGATGGGAAGGGGTGTGTGCAGCGACTTGGAAAACAACAGCTTGTGCATGACAGAATTGTAAACCAGGTGTTTAGTCCCCCAAGCGAGATATCATAAGGGAAAGATGTTCCCCATAAAAACCTGATCTACTTTGCGGCAAAAAAGCACTACTTTTTTTCTCTGTGTTCATCATCGCTGGTATCGATCTCTTTCATTTCGCCGGTGGCGACGAAGATGGTACGCTCACAGATATTGGTGACCCGGTCCGCCAGGCGCTCCAGGTTGTGAGCTACCCATAGCAACCAGTTGGCGCGCTCGATACTGCGGGCATCCTGGATGACATATAGCATCAATTCATGGTAGATCTGGTTATACAAGGCATCAATCTCATCATCTTCGGAGGGAATCAACCGGGCAGCCTGTGCATCTTCATTTACGAAAGCTGTCAGGGAACGATGAAGCATATCAGCGCCTTTACGAGCCATGCGCGGAATATCGATCAGGGGTTTTAAGAGAGGCTGATCGCCCATAAGGATATTGATCCTGGCGATGCCTTTGGCATAGTCACCCATGCGCTCCAACTCGCTGCTGACCTCCAGCAGTGATGCCAGCAGGCGCAGATCATGTGCCATTGGTTGCTGGGTGGCAATGGAGATCATGACCTTTTCCTCGATCTCGTAGCGCATGGCATTAACACGCGCATCTGCATCGTAGATAAGCTGCGAGGCAGTGATGTCCCGTTTTTTCAAGGCTTCCACCGATCCCAAGATGGCCTGCTCAACCAGGCTACCCAGTACGAGAACCTCGTCTTTTAATTTTTGAATATCACTCTCAAATGTTTTTCGCATCAGCGACCTCTTTTCAATCGGTTCAAGATATTATACTCATTTTTAATTTACTCCACTAACCAAAGCGTCCGGTGACATAATCTTCAGTACGCTTGTCCGATGGGTGGGTAAAGATCCTGTTGGTGGCATCGAATTCAATGACCGTGCCTGTGCGCGAATCAGTGTCAGTCAGCATCATCATGGCGGTAAAATCCGATACACGGGCAGCCTGCTGCATGTTATGGGTGACGATAACGATCGTGTATTTCTTTTTCAGGTCCTGCATCAGCTCTTCGATCTTAAGCGTGGCGATCGGATCAAGGGCAGAGGCAGGTTCGTCCATCAGGATCACTTCCGGTTGGATGGCTATGGCACGTGCGATACACAGGCGCTGCTGTTGACCACCAGAGAGCGACAGACCTGATTGTTTGAGGATGTCTTTGACTTCATCCCACAAGGCTGCCTGGCGCAGGGAGAATTCAACCAGCTCATCCATATTGCCTTTGAAGCCATGGATATGCGCCCCCCAGGCAATGTTCTCATAAATGGATTTCGGGAATGGGTTGGCTTTCTGAAAAACCATCCCGATCCGATAACGGACCTCTATCGGGTCCACGTCCTTATCGTATAAGTTCTGACCGTCGAACAATACTTCTCCTTCTGTTCGGGTTCCAGCAAAAAGCTCGTTCATACGGTTAAAGGATCGTAATAGTGTGGTCTTTCCGCATCCGGAAGGACCAATGATGGCTGTAATATTGTTGCGCATAATATTCAGGTTCACGTCAGCTACAGCTCGAAAAGACCCGTAGAAGATATTTAGAGCGTGTGCCTCAAGAATGTAATTATTATCTGTCATGCGTAAATTCTCCAAAACGGTCAGTATTTCCTTGCAAAACGATTTCGTAACAGGATGGCAGCTGCATTCAGACTAAGCATCATGGTCAGCAAGGCAACAATGGCTGCGGCTGCCAGGTGACGCCATTCATCCTGCGGACGGGATGTCCACTGGTAGATCTGGATCGGCAGGGTGGTGAAACGTGAAAAGATGTCCGGGTCAAAAGAGATGGCCATCGAGGCTCCCACCACCACCAGTGGCGCAGTCTCACCGATGGCACGGCTGATGGCCAGGATGGTGCCTGTCAGGATGCCAGGCAGCGCATTTGGAAGAACATGTGCCCAGATGGTCTGAAGTTTGGTGGCACCCAGTCCGTAGCCGGCTTTGCGCAAGGCTTGTGGTACCGCTCGGATGGATTCCTGGGAATTTATTATGATAATGGGAAGTATCAATAACCCCAGGGTCAACCCAGCTGAAAGGATTGTGCGGCCTGTGGCTGAGGTGGCTTCCACCATCCCAAACAGTTCACCGCTGGTCAGTTTTTGGAGTGCCCTGACAAAGATCGCCAGGCCGAGGATGCCATAGATTATGGAAGGTACACTAGCCAGGTTATTGATATTGGTCTGGATAAGGCGATTGAACCAGCTATCCCGGGCATATTCTTCCAGGTAAATGGCTGCGCCAACCCCCACCGGGAAGGCAAAAAGGATCGTGATCAGGATGGTAAGCAAGGTGCCGAGGATGGCAGTTCGAACGCCTGAGGTAACGGCTTCGCTGGATTGCTGTGAAGCCAGAAAATCCGGTGTCAGCCAGGATATGAATTTTAATTCTGCATCCGGAAAATCACTGGCTGCCAGGTTTTTGATCTCGCTCGTGCGGGTAAGAGAATCCCATAAAGACCAGGATTCTACAACCTTGTAACGCACGATTCGCTCAAGCACCAGATCATGCAGATCTGCACGCGAGCGATTCTCGAATGCTTTTTCGTTATTCAATTTATTATAAGCACCATCGGATAAAGTTGTCTGCAGGAGTGTCAATAATTGATCTTTGGTCTGTTGTTCGAGAGGAATCCCGCCAATTGCCAATGTGGATGGAAGGATCTTGCCCTGGTAGGCGACAAAACCGAATGTGCTGTTTAGAATATTAATCAGCAGAAAAGAAAGAGCGATGATGCCTGCGACTGTTGAAAACAGAAAAACGATCTGCCAGGACTGCGCGATCCTGGTACGGCCTGGAAGGTTTTGATCATATTGGAACCGGGGAGATAGGGTGTTATGACTCATTCATACACCTCCCGGAACTTACGTACGATGCGCTGACTGACGATGTTAAGCACCATGGTAAAGCTGAATAACAGCAACCCGATGGCAAAGATGCTGTTGTAGTCGATCGAGTCGTAACTTAGATCGCCACCAGAGATACGCACGATATGTCCTGTCATGGTCTCAGCGCCTTTGAAAGGGTTGAGTGTGAAATTTGGACCAGCACCAGCCGCCACAGCTACGATCATTGTCTCGCCTATGGCACGGCTGATACCCAAAATGATAGCTGCAGCAATGCCGGAGAGTGCAGCCGGTACCACAGTTTTTATGGCTACCTCCAACTTGGTGGCACCCAATCCGTAAGCAGCTTCACGCAGGGAACGAGGTACAGCGTTGAGGGCATCTTCGCTGATGGAGGCGATGAGTGGCAGGATGAGAATGCCCATGACAAACCCGGCTGAACCGGTATTGTAAATTTCTACGATATCACTTCCAAAAATGGAGCGCAGGAATGGTGTAATGAATGTCAGGGCGAAATAACCATAAACGATGGTGGGGATGCCAGCCAGGATCTCCAGTAATGGTTTGATCGTATTGCGAGCCCTGGTGCTCGCGTATTCAGAAAGATAAACCGCGGTAGCCAGCCCCAACGGGATGGCGATCAGCATGGCAATGAAGGTGGTGCCCAGCGTAGCGCTTACCAAAGGCAGGACACCAAACACATTGATGTGTGGTTGCCAGGAGGTGCCTGTCAGGAACTGCCAGAGGTTCACCTCCGGCAAACTGAAGAAGAGCCAGGCTTCCTTCCCCAACTCGTAGACAATGGCGATCGTTATGAAGATCGAGAAAAAGCCCGCCAGGAACAATAGAGATTGTATGAGGGTTTCACCCAATCTGCGTCTATTCTTTAACCCGGAGGCTTTGGTTGGATACATGAGGCGTTCTTCCATCCCGTTCTGTGTTTCAAGCATACCAGATCCTTTTCGTGATGATATCCTTCCCTCTCAGAAAGAGGGAAGGATATCGATAAGAATTGTAGTGATCCTTAATTAATGCTTATGGCTGCATACCAACTGCTTCATACCAGGAGTTCAAGGCTGCATCCAGTGTAACCTGGTTGGCAGGGAAGTAACCTACATCATCGATCTCGTTGTTGACATTTGTCAGGTAGAAGTAGATGAAGGCTGCCACCTGTGGTTTGTCCAGCATGATCTGGGAAGATGAGTAAATGAAGAGCGGGCGTGAGATCGGGTGGGAATTATCTTCCGCAGTCTCTGCAGTTGGAGCTATGCCATCAACCGAGAGAATGGTCAATTTGTCGGCATTTTCCTGGTAGTAGGCAAATCCAAAGAAAGCGATGGCGTACGGGCTGCCTTCCACACCCTGCACGAGAACATTATCATCCTCAGAGAGTTGCAGGTTGGCGGCTGCCAGTATGGCGGCTTCGCCATTTTCCATGCTGTCTTTACCATCTTCACCCGGGTTGGCGGGAGCCATGATCGCTTCCACGAAGTAGTCAAAGGTACCGGAGTCTGTGCCGGGAATGAAGCGCAGGATGGGTTCAGCTGGCCACTCGGGACGTACGTCTGACCACATCTCAGCAGTGGAGAAGATCAAGGCCAGTTCAGCAGAGGTTGCTTCGGTGATAAAGGTATTTTCCTTGCTGACGACCACCGAGAGAGCATCTGTGCCAACACGGAATTCAATTGGATCACGACCGATCGCCTGGCAGGAGGTGACTTCGCTGTCCTTGATGGCCCGTGAAGCATTGGCGATGTCTGTGTCTCCGTCCACGCAGAAACGGGAGTAACCAGCGCCAGAGCCGATACTGTCAATGGTGAGATTCCCGGTAAAACCTTCCTCTTCGAAACGTTGTTTCATGCGTTCGGAAAGCGGGAAGACAGTTGATGATCCGGCTGTGATAATATCCCCGGTAACTGCTTCAGGCAGGTACATGGAGATCGGATCATCAGCGGGTACTGGCGTATCTACCGCAGGTTTGGGGGTGTTCACAGGAACATCCGCAGTGGCAGTGGCAGCCGGACCACAGGCGCTGAGCGCCAGAACAGCAATGATCAAAACGAACATGGTAACAAACAATTTTTTATACATTTTTTCTTTTCTCCTTTTTTTATTGAAGTAAGTCTATCAAGCAATGTTTAACAGCAAGGGAATGAATGGTTAACGTTGTGTTAAGAGAATTAAATAAAAAAAGGCGCATATTAATGTTGGCGACGTTTCCATATCATTGCAGTACTCTCATTCCTGTCGGTAGAAATTTAATTACTTCCCAGTACAACCATATTAAGGGTACTTTCAACTTGTGAACCCAGCAGGAGGGATCCTTGCCCCAACTGCTGTTCCTCCAAACCCCAGGTGTTCAGGTCTGGCAACATGTGGTAGGCTGTCAGGTCGAGATGAAGGGGAGTGATCGATACATAACCTTCAGACAGGGCTCCGATGTCGCTGCCGCGTTCCGAAACACCGGTGGGGGCATCCCCACCGATCCAGAAATAAGGGCGGCCGCGTGGATCAAGGCGTTCGTCCAGGCGATTATGATAAACACGCAATCCCTGCCTTGTCAGCCGAAAACCACGCATCTGCTCGTCACCCAGGAAAGGAACATTGACATTAAGCAGTATCTCCGGTGGTAAGCTGTTGTTGATAACCTGTTCCACTACACGTCGGGCGGCACGGGCTGCAGGGTCGAAATCGATCTCGCCGATATGGTTTTCGGGCACTTCAAGTGATACCGCCACTCCAGGAATACCGGCAATGACAGCTTCCATTGCAGCTGTGACCGTGCCGGAATATGTTACGTCGTGTCCCAGGTTGGCACCCACATTGATACCGGATACGACCAGGTCTATGGGCTCTTTGATAAATCCCAGGGCAGCCAGGGCTACACAATCGGATGGAGCGCCATCACTGGCAAAAGCCTGGGAGCCATCGCTCAAGCGCACTTCACGTACGCGCAGGCCGCGCTCCAGGGTCTTGACATGGCCGCCGCCTGACCAGTTGCGGTCAGGGGCCAGAATGCTGACTTTGCCCAATTTGCGCATCTCCTGTACCAGAGCCAGAAGGCCGGGGGAAAGGACACCATCGTCATTAGTTACCAATATGTGCATGCTCATTGTTGCTATTTCTTTCCTTGAAATTTTCTCTGTTTCTGGTAATTATCCACAGCAAAGACAACCAGCAGGGCGATCGTTAGAACGATCAAATACAAAATATCCATATTAAATATCTCCTTTATCATGGTTGAATCTTACTGCAAGTAGTTTAATGACCGAAGAACATGGGGTTAACAATTGGTTAAGCTTTTTAAACAAAAAAAGTGCATTTATAAGATGCACCGCTTCTATTCCACACCTGTTGGAATTATTTGATAAACGGATCTAAAAAACGGGTATTGTGAAATAAAATGTACTACCGTGACCTTCCAGGCTCTCGACCCAGATCCTGCCCCCGTGTGCCTCGACAATATGCCGGGCTATCGATAGTCCCAGCCCTGTGCCGCCACCGGAGCGTGCCCGGTCTGCTTTATAGAAGCGCTCAAAGACTCGTTCCAATTCATCCTCCGGAATGCCAACACCACTATCACTAACGGTAAAACTTACAAACCCGCTCTCCACAGCAGAAGATAAAGCCACCCTGCCACCTGGTGCGGTGAATTTTATTGCATTGTGGATGAGATTAACCAAGACCTGTTCAAGGCGGGGTGCATGGGCACGAACATCAGGCATATCTGAAGGATTCTCCACGGTCAGTGTCAAGCCGGCACGTTCAACCTGGGCGATCATTCGATCCGCCACGGAGGCAAGCAGACTGGCTGGATTCACCTTGTTAAACTCCATAGGGATCTGTTCGGATTCGATGCGGGCCAGGTCGAGCAATTCCTGTGCCATCTGGGTCAGGGCATCCACTTCGATCTCAATGCGCTCCAGGAAACGCGGTGCTGCCACAGGGTCATTTAGAGCGCCATCGCGCAGTGTCTCGGTCAGGGCTTTGAGTGATGCCAGAGGGGTTCGCAGTTCGTGGGAAACATTTGAAATGAAATCGCGGCGCACTTTTTCCAGCCGCCGGACACGCGTCAGGTTTTGCACCAATAAGAGCGAACCACCGGACTCCTTATCTGGCAGTATGACCAATTGCAGAAACTGGTGTGATGATGGTACCTCAACCGATTCTTCCTGTTGTTGCCCGGTCTTGAGACTGAGATGCCAGGCTTCGACCAATTGGTGGTGGCGAACGATCTCCGTAACCGTTTTACCCAACGCGTAGGGTGCATTAAATAACAACTCTGCAGCCGAATTCAGGTAAGTAACATAGCCTTGGGGATCAGAAATAAGCACGCCATCGGTCATGCGTTCAAGGACTGCGGCAAGTTTGGCACGCTCGGCATCCACCTCCATCGAACGCGCTTCCAGGGATACGGCCAGCGCTCTGACCGCATTGGACAGTTCTTCCAGGCCGGAAGCATCTTTTGGAAGGGTTTCAAAAGATAAATTCTTTTGTGTGGTGTGGCGGATGGATCGGGCAAACACGTCCATATTGCGGCGCAAGCCAAAATAATGCCAGGTGAACCAGCCCAGCACCAAAAAAGCAAGCACAAGTCCCGTCAATAAATAGGGGTTCATCCTTCGAAGCGATAGCCTCCACCCCGTACGGTCACGATGCGTTCCGGGTTGGCAGAGTCCTTCTCGATACGCTGCCGCAACCAGCGCACATGCACATCCACCGTGCGACTGTCACCGATGAATTCCCAACCCCAGAGGCGCTCGAGGATGAAGCCTCGCGAGAGCATTTGCCCCTTGTGTTCGGCAAAAAAAACCAGCAGATCATACTCTTGTGGTTTGAGCGGGAGTACCTGTCCGTCCAGGGTCACTTCACGGCGGGTAAGATCGATCGCCAAGTTTCCAAAGGCGAGAACTTTGTGTGTTTCATCGGACTCAACTGGTTTGATCTTCCCCAATTCATCGCGAATGATCTGTGTACGGCGCAACTGAGCTTTAACGCGCGCCATCAATTCGCGCATTGAGAACGGTTTGGTCAGATAATCATCCGCGCCGACCTCCAACCCGACAACACGGTCGATCTCATCGTCTCGGGCTGTCAACATCAGGATGGGAACACTCATCTCCTTGCGCAGGATCTTGCAGACTTCGAATCCGTCCATTCCCGGCAACATGATATCCAGGATGATCAGGTCGGGGACATTTTTCCGGGCGGCATCAACTGCCAGGAGCCCATTACCGACAGCTTCAACAATAAAACCCTGTTTTTCCAAGTTGTAGACCAGGGTTTCCTGCAGGGAAGGTTCGTCTTCAACGACGAGAATTTTTTCAGACATCATGGCTAATTTTACCCAAACCTACCTTCAACATAATCTTCTGTGCGTTTGTCGCGCGGGTTGGTGAAGATAATCCTGCCTTCAGCCCATTCCACCATCTCGCCCTGCAGGAAGAAGGCTGCATGATCAGCGGTGCGTGCAGCCTGCTGCACGGAGTGCGGTACGAGCACAATGGTGTAGTCCTTTTTTAATACTTGCAAGGCATCTTCCACCTTACCCGTGGAGAGCGGGTCCAGACCACTGGTGGGCTCATCCAGCAGGATGACCTCAGGCTGGTTGGCCAGAACGCGCGCCAGGCACAGGCGCTGCTGCTGCCCGCCAGACAGGGCGACCCCGGGTTCTCCCAGCCTGTCTTTAACCTCGTCCCACAGGGCGGATAGTTTCAGGCTACGTTCCACAGCCTCATCCAGGAGGGATCTGCTGGTCTCACCGGCCAGTTCAAGCCCATAGGTGATGTTGGCGCGGATAGTCAGCGGCAGAACGACAGGGCGGGCAAAGACCATCCCGACCCTGCGGCGCAGGGCGATCACATCGGTCTGTGGGTCGAGAATATTCTCTCCATCCAGCAAGACCTGACCCGAGGTTGATTTGACTTCGGTCAGATCATTTAAACGGTTGAGACAACGCAACAGGGATGACTTGCCACCCCCGGCAGGGCCGAACAGCACCGTGATGGCATTAGCGGGAATCTTCAAGTTAATATTGCGCAGAGATTCAGTTCCATCGGCGTATTGCAGGGAGAGTTTTTGGATGATGATCTTGTTCATCACCACTGCCTCCTGGACCGCGCCCGGGAACGAATGACCGTGGCAATGATATTCATGCCCAGCACAAAAACGAGCAGCACCAGGGCTGTGCCGTATTGGATCTGGAAGGGCATCTCCGGTACCTGGGTGGAGATCACGAAAAGGTGATAGGGTAGTGCCATGGTTGCATCGAAAGGTGAATTTGGCAGGCGCGGAAGAAAGAAGGCTGCCCCGGTGAACAGGATGGGGGCGGTTTCGCCCGCGGCTCGCTCCAACCCGAGAATCACCCCGGTGATGATGCCGGGTAGGGCTTGCGGAAGGACAATGCGGCGGATGGTCTGCCAGCGCGTGCCTCCCAGCGAAAAGCTGACCGTGCGGAAAGCCTGCGGAACAGCCCGGAGAGCCTCTTCAGCAGCGCTGATGATAACCGGCAGGGTCATGATCGAGAGGGTCATTGAGGCTGCCAGCAGGCTGGTGCCGAATTTAAGGAAGAAGACAAACAAACCCAGACCAAATAAACCGTAAACAACAGATGGAATGCCTGCCAGGTTGATGATGGCAATGCGGATCAGGCGGGTAGCTGAATTCTCGGGGGCATATTCTGACAGGTAAATAGCCGCAGCAATACCCAGTGGTACCGAGAAAATGGCTGTGCCAAGCGTCAGGTAAAATGTACCCACGATGGCAGGCAGAATGCCACCCTGGCGCATGCCGTCTCGAGGAAAACCACTCAGGAATTCCCACGAGATGGCGGGAGCTCCCTGCAAGATGATATAAACAACGACTGCCAGGATAGGGATGACAGTACCCGCCATGACCAGGCTAAGGAACGAAAAACCCAATTTTTGGGATAGGTTCTGGTTGATACGCAGACTCTTCATCAGGAAAGGATCCTTTCTGAGCGTTTCTTCTGGCGGAAAACAACCAATGAGGCCGTCACATTTACTGCCAGAGAGATCAGGAACAGCACCAAACCGATAAAGAAGAGTACATGGTAATGGGTGGAAGCATTGGCCACCTCCCCCATTTCAGCTGCGATGGTGGCTGTCATGGTACGGGCAGGCATGAAAAGCGAGTTCCAGCGCGTGGCCATGACAGGCGCGTTCCCGGTCACCATCATGACCGCCATTGTCTCACCCAGGGCGCGCCCGATGCCCAGCATAACTGCAGTCAGAACCCCCGAACGTGCAGTTGGAAGGGTGACGCGCCAGATGGTCTGCCAGCGCGTGGCGCCTACTGCCAGTGCGCCTTCGCGATAGGATTGGGGAACGGAGTCGAGGGCATCTTCGGCTATTGATACTATGGTTGGGATGGCAATGACACCCAGCAGCAGCGATCCTGCCAAAGCGGTCAGACCGGTGGGCAGGTTAAGCAGGGTGCGCAGGTTTGGGGAGAGAACCAGGATGCCCAGGAAACCCAGCACAACCGAAGGCAGACCACCCAGCAGTTCAACCAGCGGTTTAAGAACCTCACGCAGCCAACGCGGGGCAATTTCGGAGATAAAAATGGCTGAGCCCAAACCGAGCGGAATGGCAATCAACCCGGCTCCCATAGTAATCACCAGTGAGCCGGTCAGCAAGGGAAGAATGCCAAAGTAATCTTCAATTGGATACCAGCGTGTGCTGAGCAAGGCGCTAATGGGGACTTCCGCCAAGGTTGGCAGACCTTCCTTCAACAGGAATAAAAAGATCAGACCAACAAACAGGATGGCAGAATAACCACTGGTTTTGATAGCCCGGGTGATGACAAATTCACGCCAATCGAGAGATTTATCCATAAACCTACTTTACCGGAACGAAACCCAGTTCGGCAACAATGGTTTGGGCTTCCCCGGATAATATCCAATCCAGGTAGGCTGCCACGGCACCATCGGGCTGCCCGGCAGTGTACATATACAGGTCGCGTGCGATCGGATAGCTGTTATTGTTGACCGTGGCAATGGAGGGCAGGATGTAAGCCTGACCAGCATCGCGGGCAATGGCGATCATCTTCAGGTCGACGGGGACATACCCCAACCCGTCATAACCGATGGCATTCGGGTTCAGGCGAACTTCATTGATGATGCCTTCAGAGGAGGCCAGGAGCAGCGTATCGGTTGAAAACAGGGTTTTGTTTTCCTTCTCACCCAAGCGCAGGACCGTTTCAAGAAAATAGACATGTGTGCCTGAATTTGTCTCGCGCGACAGGCGCACGATCGGTCGGTCTTCACCACCGACCTGCTGCCAGTTGTTGTATTTGCCGCTGTAAATATCAGCAATCTGCTGTAAGGTTAATTGCTGCACCGGATTTTTGGGGTTAACGATGACGGCAATGGCATCCCGGGCAATGATGTGCTCGACCGGTTCGATGCCCTTGGATTGGGCTTCAGCGATTTCTTCGGTTTTGATCTGGCGCGAGGCGTTGGCGATATCCACTGTGCCGTTGATCAGGGCTGCCAAGCCTGTGCCTGAACCTCCGCCGGTAACCGAGAGACGTACTTCGGGATGGATGGACTGGTAACGCTCAGCCCAGGCCAAAGCCAGATTCACGATCGTATCTGAACCCTTGTTCTGGATATTCTGCTCGGGTTCAGAATTGGGGTAATTGCCTGTTCCAGTACCTGCGCAAGAGACCAAAATCACCACCAAGAGTGACAGGAAGGTCATTTGTTTCATAGGGCAATTATAGCTGAAAGAAAAACGAATAGGGTAAAATTAGAGTCATGGAATCATCCCATCCCATCTTTGATATCCAGGACCTGAGTTTTTATTACGGGCTGAAAAAAGCCTTAAGCAATATTAACCTGCAAGTGCGCCTGAATCAGGTGACAGCCCTGATCGGACCGTCCGGTTGCGGAAAGAGTACTTTTCTGCGCTGCTTGAACCGCATGAACGATACCATCCATGGCACACGGGTGGAAGGACGCATTTTTCTGAAGGGGCAGGATATATATGCCGGGGATATGGATGTGGTCTCATTACGCCAGCGGGTGGGTATGGTCTTTCAAAAACCCAACCCGTTCCCGCAATCGGTATTTGACAATGTTGCCTTCGGGCCGCGTGTATTGGGGAAATATGAAAACAATACCGACCTTGAAGAGATCGTGGAGCGCAGCCTGCGCCAGGCCGCACTATGGGATGAGATCAAGGATGATCTCAAGGCCAATGCGATGGGCTTTTCGTTGGGTCAACAGCAGCGCATGTGCATTGCGCGCGTACTGGCAGTCCAGCCGGAGGTCATCCTGATGGATGAATCCACCTCTGCCCTCGACCCTATTGCCACCCTGCACATAGAGGAACTGATCGGGGAATTAAAGAAGAGTTACACCATCGTGATCGTGACACACAACATGCAGCAAGCTGCCCGCGTATCCGACATGACCGGCCTGTTCTGGTTGGGAGAGATGATCGAGTTCGAAGCCACCAAACAGATATTCACCCGCCCCAAGCACGAGCTGACCGAGGCCTACCTGACCGGTAGAATGGGATGATTTTTTTGTAGGGTATTATTGATTCCATCAAGATTAACATTCGATCACGTTGACAGCCAGGCCACCGCGCGATGTTTCCTTGTATTTGGTTTTCATATCGCGACCGGTTTCGCACATGGTCTTGATGACATTGTCCAGGGAGACATAATGCTCGCCATCCCCGCGCAAAGCGATCCGGACGGCATTGATAGCCTTGATGGCACCCATGGCATTGCGTTCGATGCAGGGGATCTGAACCAATCCCCCGACCGGATCACAAGTCAGACCCAGGTTATGTTCCATGCCAATTTCAGCGGCATTCTCAACTTGCATTAGGGTACCACCACGTACTTCTGCCAGGGCTCCGGCTGCCATTGAACAAGCCACGCCTACTTCTCCCTGGCAACCCAACTCGGCTCCGGACAGGGAGGCGTTCTTCTTATAAAGCGTTCCGATCGCTCCGGCGGTAAGCAGGAAGCGAATCACGACATCGCGTTGTACGGCTTCATCATCCGGGATCCCGAATTTGATCCAATAATTCAGCACCGCTGGAATAATTCCCGCGGCACCATTGGTGGGTGCGGTCACAACTCGTCCACCCGAGGCATTTTCTTCGTTGACCGCCATGGCATACAAGTTGACCCAATCCAGGACTTTGAGCGGATCAGGCTGCCCCGTGCCTGTCTCAGACAATAGGTGCTGGAAAAGTTGCGGGGCTCTGCGTTTGACTTTCAAACCTCCCGGCAAGGTTCCCTCGCTCACACAACCGCGCTGGATACTACCCAGCATGACCTGCCATATTCGCCATAAACCAGCCTCAATTTCCGGTTTGGTGCGCAAAACCTGCTCATTTGCCAACATGAGCTGGCTGATACTGAGCCTGTGTTTAATACACATATCCAGCAATTCATCGCTTGAATTAAATGGGTATGGCAGGGAAGTGCTTGTGACTTCAGGCTGTTCTGAGCTAATATCCCCTTCAAAAACCACAAAACCTCCCCCTACAGAATAATAGGTTCCTGTATGCAGTTCAACCCCGCTGGGGTCATAGGCTGTGAATAATATTCCATTGGGATGGAAAGGCAGCACCTGGCGCACAAATTTCAGATCGGTTATTTCTGTAAATGAGATCGTATGCTGACCCAGCAGGCATAAATGGTTGGTATTGCGGATATTTTCCAGGCAACCGGGAACAGCATCAATTGCAACGAGGTCAGGCTGTTCACCTTCCAGTCCCAGGATGATGGCTTTGTCCGTGCCGTGTCCCTTGCCTGTTGCCCCCAAAGATCCGTACAAGGTGACCTGGATGCGTCCCACTTGAGGCAACAGACCCCTATCCAACAAGTCCACAACAAACAAACGGGCGGCTTTCATGGGACCGACAGTATGCGAACTGCTCGGACCGATCCCAATTTTAAATAGATCAAATACACTAATTTGCATGGTTGCCTGCCGATTTTCGACCAAGGTTGTTGCAAAAAGAAATTGATTTCAATTGTACAGGATTAATTGGATAAATTTAGTATGAATTTTAGAAAAGGCATGGTAAAGCCATGCACCGATAAAAAACTCATCTCAGACGGAGAGTATGGCATCCAAGGCGGCTTTCATACGCTCGAGGGCTTGCAGCATGGTGCTGCGCGGGCAGCCGAAATTGAAGCGCACGAAACCCTCGCCACCGGGACCGAAGGTGGCTCCATCGTTGAGCGCAACTCTGGCTTCCTTGAGAAAGAATTTATGGGGGGAGGTGGAAATGCGTCCGCTGCTGACCAGGGCATTGCAATCCAGCCAGGCCAGGTAGGTGGCATCTGGAATAGTGGTGCGCAGATCGGGCATGTTCAGGGCGATGTAGGATAACAGGAGGTCGCGGTTTTCGGTCAGGTAAGCCAGCAACGCCTTGAGCAAATCTTCGCATTCCCCGGAAAAAGCAGCCTGGGCAGCGGTCAACCCGAGGCTGCTAACATGGAGTGTCAGATGTTCGACCTCCTGTTTGAAGGCTTTGCATAGTTCCGGGTTGGGGATGATGGCAAATCCGCAGAACAATCCGGCCACATTGAAGGTCTTGCTAGGCGCCACCAGGGTGATGGTGCGCTGGGCGATCTCGGGGGAGAGGGTTGCCAGCGGCGTGAATTCCGCACCACCCAAAAGCAGCTCGCTGTGGATCTCGTCTGAGCAGATCAGGGTGCCATTCTCCAGGCAGATCTCTGCCAGGCGGGTCAATTGCTGCGGGGTATAAATACCACCGGTGGGGTTGTGCGGCTGGCACAACAGGAATATTGCAGTGCGGACATTCCCTGCGTTCATGGCGGCTTTGAATTCCTCAAAATCGATCTCATAACAGAGGGTTTCCGCGTTGTTAATCTGATGCAACCGGGCCATTTGAAGCTTCAGACCGGTGTTGTGGTGGACCTGCAGGAATGGTGGGTAGACCGGCGGCTGAACCAGCAAGCCTTGCCCGGGCTGGCTGGCGATGCGTGCGGCGACATTGAACCCACTGACGATACCGGGGATGGCTACCACCATATCGGCTGTGACCTGCCAGCTGTACAGTTTTTGCATTCGAGCTGCAACCGTTTCGAGCAGTTCTTTGGGAGCCCACTCATAGCCGAAGACGCCATGCTCCACTTTGGCTCGTAAGGCAGCCAGAACCGGTTCGGGAGCGGCAAAATCCATGTCCGCCACCCACATCGGCAATACATCGGGTGGGTAGGCATCCCATTTAATGGCATTGGTATGGCGTCGGTCGATCAGTCGGTCAAAGTCATAGGGCATGGGGTTTTCTCCGTAAACTAAATTTGAATGGCGATACTGGTGATCAGCGCATCCAAGTCGGTCAGGATGATGTAACAGGTGGGGATTAAATTAACATTGCTCATGTTTGATTCAACGAATATATCAAATACTTTTTCGTAAGGGGAGATATTCATATTGGTGTCACACCTTCTTTATGTTTTTTCTTAGCCACGACAATAAGGTGGGTCCCCATATTCAAACACCCTGCCTCAGCGCAGGCTTCCAATTCCATTCGTAATAGTTCATTCCACTTTTCGGTATCATCCTTGATTTGAGATAATGTTGCATTCCATGTCAGAGAAATGCAATTGGATGCTGATCTATCCAAAATGATCAACCCTCTCTTCTCCAACCAATTTATCAGTTCATCATCTCGAAACATATGCATAAAGTTGTTTTTACGTTCCGGGAAATTCTGTGGAGTGATATCGCCAGATTTGGTTATTTCTTGATTGGCCGCGACAGGCATGCTTAACACTCCATTTAGAAAGCCATGAGCAGTCCCCCACAGCGACATTACACTCAGGAAGAGTAAACCTCCTGATCTGAGCACTCGCAAACACTCTGATAATGCCAGATCGCGTTTGTCCAACACATAACTGAAAGGTCCACCATAGGCGACGACGCAATCAAACGAATACGGATCGAAATCAGACATATCACATATATCCAACTGGTGCCAGTCCTTAACTGCCTGGTCGAATCCAAATTCGTGAGCAAACTGTTTATTCAGATTCAGTTGCACGCGGGAGATGTCTGCAACCATGATTTGCGTATCCAATCCGGCAAGTATTTGAGTAAAACGTCCAGCCCCTGCCCCAACCTCCAGAATTTGATCTCCCTTAGAAATATGTTTCTTAAGATAATGAGTATGAATATATAAACTGACTTCATCTGCTGGTGTATTGGTTAAACGTTCCCATTCTTTCATTCCAAATTCATCAAAGTATTGACTGATCAGTTCGGGCGAGTAATTCGTTTTCCCTGTATTTTTATGGTCAGGATTGAACATTTGAAAGCCTTTCATGAGAAAACCAAGAAATTCCGATCCGCTTTAATATTAGATGACGATCACTGGATAGCTTGAATACCAAGATTTCTAGTGACCAGGTCGTGCCTTCTGAAAAATCTAAAACTCCTGGTGTGTGGTACGGGTGATGATCTCTTCCTGCAGGGTCAGGCTAAGGTCGCAGAAATAGTCGCTGTACCCGGCGACGCGCACGATCAGGTCCCGGTACTCGGATGGGTTTTTCTGGGCTAACCGCAGGGTTTCCGTATCGACCACATTGAACTGGATGTGGTGACCGTCCAGTTTGAAATAAGAGCGCACCAATTGCGCCAGCTTGTCCAGGCTGTCATCATCCTTGAGCAGTTGCGGGGTGAACTTCTGGTTGAGCAGGGTTCCTCCCGTGCGGACATGATCCAGTCGGGCTGCCGATTTCAAAACGGCGGTGGGACCGTGCCGGTCGGCACCCTGTACCGGGGAGATGCCCTCTGAGAGAGGTGTCCAGGCTTTGCGTCCATCCGGTGTGGCTGCAGTAACCGTTCCAAAATAGATGTGGCAGGTGGTGGGCAGCAGGTTGATGTGATAGGTGCCACCGCGCGTGTTGGGGCGTCCTTCGATCAGACCATAGTAGGTCTCGAAAACACGCACCAGCAGATCATCTGCACGGGCGTCATCGTTGCCATAGCGCGGTGTCCTGTTAAGCAGTAGTTGGCGCTGGCGCTCAAAACCCTCAAAATTGGCTGCCAGCATGGTCAGCATGTTGGGCATGGTCATGTTTTCCTGCTCAAAGACATGCTCCTTAATGGCAGACATGCAGTCGGTGATGGTGCCCATACCCACACCCTGGATGTAGGAGGAGTCGTAGCGCGCTCCGCCGGCGTGGTAATCCCTGCCCTTCAGGATGCAGTCATCCACCAGCAGCGAGAGGAAGGGCGCCGGCATATAGGTGGCATACAGTTGTTCGATGTGGTTGTTGCCCTTGATCTTGATGTCAATGAAATATTGCATCTGTTGTTCAAAGGCCGCATACAGGTCTTCAAAACTGGCAAATGTGGTCGGGTCACCGCCCTTCGGACCCAATTGTTTGCCGGTGCGCACATCCAGACCGTTGTGCAGGGCCAATTCGAGCACCTTGGGTATGTTGAAATAGCCGGTCAGGATGTAAGCTTCCTTACCGAAGGCGCCGGTCTCCACGCAGCCGCTGGTACCACCGTCACGTGCATCCGGCAGTGTTTTTCCGACCCGCACCATCTCCTGTATGACCATGTCTGCATTGAAAATGGAGGGTTGACCGAAACCGGTACGGATGATCCTGGCGGCACGCTTTAGGAAGCGGTCCGGGTTCTTCTTGCTGACCTGGATGGATGACGAGGGTTGCAGTAAACGCATTTCTTCGATCACATCCAGCAACAGGTAAGAGACCTCACTGACGCCATCCGAGCCATCCGTCAGCAGACCGCCGATATTGATCTGGGAGAAGTCGGTATAGGTGCCGCTTTCCTCGGCGGTCACGCCTACCTTGGGAGGCGCAGGCTGGTTGTTGAATTTGATCCAGAAACACTGCAGCAATTCTTCGTAATACTCCCTCTCATGGCGCTGGTCGCCCGAGGGGGCAGGGCTGGGGAGGGGGTTGTAGAAAAGTTGCAAGTGACGGTCGAGGTGCCCCGGGCAGAAGGAATCCCAGGTATTCAGTTCTGTGGTCACGCCCAGATGCACGAACCAGTAGTATTGCAGGGCTTCCCAGAAATCGCGCGGGGCATGGGCAGGGACATGCGTACATACTTCTGCAATGTGCTCCAGCTCCCCCCGGCGGGTCGGGTCGTTTTCCATCTGCGCCTGGCGGCGGGCTTCCTGAGCATGGCGTTCCCCAAAGCGGATCAGGGCTTGTGCAGTGATGCGCATGGCTCGCAGTTCTTCCTGTTTTGAATAGGCATCCGGGTCATTCAGAAAATCCAACCCGGACAGGCTGACATCGATCCTGGTGATGAAATCAAGCATGCCGCTGGTATAGATCTTGCCGTCCAGAACGGTGTGCCCCGGGGCGCGCTGTTCCATGAATTCGGTAAAAATGCCAGCTTGATAAGCTGCTTTCCACTCCTCGGTCATCTCCTGGAAGAGCAATTCGCGCAGTGAGCGACCCTGCCAGTAGGGGATGATCTTGTCGGCATAAGCCTGCCGGGATCGGGCGGGCACCTTGAAGCTGGTCTTCTCCCGTGAATCGAGGATATCCAGGTCTTCCAGGCTGTGGCAGCACAGCTCCGGGTAGGTCGGGGCGACTTTGGGTGCAGATCCCTTTTCTCCCACAATCAACTCACCCGCGCCGATATAAATGGTCTTGTGCTCCATCAGGTAGGCGAACGAGCGGGCACGCTGCAGCGGTACAGACTCCAGGCTGGAGCTTTGCTGGTAAAAAGCAGTCAACAATTCAGCGCGTTCGCTGGAGAGCGTCTCGCGGGCATCCAGGGATTGATGACGCAATTTTTTGACACGGTCACTGATCGGCATGGCATGTACCTCTATGCTTTTATTGGACTTATTTTACCGCTAATGATCCTTTCTTTTACTTCTTGCTGAAGGATTGGTTTGGTTTTCAGCATCATTTTCCCAATTGTACGGGTTGGATTGAATGTAATTGGCGATGTTTTCAAGATCATTTTGGTCCCGGATGATGTGTTCGTAATAATTGCGTTGCCAGATTTTTGTGATATATAATTCCCGTCCGGCGCGGTACGTCACGGAAGATTTAAAGGCTCGCAGGATGGTTGGTATAGAGCCCACCACCGGTTTACCATATTGTTCCTCGGTAGGGGTACGGCGTCGCCGTACCCCTACAAGTTCATCATCAATTAACCAAATGATGCCATGCACATGGTTGGGCATTATTACGAATTCTTCCTCGAATAAATGAACATATGGGCGGAGAATAGCGGTTTTGAACCATTCCTCCCTTACGATCATCCCCAATGCACTTAAATGCATCTCACCATTTTCAATATTCCCAAACAAACATATCCTGTCTTTTGTCACCACGGTGATAAAATATGCACCCGGGGTGGAGTAATCATGCCCATTTAAGCGGATCGACTTGCGGTTGTGATTTTCGATGGAATTTTGCAATGGTTGAGGCTCTCCATCCCGGGTGATCAATTTGGGTACGGTGCTGCCGTGCCTACCTGACCTGCAGCCCAATACCCCGCAACTGATCGGCATGGCATGTACCTCTATGCTTTTATTGGACTTATTTTACCGCTAAATGGGCTGATTTTTCCGGAGGCATAATTCAACGATGATGAATTGCAGCATGGGGTTGAATGAAGTTGATATAATAGCGTCAACCAGATAAGGAGGCTGAAATGGCAACGGAAAAGAGCACAACCGACAAGAATGAGCCTGTCCATGAGGCGGCAAACAACCCAAACCCGGCGGCAGGTGTGTCCCCTGCGGCTGATGAGAGGACGATGGCAGCCCTGGCGCATGCCAGCCACCTGTTGAATGCGGTGACAGGCATGGGCGGGTTGATCGCAGCGGGGGCGATCTGGTTGACGCAGAAGGAAAAATTCCCCCGGGCGGCTTTTCACGGGCTGCAGTCCCTGGTCTTTCAAGGGCTGCTGATGATCCTGGTGGTGGTGGAGGTGGGAGTGGTGTGGGTACTGGGATTTGTTTTCAGTTTCGCCACGATGGGGATCGGGACCATCGTCGCTGTACCCATCATGATCCTGAGCATGTTCCTGGCATTCCTCCTGATGGGGGCGGGAATTGCCTACTCACTGTACGGGGCGTACCAGGTGTACGAGGGCAGAGAATTCAATTATTACTTGATCGGTGACTGGGTCCAGCAGCATCAGCAGGGGGGATAATTTGCGGGAAAGGAGAAAGGACCGGTTGAAAAAATAAGCAGGATGGGAATCCTGCTCTGAAAAATCTCACACACCACACTGCATGGCGGCTTACGGTGGCTTTGATAGCCTCCCTACAATTGACAAGGCGGTAAAGAAAGTTGCCTTGGGACGATGTCAGCATGAAAAGCAATTTATGACCGTCAAGCCATATGCCTCTAATAATTCAGCAAGGGTGCTCAAACGTGCCTGGTCCGGGTTTTCCAGGTCGGGCAGGGCATATTCCCTGTCCAGACCGGCATACTTGGCTTCGGCAATGTTATGGTATGCCAGCAATTCGACAGGCGGGGAGTTGGGCAGGGCTGCCAGAAATGCCCCCATTTGATCCATGTCGAATTCATTATCATTGACTCCCGGGATAACCGGGATGCGTACCAGCAGGTTGGCTCCCAGACGTGACAAACCCTCCAAATTAGCCAGGATAAGTTCATTGGACTGCCCGGTATATTGTTTGTGTTTGATCGGATCGATGGTCTTCAAGTCATACAGGAACAGGTCCACAAACGGTGCAACCAGTTCAATGGTCTGCCAATTGGAATAACCGCAGGTATCCAGCGCGGTGTGGATATCATGGGCACGGCAGGCTTTCAGGATGGCAAGCGAGAATTCCTTCTGAAAGAGAGGCTCACCACCCGAAAGGGTGACACCTCCGCCGGACTCTTCGTAAAAGGTAAGGTCCTGCATGATCTCAGCCATGACTTCAGACAGGCTCATCTGCTTTCCGACCATCTGGCGTGCCTCGCTGTAGCAGACCTCGACACACTCGCCACAAGCCTGGCAGAGCAGGCGGTCAGTGATGGGTCCTTCCACATCCCAGGTGATGGCAGCGTGCTGGCAGGCTTCCAGACAGGCACCACACAGGTCACAGCGGCCGGTGCGAAAGATCATCTCCGGGCGGGGGGACTGGCTTTCCGGGTTATGGCACCACTGGCAGACCAGCGGGCAGCCTTTCAGAAAGATGGTGGTGCGAATACCGGGACCATCGTGGATGGAGTACTTCTTGATATCAAAAACAATCCCGGCTGGCATGGGTGAGGATATGGCTAAGACTCCTTCTCTTTTCCGCTGGCGATCTTGTCCTGCAGTTCCTGAGGCCATTGGGAGGGTTGTTCAGAGGGGTAGATCTTCAGTTCCGGACCATTCTGGGTCAGCAGGTCGGCATTGCTGCAATTCAGGATCCTGCGGGCTGCGGCCAAGCCGGTGGCGGTGACGCCGGCCACACCGTGGCTGTCGGTGCTGGCGCCGCATAGTAATAAGCCTTCAAATTCGGTCTGGGTTCCAAAACCGAGTGGACCCAGCTGCTTGATACTCTTGGCAGTGCCGTACAGGTTGCCGCTGGTGGCATTGATGTAGTGCTGATTGGTGAGCGGGGTGCCCAGGTCCCAGAAGGTGATGTGCTTGCTCAATCCGGGGATGCGTTTTTCCAATCCCTGGATCATGCGCCAGGCCAGGTCTTCCTTGATGGCATTGTAATCCCCCGGGCGGTCGCCGTGTTTGGAGTCAGCCCATTTGGCGAAGGGCTCATAACCCACGAAGGCAAATGCTTCACAGGAATGTTGTCCTTTTTGCATTTTGGAGGGGTCTTTAAGGGTGGTACAGGTCAGGAACATCATCTCGGGCATATCAGCATGCAGCACATGATCACCCAACCCGTTCTGGTAAAGGGTTTCCAGGTCAGCATGATCGTAATACCAGTTGTTACCTGAATCGAGCCCGGCCGCGCGCAGGTCCATATCGGTGGCAAAGAACAGGCTCAGGGCGGAGGTGGAGTATTCGATCTTCTCCTGCTTGCGCTGCAGTTTGGGGCTGAGATGCTCACGACCGATCAGGCTGTCAAAAGTGATGCCGGTATCGGCGTTGCTGATGACGTAGCGTGAGCGCAGTTGTGTGCCATCTGCCAGGCGCACACCCACGGCGCGCTTGTCTTCGATCAGGATCTTTTCTACGCGGGTGCGCAGGCGCAGTTCACCCCCAGCGCGCTGCAGGGCTTTCACAAAGGCGTTCGGGATGGCTTCGGCTCCACCAAGTGGATAGTAGGCTCCATTGAAATAATGGTGGGTTATGCTGGCCTGCATCAGGGCTGAAACCTGCGAGGGCGGCATACCGTGATCCCCGGCTTGCCCCATCAGGATGGCTTTCAGGATGGGGTCGGACAAGAAATGATCGACCAGCTGCTGCCCGGAGCACAGTGCCCAGCGCAGGATGGAACCGGCACCCGATGCGGCCTGGACGGCATCCAGCGGGTTCTTGACATGACCCAGGTCGTGCAAGCCATGCACCAGTTTGCTGACCATGTCCAGGTAGCCATCGATACCCTGCGCTTCGTCCGGGAAGCGGGCTTTCAGCCGCCCGGCCAGCGCTTCCCTGCCCTTGGGGTAGTCGAAGCGCTCGTCACCGATGTAGATGTGGTCGTAGCCGTCGGGGTTGATCTCGCAGAAAGACAGGTCTTGTGAAACACCCAGGCCTTCATACACTTTGCGCAGGCTCTCGCCGGGTTGCAGGCTGCCGATATAGTGCACACCCGGGCTGAATTTGTGACCCTGCTTATTGAAGGAGTGCGTCCAGCCGCCGGCGCGTTTGTGCTGCTCACACACCAGCACCTTCACGCCTTTCTGTGCCATGGGTACAGCCGCAGCCAGCCCCCCCGCACCGGATCCGATCACAATGACGTCGTAGTCTGTTTCTGGCATGTCTCACTCCTTTGGCAAGGGATCGTTGCTGAGATCATTACACTTGCTCGGTTTTTTGTTGGGGTTCACCCTTTCCTGAATAAAAAACCAGACCTGAGGCAGATACGATGCACCGTGTCCTGGTTCGTTAAAGCCTGTGATGAATCTGTTCGACCCAACCTGCTTGAGGTATCAAAAGGATAAATTTCCGTGATCATCCCTTAACCTGTCAAGAATTTCTTTTTTATTATCGAACCCCGAGTCTTCTTCAGATTCTACCAACTTGTAAAACTTGCAGTTATGACAATTCGATAACTTGTCTGCATAGGTCCCATTTAGTTTCCAGCCACAGAATGTCCCGGGGATCAGCCAGCACACACGACCGCCGTTGCTGCCTTCATTAATTCCTGAAACGCGTCCTTCAACACTGGCCTGGCAGAGACCCATTTTGGCTACATTGAAACCACCGGGTTCCCGGCCACATTTTTTATATTCCCAACAATTAAATTTTGTCATAGTTTAATCTTACGCTTTCCAAGTGCTATGTTCCAATCTACAGGTGTTGAAATTACAACCATTTGATTGAGGTGTTTGTGATGATCGTTTATTAACCAGTGTATATTCCCAATCAGTTTCCACGCTCCAGATTCGATCTCATAACGTCATATTCTATTTCTGGAATGGACACGCCTCTGGCAAAGGTGGATCGAATTGCGTGCGCAGACTTTCAAAGTTTCATCGACTAGGTGGAGGACATTATAAGCGCTTTTTTGGGGAGGAATGCGGGTTAATGTTGTGTTTCTACCGGATTCCTTGTATGATTGGTAAGAGAAAGGACATGTGTAGGATGAATAATTTTTATTATTGGGTTCCTGGATACGAGTCCAATATGACACAACCTTTCCAACGCTGAATCATTCCATTGTGCGATCGATTGTTTATTATCAAAGGCAGGTGAGGTGGAATGATATTCGAAAAAAGGTCAAGGTATGTTCTTTGAAGATTTTATCCTTCGCCAGATAGCTTTTGCTGCCGCTGTTGCTGCCAAAGTGCTTGGCCTCAGCAAAACTGGTCAATTCAATGAAGCTTATGAAATGATCGACCAGACCATTGAAGAGATGTTTGGTCTTAAGGCAGATATCGTCAAACAGATGAATGATGAAGGCCTGGTCAGCCTGCTTACATCCTCTCAATTCGTTGATTCTGACAAGCTCTTTGCCCTCGCCAACCTGTTCATTGTTGAAGGTGATGTGTTTGCGTCTCAAAAACGCAACCCGGAAAGTCAGCAGAGTTATCAACGTGCCTTGAATCTTTTTAATATCTTTTCCAGCCATTATCCTGATAGACTCGATACTGACATTCAGGCCTGGATCAACGAACTCCAGAAAAAAATTAATCAGGTGGGTGAATAGAGAATCCAAATCGCTCAACCTGCCTGTTACTTGTTAATCTTTGGGGGTCTTACTTAACTTAATTACCACATCGGTCGGCAGGGCCAGGCTGGCTTCGACCTCGACCGCCTTGATGATGCCGGATGGTACCGGGCAGGCGGCATGAGTGCAGAATTTTATTCCCATCTCGTGGGTCAGCGGCATACTTCTTTTAAAGGAGATCTCCTGGAAGGGGTTAACCTCGGTCAGCTCTTGCCCCATGCGCTGAATGGCTTCGCATTCGCTGCTGATGTGGACGTTGCAGACCTTGCCGTTCATGCTGGTCTCAACTGTGGTGTTGAATCCGCAGTTGCCTGCGAATATTTCTGCTTTTGCCATGTGTGTACTCCTGAATTTTCTTTAACACAAAGACACAATCCCGTGAAAAGAGTCCGGGACATAGACACCAAGAAAGAAGAAATCTTCTGTTTTTTCAATGTGTCTTTGTGGAACCATTTATTTCAGCCGGGATGGTGGGTTGAATGGATTGACACTTGCACCTGCATGCAAGTGCAGGTGTGAAGCACCTTCCAATTAATGAGGGAATCCTTCGCTGTTGGAAGAATATCAACAGCTGAGGATGACAATGAAATCAAGCATGGCAATTATTTGGCTTATTTCTTGAGCATATCTTCCATGAGCAAGGCCAGTTTTTCAGCTAAAAGCGGACGATTGAAGTTGGCTTCAATGTAGCGGCGTCCGTTCAAACCCATCTCCCGGCTGCGCTGCGGGTTTCCTGCCAGCGAGCGAACTGCCTGCGCAAGGGCAGCCGGGTCACCAGGTGCTGCAAAGATGCCGCAATCCCCGGCCTCGACCACCTCACGAATGACCCCGTCAATCGCCAAAACCACCGGACGCCCGGCGCACATGTAGTCAAAGACCTTGTTGGGATAGGTGGTCTTGTAGGCTTGTACCGGTTTGAGGATGGCTACACAGGCGTCGGCGGCTGCCATCGCCCCGGCGATCTCGTCCTTTGGAACGGAAGCGATGAAACTGATGTTGCTCAAATTCAAGGCGTCTGCCTGTGCCTGCAGGTTGGCCTTTTCCTTGCCGTCTCCCAGCAACACGATCTGGATGCCGGGCAAGTCCGACAACAGGCTGGCAGATTCGAGCAGCACACCCAGATCGTTGGACATGCCGTGTGCGCCGGCATACAGCACTACGTATTTATCGTTTAGATGATACAGATTGCGAAAAGTTTCACCCTTATCCAAAGGGTCGAACATGGCCGGGTCGGCGCCGTTGGGCACCAGTTCGACATAACGGGCGCCGCGCTGGCGGACATGCGTTTCATAACCAGGGCTGTTGGTGATGACCCGGTCGGCGTGCCGGTAGAGAAAGCTCTCCAGCCACAAGGACAGGCGGATAAGCGTCTGGTTGGTGAGCACCTCCACTGCAATGGCAAATTCCGGCCAGAGATCGCGCACCTCGAACAGGAAGGGCACACCCTTCAAACGCGCCAGAAGCCAGGCGGTGAGACCCTGAAAAATGGGAGGTGAGGTACCCCACACCAGGTCCACCTTGTGAACGCTCAACCCGGCAATAAAGGAGGATACCATGAAACCCAGGAAGCTGAAAACACGATGAAAGAATGATCGGTGCAAGGCGTGGTAGGTATTGCAGCGCAACAAGTGGATACCAGGTTCAAGCTCGCTTCGCACGATGAAGGCTTGCTGGTCACTGCGCCTGGCGCCGGTCAGGTAGCTGATCGGGCTGGCGATGATGCTGACCGTATGACCGCGCTGGAGCAGGCTGCGAGCCAACTCGTGATGGCGCGTACCGCCGGGTTCGTCCAGTGCTGCAAAGGCCTGGTGAATGAGGAGTATATGCATGGCTCAGAGGTTCGGAAAATTAAAATGAGTGCTGAATTTTACATTATTCTGGCTGGTTGCTGACAGTGTGTATGAAAGTGCCGGAATTTTCTGTCCATAGGTGGGTGAGACCCAACCTTCAATAAGGGAGCCACGCGCCATGCCTGCTAATACTTCCCCGGCCCGCACCAGTGAGATTTCCGCACCCGGCTGGTCGGCGCTTGCCAGTATTTTCAACCAGCCATGCGGAGATAGCAGCTGCAGTTCGAACCCGTTCCCTTTCTCCACAAGTTGCCAGTCCCAATCGGGCAGCAGCCAGTGCAAGCGGAAGGTGCGCGGCGGTTGCCCTGATTTAATGAAGAGCAAAGCATCCTGCACCTCCCAGTGCTCATCACTAAAGACAGTCACGCTACGCTCATGACGCACACCCAGATGCCGGTAACCGGCATGCCAGGCCAGGGCGGTCTGCACAACGGACATATTGGTCTGGATGGGGTGTTTTATTCCGGCTGGAGCCCAGTCCAGGTAAAGGAAGCGGCTAACGCGGTTCATCTGATCGAGGCCATCCACACTGATGGTGTTATGCACGGAAGTGCGGGTCAGGGCATTATCCCACGGGGCGTCGACGTTATACAGATAAGTGCCTGCATCTCTCGCTATGTTCAGTCCGTGCCACCACAGGTCAAAATGTAACTGGTCGGAATGCGAAGGGCGATTCTTGTATTTATAGGCTCGCAGGTATCCCCAGGAGTTGCGACCATACAGACTGTCTCCCAGGTAACGCGTTTCCAGGTAATATTTATCAGAAGACGGAAGCCCAAACCAGAGCGGCATTTCGTCCCATGCTCCCCCGGGCAACTGGTATTTCATAAAACTGCGCAGAGCGGCTTGAAGGACAGGACGGTAGTCTTCAAAAGGACAGATGGTCAGGGGTAGAATGTAGGCGCCATCGTTGGCACCCAGGTTGGGAACCTTACCACTGGAAGGGTCGAGCAGGGAGAAAAGCCAATGGGTGGCGATGGACAGGGCTTCGATGCTGCCTCTTGAAAAATGATAACCATGTTGATATGCCAACGGTTTGAGCCACAAAGCAAGTTGCAGCATCAGGCGCTGGTAGTTGCTACTGTGCTGTGAATATTCACCATAAGCATCGACCTGCCTTTGCAGACCGCGGTTAAACCACTTCCAACCCAGCTTTATCCAAAGCTCAGATTGTGGGTGGTCGGGCAGCGCCAATCCGGCTGTGAATAGGGCGGCAGACTCACTGAGCAGGTGGTTGTTGTTCTGGGAACGGGCATATACCAGGCTGACCGGGATGCGGGTTGCATGCTCTGCCAGAGCGTATGCCAGGCGGGATTGACGGGCGGGTGTGGAATGGGTTGAAGTGGCAAAGACCTGCAACGACCAGGCAAATGCCATCAGGCGCAGGGACACCTCCTGGGCTGAGACCCAGTGCGGTCCCTGGTTGGTTGGGTTGGCATCCAGAAAACGCTCGGTAAAGGTCCAGAAAGCAGATGCATAGCGTTCATCATGGCTGATATGCCAGGCACGTCCGAGCGTGAATGCCCAGCCAAATCGGGCTGGTTCCCAGAGAAATTTAACATCCGGTAGTCCGCTGAACAGGCTGGTGTAGAGCGAGGCATCTTTTTCGTAATCAGTCCAATGCTGCAAAGGCTGATCGAAGCTGAGCTGCAAGGGCACAGGTTCAGCACCGAACAGGCACACCTGACCGGTAACGATCTCATCGGCCTGGTTGAGCAAAACGTCCCTGCCGTCCTTACCCAGGATATTTAATAGGTCGCCAGGAGTGGGCAGATCGAATAAAGGTTGGAACCTGAAAGAAGGTGAGGTTTTTTCCTGACTGTCAATTCTGAATGGGGTCTGTCGTTGACCTGCCTTGCTTGGCGTGACCCTTTTGTAATGCCCGCTCAGCAACCCAAGCCTGTATACGGCATACAGGGCTGTCTGGGAAAATCCCAACTGGAGCAGGGCTTTAATAGTTTTGGAAAGACGGTTTGATGAAGACATAACCTAAATTCTTTTGGTGTGCAGGTCGGTCTTATGGCGGGATAGGTAGTCACGAAAAACAGGATTTAACGGAGAACCCTTGTGTAAGGGGATATCGTCATAGGCAAAATACTGCCAGGCGGTATGTTCCTGGTTGAGGCGAATATTTCCCGATACCCCCCGGGCTTTGTAGATGATGCTGACATTATAAACCTGGTCACCATTGGGATATTCATAGAAAAGATCCGGACCGGAATAAACCCCGAACAATTCCAGTCCCTGCAATTCCAGACCGGTCTCCTCCCGGGTCTCACGCCGGGCGGCTGTCTCCACGTCTTCACCGGGTTCAACGGCCCCGCCGGGCAGACCCCATTTATGATTGTCCGAGCGCTTCAGAAGAAGTAGACTTAGGTCAGCATCCTGGATAAGGACGCCCGCGCCGACCATCAGGATGGGGCGATGACCGATCAATTTACGCAACTCTGCAATATAAGCCATTATGACAGAATATCAATTTCCCGGTTTTCACGCAATGAGCGAATGGCAGCGAAGGAGGCACGCGTCACACCCAACAGGTGTGCATACGGAATAGGCGGGGGTCCGCCAGCCTGGATGGCTGCGATGAAAGCCTGCCACTCGTTGAAATGACCCTTGTCCTGGCGCAGGGCAGATTTCAGTACCTTACGGTGGCCATTCTGCACCATCTCGAGCGAGCGATAATCATCCAATACAGCCACGCACCCGCCAGAGAACACCTCGAGGCGTTCTTTGGCAAAGGCTTTGTCACCGTTAGCCAGGTAATCCACCACACCCAGCGATCCGTCTGGGAAAGTGAAGGTCATGCTGAGCACATCCTCGCGGTAACGTCCACCATCTGGCAGACCGTGCGTGCGGACCGTGCAGGGGGGTTCACCCACCAGGAAGGTCAGCAGGTCAATGAAATGACAGCCTTCACCGATGATGCGTCCACCACCCTGGACAGGATCATGCAGCCAATGGGTCAGCGGTAGTCCCCCGGCGTTAACGCGGTAATGCGCCACCAGAGGATCGTGCCGCCCGGACAGGTAATCGTTCAATTTTTGAGCCAGGGGTGCAAAGCGACGGTTAAAGCCGGTCATCAGCAGGGGTTGATCACCCCCACTTTTCAACAAAAGGGCTTCGATTTCATCCAGTTGGGCAGCGTCCACTGCCAGTGGTTTCTCAACAAAGACATGTTTGCCAGCTTTGAGTGCCTTGATGGTCAGTGCGGCATGTGAATCGTGACGGGTCAGGATGGCCAGGGTATTGATACCGACATCGTGGATGAGTTCAGCCTCATTTGAGGTTGCATAACTAAAACCAAACTTGCTACCCGAGTGACGGGCGTGTAATCCCCCGGGGGAAGCAATACCTATCAATTGAATTTTTTTTTGTTTTTTTATGGCAGGAAGTAGAACAGCATTGGCAAACAAACCTGCCCCCAATACACCCAACTTTACGCCAGCTTGCGCAGTAGTTCTGATTGGGTTCAGAACGATGCGGCTGGATGCGACTTGTTTGTCTTTCTGGTGCGGATAGGTCAGCAGCACACCCAGGAAAGGTTCATCCCGTTTGCCGGTGATCAGGTCATAGGCTTCAACAGCCTGCTCAATGGTGAAACGATGGGTGACCAGTGCTCCTACATCTAATTTACCGGTTGCTATCAGGTCCACACTGGCACCCAGGTTGCGACCTTCCGTCCAACGGATATAGCCATAGGGGTAATTAATTCCGCCCTCTTCATAAGCCGGGTCATAGCGCCCGGGTCCGTAAGAACGTGATGTTACAAAGGAAAGTTCCTTTTGATAGTAGATGGGACGCGGCAGATCCTGACCGACCAGGCCCACTGCCACCACCAGTCCTTTATCACGGCACAGTACACCGGCCAGGGTGACCGTGTCTGAACTGGGATCCCCGGCGCAAATAAGAACAGCATCTGCTCCGTGCCCACCGGTAAATGCCAGTGTGGCCTCTTCTGCCTGCTGGTTCAAGACAGCCAGTGCGCCGAACTTTTTGGCGAGATCGACCCGGGCGGGATTGATATCCACACCCAGCACGCGGCAACCAGCCGCCAGGGCGATTTGCACTGTCAGCAAGCCGAGCAGACCCAACCCGATGACAACCACGTTCTCACCCACCTGCGGTTGTGAAAGACGAAAACCATGCAGGGCAATGGCTGCCAGCGTGGTAAAGGAGGCTGATTCGAAATCAACTTCATCTGGTAATTGAGCCAGCAGGTTACGCGGAACCAGTGCATATTCGGCATGCACGGCATAATTGCCACCTGCACAGGCTACACGCTGCCCGACCTGAAAACCGGTCATGTCTGCACCAAGCGCTGCAATCACCCCAGCCGAGGAATACCCCAGCGCAAGGGGTTCATCCAGACGGTTGAAAGCGGCTTCCACTGTTCCAAGCAGACCCTCACGGCGGGCTTTGTCGAGCACCTGGCGCATCAGGTCCGGTCGTGAGTGGGCTTTTCCCAGCAGGGATTTTTCGGCAAATTCGATCACCGAACGCTCGGTACCCGCTGAAACCAGCGAAGCGCAGGTACGGATCAATGCCGTGCCGGGACGTGGTGTGGGAATAGGTACCTCTTCCACACTGGTTTTCCCTCTGCGCATGTTTTGTAAGACCTGTTTCATGGTTTGATCCTCATTAATAAGGGGATGGGTTTGAATTATTATGCACTAAAACTTGTGATTAGATTATAACCCAGACACTCATCAGGGATAGGCACATCTGTTTTTATTATTTTTGAGCTAATTATCAAATCCCCTTATCTTCTCTGAATTTTTCGTGAAGATATGTGAGTGTTAACTCAATCAACCCCGGTTTTCTATACACGATCATCCATCGTAACGCCAATATATTCCACAGGAATACTTTCCACTCAGCCGGGATTAGGAAAAACCCTAACGCTTACTTTTATTGCCAGGAACAATGTGATTGGGACTACTCATTTTTAGGGTAAGCAAAGCTGAGCAATCGCCTCATATTTACTACTTGACCCCAAATGTCCAGAGATATAAAATGATTTAAATCTGCTATACTCAAAAATATAGTAAATATTTGGACCAACGCATATAGATACTACACAAGGAGCGCTTTTTTAAAGGCTCGCCCGGAAGGGTGTTTTCTCTCCAGAGATGGATGGTTCTGAAGTACATGGTATGAGAAAAGAACCTCTATTAATATATGTGAGCAAATACGTTATGAGGTTAGAGAAGAGCTGTAGAAGAATTGAACCGAACCATGAGATCACTATTACTTGAGATGATTGAGAATTGAGGTGTGTTATGGAAAACAGTAAAGGAGAAATAAGCAAGTTGTCAAACACAATTTTAGTGGTAACACCCATCTCAAGTATTGGAAAAATAATTATTCAAAGTTTACAAGAAGTGGGGGTTAATGATACACGCTATTTCCCCAACTCCAGGTCCACAATTTCATATCTCCAGAAGAAACGCAATTGCAAGGTAGCTTTATTGGATCTTGAAATGGGTGATGATGCCGCTCTGGCTTTATCCAATTCATTACAGGCGATCTGTCCAGACATCAACCTGGTATTTATTTCAAAAGACTACTTATCAGAAGATTTTGATTATGTACGTCCTTGGAAACTTCTTCAAAAGCCATACCAACTTGCAGAACTATTGGATGTCCTGGAAATTACCCCATCCGAAACCGCGTCATCAACGATCATAGATATAACAACAAATTCTGTTGAATATCCAAACTGGTTGCTGGAACCTGCCCTGGCTAAAAATCTCCTTGCACAGATGTTGGCACAGACCAATGCCAAAGGGGCGCTGGTTTATCAGAATAATCAACTCTGGTCTTTTGCAGGTAAATTATCTGAGAAAAGTATTTATGATATCAATGAATATGTGATGAAGAAATGGGATAATCGATCAGAAGGTGATTTTCTTGGTTATCCAAAAGTAAATAGCGAAGATAAAACCCAGGTTCTTTATGGAACGTCCATACTGCTTGGAGTGCTCCTTGCTGTGGTATTTGATGTGAAAATTCCGGTCACCATGCTCAGAACACAGACAAAACAAATGGTATCCAAACTTCGCCAACCTGAATTGACTTCTGGTGATCCTGTAAGGATTGGTAATACAAGTGCTGTGGAACTTCTTTCGGATCATAATGAAACTAAATCCGTGAAATCCCGACCTTCGATATTAAATAAACTTGTTGAAGAAAATATCATCAAAACTCGAAGGTCCATGGATTTGCTTGCTCCGGAAGAACGTCAGAATTCTTTGAATCCAGCCTCAATAAAGAACAATAAATTGTTATTCAATACTGGATCAAAAAATCAACCCAACCTTTCCTATACATTCCAGATCACTCCCAGGAACACGGCTTATCAAAATTATCCATTTGAAGATCAAGATTTTGTCAACTGGGTATCCGAAATCATTAGTGCGCATGGCTGGATTATTGATCAATTGGAATTAAAACCGGAATCTGTTTCGTGGACAGCTAATGTATCCCCTTTGATCTCCCTGGCTAATTATATTGATATCATCCGCCATGAATTGTCAATAAGGATCTTTGAGAAGTTTCCATCATTGCAGAAAGATTACCCAAACGGTGATTTTTGGACTCCTGGATACGATGTCAGGATCAGCAGCCAGGCGACCTTAAACAAATAAATAGCCTCTAATTTCGAATGAAATATAGGATCATCAACCCGGAAATATCAGACAAAATAACACCATACGGATTGTCTCTAGAATAAAAGGTAATTATGCCTCAGATCGATTCACAGCGGGTTAGCCAGATTTACAGAAAATTGTTTGAGATACTTTGGTTTGAACCAGAGGGTTTTCCTGCCCGTGAGGTCATCAGCCATTTGAGTAAATCGATGATGCTGACCGATCAGGAAAGGCAGAATTACAACACAGAAAATCGATACACAAGTGAAGAGCTCATGATCCGTATGGCTACCATTCCCCTGGAAAAGGTCGGCTTCCTGGTCAAGACCAGCAAGGGGAAATGGTATATCACAGAAAAAGGCCGTAATATCAGCAAGCAATATCGAAAAGCGCAAGATTTTTTTGAAGAGATCATGCGGCAATATGAAGAACTTAAAGACAAGGAAATGCAGCGGATGGAGCAGATCTACTCCATTGTTGCAAATGATTCAGAGGAGAAATCCTGGGACCAGATCCAGAAATTCCTGCTTACAATGGATGGTTCTGAATTTAAATTCCTGGTCAGCGAATTGTTAAGATCCCTTGGATTGCACCTCACTGAAAATAATATTCAAGACCAGGAGACACGTTATTTCGATTTTATCGCCCATGAAGATCCTTTTGGTTTTAAAGGCAGCCGGACGATCATCATTGTCAACCAACAAAAAAAGGTATTTACAATGGACGACTTTATTCAATTCAAATCAGTTGTGAACGAGGAAGATCAAGGAATGGTCTTCTCTTTCAATGGGTTCACAAATGAAGTAATATCGGAAGTCCTTACATCCCTGACCTGCAGGAATATTCGCGTTTTCGATCTGGATAAGTTTGTTGAATTGTGGATCGAAAACTACGCTAATTTAAGATCAGAAGCAAAAATCAAGTTTCCTCTTAAAGCAGTACATTTCTTATCTTTTCAACAATAATTTATTTCATAATACCTTTTTCCTGTTGCTGAATCAGGCGAGTTATTAACTGAGATCATTCATGACCGAAACCATAAGGACAATAATTCGGAAAACATGCGCTTCTACCCAAGTTTTTTTATGAACAGGAATTATTAATCTTAAGATGGAGACCGACGACAAAATGGAGACAGGCAATGGCTGACATCACCACGCAACGTGATATCACTCCGCAACGGACTGGAGAGTTGTTACGGATCGTGTTTGAGATGCTGTGGAATAAAGAGGATGGCATGCCTGCCAAAGAGATCCTTGCTACCATACCCACAGTCATTGCGTTGTCTGAATACGAAAGCGGAACCTACCCATCCACGCCCGAGCACCCGCGCTATGAAGTCATCATCCGCTTTGCAACATTGCCGCTGGCCAAAGCTGGTTGGTTGGTAAAAAATAAGGGACGCTGGTACATAACCGATGAAGGCCGCCAGGCTTGCAAGCGGTTTCCCAATGCGACGGCTTTTTACCAGGAAGCTGCCCGCATGTACAACGAAATGCGCCTGAAACGACCAGTGTTTTCCATTAACGTGGAGAATGCTGAGGAAAGAGCCTGGGAGCAAATGCGTCACTTTTTACTGGAAATGAACCCTTATGAATTCCAGAATTTGATCAGCGACCTGTTGCTGGCCATGGACTATCATCTGGTGTGGGTCGCACCACAGGGCAGCGATAGTGGTATTGACATTGTGGCTTATTCCGACCCGCTTGGCACGCGCAGCCCGCGCCTCAAGGTGCAGGTCAAGCACAGCGACAGGATCCTTGATATCGACGACCTGCAAACCTTCACCACCCTGATCGGTTCGAATGACATGGGACTGCTGGTTTCAACCGGAGGTTTTACGAATGAGACACGCCAGGCCGCTCTCAACCATCCCAAGCTGCGCCTGACTCTGATCGACCTGGATAGTTTTTTTGATCTATGGGTGCAGCATTACCCTAAGCTGACCTCCGAAGCCCGCCACAGATTTCCACTCAAAGCGGTCTATTACATCGCCCCGGCGGAATAAGCACCGCTCTCTCTCTAATAGGGAAGCCAGGTTTTGTGCCTGGCTTTTTTTCACTCTTCCACCCGCCAATACTCTCCACCGCCACTCTGGCGCTGCATCAGTTGGTAGCCCACCAGCTCACGCCGCAATGTGGCTGTATCGGCATGAAAATTCCTGAGCATTTCATTAACCTGTTTCTCTGTGTAGTGTTGTCCAGGCTCAAAAACCAGGATGACATGGCGCAGGATGATCTCGAGCTTCTTGCGCTGAGTCGGGATCTCTTTCAGGCTGCCATCCGGCATGGAGAAATCTGCAATGACTTTATGGTCGTAGGCATCCAGGTCCACATCTTGGATGGCAGCGCTCAATTCAGCGGGGGAGAACAAGCGCTGAGATTTTTCCTGCAAGGCTTTTTTCTCCAACTGGTATACACTGTAATATCCCTCGGCGCGTGCACTGACCAGTCCGACGTGTTTCAGAAAAGCGAGGTGGTGGGAGACCGTAGAGGCGCGCAGGTTCAGCAGGGCAGCCAGTTGTTCCACGGTGCAGGGCTGGCGTGCCAGCAGACCGACGATCTTCAGGCGGCTGGGGTCTGACAGGGCTTTGAAGAAATCCAGGAGCTCGACTTCGGTTTCTTCAGTCACGCTGCACCTCACGCCAGTAACGCGAGCCATCCCGTTCACGACCCAGCATGCCGGTATCCACCAGGAAACGACGCAGCACCGCAGTATCGTGATGAAAGCGCATCAGCAGACCATTGACCTGCTTTTCGGTGTAGTTGGTGCCGGGCTCGAAGACAGGCAGCACATAGCGCAGCACTGCCATCCAATGTTTAAGTTGATTGGGCAAGCGCTTTAAGGAGCCATCCGGGGCAGCCAACTTGCGGATGATCCCGCTGTCTTCCTCGCTCAAATAATCTGGTGGTTTGAAGAATTCCCGGGGGCGGTGAAGCTGCTGGACACGAAATGCTTCAAGTGCGGCTTCGTCTAATGAATACAGACCATCTTGCAGGCTCAGCACACCCGCTGAAGTCAGCATCTCCAATGGAAGGCTTAATTCTGCCGGGGATATTCCCAGGCTGGCACTGATATCAAAAGTGCTTTTTGGTCCCTGCACCAGCAAGCCGACAACCTGCAGCCGCCCGGTATCCGCCAGGGATTTAATAAATTCGATCATATCTTTCTTATTGCTCATTTTTTACCTTCCTGTGTGCCTTGAGATGGGCAGGGGAATTCCAAACCCATCTATTTAATTAGATGCTTATCGAATTGAAATATACACCTGTTCCAATAAAAAAACAAGAGGGAAAAACCATGAGGGTTTAGATGGCAACGCGGATTTCACACTTATCGCCCGCGACTGCATGGAAAGGGGGAAACCTGCCGGGTCGGAAAAAACACTAATATTTTCGAAGCAATTTTTGAGATTCAATCACACCGGCGTGATCTTCCAGGTCCAACTTGAAATAAACATCCCCATTCAGACGGTGAGTTTCCTTAAAGCCTAAATGTTCATAGAAATTAATGACATCCTGCCAGGTTTCAGTTGTCTCCAACACAAGCTGATGTACCCCCAATGTGTGCGCTTGGCTGTACAAGGCGTGCAAAATTGCACTGGCCACACCCCGGCGGCGCATATCGGCTGCCACGGACATGCGGACGATCTCTGCCGTGGTATCCGCTTTGGGGATGAGAGCACCGGTACCGATGACCCTGTCTTGTTGTACAGCCACCATGAAAAACGCATCAGCATAAGCTGAGCCAATATCATCCAGGTCCGGGTTCCTGCGTGGATCCAGCTGACCCCAATGTTCCGCCAGCCCTGCCAGGATGAGATCCCTGGCTCCAGCCTGGAACTTCGATTGGAAGGGTTGAATGTTGAAGGCTTTGTTTATGACTTTCATAGCTGTGAAAATTATACTGTCTAGTTGCCATTTGCTTTGGTTAAATACTCTTACTTGCAGCTCCTCAAATTTTTCTTTATGACCTCGACAATAAATTGTGTAATAATGGGGGATAACAGTAGAGTTACGACAACCAGAGGTGATATAAAATGATGGATCATGAACTTGTTCTGAGAAATGGACGGATCCTGGACGGTTGCGGCAATCCCTGGTACCGGGCTGACCTGGCTATCGAGAATGGGCGTATCGCTTCAATCGGTGCGGTGGGCAGCCTGCATGGCAGGCAGACATTGGATATGCAGGAGCGCTATGTTGCGCCGGGTTTCATCGACATCCACACCCATTCCGACCTTTCCATCCTGGTCAACCGCCGGGCAGAGAGCGCAGTGCGACAGGGTGTCACCACCCATGTCCTGGGGAACTGCGGCATGTCTCCTGCACCGATCAAGGCTGAGCACCTGGAAGATATACGCTCTTACTGGGGGGAGATCTCTAGCCAGCCCGAAGTGACCTGGCAGTGGCAGACCTTCAAGGAATACCTGGCAGCCATCCAGCGAGGCGGTGTGTCGATCAATATCGCTTCGCTGGCGGGGCATGCCGCCCTGCGCCTGGCTGTGATGGGTTATGACGACCGCCATCCGAGTGAAAGCGAACTTGCAAAGATGAAGAACCTGCTTCAAGAAGCCATGCAGGCCGGGGCGTTCGGCTTTTCGACCGGGCTGGTTTACCCACCGGGGTGTTTTGCCGGGACGGATGAGATCATTGCGCTGAGCAAAACCGCGGCTGCTTATAATGGATTTTATGCCTCGCACATCCGCGGCGAACGTGAGACCATTTTGGATGCAGTTGCGGAAGCCATCCACATTGGGAAGCAAGCCGGTCTGCCGGTGCAGATCTCGCACAATGCCCCCAAGTTCGGGGCACCCAACGATGCGCGTGCCAACCTGGGGTTGGTGGATGCGGCCCGCCTTCGTGGGCAGGATGTGACCGTGGACAACGATGTCCACACTGACCTGGCCCCTGCCCTGGTGGATGCCCTGCCTCAGCGCTTCCAGGATCTGGCTGAAGATCTCATTAAAACCATGCTGCAAGATCCCGAATTCCGCAGACAGGTTAAGGCGGAGATCGTTCTGGATGAGAAACCTGCTTTTGGTCCGGTCGGGTTGCTGAAGCATGGTCAATGGCAACGCATCACCCTGCTGCATGCGCCTCACAGTCCTGGAGTGGTCGGTCAGACTGTGGCAGCACTGGCCAACCAGCGCGGGCAGGACGCCTTCGATGTGTACCTGGATCTGATCGTGGAGAATGGCAGGGCGGCGGCAGCCATTTATGACTACATTGATGAAAACAACATCCGCCTGCTATTGCAGCATCCAGCGGTGATGATCTGTTCGGATTCTGCCGTCCTAGCGCTGAATGGATTTTTAAACGATCCACCACCCTATGCCCCCTGCAGTTACGGAGAATTCCCCGGTGTATTGGAACGCTATGTGCGTGATGAATCCGTTCTAAGCCTGCCGGAAGCCATCCGTAAGATGACCTCTTTCCCTGCCCAACGTCTGGGGCTGTTTGAGCGCGGTCGTCTGCTGCCCGGGATGTGGGCAGATGTGGTAGTATTTGATCTGGAACGCCTGCATGACCGCGCCACCAACCTTTACCCTCACACCTACCCCTTTGAAAACTATCCACACCAGTATCCGCAAGGTATTGACTACGTATTCGTGAACGGTGTCATGGTGGTGGATGGAGAACGGCATAGTGGTTCACTGCCTGGCCAGGTGCTGCGCCATGTGGCTTGAAATTGGCTCTGGTTAAAATGAAAAAACATGCAACCCCAAGGTTACTATCCCGGAAAGAGATGCCGGAACCTGGAATTATTCGAAAGAGTATACTTGCTACTTCTCCTGCTGAGGATAAAAAATTATTTCAGACAAATCAACAATGAAGGTTAAAAGACCACCCCTATCTATTATCTTGATATGCCTGGCGCTGCTGGTTACAGCAGGGACTTTATTTGCTTTCCGGCAGAAAAGTGTTACCCTGGAAGTGGATGGCAAGCAGCAGACATTGACCTCGCGCAGCCTCACGGTTGGGAGCCTCTTGAATGACCTGGGCGTTCCGTATTCCGAGGCGGATGCCATTCAGCCCTCCATCGGCAGCCTGCTGATGAATGGCATGGAGATCGTTGTACAGCATACCTCCAACATCGTCATCCTGGATGGAGACCAGGAGTTCCGGGTCAGTTCCGCCGCCAGTTCACCGGAGACCTGGCTGAATGCGGCTGGCATCAACATTGGAAGCCTGGAGCGGGTCTTTGTGGACGGAGAAGAGCTTGACCCATCCCAACCAGTTGCGTATGCTGCCGAGCACCGGGTGGAGATCCACCGCCCTTTGGAAATCACACTGAATCAGGACGGCAGGACGCGTACATTCACCAGTACTGCGCTGACTGTGGGAGAAGCTTTAAGCGAAGTGGATGTAAAGCTATCCCCCACAGACCGCCTGGACCCTCCAGCGGAGACACCTTTGACCACCTCCATAACAATAACCCTGCTTTCATCGCGTGAACTGACCATCCAAATCGGGGATGAGATCTTCAAGGTGCGCGCTTCGGCCGACACGGTTGGGGAAGCCCTGGCACAAGTGGGTCTGGCTCTGCAGGGTCTGGATACCAGTCAACCGGCTGCAGAGAAATCTCTGCCTGCGGATGGAAAAATCCGGGTTGTGCGGGTCAATGAGGTCATCGAGCTTGAAACCGAAAGTATCCCGTTCGAAAACATTTTCGAAGCGCAAGCGGATATGAATATTGATACGCAGAAGATCATCCAATTCGGACAGAGCGGTCTGTCTGCCAGCCGGACGCGCATCCGCTATGAGGACGGAAAGGAAACCGCGCGCATCGTTGAATCCAAACAGGTGCTGGTAGAACCAGTGGCTCAGATAGAGGGATTCGGGACCAGGATCACCGTCCAGACAATGGAAACCCCGCATGGGACGGTGGAGTATTATCGTGCTCTCGATTTCTACGCCACCTCGTACCACCCCAAGATGACCTCGCCACCCTGGTATGGCGCAGTGGCTTGCGGGGGTAAATGGCAACCTGGCTATGTGGCTGTGGACTTGCATTACATCCCATGCGGCACACGCCTGTATGTGCCCGGTTACGGCTTTGCCGTGGCTATGGATACAGCCTACATCTCCGGAGCCTGGATCGACCTGGGCTACCCGGATGACGCTTACGTCGGCTGGCACCGGCATGTGACCGTTTATTTCCTGACGCCGATACCGGCAACGGTGAGCTGGGTCATTCCGCCAGGGTCGTTGTATTAAACAGTTTAGGATCCTAATTGATCACAAGACCCTAAATGTTTCCAAAAACCTTCGGGGTCTCTTGATAATATTGGAGTAAAATAAACACATGTTACTGGCAATTGACATAGGTAATACCAATCTTACCCTCGGGCTCTACCCTGGCAAGGAGATCGGCTCGCACTGGCGCCTGGCAACCGACCACCAGCGCATGCCGGATGAGTATGGACTGCAGTTTTTGGGTTTGCTCGAAAACGCCAGTCTGACTCCAGCCGATCTGACGGGTATCTGCCTGGCGTCGGTGGTGCCTCCGCTGACGCGGCGCGTACAGGAGGCTTGCAGTCAGTACCTGCACCAGGAGCCTTTCGTGGTGGACGCCGGTATCAAGACCGGAATCCGCATCCGCTATGAAGACCCGCGTGCGGTCGGCGCGGACCGGGTGGCTGACGCAGTGGCAGTCTTCCACCAGTACGGCGGACCAGCCTGCGTGATCGATTTTGGGACAGCCACGACCTTTAATGCCATCACCAAGAACGGAGATTACCTGGGCGGCGCCATCACAGCCGGCATCAACCTGGCAGCTGAAGCGCTTTTCCAGCGCACTGCCAAGCTGCCCAGCATAGACATCCAGCGCCCTCCCTCCGTGATCGGACGGAATTCGACACATGCCATGCAGTCAGGCTTGTTATTCGGTTATGTCTCGATGGTGGAAGGCATGGTGGCACGTTTCCGCAAGGAATTGGGGGAAGATATGAAGGTGATCGCAACCGGCGGGTTGGCTGAGATCGTGGCCAAAGAAACAGACGTGATCGAGATCATCTCCCCCTGGTTGACGCTGGATGGTCTGCGGTTGTTGTGGGATCTGAATCACCAGGAACTATAAATTAAACCTGACAGGTTTTACAATTCCATCGTAATCAACAATTCTTTTAAAGCCAGCAGTTCTTCACGTGAGAGGGTGACACCCTTGCTCATTTTTTCACCATCTGCAGACCAATCGCGCAGATCATATTTGGGTTCACGCTCGTTCCAACTGATCAGGTTGAGCTGCTTGGACCAGCCGGCCGAAGGTCCCGGCAGATTTGACCGGGAAGGAGTTTCGGAAAGCAGGCCGATCTTTTTGATGATCTCGAATTTGATGTTGGGCATGGGTTGGGTCTCCTGCGGGTTAAGGATGGGAAAAGGATGAATTATTCTATCATTTCTTTCCGACAACCAACCGTGTTAAGGTTTCAAACCATTGCAAGGTTTTCAGAGGCGGGTTTGCACCCTGTTATCTGATGGCTTAGGCAGCTTTAGATCCACTCAATCCAAACCATGCAGGATTGTTTACCTCAATGAAACTCGGGCTTTTTTTGGATCGGCAGAATTGTAATGGACCATAATTTCAGAATCGAGGGGATAAAGCTCAAGGGTCTTGAGGGCTTTGGATTTGAAGCTGTTGGGTCGGCTAACGACCTGGCTGGATTTGAAAACCTGGCCATTCACCCTATACTCAAAGGAAACCACGGGTGCGATAACATTGGCATCATCGTCCACATCCAGTTCAGTGGAAATGATCTTCCCGGAAACTGATGGCCAGTTCGCATCAATAACCGTTTTCTGTATGCTGCGTTTCTGGTTAAATACGAATAGTACAACCACTGCAATGACCGCCAGAAAAACTACTGCTAGGCAGGAAATTCCAACGAATAGGGTTACCAGAGTTCGATCCACTTTATTCCTCCTTTACACAATAGAAACATCGATCAGGCGAATCAATTTATTAAATCCAGTTTATCATCTTATAAATTAAAGGGCAATTATGGATGCCAGTAATTGGCAATTCGAGATAATAAATAAAAACTCTATTTCTGACTACCCATTCCCCCGCCTGCATATTCTTGCCTGCGTTACCCTTGCATCGCGGCTGCAATTGTGCTAGAATCTTAAATGTAAGACCAATATTGCTGACACCGGAAAGTGGGCGCCCCCCACTTTTCTGCGTATAAAGGATAGTTTACCTTGGGAGCAAGTAAGAGATGAAAAATGAGTTCGCCCTGGCGTTCAATGAAGTTCTGCAAGAGAAGCAGCTGCCCAAAGAGGTCATCCTGGCAGCCATCGAATCTGCTATGGTCTCGGCTTATCGCCGATCCGTAATTTCTTCGAACGCTCAACAAGTGGAAGCCAAAGTTGACCCCGAAACCGGTCAGGTGAACATCTTCGCCGAGAAGGAAGTTGTTGAAGAAGTTCAGGATGACCGCACCGAGGTGACACTGGAGGAGGCCCGCAAGGTCGATCCTGAAGCCGCACTGGGAGATATGGTGGTGGTGGATAGCACGCCCAAAGACTTTGGTCGTGTGGCTGCCCAAACGGCGCGCCAGGTCATTCAGCAACGCATCCGCGAGGCTGAACGAGCAGTACAAACTGAATATTTCGAGAAGCAGGTTGGCGAGATCGTCAGCGGCGTCATCCAGGCCATCAACAACCAGGGCATCACGATCGGACTGGACATGAAGGCGGAAGGCATCATGCCCAGCAACCAGAAGATCCCGGGTGAACGTTTTCGTGTGCATGACCGCATCCGCGTTATCGTGCTTGAAATAAAAGACAACCAGCGTGGTCCAGCGATCATTCTTTCCCGCTCGCACCGCAATTTTCTGCGGCGCCTGATGGAAAATGAAGTACCGGAAATTTACCATGGCATCGTAGAGATACGCGCCATCTCGCGCGAGCCCGGTCATCGCGCCAAAGTAGCAGTTTTTGCCACCCAACCTGGTGTGGACCCGGTGGGTGCCTGTGTGGGTCTGCGTGGTGTCCGCATCCAGGCTATTGTCAAAGAATTGCATGATGAGAAGATCGACATTATCGAGTGGAGCAGTGACCCGGTTGTTTATATCTCAAAAGCGATCAGCCCGGCCAGAGTTGCCGGAGTTTACCTGACAGAACATGCCAAGACCGCCACGGTGGTTGTCCAGGAAGATCAGCTCAGCCTGGCAATCGGACGGGACGGACAGAATGCCCGCCTGGCAGCCAAATTAACCGGTTGGCGGATCGACATCAAGAGTCTTCCTGAAGCCGTAGGGGATGCCATCACCAAGCTCAATTCCGACCCGAGCCTGGCCAAGGCTGCACCAAATGCAGCCAAGAGCCTGCCGCAGGTGATGGAGATCCTGACCAAAAAGAGCGAAGGTCGCCCTGTTACACCTGAAGAATACCAATCCCTCATTCAATTCGTGGACCGCGTTGAAAAGCGTACCGAAGAACGCAACCAGGCCGAACAGGCTGCCGAGGAAGAACGCATCGCCGAGGCGCGTGCCGGGATTCCCGAGATCGCCTTCGAAACACCGCTGGATATCCTGGGATTGGCTGACTTTATCTATAACATTCTGACCGAAGGCGAACTGCGCACGGCTGGTGATCTCATGCTGGCTATGAAATTGGACCCGGAAAAGGTACGAGCCCTCTCCGGCATCGGCCCGAAAGCCATTGAAACCATAATAGCTGCAATTGAGAATGTCACCTTCCCGGAGCCTGAACCGGAACCTGAAACTGAACCCGAAGCAGTCCTTGAAACAGAAGCTGAAGGCGAACTTGCTGAGGTCGTTGCCCTGGCTGAGGGTGAAGGATTGCCTGAGGCTGACCTGGCTGCAGGTGAAGAACCCGTCGGCGTGGAAAGCTCCGAAGAAACGGTTGAGGCTGAGCGCGAACCGATCGATGAGGAATCTGTTGAAGGACGCCCGCTTGAAGAGATCTTCTCAATGCGACCTGATATGCTGACACCCACTTCAATTCCAGTGGACGATGAAGACGAATCGGACAAGAAAAAGAAAAAGAAGAAGAAACACGTCAAGATCGAATACGATCCCGATAAAGATATGGTTATTGCCACCAAGCAACGCAAGCGCGATGATGAAGATTTCGGGGATTGGTAATAACCAACGATTAAGCCGGGTCATCCCCCGGCCCTGATGGGAAACAAAGGTGTCTGGAAAACCTGCCAAACGTCCAAAACATATTCCTCAACGTACATGTGTAGGTTGTCGAAGTGTGCTGCCAAAACGGGAGCTCATCCGCCTGGTTCGCAGGTCTGAGGGTATCGAGATAGACCCAACCAGTAAATTGGCTGGACGGGGAGCATATTTACATAATCAACGTTCCTGCTGGGAAAGAGGCCTGAAAGGGACTCTGGCTCAAGCACTTAAGGTCACCCTGACCCCTGCCGACCGGGAGCATCTGCGCGAGTTTATGCTAACTCTACCGGAAGATGAACCCGCAGCGGGAGTGGATGAATAAACAGGCCGATATGATCCAACGGGACTGACCCCTCGACCTCTGCTCAGCAGGCACTGCACCGTCTGGTTCTAGTTTTCACTGGCTATTAGAAGGAACCAGGCGCAGGTTTGCCAGGGATCTCAGTTTGGAATAACTTCGGAGATTCTTAAATACCTGAAAAATTGTACAAAGTAAGTGAGGTGTCCTATGAGCGACAATGCGAAGAAGAAAATTGAACTTCCGACAAGCCTGAGCGTGCGTGAACTGGCTCAAATTGTGGAAGCAAGTCCGATCCAGGTCATTAAAAGCCTGATGAATAATGGAGTCATGGCCAGCATCAATCAACTGATCGATTTTGACACAGCCGCAATTGTTGCTGAAGAATTAGGGTTGGAAGCCATCCAGCAAGCCCCGGAAGGCTCGAACGATCCGGAAACTGGAGAACTACCTCTCTGGAAAAAAGCGATCGCAAGAGAAGATGAAAAATCCCTGACTGCACGCGCCCCCGTCATTACCATCCTAGGACACGTGGATCACGGCAAGACTTCTCTCCTGGATGTCATCCGTAATGCGGATGTAGCCAGCGGTGAGGCTGGCGGGATCACCCAGCACATCGGGGCTTATCAGATTGACCATAAAGGACGCGTCATCACCTTTTTGGATACCCCCGGGCATGCAGCCTTCACGGCCATGCGCGCCCGTGGCGCCCAGGGAGCAGATATTGTTGTACTGGTGATAGCCGCTGATGATGGTGTCATGCCACAGACCAGGGAAGCCATTGCGCATGCCCAGGCGGCACGCGTCCCGATCATTGTTGCTCTCAACAAAGTAGACAAGGCTAATGCCAACCCTGAGCGTGTAAAAACGCAGTTGGGTGACATTGGATTGGTTCCGGATGAATGGGGTGGTCAAACCATTGTGGTGCCTGTCTCTGCCAAAGAAAATACAGGTATTGGCGACCTGCTTGAAGCAATTCTTTTGGTGGCTGATAATACAGATATCCGCGCCAATGTTAAAGGCAAGGTCATTGGTACGATAATTGAGGCTGAACTGGATAAATCCAAAGGTGTCATTGCAACCTTGCTGGTTCAAAATGGAACCTTGAGAACGGGAGATACAGTAGTGGCAGGACTATCTCACGGAAAACTACGGGCATTATTTGATTATCGAGGTAAACCCACCCAAAAAGCCGGTCCCTCTGTCCCGGTTTCGGTAATGGGACTGAATGATGTACCGATGGCTGGAGACCCGTTTGAGGTAGTTTCATCTGAGAAAGAAGCCCGCCAGGTGGTATTGGATAGAATTGAAGCTGCCAAAAATGCTGCTACAGCTCCCAAGAAAGCCTCGTTGGAAGAATTATTTGCAAATTTTCAAGCTGGTGAAACCCAATCCCTGAACCTGATCATCAAAGCGGATGTGCAAGGTTCCCTTGAGCCGATCACACACGAATTGACCGAACTCAGCCAGGGCGACATCCAGGTAACAACGCTGCATTCCGGCATTGGCAATATCGGCGAAAACGATATCATGCTGGCGTCTGCATCCCAGGCTATTGTGATCGGATTCAATGTCCAAGCCGATGTGGCAGCCCGTCGATTGGCCGAGAAAGAGGGTGTCTCCATACGCCTGTACGAGATCATCTACCGATTGACAGAAGATATTGAAAAAGCTCTTAAAGGCATGCTTGCTCCGGAATTTGCAGAAAAGGTGATCGGAAAAGCAGAGGTATTACAGGTCTTTCCAATTTCCAAGATCGGAAAGATCGCCGGATGCCGGGTGCGAGAAGGTGAAATTCGCCGAAACGCAAAGATCCACATCTACCGGGATAAAGATATCGTTTACGAAGGTGAGATCGCTTCGCTTAAACACGAAAAAGAAGATGTTCGTGAAGTCCGCCAGGGTCTTGAATGTGGTATTAATTTTAAGAATTTCAGTGATATTGAGGTTGGAGATATCATTGAGTGCTATGCTCTCGAGAAGAAAGAACTCGTATAAGGCCAACCCAGAATAGTATGGCAAAACCAATCAGATTACAACGAATTGCTGACCGCATCCGTGAAGTCCTGGCTGAAATGTTGATCAAGGATATCAGCGACCCGCGCCTTGATCAGGTGACCATTACGGATGTGACTGTGGATCGTGAGGTGGCATACGCTAACATATTTGTATCATGCATAGAAGGTTCCGTTCGCAGCAAAGAGATCCTGGCAGGGTTGAAACATGCCAGCGGATATTTGCGCCGTGAGCTTGCCAACCGCATCGATCTCCGCGCTTTTCCACGCCTGCGTTTTCACTGGGACCCAACACCTGAAAACGCTGACAAGATTGAAAAGCTGTTATCCTCCCTAAATAAAGATGAATAAACTTGACAAATCCATTAAAGAGCGGCTGCAAGCTGCCCGAAATATACTGATCGTAACGCACGTTCGCCCGGACGGGGATGCCATAGGCTCTCTACTGGGACTCGGACTGGCACTTCAAGCTGACGGCAAACAGGTGCAAATGTTGTTGCCGGATGGATTACCCAGCAGCTTCAAGCACCTGCCGGGAAGCGAGCAAATCCAACGTGTTCAAAAAACCACTCCCGATCTGAGCATTGTAGTGGACTGTTCGGATCTCAAACGGGTTGGAAAAGCCCTGGATAAGTACGGAAAGCCGGATATTGTTGTGGATCATCATGTCACCAACGAGGCATTTGGCACCTTCAATTTGATCGAATCTGAATCTCCGGCAACTGCTTCCGTTCTTCTGGCACACATGCCAAACTGGGGATTGACCATTACGCCCGACGTGGCTGCCAATCTGTTGACCGGGCTGATCACTGACACACTCGGATTCCGCACACTCAGCACAACTGCGCAATCCCTGCGCCAGGCAGCTGACATGGTGGACCTGGGAGTCAACCTGACCAGCCTGTATAACCTGGGACTGATTCAGCGCCCGTTACCCGCAGCACGATATTGGGGATTAGGGCTAAGCAACCTGCAATATCAAGATGACATTGTCTGGACGGAGCTGACTCTGAAAGACCGCTCTACGAGCGGCTATTCGGGTAATGATGACGCCGATCTGATCAATGTGGTCTCTTCCATAGAGGAAGGATCGGTAAGTATTATTTTTGTAGAACAAACCAATGGCACAGTCAAGATCTCCTGGCGCACCCAAGATCCCAACCTGGATGTCTCTCAGATCGCAACGAAATTTAATGGTGGTGGTCACAAAGCTGCTGCAGGGGCGGATATACCAGGGGACCTGGCAGATGTCAAGAAAAGAGTTCTGGAAGAAACAGTAAATTTCTTGAAAAAGAGATAGAATTTGGTATTATTCATCTAAATTTAAAATTTCTTCATGTCCACCGATCCGATCGCTATGGATATGAAATATTTAATAGGGGCAGAATTTAGGAGGTAAAAAATGGAAAGTCAAGATATCCGCAACGCCATTTCCGGCATCCTGGTCGTTGATAAACCCATTGGTCTTACATCCCATGATGTTGTGCAGATCATTCGCACCGGTACAGGCATCCGCCGCGCCGGCCACACCGGGACATTGGACCCGCGCGCCTCAGGCGTGTTGGTTGTATTGATCGGTCCGGCTGTGCGCCTGAGTGAGTATGTCTCAGCTTCCGATAAACGTTACCAGGCCATCATCAAGTTGGGCAGCAGCACAGATACATATGATTCTGAAGGCAAATTTACACAACAATCCAGCGACCCTGTAAACGTTACCGAAGAACAATTTGAAACTGCTTTGCAGGGTTTTATCGGTGAAATTGAACAAACTCCGCCAGCCTACTCAGCCATCAAGGTTAAGGGCAGACGTGCTTATGATATGGCTCGCAAGGGTGAAGAAGTGGAACTTGAACCCCGCAAGATCCAGGTTTTTCACCTGGAAGTTCTTGAATGGGCACCCCCGGAAGTGGTTATCGACGCCCATTGTTCGTCGGGTACTTACATCCGTTCGTTAGCCAATGATCTCGGTAACACCCTGGGATGCGGAGCCTACCTCGTAGGTCTACGCCGCACAAAGAGCGGACGCTTCAGCCTGCGGGAAGCCACCCCCCTGCGAAAACTACAGGAAGCCTTTGCTGCGGGTAACTGGTACCAGTACCTGATTCCGGCTGCCGAAGCACTGGGTGATTGGGATGCACTCGAATTGAACCCGGACCAGGTGGATGAAGTGCGACATGGACATCGCCTGCCAGCCGCACCTGGCACAAAACCCGGTATGGTACGGGGTATCAGCCTGGCAGGAGAGCTGGTGGCATTGCTCGAACTGGTTCCCAGTGCTGAGACCGCAGTTGTGGAGGGTGAAGAAACTGACACTGAAATCATTATGGAATGGCAACCTAAAAAGGTCTTCTATTCTTAAGGTTGGGTAATTGACCCAATTGCATTTCAAACTTCACTGGAACTTTATTTTAGTAATGCATCAGCTGTGACAAAAGTAAATTCTCTCAATGATCTCAGTCTAAAAAAAAGCTGGTTGACCATCGGTGTCTTTGATGGCGTCCATCTCGGACACCAGCACATGCTAAAATTGCTGACTTCAGGGGCGAACACCACGTCGGTGCCTTCCGTGGTACTTACTTTCGATCCACACCCGGCTGTAGTCCTTGGAAAACAAAATAGTTTTAAGTGGTTATCGCCACCTGATGAAAGAAGCTCTCTTTTGGAAGAACAAGGTGTGGAGCATATCATCACGCAGCATTTTGACAGGGATTTTGCCTCAATCAGCGCCCGGGATTTCATGGAGAGGCTTTCCCGGCAGTTGGGACTCTGTCACTTGTTGGTAGGGCATGATTTTGCGCTGGGTCGCGACCGACAGGGCGATGTTCCCTTTCTGACTGGTCTTGGGAAAGAACTGGGCTATACACTCCAAGTGGTTGAGGCTGTGTCAGATCAAGATGGCGTTATCTCCTCGACACGTATCCGCCAGAACATCCGCACCGGTCGGGTGGCGGAGGCCTCACAAGAATTAGGTCGTTCATATGCTCTCTTCGGAAAAGTTGTGCATGGTGATGGACGCGGCCGCACCATTCAAATTCCCACGGCCAACCTGGACCTTCCGGTAGATAAGCTGATCCCCACCAACGGTGTATACGCCTGCCGTGCCTGGGTGAATGGTGAGCGCAAAGCAGCTGTCACCAATATTGGCACACGCCCCACGTTTACCAATGGAGAACAGACCCTCCATGTGGAAACACACATCCTGGAACACCAGCAGGACATTTACGGAAAGGTGATCAAGCTGGAATTTGTTGAAAGGTTGAGACCGGAACAACGTTTCCAAACTGTGGAAGCACTGGTCGGGCAGATCCACAAGGATATTGCACAGGCGCGCAAAATTCTTAACAGGCAAAGGGAATGGAACTAATCTAACCCGCAGCTCTCTTTCTCGGGGGGAAATGACGTATCTGGACAACAAGTGTTCCCAAACCCGCTGCAAGTAATCCAATTATTTCTTTGATTGAAATGCTTTCACCCAAAAATATGACAGCCATTAGTGGTATCCAGATCAGCATGGTGCTGTTAATGATGCTGGATTCGAGTGCGGTAAGGGTACGCAGGGTGTGATTCCATAGTGTGAAGGCAAAAGCCGTATTGACCACGGCCAGCCATAGGATGATCAGCCAAGTATTCAGCCTGATGATTGGAATTCCTTCCACAAGAAGGCTGGTCGCCAGTAGAGCAATGGATCCAGCTCCCATACTTACTACCGTTACGATCAGTGGTGAATATGTGCTGGAGCGATTAATACCCCTGCCCAAGATCGAAGATAGTGCATTGGCGAGGATGCCAATAACAGCTATGAGAATGCCGAAAACCTGGGCATGGGGGATCTTGACAGGAAAGAAATAAATACTGGCACCGATTAATGTAAATCCAATCCCACCCCACTGAAGAAGGGTTGGCTTCTCAGACAGCCAGGTAAACCCCATGAAAGCTATGATCACACTGCTAAAACTCCATAGCAAATTGACGGTTACGGCAGGCAAGTAAGCAAGCGCAACAAAGATTGCCCCCTGTGTGGTCGCATAAAAAAGAAGACCAAGAAGTATCAATTGCCACCATAAACGTGGTGACAAGTTGTGGATCTCTTTTCTTGTATTGCTTAACAGCAGTGCAAAAAGAAGAATCAAAAATGCCAGGAAATAGCGCAGACCAGCGAACAGGATCGGGGAGATCTCAACCAATCCTATTTTGATGAAAACCCAGGATGTTGCCCAAAGGAAGACAACAAACAAGGCTTGTACGATTGCAAGTGTCCGTGAACTCATTGAGGGATGCTCCTGTTTTCAACCTACTGATGAACAGGTTTCATTGGTGGGAATAATGAGGCACTTAATAGACCTTTGGTCAACATGATAGATCTTAAAAGCAGGCGGGAATAAAAGGGGGAGAACCGGGATCATCAGCCTGGGTGATGGAAATTTTTAAGTACCCAGGCAGCTCGCAGGGTTACCCATTTGTTGGGTTGTTTCTTTTTACCAAAATCTACCCATGTTTTTCCGGCGTAATCATAATCCAACAACCAGCGCCCTTTTTCATCCTGCTTCCCGCGGATGAGATCGAGGGCATTTGATAAACGTGGTTCCTTTCCAAATCCCAAGCGAACCAATGCTTCGATGTTCTGCAACAGGTCTGTAACGTAAAAGACCGGGAAGCCGAATTTCCACCAATTGCCGCTTGGTTTGGCACTCCATCCAGAAGGGTAGGCAGCTTCAGAGGGGTCTATGCCAAGCAGGAACTCGATCCCTTGCTGGATGGCATTTTCGATGATAGGTGTCCGCTTACCGACAGGGAGTTTACCAAAAGCCAGCATGACCTTGACGGCACCCCAGGCACATGGCAGCTTATTGTTTGCACCACACGCAAAACCGGGACCGCATTTTCCGGCATAATAGCGTAAGGAGGCATTTTTTTCACTCATTGGGGCTACGCCTTCGCCGGTGACACTGCGTGCCATCCATTCAAAAGCTTTATCCAGGCGAGGGTCACGAATACCAAGATCGAGCATTGCACCACATAAGTTTCCCTGCAAACAATCTGCTGTGCTGGATGGTGTTCCAGATGTATTGAACTGTCCATTTTCTGTGAGTGCATTTTCAAGCATATGGCTGCATGCCCGTTGGATACGTTCATCAAGCGCTATTGAAGCTCCCAATTGGTTCAACATAAGGATTGACCATACGGAGCCACGATATTTAGGGTAGTAGCCTGGACCGGCTTCAACCCAGTATCCGGAATCATCCATCTCAGCTAATATGCTGGCGATTGGACCTTCGCCATGTGCTTTTTTCTGAGTGGAAACAAGATTAACATCATCTGCAGAAAGGTCCAGCAAATCGCGCATGGCGAGGTAACGAACCCCAGGATCATTCTCTTCCAAAAGCCAGGAGATCGTGTCGCCTTTCAATTGTTCTTCCCAGGACATATATCTCATCCTTAAGAATTACAGGCTGGTTGGGTGGTTCACCTTTTTAAGTTCCCTGGTGGATCTTCTCCAAGGGCACTCTGGTAGATGTTGGAGGCACAGGCATGTTCCAGCAGATCTTATATCAAGTGTATCATCGTCATTTTTTTCAATCTTTTAGAACCAGTCACTCAACATCGCTTTATTTTTATTAACACACCTGCTTTTCTTGTTAGAGATGGGCTGCGAGCCAGGTTTCGACGTCTTTGAGGACGATTTCACGTTCCGGCTCGTTGAATACTTCGTGATACAGCCCGGGGTAGATCTTCAGGGTCTTGTCTGTGGAACTAGCCAGGTCATAAAGCATTTGCGCACCGGCCGGATCGACAAGTTTATCTTCACCACCCTGGACAATGATAATTGGCAGGGAAATTTTGCCGGCCTCGGCGCTGATGCGCTGCATGGCAGATAACATTTCCGCGCCCATGCGGGCTGGCGTTTTTCCGTGGAAGACAAGGGGATCGTTGACGTAAGCCTGTACAACTTCCGTGTCTTTTGAGATGAGAGTGGCATCCAAAGCCAACACACCCATCTTTGGGGCAAGCTTTGAGAGCACCTTGCTCATGGTAATGGTGAATGCGGTGATGCTATCCCCAACTTTGACGGCTGGAGCTGAAATGACCGCGCCTTTGAAATCTGACTGGTGATCAAGCAGGAAATACGAAACGATGGCTCCACCCAGGCTGTGACCCAGCAGGAAGACCGGTTTATCTTTGTGCCAATCTTTAACCATTTTGAAATAGATGGTGAGTGTATCGGTGAAATCATCAAAGCTGGTAATGATCTCGCGGGCACCATCGGATCGGCCGTGACCGATATGGTCCAACCCGTAGACTGCGTAGCCGAGCGGGACGAAGTGATTGACCACATTCATATAGCGACCGCTATGCTCACCCAAACCATGCACAACCAGCAGCACGGCTTTTATATCCCCGGTGGGAAGCCAGGCTTGATAAAAGATGTTGGTGTTGTGCACACCCTTGAAATTGCCTTCTATATGTTCCATTGGGACTCCTTTTCAGGTTATATTGGTACAGACAACAAAGATTTCGACGGGATCAAGATGATTCCCTTATATTATAGAGCAACTTCATGCTATTCGATCGGCATGTCTAATTAAATCACAGCGATCTTCCTGAAAATAGTGTTGAAAATCACGATACAACATTTAACACTGATTAATTATGCTGTTTCGAGCTTGACGAGCTCAGCTTTAGCTTTGAGCCACAATTGATATTTGCGCGCCAATTTTTCTGTATCACCTGCCAGTGAAGCTTTAAGCAGGTCGCCTTCGAGTTCTGCAACCTCAAGGCGGACATAATAATCCAGCATCTCTTTTAAATGTGCGAGTACGATCATGCCGGTCAGAAGCGGGTGATTATTGGTAACATTTGCATCTGGAAACAGGATACCGTGCTCCAGCTCAACTTCCAAACCCTGTTTGAAGGCGTAAGCCGAAATTAATAATGCCTCGCTGCCGACCTCGTTTTGAATGATCCTGGTTTCTTCCAACGTTATGCGTGACTCGGTGAGCCTGGTCCAATCCTGGAGACCAAGCTCTGTGCAAATTCGCTGAACTTCGGTTTTGGTTATGTATTCGGGAATCTTCATTTTATCTTCCTTATTTAATGATCTGAAATCAATTGATGATCGTGCGCGGTGTTTTCTGTAAGATCAAGAACAAGGGCAACTTCTGAAAGAAAAAGCACGAGCTACCCTGTTCCTTGAAAAGTGATGGATTTATTGCCGCTCAACCTTCCGGCGCTCAAGGCAGCACAAGCCTGGATGGTCTGGATGTCATCCCAGTTGTTGTGCTCACATATCTTCGCAAGAAAATTTCCGTTCACTGAGAGATTCCTTTCTGAGCCAATATTATAGTCTTCTTCACCAAGCCAGGTAATCAGTTGCGCAGCCCGAAAACCATTTACTAAACCAGGTTTAGAGCGCAGGCGATATCTTCTGCGATCATCTTTCTTTTACTTTTTTCGATGTTAAAACTTGGACCCACCTGTAAATATGAAGGAAAGACTCTTTTTCCTTGAAAAAAATATTCGCGGTCACGAATCTTGTACGTGGAGCCGGAAGGAATTACCCTGCTTTCACACTTTCTGAGGGCAATATAATTGAAGGCTTTTATGGCAACATCACCCATCAACAGATAAACCTTCACTTTTGGAAAAAAGGAAATTTCTTTTTCCAGGATGAATGAACATTCTTTTATGGTATTTGCCTTCAGTCCATACCCCGTTTTGCCACATTTCACAGCAGATGTGAGATAAACCCCGAGATCCAATAATTCGTTTATCGATGTGACTCCAATCCCGGCATCATTGAAGGCCTGAACGGTTGTTTTTTGAAAGGATGGGTTTCCTTTTGCATAATAGTAATCGTTGCGTTCTGCGGGTGCAGCCTCTGAGATCATGATCACCTTGATGTTTTCTTCCTTCACATCAACATCCGGAATGACATAACAATCCTTATTAATATCAACGCAAGGGAAGGTTTTACACTCTATACATATATTTATTTGCATTTCGTCATCTCCTTATGTGGGGTTTCGGCTCATTCTTTCTATTTCCAAACACATCTAAAAGGACCGGTATTCAGGGGAGATGGGAAACAGTGTAGGGTGGAAAAACAGTTATTGAAATCCCTAAGCAGAGGGACGTCTCAGGAAGGCCAGGGTTCGGTCCCATGCCAGGCTGGCAGCTGCCTGATTGTAAGCTTGCGGTCTGTCAGGTTCAAAGAACCAGTGTCCTGTGCCGGGGTAGAGATGGAATGTGGCCGGGAGACCCGCGGCGCGCAACAACTGCTCCAGGTTGTTGACGTTAGCTACCGGCTCAAAATCATCCTCTTCTGCAAAGTGACCCAGGTACTCAGCCCTGGAAGCGGAATAGTCCTCATGTCCGGTACCATAGAAAACGACCACAGATCGGATATGGTCTGGGTCGGTGTTTGAGAGTTCCAGGGCAAAATAAGCTCCAAGAGAAAAACCGATCACTGCAGGATTATTACCCCTTGGTGCAACCCGTTGGCTGAGAAAATCAACTGCCTTGGCGATGTCTGTCCTGGATTCGTCGGCGTCAAGCCCACTGCTCAAGCCTTCCGCTTCAGGGATGGTGGTTGCCAGCTGGCCGTGATAGAGATCCGGGGCAAAGGTGATGAAACCGGAATCAGCCAGGTGAGTGCAGAAAGACTTTATTGTGTCATTCAATCCCCACCAGGCATGCAATACCAGGACACCACGGCCGCTACCGGATGGCGGAAGGGCGAGAAAACCTTCGGGTTGATTCTTGTCCATTTGGATCTCCTTGTGTAGAAGCACGCGTGCTGAAAATTATCGATTAAGTTACATTTCACGAGATCTTGACGAACTTGAGATTTATCATTGGGAATAATTTTGATTTGGTCAATAGTATAAACTAATAATAAATAAAAAGATCAATAACCATCCAACATACCGTAATCAAATATATTTACTCCCCCCTGTTGACTTGCGGGAGTTTTTCGTCTATATTACCTGCAATCTTCGCCTACCCAAAAAAGGAATGCAACCATGCCTGACCGTCAAATTTACGTGCTTTCCCCCAAAGCATTGAGCGCAGAAACCATAGCCGTGGCTTTTGCCAAGACTTCACGTGCACCCGAATCATTTCGGGAGATCGCAGCCGAATTGAGTGATGAATCTTCGGCGCGTTTCCATGAAAAATGGGTTGTGGGTTACGGGCATGCTTCGGTGGCTGAGCATGCGATCTTGCACCTGGCTTTTGAAAATGTCTCACGGCTGGCGGTGGAAAATATTGAGTCCAACCGGCTGGCTTCCTATACAGAAAAATCCACCCGCTACCAGAAGTGGGGCAGCCAGGACTTCTTCATCCCGCCCGAACTGGAGCAACATGCCCTGCGGGATGAGTACATGGCAGCCTGCCGTTTTCTGTTCGATACGTATGAACAGTCCCTGCAACCCGTTCGCAAGCTGATCGAAGCACATACACCCATGCGACCAAATGAGAATGAGGCATCTTATGACAGGCGCATCCGGTCGCAATATGTGGATTCGTGCCGCTTTCTTCTGCCAGCAGCTTCTCTGGCCAACCTGGGCATGACCGCCAACGCCCGCATCCTTGAGAACAGCATTCGAAAAATGCTCTCTCATACCCTGGCAGAAGTACGCCAGGTGGGGCAGGAAGTGAAACAGATGGCTTTGACAGAAACCCCGACCCTGGTCAAATATGCCAACCCCATTCCCCATCTGGAATCTGCCCGGCAGGCTTTTGGCTCGCAACCAGCTGCGAACAGGAAAGAAGGTGACTGGTGCCAGTTGGTGGATTATGACCGGGATGGGGAAACACGGTTATTGGCAGCGATTTACTACCGCTTTGGTGATATGCCCTATGAAGCCGCATTGCATAAGGTACGCACCAGCAAGGAGGTTGAACGGGCACAAATGGCAGAAGACCTGCTGGGAAAACTGAGCCGCTATGATATTCCTCTGCGTGAGCTTGAATATACCAACTATACTTTTGACCTGGTCATGGACCAGGGTGCTTACGCGGAATTCAAGCGCCACCGCATGATGACCCAAACCCCCCAGGAGCTGACTACACGTTTAGGTTATTGCGTACCATCCCAGATGAGAGAAGCGGGGTTTGAGACTCAATACAGGCAGGCCATGCAAACCGCCATAAGCTTGTATGAAAAGCTGGCGGATTGGAACCCGCACGTGGCTTCCTACATTGTGCCCAATGGATTTAACCGCAGGGTCTTATGCACTTTTAACTTACGGGAAGCTTACCATTTCTGCCAACTACGCTCGGCTGCCAATGCACATTACTCCATCCGCCGGGTGGCACTGCGCATGGCTGAGCAGATCCAAATGGTTCACCCCCTGCTGGGAAAATACATGCATCTGCCTGAAGATGAGACCTGGCAAAGCATTGAGACAAAGCATTTCAGTGATGGAGATAACAGCTAAGAGGAAAAAAATTTACCACAAAGTTAAAAAGTCGCGAAGATAGCCCATTTCCAGGTATTATTTCCAGTTGACAATCTTCGCACCTTGGTATCTCAGTAATCAATAAGGAAAATATCAGACTTACTGGTTGAAAATATAAATATTCGGGGTATACACCGCTATACCCCCCAAAGTTCGTTGCGATGGTTATTCGTGAAATTCTTCCACCTGATAGGTCAAAACATCCAGGTGTTTGCGACGCCAAAGGTCGCGCTCCACACCCATCTTGTAACACAGCTGTTCGAGGAACTCTTCTTTACTGGTCAGTTTTTCCCAGACTTGCGGCAGAAAGGTAGCCCGTTTCCAGCCATCTTTAATGATGACTCCGTCCAGACCAGGCTGCAGTTTATTGAGCAGGTCTTCGGGTGTGGTGTATTCAAGCGGTACTGGCACAGTCAATCGTGAGATCTCAATATGGATGTCCTTCAGTTCTGCCTCTCCCACCTGCGGGAAGCGGTAATCCTCCAGGGCAGCAGCCACGGCATGTTCACGCACATCTTCTGCCAGGGACTTGGCAGGTTCCAGGGCACCTACGCAACCTCGTAACTCTCCAGCCAGGGTAAGGGTCACAAAACTAGCCCCAAGAGCCTGCATGGACGGTGTCATGGCAGCCAAATGCAAGGGAGGCAGACCCTGTCCACGGACAGCATGTTCGATTGACTGGCGTGCCAATTTCAATAACATGGATCTTTCAAGCTGGGTTAATGTTTCTTTCATAAAACCTTTCCATTATTAGTAACTATTCCAAAATCACTTTGAGGATAAATTTTCAACACTTCTTGGTAGGTCACATCAGAGTACGATAATCCTGGTCATGATACAGAAGTGGTTTTCCAGATTGGGCAGTGCACAAGGCATCCACTTCGCCGATGAAAAGGGTATGCAGGTTGGCATCATACGTATGTACGATATGGCAGTCCAGGTATGCCAGCCCACCAACAATGAAAGGAGCACCACTGGCCAGGGTTTCGATCGCTATTCCCATGAAGCGATTGTCATCCATTGCGGGGATGCGTCCAGCGAACCGGTCGGAAATTTCTTTCTGATCGTCAGCCAGTATGGTGACACCGAAGTGTTTACTATTTTGTACCAGGTCATGGGTTCGACTTGTCTTTTCGAGAGAAACCAGAACAAGAGGGGGCTGCAAAGAGATGGATGTGAATGCGCTTACCGTCATTCCGTGAAATTGGTCTCCATCTTTTGCTGTAACTACCGTAATACCACTGGTCCAGTTTCGCATCACCTGGCGCAGATCTTCATTTTCATCCAACATCCAATTACTCCATAATAAGAATTATATCAATTATTCGACGGTGGGTAGTGGCGGGTAGTAGGATCGAAGGTTGTTGATAAGAAGTATATCAGATCGTGATCTTAAGAACTTTGGCGATACTATCCAATAATTCTTGCGGGCTGAAAGGCTTGCCGATGTAATCATCCACTTTGGCTATTTCCAAACCCAGAACTTTGTCTATGAGTTGAGACTTGGCGGTAACCACAATGGTTGGAATATCCCGTGTAGTTTCATCATCTTTCATTTGCTGGTATACCTGCCAACCATCCATACCTGGCATCATGATGTCGAGGATCACAAGATCTGGTTTTTCCTGGTGAATAAGGTCCAGACCATCCTGCCCTTTGGTCGCCACTTTAACGGTGAATCCATGCCTGGAAAGTAATACGTGGAAGAGTTCAAGCATATCGAGATCATCTTCAATGCATAGGATCTGTTTCATGTGCAAATCTCCCAACTACAATTTCCAAAAGCGAGAAATTAATCTTGCCAGTTAATGAAGAATAAAGTGCTTTTTTAGATATGAAGATGGTATTTGCAGTTTATCCTTCACTGGATATCGATAACAATTACCTCTCCATCAATAATTGTACCATGATGAAAAATAAATATTCTCTTCAAAAAACTCTCTTTTGACAATGAAAGATTATAAGCTGTCCATCAGGTGGTGGTGCCTTGTGCAGAGGTGCCTGCAAAGGCGGATTGGAAAACTGGCACCGCTCAATTTTCAAAGTGGATGTAAAATAGAGATGCAACAAAATTGGAGGCTATAAATATGGCTCGTTCAAAATTTGATGGTGTTATCGAAGCAGTTCGTTACTCGGCCAATGGTCAGATCGACATGGTGCGGATCTTTGAACTGCGCTGGTTGGTCTTTTCTGACAGAATTCTTCTGAACAGGACTGCCTTGCTGGAGCGATTATCCCAGGGAAAGCGTTTTGTGACTGGCCAGAGAATAAAAAACAAGGGTAATATGTTTGAAACAGGCAAAAGTGTGCATCTTTCTGGTGGTCCGAATGCGATCATCACCACCAAGGACCAGGCTGGCAACCAGGATTTTTTGGCAAATGTGCCAGTTTTTTAAAAATTATTTGAAGTTTTATTATTGGACTGTCACGAAGGCCAGGATAGAATAAAACTGATTTCAAGGATCTTCATCCACCAAGTTCAGACGGAGCAGCCGCCTGCTGTGTGTGTAGAATATACGATATATTTTACATAAAGCAAGTTGAAAATATTCAATTTACAGGGGAGCCGGTAAAGTTTTACTTCACCGTCAGTCAGCGTGACCACAAATATCCAAAAGTCTCTAACGTACGTTAATCCCATCTGATAAAGGATGAAGGAGGGCAGGCAAATGCGATTAATTGACCATACTCCCTATCTCTCGGAAAGTGGTGAGATCTCATTAGGCAACCAGGTCCTGGCTGCGCTTAAATATGGCACGGAGTGGTATCCAGCGATCAAAGCCCAGCAATTTGTCGTTGACAACTTGAACCGTAACCTGACTAAAGGATATACACTCCTGCGCAATATTGTTCTTCCGGGCAGCAGGGCTACCATCCCTTTAATCCTGGTGGGTCCCGCCGGAATAAGTGTTATTGTTGTCACCAATCTGAAAGGTACCTATCGGGCAAATAGTGATAACTGGGAAGTGATCGAAGGCGATAAGAGCAGATCGGCCAAGTCCAATCTGCTGGTACTGACATCCAAAATGACCCGTGCAGTCCAACTTTTTTTAAGAAAGCGAGGCATTGAAGTTGTTGAAGTGGATGGTGTGCTCATCTGCGTTGAAGCGGGTATGCATGTTGAAAGCTCCCGCCCGATCGTGCGGGTGGTCATGCGGGATGCGATTGAGCATTTTGTGATCTCGCTAAATCAAGCGAACTTAACACTGACTGATAATTCGGTCCAAACCATCATAAGCATGCTTACAGAGCAACGATCCAACCAACAACCTGCTCCAGCAGTTGAAGGATCTGTATCACAACCCGTGGATGGTTCCGCAGAAAACCCTGTAATTGAGGATGTTTTTCCATGGTCAGATAATTTTCTGGAATTCGAATTTAAGGATGACCCATCCCAGGATCTTGAAAAACCATTCCGTTTTTCATCGGAACCCACAATGGAATCTTCTCCAATTCAAAAAGAACGTCAATCAGTTCCCCATCAGTTTAAATTCGATAAAAAACAATGGATCGTACTTATCTGTTTTGCATTGGTGGAGATAACCATCCTGCTGGTATTTTTCTGGCTGGTTTATAGCAATAGTTGAGCATCCTATTTTGATACATCCATTTCTTTCCATCATTATTCCAGCCTACAATGAAGAAACCCGCCTGCCTACTTCATTGGAGAAGTTATATGAATTCCTGGGTTCTCAATCTTACACTTTTGAAGTTATGGTGATCGAAAATGGCAGCACTGACCGGACCCTGCAGGTGGGACGGGAATATGCGAGTCGTCTACCCAACCTGCGCATCATGCACCTGGACAAAAAAGGCAAGGGGTTGGCTGTAAGACAGGGGATCGCCGAAACCAATGGTCAATACCGGTTTATTGCAGATATTGATTTTTCCATGCCCGTGGAAGAGATCAACCTTTTCCTGCCACCGGTCTGCAATGTGGATATTGCCATTGGCTCACGCGAGATCCCTGGTTCAGTTCGTTATAGTGAGCCACTATTTCGTCACTTTACCGGGAGGGTGTTCAATTTTCTGATACGTTTGCTGGTTCTACCTGGCCTGCATGACACCCAGTGCGGCTTTAAATGTTTCCGGGGAGAGGTAGCTGAAGAAATTTTTCGATATCAGACCCTTAATGGCTGGGCATTCGACGTGGAAGTGTTGAAAATTGCCCGCTCGCAAGGCTGGCAGATCAAGGAGATCCCAGTGCACTGGTCATATTTTCCGGGCAGCAAGGTTTCCATTCTGCGCGATTCGATGCGTATGTTAAATGAAATCTTGATCATTCGCCGAAACAACAGCCGAGGCGATTATGACCGTAAAGTTTGACCCATCCAGCCTGCCGAAATTCCCTGATCTCGCATTTGAACTAAAACTTTGGAAGAACGGGCTGACCAGGTTGGGAGGAGTTGATGAAGCCGGGCGTGGTGCCTGGGCTGGACCTGTCTCAGCCGGGATGGTGATCCTGCCTGCGGATATATCCATTTTGAAAACGCTACATGGTGTACGCGATTCCAAGCAAATGAGCGCTCTGCAGCGCGAACACTGGGTAGAGTTGATCCAGGAGAACTGCCTGGCCTGGGGGGTCGGTTTCGCTTCTGCTGTTGAGATCGATGAGATCGGCATCCTGCCCGCCACCCGCCTGGCGGTTTCCCGTGCCTTGCAGAACCTGTCTGTGTCCCCCGACTTTTTGATCACCGACTACCTCAAATTGCCTGAAATTTCCATCCCGCAAATTGCACTTGTGAAGGGAGATCGCCGCAGCCTGAGCGTGGCTTCGGCTTCTATCCTTGCCAAGACCAATCGGGATGGGATCATGCGCCAACTCGCTGTAGATTTTCCTGAATACGGGTTTGCGCGCCATAAGGGCTATGGAACGCGCCAGCACCAGGAAGCCATACGTGAGCACGGGTTGTGTGAGGTGCACCGCAGATCGTTTAATATTCAGAAGTATCTGTTGAAGTGATTTTTTATTGGGTTTCACATGAGTATTCAAGTGAATTATCAGGGTCAGACCATCTCTGGCTTTCGGGCTAATGAAAAAAAACATGACAGACCCTGAAGGTCTCAAAGACCATCAGGGTCATGGCTGAAATAACCTTACGGAGGTGTTAAACCTTTGCAAGGTTATCTTCTGTGCGCCTGGTTTGCCTACGCATAAGGAATTTGGTTATTTCTTCGGCAACAGCCGGGATGATCGCCAAACCAAATACGACACCCCACTCCCGCAGACTGAGAAAATGTGTATTGAAGATCGGTTGCAGGAAGGGTACATTCACCACCAGGAAGATCAGCGCCAGGGAAGCTCCTACCGCGTATTGCATCCACTTATTCGAGAATACCCCGATACGAAACATGGAGGACCTTTCTGAGCGGACCGTATAGGCACGGAAAAGCTCACACAGTGACAGCGTTACGAATGCCATTGTCTCGGCGGTCTGAACATCCACACCTCGCCAGTCATATTGGATCAGGTAAAGCAGAGGATTAACTCCAAGCGGCATGATGTCGCCAGCTTTCAAGTGCCAGATCAAACCAAGCCCAAATGCCAATAATACAGCACTGGTCTGGGCGATGGTCTGAACAACTAATCCCGAACCCATGGCACGATTGATGATCGGTTCCATCTTGTCACGTGGTTTTTGTTCCATGATATCCGGGTCACCTTTTTCCATCGCCAGGGCCAGGGCTGGGGCTCCATCTGTGACCAGGTTCAACCAGAGCAATTGGATGGCAGTGAGCGGAGCTGGCAAACCCGCCAGGGTTGCGAGGAATATGATCATGATCTCAGCAACATTGCTTGAAAGCAGGTAATATACAAACTTGCGAATGTTACTATAGATCACCCGCCCTTGTTCAACAGCAGATACTATACTGGCGTAGTTGTCATCTGTAAGCACCATGTCGGCGGTCTGTTTGGCGACATCTGTGCCGGTAATACCCATCGCTACACCAATATCCGAGCGCTTGATGGCCGGGGCATCATTGACACCATCCCCGGTCATGGCAACCACTTCACCATTGGCTTGCAGTGCGTCGACAATTCGCATTTTATGTTCAGGCGAGACACGTGCAAACACATCTGTAATGACCACTTCTTTTTGAAGTAGATCATCACTCAACATATCCAGGTCAGCACCGGTCATTACCTTGTGCTTTGGGCGCAAAAGACCAATGGTTTCGGCAATTGCACGGGCAGTATTGGGAAAATCACCTGTGATCATAACCGTGCGTATTCCAGCGCGACGGGCTTTCTCCAGGGCAGGTTTAACTTCAATGCGAGCCGGGTCGATCATCCCGATCAGGCCGACGAAAACCAGGTCCTTCTCCAAATCTTCGACAACAGCATTAGCTTCAGGTACTGCACGGAACGCCACCCCCAGGACACGCAAAGCATCCCTGGTCATGTCATCATTGGCACTTAAAATATTCCTGCGGATCTCATCCGTTAGTTTTTCAGGCTTATCGGACATGCTCTGATATTCTGAACACAGATCCAGGACCACATCCGGCGCACCTTTTACGGCAATTACATTCCAACCCAGTTTTTTGTTATCGTAGAAAGGCGAAATATCTCCCGGTTTGGGCTGATAGATATCATGGATGGTGATCATGCGCTTGCGCTCGGAATCGAAAGGCACTTCATCTTGGCGTGGATAGGATACGCCGAGGTCCACGGAAATTGCACCAGCTTTGGCGGCTGCGATCAGCAATGAGCCTTCGGTCGGGTCGCCGATAATGCGATAGCTGAGCTCATTTCCTTCCACAGGCTCCAGTTGGGCGTCATTATTAAGGGCACCGACCCATAAGGCTGTCAGAACTGCTGGAAATTCTTTCAGATCGCTGGCTTTTCCATCCACCACAAACTCACCCTTACGGGAGTAACCTGAGCCGGTTACATCCACGAACCTGCCATCCACCCATAACCTGGTGACGGTCATCTCGTTCTGTGTCAGGGTGCCGGTCTTATCCGAGCAGATCACCGTGGCAGACCCAAGCGTCTCGACCGATGATAATTTCCGAATGAGAGCGTGGCGGCGGATCATCTCACGCATTCCCAATGCCAGGCTGATGGTCACAACTGCCGGAAGGCCTTCCGGAACAGCTGCGATCGCCAGGCTGACAGCCACCATGAATGTATCAACCAATATTTCTTTGGACGAGGAAAGATATGCCAGGATCCCACCACCAGCGGCCGTCAACAAACCCAGGTCTGTGTGCTGGATGATAGCCACCACAAATACCAACCCACATACCACCAAAGCCCCCACGCCGAGCGTTTTGCCCAATTGTTCCAGGCGGCGCTGCAAAGGGGTGACTTCCTCATCGACCTGCTGCAGCATCTCTGCTATCAACCCAAGTTGAGTGCGCATGCCTGTGCTGGTGACCACCCCACGTCCGCGGCCATAACTGACCGTAGTGCCCATGAAGGCGGTGTTTTTGCGGTCTCCCAGGGGTATCTCCTCTTCCAGTTGAAGGGCTGCATTCTTTTGGACAGCCAGTGATTCCCCGGTGAGAGCGGCTTCTTCGATCTTCAAGTTAAAGGTTTCAAGCAGGCGTACATCGGCCGGGATAAAATTCCCCGCTTCAAGATAGACAATGTCCCCGGGCACCAGTTCCCTGGAGGCGACCGTGATACGATGTCCATCGCGCATGACCTGGGCATCGGGTGCAGCCATTTTTTTCAAAGCCGCAAATTCTTCAGCTGCGCTGCGCTCCTGCACGATGCCCAGAATGGCATTCAGCAATACGATGGCCATGATGACTGAGGCATCGACCCATTCACCCAGAAGACCAGAGACAAGAGATGCTATGATCAACAAAATGACAATAAAATTATTAAATTGAGCCCAGAGCATTTCTAGGAAAGTTGTACGCTTGCCTTCCACCAGTTGGTTGGGACCGTAGTGTTCCAACCGGTGGGCAACATCCGAGCTGGTTAACCCGCTATCCTGGACCTTGAGGTGTTCCAAAACTTCCCGGGATGTAAGTGCATGCCAGGCATCTGGTTGATTGTTGGCAGTGTATTTCTGGATGTCGGGTAAATTCATTTAAATGTCTCCATTAATTATTATATTGGGCCGGGCTGGTTCAAGCACTTGGTTCAATTCTTGATCCGGTGGGGATGATACCATCTTTGGGGATGACCACGATCCCATCCTGTACCACCCAGTTGTCGGTAATGATCTGGGTGTTGGTTGGAAACGACTGGATGGTCACATTTGCACCGATCCTGGCATTCTTGTCAATGATCGCACCTTCGATCCGGCAGTCTGGTCCGATGCCAATGGGTGGTTCAGTTGCATCTTCATCTGGTTTTGCCTGGTAATAATCGGCACCCATCAGGATGCTGTCCTTGATCTTTGTCCCCCTGGATATGATACTGCGCACACCGATCACCGAATGAGTGATCTCAGCCTGCTGGATCTGGCAACCATCTGCCAGGAGCACATCTTTAAGCGTGCTGTCTTCAATGACGGAACCCGGCAGGAAGCGTGAGTGCGTATATACCGGGCTCTCGTTATCAAAGAAGTTAAAGGGAGAGTTCTGACAGCTTAATTCAAGGTTCACTTCGTAAAAGGAACGTATCGTTCCAATATCCCGCCAGTAACCGTCAAAATCATAACCGAAAACTGCGCAATTCCGGATGGCATGAGGAATGATATCACTGCCAAAATCATCGAATTTCGGATTGCTGCTCAGAAGGTCAAACAAGACAGGTGAATTGAAAAGGTAGATTCCCATGGAGCCCAGGAAAGGACGTTGGGGGTCCGCCCGGCTGACGAAATTGGACAGCATTGCATCATCCCTGGGTTTTTCCACAAAATCTAGGATGCGCCTGTCTTCTCCGCGTTTAAGGATCCCCAGGCGGGAGGTCTCTTCACGCCTCACGGGTTGCACGGCAACGGTAATGTCTGCCTGGTTCTTCCAGTGGAAATCAGCCATGGGTCCGTAATCCATGCGGTAAAGATGATCGCCTGCCAGGACAAGCACATATTTTGCTCTTGAAGACCGGATCTGGAATAATTGTTTACGGATCGCATCTGCCGTTCCCTGGTACCAATCTGCCGATTCAAGCGTCTGTTCTGCTGCCAGGATCTCAACATAACCTGTATGAAATTCATCAAAAAGGTAGGTCTGGTTGATGTGACTGTGCAGCGAATGCGAGTTGAATTGTGTCAGGATATTTATCTTGAAAATACCTGAATTGATGCAGTTGCTGAGAGGAATATCGATCAGCCGGTATTTTCCAGCCACGGGCACAGCCGGCTTGGAGCGGATTTTTGTCAGTGGATATAACCTTGAGCCACGACCACCCCCCAGGATAACAGCAAGGATCTCGTTCTTGGTAGGCATGAATACTTCCTCTTCAAGGGTTTTGAATCTCATCAATCATAACTCAGAATAAACACGGCAACCAGTTTTCATATACAATAAAAAAACACGAGCCTACCATTATGGCGGTCTCGCGTTCGCATTTTTTGCGCACAGGTTACCGGGAGATATTCTCCGTGTTGACGACAACCTGTCCTGCCTGAGGGCAGGTGCTACTCCCCGACAACTAATATATTAGAATGTAGTTTCTTCAGGATCATTTTTGAAGAGCCATTCCAAGCCTACTCAAGGGCTGTTATAATGCCGAAGGTGGGAATCGAACCCACAATCCCAAGGGAACACGAGTTTGAGTCGTGCGCGTATGCCAGTTCCGCCACTCCGGCGAGCGCACACAGTATACACACTCCTGCTCAGAAGGTCAAGATGAAACTAGGAATAATAGGCTTACCCCAATCTGGAAAGACAACTATTTTCAATGCGCTGACTGGCACCAATACACCGCCCACTGCCAGCGCCGGTCGAATTGAAGTCCACACCGCGGTGGTGGATGTACCTGACGTGCGCATCGACACACTCTCTGCCATGTTCAAACCCAGGAAAACCATGTACGCCAAAGTAACCTATGCGGACATTGCCGGGTTGGAGAGTGGGGCTGCAAAAAACGGAATCTCAGGAACACTTTTGAACCAGTTAACCCAGATGGATGGTTTTCTGCATGTTTTGCGCTGTTTTGAAGACGAAAACATTCCGCATCCATCCGGCAGCGTGAACCCGGAGCGTGACCTGAATGCGATGGAAGGCGAGTTGCTGTTAAACGACATGATCGCGGTTGAGCGCAAGCTGGAACGCTTGAAAGATGAACGCAAAAAAGGGGGCACAGACAAGGTGCTGAATGAACGCCAGACCAGTCTTTTCGAGCGATTATTTGAGATCCTGTCCCAGGAGATCCCGCTGCGCGATGCAGAAATCTCGACGGAGGATGAAAAACAATTATCCGGGTTTGGCTTACTGACACGCAAACCCATCTTGATCCTGCTCAACCTGGGTGAGGGGCAAACTGCATCACAAATCACCCCTGCCCATCCGTGCATCCAGGTCTCCTTGCAGGGTAAACTGGAAATGGAGATCGCCCAACTGCCTCCTGAGGATGCCAGTTTGTTCATGGCAGAATATAACATCGAGGAACCCAGCCTGAACCGCATGATCCGCCTTTCTTATGATTTGCTCAACCAGCAATCCTTCTTCACCGTTGGTGAAGATGAAGTGCGTGCTTGGACAGTGCGACGTGGTGCAACAGCGGTCCAGGCAGCCGGAGAGATCCATACTGACCTGCAGAAAGGATTCATACGGGCGGAAGTGGTGAGCTACGATGACCTGGTGGTTTTGGGGAGCATGGCGGAAGCGCGCTCCAAGGGCAAATTGCGCCTGGAAGGCAAGGAATATATTGTTCAGGATGGTGAGATCATGCACGTCCGGTTTAACATTTGACGCCCATCAGCGGTCAGGCTCCACAACCTGCTGGAATCTATATAAATTAGAAATGTCACTCTCATCTTCCTTGTTATTATTAAGAAGATCAACATTCTCAAGTAAATCCGATGCCAATAAAAATATTGCATGTTGACCCGGTCAATCCCGAACCGGAAAAAATCGCCCTTGCCGCTGCCGAGATCCGACGCGGTGGGTTGGTTGCTTTTCCGACCGAAACGGTTTATGGATTGGGAGCCAATGCTTTGGATGAAGCTGCTGTAAAGCGCATCTTCACAGCCAAAGAACGTCCATTTGACGACCCACTTATTGTTCATATATTCAGAATTGAAGATCTGTCGATCATTGCCAACCCAATTTCCGATCTTGTGAGCGTCCTGGCTGAAGCCTTCTGGCCTGGACCGTTGACGCTGATTATGCCAAAATCACACATGGTGCCGGATAATGTCAGTGCCGGGTTGAATAACGTGGCAGTACGCATGCCGGCTCACCCGGTGGCATTGGCATTGCTGAAATCTGCAGGAGTGCCCATCGCAGCGCCATCCGCCAATAGTTTTGGTCACACAAGCCCAACCACAGCCTCCCATGTGCTGCAAGATCTGGGTGAGCATATCGATATGATCCTGGACGGGGGTGAGACAACCGTCGGTGTCGAGTCAACCGTTCTGGACCTGACACGTACGCCGCCAATCATCCTGCGTCCAGGCGGACTGACACGCGAAGAACTTGAGCAACTCATCGGTCCGGTCGGGTTGCAAACCAATTTGCAATCTGACATTGGTCCGCAAATATCCCCGGGCTTGCTGAACAGTCACTATGCACCACATGCCCGCTTGATCCTTTGCATGGGTACTTACCCCGCTGTGGTGGAAAAGATCAAAATGCTGGTGAAACAGCATCTCAAAGAAGGAATACGAGTTGGATTACTGCTGGCTGATGAAGACAAAACGCTGTACCAGATACCTGGCGTTCCGGTCATCACTCTTGGAGCGGCAAACGACCTGGCTCAAATTGCCAGAAATCTTTACGCTGGATTGCACAAACTGGATGACATGGGTGTGGAGGTGATCCTGGCACGCAATTATGCCGCCCAAGGGTTGGGGCTGGCGATCAATGACCGCTTGCAACGGGCAGCCAGCCAGGTTATCACATCCAGTGATGAGTCACCTGGATAAAAAAAGACCTGGATCTGAATTTTAAAGCTTACATGCGTTTTCCATTGATGGTTATTAATGAAAACATGCGCACCAGAATTTAAGTCTGACGCGCATATTTTTCCGTATTATTAGTCTCTGAACAGGTCGTTATCTATTTTTTTCAGATAACAGGTCCAGGTTTAACGATTAACTAATCACTGATTTTTTCAGGCTTCGTAGTCAGCTGGTGCTTCTTCTATCGAAAAGCCGGTATCTTCTTCGGGCTTTCGATCCAGCATTTGCATGGACTGGGCAACAACTTTGGTGAAGTATTTGGTTTCGCCCTTGTCATCATATTTATCAGTCTTGAGGCGACCCTCCAGGAAGATGAGACTGCCTTTGTGCAGGTATTGCTGGCAGACTTCACCCAATCTATCCCAGACTTCGATATTGAACCAGTCGGTGGTTTCTTTGATGGCTCCACCGGATTTCCAGCGGTTGCTGACAGCCAGGCTGAAGGAAACCACTTGTTTGCCTGTTGGGGTTAAACGCGCTTCGGGGTCTTTTCCAAGACGACCAATAAGCTGGACGCGGTTCAAAGCAGGCATCATTCCCCTCCAGCTTATTTGTTCTTAAGTACTGGCAAACCGGATTTCATTTCGACAACCAACTTACCAGCTGGTACGGCATCCAGTTGACCTTGTTTGAGCTCACCGGAGAAGAAATACAGGATTGTATCCTTGCCGCTTGAGCGTTTAATGGTCTTGCTGTGAAGATAGTACTTCTTGCCTTTTGAATTTGTGAATGTAAAAGCCATTTAGAACCTCCTTACTTGATAAAAAGAACACGTTATAATTAGTGTATCAAGAATTTTGGATTTGTCAATCACTGGTAAAAACCCAAAATTGCCTATTTTCAAGTGTTTTGGACCTGTGGAAGGGATGTATTAAAGCACTCCTCTTGAAAACGGGTTTTCAATTTCAGCCTCTGATTGGCAAACGATTAAGAAACGCTGGTAATGGTTGCTTGAAAAATCCAATGCGATTTCCTCCCGATTCAGCTTTTGACTATGATCCTGCACAAGGGAATGAGTTTTGAACTTCTCTGTTCATTTACCCTGCTACATTTTTTCTCAACAAGGATTTCTTTATGACAACCAATAAAATGATCACCCTCTCCAGTATTTCCGAATTACGCCTTGCAAGGGTAGGGCTACCTGAACCGGTGGGGCTGGTGCCAACCATGGGGTATCTGCACGCCGGGCATATCTCCCTGGTGGAGCAAGCCTGCCGGGAGTGTGCCAGCGTGGTGGTCAGTATCTTTGTCAATCCGACCCAGTTCGGTCCGGCTGAAGATCTCTCGAAATATCCGCGTGATCTTGAGCGTGATCTGCAACTACTGTCATCTGCGGGGGCAGACCTGGTGTGGACACCCTCACCTGAAGAAATGTATCCGGATGGTTACCAGACCTGGGTCTCGTTGGACGAGTTGGTAAAACCGTTGGAAGGCGCCATGCGCCCGGGTCATTTTAGAGGCGTGGCAACCGTGGTCAGCAAATTATTTAACTGTGTTCAACCTCAAAAGGCATATTTTGGACAGAAGGATGCCCAGCAGGCGGCCGTATTAAGGCGGATGACGAGTGATCTGAACTTCCCGATCGAGGTGGTCACCTGTCCGATCGTGCGCGCCGAAGACGGATTGGCACTTTCCAGCCGCAATGTCTATCTGAATGCCGATGAAAGGCAGGCAGCAAAGGTTCTGAACCGATCATTGAAGGCTGCCGGGGCAGCTTATGAAAACGGGGAAAGAGATGCCTGCGCGCTGCGCCAGATAATGACAGAGATTATCAGCGCCGAGCCTTTGGCACGGCTGCAATATGTTTCCTGTGCGGATTATGATTCTCTGATGGAATTGGAAGTGTTAAATGCCAAAGCTTTGTTATCTATGGCGGTGTACTTTGGAAAAACAAGATTGATCGACAACCTGGTGTTGGGATAAATCCCGGAGAGGTTAGATCTGGGTATAATTTTCGACCGGCACTACAAACAGGGTGGCGCGCGCCTCGTCCCCATCAGACAAGGCTGTATTGGTGCGCATGATCTGAATAGCTGTCTCAACTCGATCAACCTCCAACCCAATTAATAATGTGACCACACCCCGGCGCAACCAGCCTCCCGTTGAGGCGATGCGGGTAACTCGAAAATCTTCCGAGGTCAGAGCCTGGGTGACTTTATCTGCATCTGAATCCGGTAGAATGGCGATGATCACTTTCATGTCAGAGCTCCTCAAATCGATCCACAGGAAAGGTAAAAATTGTAGCCCCGCCGACGGTGATGGGTATCGGAGAAGGCAGTGGCAGGGGAGAACCCTCCAGGGGGACGGCAAGATATTCCACACGTTTATGGCAGGTATCATGCAAGGTGCTGATGATGGTTTCCTGCAAATCATCCGGTAATCCGATCAACAGGGTGGCATTGCGTCTGCCTAAAAAACCTCCACTGCTGACCATGTGTATGACAGGGATATCCATCTCCTTTAAAGTTCGCAAGGCCTGGTCCAGATCCTGATCCTGGACTACAGCCATCATCAGGCGGTGAATATTATTGTATTTCATAGCCTACTCCGTTTTGGAAGAGTCAGCAAAATAGAATGATCTCTGCTTTATTTTACCATCTCCTCATTCGAAAATAAATAAAAAATGGAGACTGGAAGGTGCCTGGAAGGACCTCATAATTGTTCGAACTTATCCACTTTGAGAACAAAGACAGTCACCTTTTTGAGTCCTGGATCAATACCAGGTGGATGGTGTTCACGCACCAATTGTAAGACTCTTTCCACTCTTTCAGCTTTTACACCCATTAATAAAGTGGAATTGCCTCGCCGTAAAAAACCGCCCGAAGAGGTAATGCGAGTGACACGAAAATCTTCTTCCAAAAGCGCTTTCAGCAAAGAGTCACTCTCGGTATCAGTTACCACGATGATGATCAATTTCATGCTGTCGGAATTTGACATAAGATTCAACCTTTTGAAAGATTCGTCCAAACTTGTAATAGGTTACATTCCTAGCGTGGACCTCATGGTTTTGAAAGGCTTTTAAAAAACTTGCTCTTCCACTTCCAATTAAAGTTCGGAAATTGCAGGTCGGGATTACCGAAATACACACCCGATCAGCGGGGAAATAGCGGGAAAACCAGGATGTAGAGAATGGTTGCCACAGAACAGGTGGTTAGCATGACGGGCAAACCACGCCTGGTCCACATTTTTGTCGTGATGGGTGTGCGTGTTTTCTCGGAGAGTGTGGCTACAACAATGTTGGCTGTTGAGCCGATGATGGTCCCATTTCCACCAAAACCTGCTCCGAAAGCCAAAGCCCACCACAGCGGTCCGATCTCCATACCCGCAGCACCCAAACCGTGGATGACCGGGATCATGGCAATGGTTATCGGGATATTGTCCACAATGGCGGATAAGCCAGCCACCCCCCAGATGATGAATACACCAAATAACACGGGTGGAATGCTGCTTGCTCCTGCAAGCACATGAACAAGTGACTCCAATACTCCGGCAGATTCCATACCACCCACCATGACAAACAATGCTGCAAAGAAGATCAGCACACTCCACTCAATACGTTCCAGGGTTTCCTTGACATCCGGACGAACCCACAACAGGGCAATTCCTGCAGAACTTAAAGCCACATAAGCAGGACTGATATGCAGGAAATGTGCAATAAAAAATAACAAGATAGCTGCACCCAGCACGATCAGGATCTTTTTCGCTGTCTTTTTATCATCAAGAGCTTCAGATGGCGACAATTTCATGACAGCGTCCATGTTTTTCGGGGGAATGCTCAATTCGTGGCGCATAAGAAACCGCAACAGCAACAATGTGATCACCCAGACAACCAGAACGATCGGGAGAGAGTAAACCAGGAAATCATTGAAAGAAAGCCCGGCTGCCGAGCCGATGATGATGTTGGGAGGGTCACCAACCAATGTAGCCACACCACCCGTGTTGGATAACAGCGCTTCAGCGATAAGGAATGGTGTTGAGGTAATACCCAGGATCTCACAGATCAGGATGGTGACAGGTGCGATCAATACGATCGTGGTGACATTGTCAAGAAACATGGATAGCAGGGTAGTGACTGCTCCCAGCATTACCAGCAAACGGACTGGTTGACCTTTGGACAATTTACCTGCCCACACAGCCATGTATTGAAAGAAACCGGTTGGTTCGAGCAGGGAAACCAGTATCATCATTCCTAAAAGCAGACCCAGGGTATTGAAATCCACTGAGTCAAGTGCTTGTGATTCTGAATAAAAACCGAGAAAATTTCCCAATCCGACCATCAGCGCGGCACCTGCGATCCCAACGATCGTGCGGTTGATCTTTTCTGAGAAGATCAAAGCCAGGCTGACTAGAAAGGTTAAACTGGATAGAATTGCAGCAAGCGACATAAAATTACTCCGTACACCAAGTGGTTAGAATGCCTGTGCCAATATCAACACGAGAGACGATCCCGACCAATTCGCCATTGTCATTTGTCACTGGCAGGTCAAAGATTTCATCTTTCAGCATAATGGCATAAACGCGCATCAAGCCGCAATCTTTATCAATGGTATCGATAGGTTGCATAATGGTTTTAACTGAGCGGGAAAGCATTTCGATGGTGGGCTGCATCGATTCGATTGCGCCAAAATCATGGACAAAATCAAAGTCTTCCATCAATTTAAGAAAATCCGGCATTTCCATGGAGACTAAATTACTTAATCTAACCACGCCAACTGGCTTTCCCTGGGCGTCCAAAATTGGAAGGAGACTGACACGCTCTTTGATAAACACAGCAGCAGCATCTCCTATGGTGGAAGTGATAGGTATGGATATTACATTCCTTTTCATAAACTTTTCGATATTCATATCATCTCCTTGACAACCGACTGTGGTAGAGGTCAGGGTTTGGATTATTAAGGTTTAGTGTTATCTAGCCGTTTTTTTTGCAGCCTCACTATCAAAATTCATCATATGATTCAACTTCGAACATAAAAATTGTTGCGCCGCCCACCGGTATCGAGATCGGGGATGAGAGAGGCAGGGGTAAATTCTTCCAGGGCTGAGACAGGAATTCAACCCGTTTCCGGCAGCTGTTCTGGAGTGTACGCACAGCTGCAGCTTCCCGGCCTTCCTGGACACCGATCAGGAGGGTGATGTTACGGCGGCTAAGGAACCCGCCTGTACTGGGCATATGCGCCACACTGAAACCAAGCCTGTTCAAGGCACTGGCTGCATTCTCGTAGTCCTGTTCCTGGATGATCACAAACATCAGGTAGCGCATTTTTAGTTTTGATCCGCTGCCACCATGTAAGAGATCCGGCCAATTCATGTGCTGATCGGTGAGAGCAGTGTCAATTTCATTTACCAGGTAGGCATAGTTTTCATCTGAAATGACTCCATCGCGGGTCAAACCACTGAGTGCGCTGCGTTGAACCCGCAGACTCTCCCGTCGGGCGGTATCCAATTCTTCAGCCTCCACAGTTGGGTCTGAGGTCAGGACTTCCCGAACTGCATCGACCAGATCGCTGTTTTGTTTTTCAAGCATGGTTGATAGTATCCGCCATGTATGCTCGGATATGAGCCCCTGATGACTCATGCGCTGGATATATTCGTAAGCTGCACGACCTGCCACAAAACGGGCATGCCGGCGTTCATACTCATCCTGCATTGGCGTTCTCTGAATCAATTTTAAACGCTTCACCAGGCCGTCCATTGTTATTCCCTGCACCAGCAAGGTGAACAGAACGACTCCGAATGCCATCGATTGAAGTAAAAAGCGCTGCTCCCCCACCTGGCCAATGTCTGGAATACTTAACGCCAGGGCCAAAGTGATGGCACCGCGCAAACCACCCCAATACAAGACATGCTTCCATTTTCCGGGTATTCTGCGACCAAAGATGGAGAAGCCATAAATGCTGACTGCCCGTGCCAATAAAACTGCCAGTATGGCTATGGCAATGGCTTGCCAGTTTTGGATCAGCAATTCAAGGTCTATCGCCAGCCCGATCAGCAGAAAAATGATTGAATTGGCTCCAAAAGCCAGGTATTCCCAGAAATTAAAAACCACTACACGGGATGTTGGTGATAGTCCCTTGGAATAAACATTGCCGTTCACGATGCCGGCTGCAACCACGGCCAGAATACCGCTGAAGTGCAGTTGTTCCGCTACCAGGTAGGATCCAAAAGCCAGCACAGTCGTCAGGGTGGTTTCCACCAGGGGGTCATCGATGCGGCTGATGACCTGGGAAGAGAGCAACCCAAGCACAATTCCCACAACAGCGCCGCCGCCAGCCACGCGAATGAAATTGGTTATGTCAGTCAGCAGGGTTACTTCACCAGTCCCCATTCCCCCCAAGCCGCCAACTCCGGCTATAGCCAACATAATGTAGAACATAACGATGGCAGTACCATCATTGAACAGGCTCTCACCTTCCAGCAATACCTGCAGACGCTTTGGCCCACCGATCCTGCGGAATAGTGCCACCACAGCAACCGGGTCTGTGGCTGCAACTAATGCTCCGAAAACCATTGAAACTTTTAATGTGAGTCGAGTCCCCAGAGGCGCCAAAGATGATCCCCAGGTTACAAATGCACCGACCAATAAAGTCGTTATGACCACGCCAGGGATTGCCAGGAGGGCGATCAGCCAGAAATCCTGTTTAAGATCATCAACCCGGATGTGATAGGCGGCTTCAAAGACCAATGGTGGCACCAGCAAACCCAGAATGATCTGAGGTATGAGGGGGTTGTGAGCAATATCCAGCAATTGCTTGATGGAATCACCCGCTTCACCTGTAAAAAGTGTTGGAGAGAAAAAGGCAATTACCAGGCCAATCAATACCAAGCCAACCGTGTAAGGGATTCGGAATTGCCGGGTCACCACGGCAACAGCGGAGGCAACAAGAAGCAAGAGCAAAACAATAGCAAGCAGAAGGTTTATTGTTGGAAGATGTTCAACACTAGCCATAATAATATTGTAACCTACTCCCTTGGAATTTCAAAAAAAATTGATAAATGAAAATCAGGATCGAGAATAGAGATCGCTTCAATTCCATTGGCATAATATTAATCCCTCCAGGTTTAATTTTCTCCGAATAATTACAATCGCCAGGACTCCTGGCTTGAGAAACCCGGTGACAGAAACCCCGGGAGGTGATGGTTTATGAATTTACCACCAGGCAGGCAGCTGGATCTGTCACCCGGATAGTTTGCCCATCCGGGAAGGTGATGTCGGTGAACCCAGCCTGACGGATCACGGTCAAGCCCCTGTATTTCAGGGTTACCGGCCAGGGAAACGGGTTGTTACCTGCCAGGTGGACTTTATTGGGGGAAATGATCTGCACGCCAAGGGTTTGCAGGAACAAACTCACGGGAGCCAACCCGCGCAGGCTGTTGCGTTCACCCAGCCCGGCTCTGCTTTCCGCCTGATAGCTGTTAAAGAACGCGCCATGCTGTTTGAGATTGGCAATGGTCGTTTCCATTAAACGTGTCACCAACTGGCAGGCTTCTGCGCGCCAGCCGTATGCCAGAAGTCCTTCTCCGATCAGATGGTTCCATGGAAATTGCACTTCGTCCTTTTCTTCTCCTTTGGTCTTGATGGAAGAATAATTGCGGGTTGAGAAGCCAGCCTTATGCCAGAAGCTGTCTGGGTTGAATAATTTTAACTCAACCAGAGAGGTTGCTTTCTTTTCATCGGGTATACCAGCCCAGAGAGGCAGAAAACCAGTCTGGTCTTCCTGCATGGTATCCAGGCTGCGTACAACCAGCTTATCTGAAGGCTGAAGACCAGTCACTTCGATCTCTTCCAGGGATGTATACACCTGGCGGCTGGTCGCAACAGATGAATCCATCCCCGGGCGAAAATCCTTGTACTTGATAATCTCAACCAGATCTTCGGACGAAGAGCGTCCCTGAAGGCGTACCTGCAGAGCTCGTGATGAGGCACTGGTATTGTGAATTTGAAGCAGAAGTCGCGCCGGATGTTTAAGTTTGCTCTTCAATTTTCTCACACCCGGCCCGGAACAGGTTAGAAGTGGTTTGCCTTTTAAGGACAAATGTGTATCTCTATCACGATAATTATAAAAGCTGTTTTTCTTATTCCAACAGGCAGTCATACCTATCTTCAAACCGTCTGCAAGCAAGCGTAAAACTTCCTTTGGGTCGGGAAGTTCCAATTCGTTGGCTATGAAGACCAGGTTGTGATATTCACGCCAAAGGCAGGCAGCCAATGCCGGGCTCTCAAAGAAGCGAATATCGGCTCCCTGATCCCCTTTACCAAGATGATTGAAAGCAGGATTGTCTTCAAAACCGGTTTGCAGTGGGTGATCCCATTCCGGGAAACCATCCTGATCGCGGTCACAAGCCGGGTCGAACCAGCGTTGATAAAAAGCCAGTAATTTTGGAAAGACTTCAAACAGGAAATCTTTATCCCCGGTCTGTCGATAAGAATTTAAAGCCAGTTCCGCCAGGAGTGGTGCAGCTAACAAGTGGCTGCGTTGACCAGCCAGGCCTGGGCGGCAATCCACAAACCCTTTTTCATCCTGTGTAGAAAGAAAATTGCGCACCAGCCCGGCTGCCAGTTCCGGTGAACCTGGAAGCAGGCTGGCAATGTAAATGGAATCAAGGATGGATTGCCCATCCCACTGGGCTGTATGATCACGACCATCGGTGCGCACGGAATATCCGTGGTCGGGGTTGCGGGTCATTACAAAAGAAGACCTCGGCAGGTATTTTCCAGCCTGGAAGAATAAACGCAAGGCGGTGGTCTGACTGAAAGCCAGGCTGGCATCCCAATCCGGGTCGCCTGTCTCAATATCGACTGTCTGGGCTGCATTGACCAGCCTGATGCGAGCCAGCTCGGCATCCCATTGCCGGGCAGCCGTGAGACGAGCCAGATCAAAAGATGCCTGCGCCTCAAACAAAGCAGCCTGTACCCAGGTGAACTTACGGGAACCCAGAGGGGCCAGATTTACATCCAATTGCAGAGATGAATAAGGTCCAGGACCACGCAATGGGCCGCCAGTCAAAAAGACTACCGGCTCAAGATCGGAGGTCTTTCCAGAAAGCACATGAACCAACTGGATCTGGGTTGGAGCCAGGGGTTGCCCATCCAGGGGTATCATCGCAGCATTTACCTCAAATTGCAACAAAAGAGAATTGGCGGTCAGGTTGCAAAAAGTCAAACGACTGGCAAGGGTCTGGGATGTGGGCAGCCAGTACTCAATTCGGGCTTCCAATCCCTGGAAAGGAGAGCAAGTAAAATCCAGGTAATTGGGATAAAATTGTATTAATTCGGGTGGAGAAAAAAATAACTCCGGGTTAAGGACTGATTTGCTGCCCAGCGTAAAACCCGGAAAAATTCGCATGCTGCGAGCCCGTAAACCAAAAGTTGTGCGAATACCCATAACGGCATTTTCACCTGTGAAGGGTTCCATTTCCCAGGTGTGGTCGTTGACATAATCAGGTTCGCAGAAGCGAAAATCAGCGGATAAGACCTGCGTGCGTGGGTCACCCGCTTTGAGAGACCAGGATCGCATATCCTTATTGTACGGTTAGATTGATGGTTGGTCAAAGGATTTATGCTAAAATCCATATATGAATAATGAATGTGTTGCTTTTGTCGTTTCCACGATCAACCAAAGGAGCTTGAATGTCCATGCTGCCTGCCAAACATGGTATGTATTTTGAAGAATTTCAACCTGGACAGCACGTATCCACACCCGGGCGTACCATCACCGAAAGTGATATTGTGACCTTTGCCGGGTTATCCGGTGATTATAATTTGATCCATACAGATGCGGAGTACAGCCGCACTTCACCTTTTGGACAATGCGTGGCGCATGGCTTGCTGTGTGTCTCGATCGCTTCCGGGCTGGCCACGCGAAGTGGCATCATGGAAGGCACCGTTATGGCTTTCCGCGAGATCAACAATTGGAAATTTGTAAAACCAGTATTCATTGGCGACACAATCCATGTAGAGATGGATGTAAACGAAACCAAAGCCTTTCCCCGCCTGGGTGGAGGTGCAGTCTTTATCAACCTGCAGATCAACAACCAGGCCAATGAAGTTGTGATGAAAGGCACCTGGACAGTCCTGATCATGTCAAAACCTGCCTGATCAAAGAAGAACAGGAACAAGGAATCCATGGAAACACAAGAACCCGAAGACCCGCTTGAGCGCTTCAACCGATTGCTCAAATCGGAAGCTGAAACCCGTATGGATATACCGGTTGAGAAACCGGCTGCGCCTGACTCACCGGACAAAGCTGCCTCACCTGGCTCTCCGACTGCACCCGTCGAATCGGATGAACCCATCAGTCCAGATGAAACCGTTGATCCGGACGAATCAAGTATATCGGTCCCATCGGATGCACCAGTTACACCCACAACAACCCCCCGACCGGCTTACCGGCCGGCATTGGACGGAAACAACATGCCGCTGCCTCGCCGTGTCGATGAGATCGATATGAACGCCACGCGAGTCACTCCATCCGCTTTCAATTCCCCCTCCAAATCAGTCACCACCCAGCGATCAAAAACCCGAAAAGGTGAAGAAAATCTCCTTAAGAAGAACCCGAGGAAAAAAATGGGTTGTATCCTGCGGTCAATGATCATCATGGTTTTCTCAATAGTGGCGCTTGGGCTGATCTTGACTGCCCTGGCGATCTACCAGTATTTCACAGTAGCTGCCACCCTGCCAAGTGTGGACGATCTGAAAACACATGCATCCCAATTTGAAACCACCCGCATCCTGGATCGTAATGGAAATTTGTTGTATGAGATCCTGGATCCCAACGCTGGTAGACGCACCTACATTCCCCTGGATAAAATCTCTCCTTACGTGGTGGCTGCCACCATTGCTACGGAAGACAAGGGTTTCTACTCGCATCCTGGATTCGATGTGTTTGCCATTGTGCGCGCCTACTGGCAAAATGCCACCAGCGGGGTTACCATCTCAGGTGCATCCACCATTACCCAACAGGTGGCACGCGCCCTGCTGATGACAGCCGAAGAACGCAGTGAACAGAGCTATGGGCGCAAGATGCGTGAGGCCATCCTGGCAGCTGAGATCACACGGCGATATTCCAAGGACGATATCCTGGAACTTTATCTAAACGAGTTCAATTATGCCAACCTGGCTTATGGAATTGAAGCAGCCGCGGAAACTTATTTCGGCAAATCTGCAGAAAACCTGAACCTGGCTGAATCATCCTTCCTGGCTGGCCTGCCCCAGGCGCCTTCGGTTTATGACATTTTTACAAACCGGGAAGCCACCCTGCAAAGACACCAGCAAGTTCTGATCCTGATGTATGAACTCAGCCAGGAAACCAACTGTATCTATGTCAGCAACAGCATGCAAAAGATATGTGTGGGTGTTACCGAAGCGGCAATGGCAGCCTCAGAGATGGATAAGTATCCCTTCAAACACTCCTATGTATATATGCGCTACCCGCATTGGGTCCAGTATGTTCGCAGCCAGCTTGAACAGCTGTATGACCCACAGACCATCTACCGCTCAGGGTTCACTGTGACCACCACCTTAGATCCCGGTTTACAGGATCAGGCTCAGCAGATGGTCAGTAACCAGATCGCCAGCCTGGCAGACCTGCATGTTACCAATGGCGCTTTGGTCAGCATCCGCCCTAACACTGGAGAGATATTGACGATGATAGGGTCGGCGGATTTTTATAACATAAGTATCTCCGGCCAGGTCAATATGGCTACCAGCCAGACCCGTCAGCCTGGATCATCCATCAAACCCATTACTTATGCGGCAGCTTTTGAAAAAGGCTGGACACCTTCCACATTAATTTGGGACGTACCTTCAGAATTTCCTCCTTCTGGAAATGTGGACGACCCACGCGATCCTTACATTCCGGTCAATTACGATGGAAAATTTCATGGCCCGGTGACCGTGCGAACCGCCCTGTCCAACTCGTATAATATTCCGGCTGTTAAGACACTTCAATATATTGGTATTTATGATGACCCGAGTACATCCGAACCGGAGGGTATGATCGGTATGGCCACCCGATTGGGATTGACCTCGCTAACCCGCAATGATTACGGCCTTTCGTTGACCCTGGGTGGCGGGGAAGTCAGCCTGTTGGAAATGACCGGAGCATTTTCTGTATTTGCCAACGGCGGCAAACGCATTCCCCCGGTGGCAATCCTTAATATCACTGACTTTAACGGAAATGTGATCTACAACTATGAACCACCGGCTGGTGAGCAGGTCATACGCTCACAACATGCTTATTTGATCTCTTCGATCCTCTCGGACACTGAAGCACGGACACCCATGTTTGGGCGAAACTCGATCCTGGAGCTGCCTTTTCAAGTGGCAGCCAAAACCGGAACCACCAATGACTTTCGCGATAATTGGACGCTGGGATATAACCCGGATGTTGTCGTTGGTGTGTGGGTAGGTAATGCAGACTACACCCCCATGCTGAACACTACTGGTCTGTCAGGAGCAGCACCCATTTGGGCACAATTCATGCAGGTTGCCGTTCAACAACTCACCGGGGGTAATCCAACGCCGTTTTTACGGCCCAGCGGGATTGTGGATATGGTTATCTGCGCTGTTTCAGGAACGGAGCCTTCCTCTTATTGTCCCAACCAGCGCAGCGAGGTATTTGCCAGCGACCAACCTCCCTTACCCGCCAGCCAGGACCTTTGGCAAAATCTTGATATTGATACCTGGACAGGATTGCGGGCTTCGGATGAATGCAAAGAATCTGTAACCAGGCATCTATCTTTGAATGTTCCCGATGATGGGGGAAGAAATTGGATCCTGGGTACCTCGCAAGGGCAGAATTGGGCCAGGGAATTGGGTTTTACGGATACGATCGTATTCTCACCCAACCGGCCTTGCAACGCAGGAGACCCGCATCCCCAAATGGCGTTTGTCAGCCCGCAGGAGAATGATGTCGTCTCAACCAATCCGCTGGAGATGTTCATTATTGCCAACGCAACCTCCAATTTCAGATCTTTCCAGTTGGAATATGGCAAAGGACGCAGTCCCTCCGAGTGGTTCTTGCTGGTACCTGAAACCATGAATCCGGCCTCTTCTGACAACAGCGTCGTCACCTGGGACCTGACAGATATCCAGACGAATTGGGTTACTATTCGCATGTACCTGACCAGCGCCGATGGACATTACGCTGAAAAGATCATGCGTTTCCAATTAGATATACCAACACCAACGCCGACTCCTACAGCGACCGCCACCAGGACACCCAGGCCAACAAAAACGGCGACGGCAACACCCACAGCAACAGCAACCGCGACCTCAACGGCAACCAAAACACGCAAGCCAAAGCCAACCAATACAAGCATTCCGACCACAACCGATACCGGGACACCAACCGCAACCAATACACCTGCGCCTACTTTATCCCCGACACCCTGATAGACCTTGTGAATCGATGATAGCTTAAGACCTGGTAGATTTTGGAAAACGCCAGGTCTTTGTTATTTTTATCGGTAGTAAATGTATCATTTCCAAGATTCGGTAAATAGATCAATGCATATTAGGAGAACCCATGAGATGGAGTATGGAAAAATACGGAATCCCCAATAGTTGCCAGAATGGGTTGACGTGTCCGAAACCAAGAAGCTATATTACATAAAATTGAAAAAGGGCATTAAATAATGTCAGCAGGTGGAATTTACGAAAAAATATAGTCCCGATATGTGAAACCAGCGCTGGGTAGCGATCCTTGTATAAGGCAATTCCCCAAAATTCCCCTAAATTGCCTCTTGACAAATAGAACAAGTGTTCTATAATAGTAAATAGATATCCTTTCTCAATAACGTTACAAATATTCGTGGTGCCGGGTTGCTATGGAGAGTGCAATCCACTTTCACCCCCCGGTTACCAATCCAAACCATTGAGAAGCTGTATTTCAAAACATATGGAGGTTGTCGTGAATGCTAATTCCACATTACGTTCGTTTTCCGTTTTCAAAAGTTTTTCCATGCGGCGTGGAGCTATTTTTGGGTTCATCCTGGTAGGTGCGCTCATCGCCTTCGAAGCCTTCAATTACTCCACCACCGATTTTGCACTGACCGACCTGCTGGGCACCAACCTGCGCTTCATGGGTTTGCGCTGGGCTACCATTCTTTCGCTGGCTTTCTGCGGCATCGATTTTGCCGGGATCGGACGCCTTTTCACCCCGGAACAGGGACACGATGAGCCTGGTGAAGCCTGGTACCTTTTTGGCGCATGGCTGCTGGCTGCAACCATGAACGCAACACTTACCTGGTGGGGGGTGTCTGTGGCAGTACGTAATCATCAATCGTTGGGTGGCAGCGTGGTTAGCGCTGGGATCTTGTACACGGTTGTGCCTATCTTTGTGGCTACGATGGTCTGGTTGATCCGTGTCCTGCTCATAGGAACCTTCTCAATGTCTGGTGGTCGCCTATTCAGCCTGGCAGAAGGAAAACCCACCATGCTGCGAACCGCATTTCAAAGACCTCAACCACTCTCGATGCCTGCATCGCGACAACCGCAACCCATGCGCGCCAGCAATACACCCATACAGCCTTCAGGGAGGGTTGAGCCAAGCTATCAACCGGTCGGCATGACAGCCAAAACCAGCGTCCGTTCATCTTATGTCGGCAATGAATCCCACATTACACGCACCTGAGTACAGGAAGCCAGGATCTTTCAAGTAGCCGTCCGGTCAGAACCGGGCGGTTTCTTTTTAAGCTCCAACGATGAAGGAAGGGAGGTCGAATTTTCCAAAAATGGAAGATAAAAAAATAATGGCCGAAGAACCCTATTTATTACCATATTTATATGGGTGATTTATGCGCTGTGTTTTTGAGGACTGCGTGGTATATATTTTTTAGAGAATGCTCTTTTCACCTTTCAGATACTCTTAACATTGATGATGATTTGTGTTCACAATCGAGTTTGAAATTGCTGAAGATGCCTGCTTTCAAAATCATTAGAGTGCAAACCAGGCAAATTTACCGGCGACCAGCATTTTTTGTTGTATTTATTCAATTTGCTGGTATGACCAGAAGTGATCAAGAAAAGATCTGTAATAAACGTTAACCAGAATTAGGAGCACGATGAAACCATTAAGGAAAAACGTGGCAATTGCGATTGACGGTGGTGGTATCCGGGGAGTGCTCATCACCCAGGCTTTGACTATACTGGAAGCCCACCTGAACCGACCGGTCCATGAAATTTTCCGCCTGGCAGTGGGGACTTCCACTGGATCGATCATATCAGCAGGTATAGCATCCGGGTTTTCAGCCAAGGAGATGACCGAGTTATACATTCACATGGGAGAAACAATTTTCCCCGATTCGCTCAGGAAAAGGCTATTCCCGCTGACGCGTTATCGTTACCCGATCGAACCTTTTAACCAGGCATTGGATACTTTTTTTGGAGACCGGAAGATGGGGGATTTCTGGAAGGATGATCCCCGAACTGACCTGGTGATCACTACCTTTGATCTTGAACAGAACCGCACCCGCTTTATCAAACCGTGGAAAGAAGAGTTTGAAGATTGGCCGGTGGCTCGTGCTGTGCGCGCCTCCTGCTCGGTACCGACCATTTTTCCGATCGTTGAGAACCGATTTATTGATGGTGGCATTGGTTCTTACAGCAATCCCTGTTATATAGCAGCTTATGAATTAAAGGAGTGCCTGAATTGGGACTTGGAGGAGACGACACTGATCAGCCTTGGCACCGGGCGGAGTCCATACACTTTTGATTCAAAAACCGTATCAAGATCTTGGGCATGGGATTGGATCGGGCGTATAGCGGGTGCTTTTACGCAATCTGCAGCAGATCAGCAGGTCAATCTGGTGGAATCCAGTTTTGAATCACTTGATTTCAGGCGTTTTCAGATCAACATGCGGGAATCGATCCAGATGGATGACAACTGGCAGATCGATCGTCTGGTTGCTTATGGAGCCCGTTTGGGACGCATGATCACCGATGATCAATTCGACACAGCCCAAGGAATTATCATCAAGCGACCGCAGGGAATTCCGCTGGGGTAGCTGGAAACTGGAAATAATGCGTTCTATCCCTTAAATTATCAAACAGTGAGTGATATTAGAAATCCGAAGTTTGCAAGCCTTCGGATTTCTGGGATTAACTTTCACGCATTGAGGCGATAGGTATGGTAGGGGTTGATGCAGGGGCTACCCCATGCGATGTGCATTTCCCGGGTGGTCAGGTCAAGCACCATGGCATTGATGGTCTTTTCATCGTCAAGAGGTATCTTGGCTTCAATGGAATGGTTGCAGATCGAATCCGGGTAGTTGACATGGTCACGCTGGATGGCTTGCAGGGATTGGATGGTATGCCGGGGAGTGCGTTTGAGCAATCCCAGGGCGCGGAAATAACGGATGCGGGAGTTGACCAGATCTTCGGGTTCATTCTCGATGGTGCGCATGGATTGTGAGAGATAATTGTTAGTGTGGACCAGGTAACCATCTTCACCATAAATCATGGAAAACCTCAAGGCGGAGGCTTCCACACTGTACAACTCTCCACTCTTATGGATCAGCATGTGGTTATACCCGGCTGCCCGTCGGGGAGAGAGCATTTGCGAAATAGCCTTTCCCGGAGATGTGGCAGCCAGCACCGAACGCGATACAAAAATGCGTGGTACGCCTATGCGCGAATCGGATGGATAGACCGAGTCACACATCTGTGCAATGCCATTGGCGTTGAAGCCAATATTAGGCAACAAGCCGCCATAGGTCATGGCCAGGAATGGTGGTTCCTTGTCTGGTGTGGCATGCACAATATAAACATCTGATTCGTCTTCAGGAACCCAGTCCTCATTGTGGGCTGCCAGAACGTGCCCATCGGTAGTGCGGTCTCCATTGACAGCCATACTGGTACAGCGATCAAGGTGCAGAGCGTCGTTAGTGACAGCTTCCATCGCGTTCAGAATTGCCAGGTCTTCAAAGGCCACATTAGCGCCTGCGGCGATACCTTTTAACTCTTCCACATATTGAGGAAAGCGTTCCTGTGCAAAAGGCATATATTTGCTGGCTTGAATACGAGCGCCTTCCCAGGTCAGCTCCAATTGTTCATAGGCTGCTGCCAACAGGATGCGGGCGTTTTCGAGAGAATGCATAACCTGCTTGACAGTTGCTTCGCCGATCTGGCGACCCATCTCGCCATGGGTTCCGGAGACAGTGATCAGAGGCGGTGGATTCGGGTGCAAGGGGGTATTGGGGGGAATTTCCATTGGTTTCTCGCTTGATTGTTGGTGATTGGTAAGATTATACTCCTCAAGCCGGGTAGGGAAACTCGCCTGAGGTTGTACAGACCTGAGAGGTTGTGGCAAGGAGATCCTTGACCACAGTCGCGTCCATGTGCGTGGGTCGCATCATCTAAGCTGAAAAGTTGGCGAAAATATTCCTGATCGATCCTGTAATCAACCGATGTAATCCCGCAGGTGTCGGCTGCGGGTGGGGTGGCGCAGTTTACGCAATGCTTTTGCTTCAATCTGGCGGATGCGCTCGCGGGTCACGTTGAAGTAGCGGCTGACTTCCTCCAGGGTGTGGTCCTTGCCATCCAGCAGCCCAAAACGTAATTCCAACACCTGGCGTTCGCGCTCGGAGAGGGCAGCCAATGCCGTTTGAACCTGCTCGCGCAACATTTCACGGGAGGCGGCATCCATTGGCTCGATGGCATCATCATCCTGGATAAAATCACCCAGCGTGCTGCTGTCTTCATCGCCAACCGGACCTTCCAATGAAACCGGTTCTTCAGCTGAGCGCAGAATTCGTTCCACTTTCATGGTGGCTGCATCCCAGCGGCGTTGAACTACCGGATCGAGCGGGATTTCTTCAGCTTGTGCGCGCTGGACTGCTTGCGTATCAGCCGGGGAAAGATAACCTGCTTCCAGAGCCAGCTCATCTTTTCTGGGTTCGCGGCCCAATTGTTGAACAAGGGTGCGGTGCACGCGCATGATCCGTGAAATCGATTCAAATAGATGGACAGGAATACGGATGGTGCGAGCCTGCTCGGCGATGGCACGATTGATGGATTGGCGAATCCACCAGGTGGCATAAGTGCTGAATTTAAAGCCCTTGCGTGGATCAAATTTGTTGACAGCCCTCAGCAATCCCAGGTTTCCTTCCTGGATCAGATCCAGCAAATTGATGCCGCGTCCCATGTAACGCTTGGCAATGCTGACCACCAGGCGTAAATTTGACCGGATGATGACCTGCCCGGCTTCGGTGGCGCGGTAATGGATCATATCCATCTCCTCACGAAGTTCTGCCTGGGATGGTAATTTCCGGTAAAGGGAACGTTTAATGGGAAGAGTTTTATTTTTCTGGATGTATTGGAGAAGGTACTCCCCCATTGTTTCCGGCAAAATATAATAAACCAAATAGATGAAAAAAATATTGGCTACCAGGCTTTCCCAAACCTTGTCTTTTGACCACATCTCATTATTCAGATAGGTGCGCAAGTAGGACGGTGTCTGGGTTTGCCAATCCTTTCGGAGCATTTGTGCTTCAGCCAGCATGAGACTTTGGTCGGGTAATCGCAGTTTGAGACGTTTGGCATCCTCTTCCATGCGTTCCAGGGCTGTCAGCATTTCATTCAGGGCTGCATGGTAAATGGCATGCTGTTCTGAAGCTGCATGGCGTCCGGGTCCACGTCGGACAATTCCCTTGATCAAGCGCCTCGCTGCGATCATACTTGCCAGCCTAAATTCACTGTCGGCATCCAACAGTTTTACCTGCCCGATCTCACGCAAGTAAAGACGCACGGGATCATCGGACAATTCACCTGCCAGTGATGGTTTGGGGCTGATGATCTTTTTGATTGATACGATATCCTTCAGATCAGTTTCAATTTCGGTTTCAAGATCGTCGGGATCAATATCGTCTGGTTCGAATTCCTCGTCAAGTTCTTCATCAAGATCCAATTCATCATCTTCCAGCGGAGGGAGAGAAGCAGCACTGGAATTGATCATTATCCCGACTGGTATTTCCGCTTCCGGTTGCTGTGGCAATTTTGATTTGGATCTGACTTTCTGTGGCATGCTATCACCCTTATCGGCGCTCTGTCAATTTACGGTTAGCCTGATCGAGTATCTGGCGTGAATTTCTGGCTTGATTCACCAACTCCATGTAAGCACCTTCCCGTAGGTCACCTTGTTCCTGGGCATCTTCCTGAAAAAAACGCAACTGGTTGATGTTCTCGTCAATACTCAGACGACGCATCTTAAGAACTGTACGCAACAGATCGTCCAGGACCCGTTCTTCCACCGGATCCAGTTGTACTACTTTTCCCAGAACCTCTTCCACCAATCCGCTCAAAGTGTCCGGTAAATGATCCAGAAGGTATTCGTCCGGCTGGCTGTCATCCTGTTCCAAAGACTGACGGATCAGACGGAATAGCTCCTTATTGTCAGTATACCCGAAATCTTCAAAACCCATTCGGCTTAAGGAGGCTTCCTGAAGTATGCGGTCCATACGATAGAGCAGCTCCGGTCGGCGCAGAAGAACGCTCAGGCAATGGGATTCCAGCAATTGGCTGGCGGTGGCTGGACGAATCTTTTTATCTTTTTCTTCCACAGGTTTGGATCCTGCCTGCCTGGTCTGAGATTGCAAACTTTTCCTTGCAGCCGGACGTCTCTGTATCAAGGAGCGTTCATCCAAGTGCAGGAAGCGCGCCAGCCGTTGGCGGTAAGTATCCCGCTCGATGGGATTGGGAAGATCTTCAATTAATGGTAATACCTGGTTGGCGATGATAGTCTTGACTTTGGCATCCTCCAGGTCAAGCCCTTCAGCCAGGGTGTGCATGACATGCACAACCACGGGCTGGGCAGCCGCAATCAGACTGGTCCACTGTGCAGGGTCACGCTGAACGACTTCATCCGGGTCGAGCCCATCCGGCATGGAGGCCACGCGCAGGTCAGCCTGCAGGCGGGCTTCGTGCCGGAGCAGGCCGCGCGCATCAAAAGCGATCTCGGGTGTCCGGTCGAGGGATTGCCGGGCAGCCTCCAGGCCGCGCAGAACGGCATGTTGACCGGCCGCGTCCGGGTCGAGCGCCAGCACGATGCGGCGTGAGAAACGCTTGAGCAGGCGCATCTGGTCTTCTGTCAGGGCGGTACCCATCGGAGAGATGACATTCTCAAACCCGGCCTGGTGCACACCAATCACATCGAAATAGCCTTCCACTATGACTGCCTGATCTGCGCTGCGAATGGGTTTGCGGGCTCGATCAAGCCCATACAACAGGTGGCTCTTGGAGAACAGTGCGGTATCCGGTGAATTGAGGAATTTTGGCATGTCTTCCGGGCTGAGACTGCGTGCTCCAAAACCAGCCATGCGACCGCGTTCATCCCGGATGGGGATCATGATACGGTTCCGAAAACGGTCGAAAAATCCGCCACTGTCGCGCTCCGAGACCAGGCCGGCTTCGTTCAGTTCGCCGGGAGTGTGGCCGGTCCTGGCGAGGTGATTCAGGGCAGCATCCCAGGAGTCTGGCGCATAACCCAGCCCCCAGGCTTCAATGGTCTCATCACTCATGAAGCGCATGGTACGCAAGTATTCGAGCGCTTGTTGCCCTAGAGGGGTGTTCAAGAGCTGGTGACGGTAGAAGGTGACTGCTTCTTCCAGCAGGCTGCGCAGGTTGTCGTGCTCTTCTTTTTCCACGGCCTGTTGGGGAGTGAAAGCCTGCAGTTCAACGCCGGCCTTGCCCGCCAGGTAACGCAGGGCTTCGGCGAAATCCCAGCCTTCCTTTTTCATGACAAAACTGATGGCATCGCCGCCCTCACCGCATTGACCAAAGCAGCGCCAGGTGCCGCGCTCCGGTGAGACGATGAATGAAGGTGTCTTCTCGGAGTGAAACGGGCACAGACCGGAGTAATTCTTTCCGGCGCGGCGCAATTTAACCGTCTCTGAGACAAGGTCCACGATATCAATGCGGGATTTTATTTCATCTATTTGGGACATAGGCTTGCAGGAATTATAGACTTATTTGCGTGCTTGAGCAAGCGACACGGGACGGATTTGAGGGAATTGGTCACACAGGACACGACATCGCTGTTACGGGGGGGATAATTAATCAGCTAATTTGCAGGAGTGACCCCCGGTGCGTTTGGCATGGTACATGGCTTTATCCGCCCGTTTGAGCATATCATCCAGGTTCTTATCCTCCGGTTTATATCGGGCAATTCCAAAACTGGCTCGTAATTGCATCGTATTATTTTCATATGTGGCTGGTGTGGTTGTTAATATCTGCTGGATACGTTCGATAACTTCCAATACATTTTCTCGATCAGCGGTGGGTAATAGAAAGATGAACTCGTCACCTCCGTAGTGTGCCATAATATCCGAGCTTCATTTTGGATGAGCGCTGTTCTTTGATCACCTTCAAATACAATAATGTCCTGCCCACCGAACGAATGATCCATTTCCCCAAGAGGATGAATTCGTGCGGTAACTATCCCTCTGTGAACTGTATGCCGGTAAAAGATCCAGATTCTTCTCTTCCGCCTCTCATGAGATTCTGCAGTGTTCAGCAAAACCCGTTCTATGAAGCAATGATGGAAGGTCTATTAAAATCATACATGCTTTAACGAATTCCGCTGTCATAGGATACTATCAATTGGGTAAATTGGCCTGCAAGTACTGAAAAAGACTGCTCAGCAGCATAAGGCAGGCCATTGGGGGATTCGGGTCTCAGGATGTAATCCCCGGGGGAGAGGGCGATCTCGAAAATTCCATAGGCATCCGACTGGAAATGTGTTACTTCTTTACCTTTGGTGGTCAGGACTGTGAAACTGGCCTGGTAGGGTTTATCGTCGCAGTCCATGCCAGCCTGAACCACCGGGCAGACCGGGCCGATGCTGACCTTGCCCCGAATACCGCTGTCTGCGGGTGTGGGGCTGACCTGGCTGCATGCACCCAACAGGACCACCAGGAAAAACAGGCTGATCTTGGACATCATTTTGTAACCTCCAACCAGAACAAAGCCGGAAAATCCAGGTACTGCTCGGACCTCAGGCTGAAACCGCCTGGCAGGACGTTCTTGCTGCTTACATCCACCAGGTTGAAGTTAAGATCATATCCCGCCTCAGCTTCGACGCGGCGCATGACCAGCAGGGTGCGACCATCCGGTGACCAAACCAGCTTCTCTGTGACCTTGCCTTCCGAGAAATTCAGGCTCTTTATAATACCAGGCCAGGTGACCAGGGTGTGAAAATTCTCGGTGATCTTCCCGGAATAGTCGCTGACCGTGACCGTGCTGAGCGCCAGGGTGGAACCATCCGGGGACCAGGCCATGTCGATCAAGCGGTTGCCTGGTACATAGACACTCCTGGTTTCCTGCCCCTTGACCAGGGTCAGATAGTTTAAAGCATCATCACTGCTTTGTACAAACGCCAGCGTTCCATCCGAACTGACAGCCGGGCGCCCGGGGTACGGAAGCTCTTCAGCTGGACCTCCAATAACATTTGTGGAGAACAGCTTTTCAACGGTACAATTACGTGCCTGGTCACAACTGCCCTGCTGCCAGAAGACTTTATCCGCATTGCGGGAGGGCAGCAGTTCGATGGGGTGATCACCTGCCCTGGTCAGGCGCGTTTGGGTGGCATCTGGCATGGAAAGGAGAAAAATATTATTTTCGGTCCCCTGCAGGATGGCTGCCACTTGCACGGAAGAAAGGAAGATGGCCGGTTGCAGGTCAGAGGTCACTAATTGGTCCGTCAGCAGTGTTTTGCTGCCATCCGCCAGGTTGAGACGAAAAAGTTCGTTGGAAAAACGCATCAGCGCAAGGGTTCCATCCGTGGATATATCCAGCAGGGAATACCCACCCGCTGCCAGGGCATACCAATCCGTCCCATTCAGAGAGCCGCGGAAGATGCCCAATTTTTCAGAAGAATCCAACCCGCGGCGGTTCGGGTCGAAGAGGATGTCCGGTACAGAAGCAGGTACATCCGCAAAGGGCTCCACCTTCCCAAAAAGCAAACCGGGCAACCGGGCAGGTTTGAATGCGGGGTCGGGCGTTGGTTGAGTTTGCGTGCTGGGAACCCCGGGGGTAACCGTCAATTCGCCAACCAGGTCGCGCCGGATGGTATCGAGTACCTGCAAAGCGGTGAAACTGCGCATGTTCCAGGCTGGCACCGTGATATGAAAACCCTCAGCGTCGCGCGCCCAGTCGATGCCATGATCAACCAGGGGTTGAACTGCGCGCCAGAAATTCCACATGGGAATGTCATATTCATATGCCAATTGGGCCACAGTCAGATTGATGCTATTGTCGCCTTCAACATTATCAGCCTTGGTAGCCAACACCGGCAGCACACCTTTTGAGATGGAATAATCGATGATCTGTCGCAAATATGCGGCATAGGTCTCAGGTGTGCGCCCCTTGAACCAGACTTCCAGGCTGATGAGGATAATGCTGGGATTGTGGAGGCGGACTTCACACTCCAACGGGGTCTCGCCACTGTTGCAGGTTTTCGGGTCAGCCCACAGGGGTAGAAGCACCGAGGCGGCATTGAAACCACCGCGTACCGATTGGCTCTCACGTCCGAACGAGCCTTTGAAATAATCGATACTCTCCTGCAGGTATTCATACTGGTCGAGGGAGTATTGACCGGGTTTTTCATAGATGCCCAGGAAAGCCTCCGTGATGCTCTGGCAATCACCCACTTTTGAGAAAGCATGCGGATCATTTCCCATTGCCAGGCCTTGTTCGTAGATCTGGGCGGCACGCGGGCTGATCTCGGGTACGATGGGCCAATCCTGCCATTGTTCAGGTTTAAGGCGCAGATCGGGTGTGGGTGAATAATCAGGTGTCGGGCTAGGTGTGAATTCCGGGGTAACATTGGGCAGGAGCGGGTCAGCATTGGGGGTATGGGTGATTTGCCCTGGCTGGACTGTATAGGTGGTCGTCGGACCAGTTTTTGGCGAACAGCCTGCCAGGAACAGGACGGCTGAGATTATGAGCAGGGTGAATTTTTTCATTTTATGCAGCTACCTTTAAAAATATGTTCTGATTATACTTCCACATTTCCTGGTTACCCCAAAAACGGGTTTTGCCATGGTTCGGATAAGTGATTTCTCGATTTGATCCGCTCTACTCAACCTGCCTGCTGCAATGAAAGGCAAGGTTTTGGCGGGAAAATTTTATCAACCTGAAGGTAATGTCTCCATTGCGAAAACTCCGGTTCTCGTTCAGACACACTTGGCAGGGGGGGGCTGGAAAGGTACAATGAAAGCATGGCAATCTCGCATTATAAGCCCGACAGAGAACGCATTAACGTACTGCTTGCCACGATCCTGCTGGCGTATGCCCTGACGCGGGTCATCAATACCCCCGATTATATTTTCAGGATAAACCTGGCGGATATTGACCTGGCTTTCAGCTTGAACATCAACATGGCTCTCTCCGTCCTGGCGGGGGGACTGGCTGCGACAGGTGTGGATTGGCTATTGCGTGGGCATCCCTCCATCCAGACTGGTGAAACCATCGAACACTGGCTTTTGCCGACCCTGATGGCGCTGGTGGTGGGTATTTCCCTGTATGGGCTGCCCAATGGCGTCTCCTGGTGGGTGGGATTTGGAATGGGAGGTATCCTGCTGCTGGTGATCTTCCGCTCGGAATATGCAGCTGTTGACCCGGGTGATACCAGTTACCCACTGGCAACTGCCATGCTGACAGCCCTTTCTTACACCCTGGTGCTCATCCTGGCGGTAGCCTTGCGCTCAAACAGCGTCCGCCTGGTATTATTATCCCCGGCTTTGTTCTTTACCAGCGGCCTGGCCTCGCTGCGAATTTTGCACCTGCGCTTGAACGAACGCTGGGAATTTGGCTGGGCGATCGGTATTGCCCTGATCGCCACCCAACTGGGCACCGCCCTGCACTACTGGCCTCTGACACCGGTTCAATTCGGGCTGGCTGTACTGGCACCGGTGTATGCCCTGACCAACATGGCTGCCAGCCTGATCGAGGGAGTTCCATTCCGCCAGGCAATCATCGAACCTGCCATCCTCCTGGCATCCATTTGGGGACTGGCATTCTTCTTGAAGGCTTGATGCACGAGTTGATCGTGCCAGGCACAGCCTGGCAGGCCATGCGTCGACGCGTCCAACGATGTGCACCGCTGGAAGCCTGCGGACTATTGGCTGGCAAAGATGGGCAGGTGGAAGTGGTGATCGGGGTGCGCAATGCAGCCAGGAGTCCGGTGCGATACCTGATGGAGCCAGGTGCCCAGTGGCGGGCTTTCAATAAAATTGAGCAGTTGGGCCTGGATTTACTTGGAATCTATCACTCCCATCCCAATGGACCTCAACGGCCTTCACCCACCGACATACAGGAAGTCTGTTATGCAGTCGTACAGATCATCTGGTTCCCTAAAGACGGAAAATGGCGGGCAGGTGGATTCTGGATCGAGGCAGGACAGGTAAGCGATGTGACCTTACAGTTGCTAAAATAAAGTAACTTAACACCCATTTATGTGTTACCAACATTACCAATATTATTAAATCGTTTAACTCTGGTTATTGCCCGGGTTAATCCCGGGCAAAACGTATAAAACCAATTATCATCTCAAAATTTCGCCGAAGAATCACTTTTATTGGTAGTTTTAGCAAGGAAACAAGTTGGAGGAAGTAATAAGAATGCAAATTTACCTTGAAATTGGTGTACTCCTGGCTGCTTATGTCCTTGGCTCGATCCCATTCGGACTGCTGGTCGTTAAGTGGAGAACCGGCAAGGATATCCGCGTGATTGAAAGCGGACGAACCGGTGGAACGAACGCCATGCGGGCGGCAGGATTTTCAGCTGGTTTACTGACAGCCATCCTGGATGTACTAAAAGGCGCGGCTGCCGTCTGGCTGGCACGGGGGATCGGTGCTAATGCATGGATTCTCTGCCTGGCTCCCATTGCAGCTATTTTGGGACACAATTATTCCATCTTCCTGATCGACCGTAAGGATGGACGCATCCGGTTGCGTGGTGGAGCAGGCGGGGCGCCAACCGTGGGCGGGGCTCTAGGTCTCTGGCCGGTATCCTTCCTGATCATCATCCCGCTGGGAACATTGATCTGGTTTGGGATCGGATATGCCTCGGTAACGACCATGAGCGTGGCGCTGATCGCTATTGTAATTTTTACAGTGCGAGCGGCTTTGGGTCTCTCCCCCTGGCATTATGTGCTGTTCGGGATACTGGCTGAGATGCTGCTGATGTGGGCGTTGCGACCCAATATCAAGCGCTTGATTAATGGGGGTGAGCGCCTGCATGGCTGGCGCGCCAAACACCAGGAATCCAAGAGAGCGCATGTACCTCTAACAGGCAAATAATTCAGTTTCTTCTGGAATAAAAAAACTCCCGCATTTAGCGGGAGTTTTAGTGTTCTTTGGTATGCTTGATCAAAGCGATCATTTTTTAGGTGGGACTTTCTCTTTCTTTGGCTTGGCATCTTTCACCTTTTTTGCCTTGGCTTCCTGGCGTGCTTCCAGGTATTCTGCCCGGGCAATCTGGTAGAGAAAAAGAAGGTTGTTGCGATGCAGCTCCACTCCCAACCCACCGAGATGGACACGGCTTTTTCCACATACCTCTATGGTTTGCTCGTCCATATATTCCTGCGGCTCTCTTCGGCGGGCTGCAGTCTTGGCGACCTTGCGAATATTGGTCAGATAAGCCAGGTTTTCTTTAACTGCAGCTTCGATCTCACCGCGCAGGATGACATCACCGTGTCCCTGGATGATATTCTCCAAACCCATGCGTCCAATCTTCTTCATGGATGTGGTCATATCGTCTATGTTACCATCCACAATGTACGGTACGGGCATAAAGGCATCACCCGCAAACAGGACACGATCTTCCTCTACAAACACGGAGATCCCATCCGCACTATGTCCCACTGAAGGGCTGAGCGCCAGGTTTTTCTTGCCGACGCGCAAATTGAGGGCACCCTTGTTAAAGATCAAATGAGGCAGGACGATCTTGGTCTGCTTGAACATGGGATTCGTCTTTTTTACGTTGACCAAAGAGGGCATGCCGCGCTCAATTAACAACTGCCGGCAGAGAGAATGCGAAATAATGGTTGCGTTCGGGAAAAAGCAGTTGCCCCAGGAATGATCGGCGTGATAATGGGTATTGATAACATAGCGAACTTCCATGTCCAGTTCATGCTCAATAAAATCCCGCATACCCAGTGTTTCATCGGGCAGGGCAAGCGTATCGATCACCACGGCCCACTGCGGACCAACCACCACCCCGGCTGTTACCTGGGCATAAACCTCGCTTTGGAACCAGTACACACTTTCAGAAACACGTTCACGATGCATAGAAATCAACCTCAAGAGAATTAAGACGAAAACACTTTGATCATAAGTCTGCAAGGAGAGATCAACTCTGCCTGCGAACCCAAAACTACATTCCAAGTGTGTATCTTCCAAGAATCATGATCCTGTGCGGTCTTATGCACAGTTCCCTGTAAACATATCATAAATGGGGGGGTAAAGTCAAGAAATCACCTTAATTGGAATGCTCGTGCCGGTGATTGAGATCTGGCAGGTGATGATGATAATGGACTAATTCATCGTGCTGATGAAAGTGTGAATGCTTGAGCCCTTCATCGCAATCATGGCAATGCTGATGATGGCCATCATCATGCTTGTGTGAATGTTCATGAGTAATCGTTTCGTGGACATGGTAATGTTCATGTTGTTCGTTCACCAACAACAGTGTTCCTAAAAGCATGATCGGTATGGCAACAAGAAATAACCAGGAAGGCATTTCTTGAAACAAGATCAGCGACAATAACATTCCTGATATGGGAGCTGCACCGAACAGGGCACTTGTGCGTGCTGCGCCAATTCCACGCATGGCATGGATGAATAGGACAATACTTAACCCATAACTCAGACTGCCCAACAACATTGCGCGGAGAGCAGTTTCCCAACCGGGAAGTTGAATGCCCAGGAACATTGCCAGTCCCAGTGAAAAACTGCCTGCACCCAGGCCTTTAATGACGACAATAGTCAAAGGGTCTTTGGATGATATGTTTCGGGTAAAATTGTTGTCTATGCCCCACAGTATGCATGCGGCAATGATACCCAGGGCTCCCAGCGAAAATCCCCATTCCGCATTTAGATTAATGGAAAGAAAAATACTGGCAAGCGTGATCAGGACTATCGCCCACCAGGTACGATGGCTGATTGATTCTTTAAAAGCAAAATAAGCAATCAGTGTTGTAGCCACACCTTCAAAACACAAGAGCAGAGAGGCGGTACTGGCAGGTGTATCTTTTAAACTGATCAATAGAATTATTGGCGCAGCGACCCCACCAGCCAATATGGCTCCCACCAGCCATAAAAAATCCGAGTTCTTGATTTGCGCTTCACTGTGCGACACTTTCCGATCTATGTTTTGGATGAACTTAATAACTAATAAACCAAGACCACTTCCCAAATACAGGAACGCTGCCAGCGGGATGGGTTCAACATCACCAAGCAGTAACTTTGCCATTGGGGCGCTTGCACCAAACAAAAGAGCAGCAAATATGGCTTGTAAAAAGGATGAAATGTGAATTCGTTTCATAGTGGTCTAATTTCCTTAATCGCGCAGATGCAGATAGGGAGTTTTTGAAGACGATACAAAACGGCTTCGATCCTGGTTTTGCTCCGGTTCCGTCGTTGTCTTCTTTTAGTAGGATTTAATCACTGCCTGTTCATTTTACCTGTTCACCCTTGCTGCAATCACACTCAATCCCAGCAGCTTTTTCGAAGGCTTCTTTACCTTCATTGATCGAAAAATAGATCAAGCCAATTGCCCCAAGACTATCCATAAAGCCAAACCCGGTAAGAGAATAGAATAAACTGGAAACCAGCAATACTAGGGACATATATATACAAACCATGGTGCAATTTGCATCTGCGAGAATGGGAGACGAGTTGAGGGCATGTCCCACTTTGCGTTTTCCCATTACCAAGATCCACATAATAGCGATAGAGATCATTGAAATGATGAGCCCAGGTAGTGTTGTTTCAGGTTTATGAGCTGTGAAAAGATTATAGACGGCTGTTACTCCAAGACCTGCCGCCAGCAAATAGAAGGATGAGCCTGTTATACGCAAAGCAGTACGCTCAAATTGTGAGCGAGGTGCTTCCGGATTCTGGCGGATGCGAATCACCATTGCCAGGATCCCCAACCCGGACATGACTTCAATGAATGAGTCTACGCCAAAACCGAACAGCGTAAGTATCTCATCCTGTATCCCGAAATAAATGGAAATGAGACCTTCTGCGAAGTTATAGAAGATTGTGAACAGTGCCAGCCAAAGGGCGTATTGCCAGTAATTGTTTTCAGATGTTGTCGAGAGGCTGTCCATTGATCCTCAATATGGTCTTGTGTTTAGTGGTAAATGGAATTATCTTACGACTCTGCTTGAATGAATATTTGGTATTTCAGATCCAGTCAGATCAGATTCTACCTTATAAAGAGAGTAAGGTGACCGGGAATTGAACCATAACATCACATGCATCGTAATATCAAAAGAAAGAAGCCGCCCGGTGTGGACGGCTTCCAGTTGTGACCCACTTGATAAAAGGATTAATACTATTTCATGAAGAATTTTTTGAAGAACCTGACAATCAGGGCGGTCAGGAAGACAGGAGCCAGGAACATGGCGATGGCGGTGAACATACCACCAAGATAAGAGCCGATTGCGGGGATTTGGTTAAACGCGCCTAATACAGCCAAGAAAACCAGGTAGCGGATACCGGCGTTAACAAGATCGTCTGCATCCATATAAAAGATGCCTGCCAGGATGGCAAGCAGAACCAGGACAAGATAGAGCCAATCTGCCTGGTAACCGAAAAGGCCAGCCAGAGCTGCAACGAGCATGCCGATCAGGTAAAACCACTTTCCATATTGCTTCATAACATTTCTCCTTTGGGTGGAATGAGGGCGAATTGTATTCACACGAATACAACTGATAAAACACTGTTTTGATATAAGAGTTGCGCTATGAAAAGGCTATAATATTAAAGGTAATTAATACCTGATAAAGCCAAAATGCTGGCTGATTGAGCATTAATTTCTTCTTTTTTAATCGATTTATTAATTCAATTTTCATATCCACTGGTATATGGTGCCAGCGGATGTCTTCTCCTCACCCGGCGCAGTAAGTAACCCGTGAAAGAGGATTTTCATCTATTATGGCAACGCTATTTTTCCAATACAATCTAATTGGATATATAAATTTTGAGAATGAGGCAATATGGCTGAAGCGGAGCAGATTGAGGGTACGAACAAGACTGAAAAACAAGCTGGAACAGTCACCAAGAAAGGACCGCGTGGTCAGGTGCTCCTTTATGCCAGGTGGTGCAAGGGTTGTCACATCTGTGTCAGCTTCTGCCCGACCGGCGTATTGGAAATGCACGAATCCGGCGATTACCCCGTGGTTGTGCACCCCGAGAAGTGTACTGCCTGTCATTTTTGTGACACACACTGCCCGGACCTGGCGATCGTTGTCAGGCGAATCCAATGAGGAGATCATCTTGTCGGGAAGAACCACAATGCACAGATATCGGATGGAAAGCTGAGTTTTATTTGCATCCTGAATCCCTCAAAAATGGGAGTCGCAATGAAAAATGTAGTAATAAAGAGATCAAGGAGTTAATGTGGCGATCCAATTAATGCAAGGGAATACTGCCATTGCATACGGCGCCATTGCGGCTGGCTGCCGTTTTTTTGCCGGGTACCCAATCACACCTTCCACCGAAGTGGCCGAACTGATGGCGCGCGAGCTGCCGCGCGTGGGCGGCAAGTTCATCCAGATGGAAGATGAGATCGCCAGCATGGCTGCCATCATCGGCGCATCGATCGGTGGTCTAAAATCCATGACAGCCACCAGCGGACCAGGCTTCTCATTGATGCAGGAGAATATCGGCTACGCGGTCATGACCGAGGTGCCGTGCGTGGTGGTAAACGTGCAGCGGCTGGGTCCCTCCACCGGTGGACCCACTTCAGCTTCGCAAGGCGACATGCTGCAGGCACGCTGGGGTACGCATGGTGACCACAACATCATTGTGCTTTGCCCGGTATCCGTGCGCCAGTCTTTTGATCTGACCGTGGCGGCTTTCAACCTTTCGGAAAAATTTCGCACACCGGTCCTCTTGATGACGGATGAGATCATCGGGCACATGCGCGAGCCGGTGGATCTGCCGGATCTCAACACGATTCAACCCTATGAGCGGGTGGTGACAGACTCGCCCGAAGATTACGTCCCTTACAGAAATTCCCCTGGAGATGTGCCTCCAATGGCAAGTTTCGGGACGGGTTATCGTTATCACGTCACCGGTTTGTACCACGACCCGATGGGTTTCCCGACCCAGCGCCTGGATGAGATCGAGGCCTGGACAGAGCGGCATGAGCGCAAATTCAAAGAACATTTGGATGAGATCATCCTTATTGATGAAGACAAAATGGATGGTGCCAGGATTGCTGTGGTCTCTTACGGAGCCTCAGCACGCAGTTCACGACACGCCGTGAAGCAGGCGCGCCAGCAGGGCTGCAAGATCAGCCTGTTGAGCCTGCTGACCATTTGGCCGTTTGCCGAGGAAGCCATCGAGCGCCTGGCGGACGAGGTTGAGCGTATCATTGTGCCGGAGATGAACCAGGGGCAGATCGCCCGGGAAGTGGAGCGCATCGCCGGACGCAAGAAAGTCAGGCGGGTCAACCGCAGCAACGGTGAGATGGTCACACCGCAAATGATCCTGGATGCCATCGAGGGAGAATAAGATGCTGCCTGAAATTCAAAACCCGCATCCACAACAACCGGAGGTCTCCCCGCTGCCGGCTGAGGACTGGTTCGAATCGAGCGAGACCCTGCAAAAGCTGCGCAAACACAAGAAATTTCCCACCATCTGGTGCAGCGGCTGCGGCATCGGTATCGTGATGGGTGCCCTGATCCGCGCCATCGACCACATTGGACTGGATTCGAACAATGTGGCGCTGGTCTCCGGCATTGGCTGCACTGCGCGCATGCCGGTGTATATGGATTTCAATACCCTGCACACCACGCACGGCCGGGCGCTGGCTTTCGCCACCGGGTTGAAGCTGGCGCGACCCGACATGCATGTCATTGTCATCATGGGGGACGGTGATGCCACGGCCATCGGGGGCAACCACTTCATCCACGCCGCCCGGCGCAACATCGGTCTCACCACCATCATCGTCAACAACAATATCTATGGTATGACAGGCGGGCAGGTCAGCCCAACCACGCCACATGAGGCACGCGCCACGACTGCGCCTTATGGCAATATCGAGTACCCCATGCCGATCAGTGAGCTGGCAATTACAGCCGGGGCGACCTACGTGGCTCGCAGTACGGTCTATCATGCCATGGAGCTGGACAAGTACATCAAGGATGCCATCCTGAAGGACGGTTTCAGCCTGGTGGAGGCCATCAGCTACTGCCATACGACTTTCGGGCGGTTGAATAAACTGGGCAGTGCGGCAGACATGCTCGGCTTGATCAAGGAGAACAGCCTGTCGCATTCAGCTTATGAAAAGTTATCTCCCGAATTAAAAGCTGTCAATACAAAATATGTGCGTGGAGTGTTGCATAATATCGACCATCGCATTGAATACACGCGCGCCTACGACAGTCTGATCGAGAGATTGAATAATGGAGCTTGAAAATGAAGACACGGGCAGACAAGAGGCGCACTGAGATCCGCCTGGCAGGCGAGGGCGGGCAGGGCATGATCCTGGCGGGTATCATCCTGGCCGAGGCGGCCGCCATCTATGACGGAAAAAACGCGGTTCAATCCCAGAGCTATGGGCCGGAGGCGCGCGGAGGTGCCAGCCGCTCGGAGGTCATCATCTCGCAGGATGAGATCGACTTCCCGGAGGTCATTCTGCCGGACATCCTGGTGGCATTGAGCCAGATGGCTTACGACAAATATGCCGCCAACCTTAACCCGGATGGTCTGCTGATTGTGGATGAAGAGCGGGTCAGGAATGTTAGCGGGGAAAAACTCATCAAGCTGCCGATCGGGCACATTGCGCTGGAGGTGACTGGGAAAGCCATCACAGCCAACACGGTGGCACTGGGCATCCTGGTCGGTCTGACCGGGCTGGTCAGCCGCGCGGCGCTGGCACAGGCGGTGGCTGCCCACGCCCCCAAAGGGACGGCAGAGATGAATTCGAAGGCGCTGCAGGCCGGTTTTGAGCAGGCAGAGATCATTTTGAAGGAAAAAATGCAGGGGTAGATCGTCTTGAGGCTGGTTCCGAAATACAAATTAATAGAAAAATCTCTAATTTGTGTCACTTTGAGATGCAGTGACTTTCACACGCATTCCCCGATAAACCCTTCCACATTGTCCACTTTCCCCCTGCATGTCGGGGGGTCCGCGCCTGTGCTGCGACAAGGTTGTGAAAGGTATTATGGTATCTCCAGGTAACACAGCCCGGCTGTACCGGGTCCGGTATGAACTGCCAGGGCTGGTGAAAGCTCGGCAATGAAAGATTCAGCCACTTCCAGCCGGTTTTCGAACATTTGCTTTATCTTCTCCACTTCCTGTTGAGCCCCGGCATGGACATAGGCAATCTTGAGCTTGCCCCTGCCGACGCTGGCTTCGACGCGGTCCAGCATCATGCGATAAACCTGGGTGCGGCTGCGTGCCTGACCAAGAGGTACGATGACCCCTTCCTGCATACCGATCAGCGGCTTGATATTGAGCAATGATCCGACCAGTTTCTTGGCTTTGCCTATGCGTCCACCCAGATACAGGTATTTGAGCGTGTCGGCGGTCTGGAGCATGTGGGTGGAGGGGATCATCTTGCGGATGCGTGCGGTGATCTCATCCAGCCTGATACCTGCCAGGGCAGTCCGGGCGGCTTCGATGGTCAACAAGCCCTGGCAAAGAGAGACGTTCTGGGTGTCAACGACCTCCACGCGCACTTCGGGGTATTCTTCTTTGAGCAAGGTTTCGGCCATGCTGGCAGCCTGGAAAGCTCCGCTGCCCTTGGAGGTCATGTGAATGCTGATGATCTCGCGTGTGCCTTGCGCAGCCAATTCCCGGTAGGATTCGAGATAATCACCGGGACCGGGGCAGGCTGTAGTGGGCAGCACTTTGGCGGTCGCCAACCAGTTCAGAAATTCCTGGCGCTGGATGGAAACCAGATCACGCAGCACTTCCTGACCGCGGTGGATGTAAAAGGCCACTGTATGGATGTTCAACCTGGTCAGCATTTCTTCGGGAATGCTGGCAGTACTATCCGTTATTACAGCGACATTCGGCATGCCTGGCTCCTTGTCGAATTGGGGACTTTAATAATATTCTACTATTAATTTTGGTCGGTTGACGTCAACCCCGTGGCGTGATAGAATGCTTTGCGCAAGGGCAAGGCACTAATTCCCGGAAAAAGAGGCCGGGACTGCGTCGCCACTACCCGGGCGAGGCAAGTCTTCGCCACTACCCGGGCGAGTAGCTCAATGGCAGAGCAGCGGCCTTTTAAGCCGTTGGTTGAGAGTTCGAGTCTCTCCTCGCTCACAAATGAAAGAACTCCCTATTTGGGGAGTTTTTGGTTGAGAGCCCCCTGAGGGGATGATATTCGAATCCTCTCCTCGCTCACTTCTTACCTCGCCAGAGTTTGGTTGAGAGTCCCCGCAGGGGGATGATATTCGAGTCTTTGCGCAGCATCCCGTAGGGGCTCCTCGCTCACAAAACATGACTCCCCAAACGGGGAGTTTTTGGTTGAATTTAATTGTAGGTTGGGTTGAGGGCGGGTCTTCCGCCCTCAACCCAACCTACTTGCTCATAGAATCTTAAAAGAGTTTGGTTGAGAGTCCCCTCAGGGGAGTGATATTCGAATCGTCTCCTCGCTCACAGATTAAAGAACTCCCCGTTTGGGGAGTTCTTGGTTGAATTTAATTGTAGGTTGGGTTGAGCGGATCGATCTTCATGATATTCTTTCAAAACATAAGCGAAACCCAACGCCAGTAAGGCTGTTGGGTTTTGGGCTTGATGTTTTTTGCATTGCTGGATGGAAGACCGGCCTTCAACCCAACATAATTACAGCTTACCAATGTTCGTAATGTACCAGTTCGCTCAAGGGTTTACGGGTCTTTGCACCGGGCTGGTCTGCTGGATAGCCGAGCGGTGTAAAGATGACCGGTTCGACCTCTTCTGGTAGTTGCAAGACACTGCGTGCCGCCTCTACGTTGAAAGCTGCCACCCAGCAGGTTCCCAATCCCAGATTGGCAGCCGCCAGGATGAGGTGGTCACATACGATCGCTGTGTCGATCAGGCGCGCATTGAAACGATCGCTTTCCCGAACCCACGCCAGGGATGAGATAGCGCACACCCCTATTACCAGGGGGGCTTGGACAAACCACGGGCGGTGGTAGATCCTACCGATTTCTGCCTCCCGCCCAGCTGTGTGCATGACAACGATCTTGAACGGTTGCCGGTTGGCAGCTGTTGGCGCCAGGCGCGCCGCATCCAATACTTCCTGTAATTTTTCATCTTCCACCGGATCGGGTCGATAGGCTCGCACGCTGTAGCGTGCTGAGATCAGATCTGTATATTCCATAAATCTTGCCTCTCTCTTTCTACTAAGTTCAGTTTGTACATGTATCTAAAAGATAATTTCACCAGGGTAACGATCTACACATCCTCTTCAATTTTACAATATAACTATACTTCCATCGCCAGATTGTATTATCTGCTTTTATATAGCTCTTAATTAAGAGTAAGCTCAAAGAGAATGTGACCGGGATTTTCCTCGCCCACAGATTAAAGGACTCCCCGGTTGGGGAGTTTTTGGTATTAGCGAAATTAAGGATGGGTTAAGTGGATTCCACATCCTCCATGCATGTTGTAATAAAAGCGAAACCCAACATTACTCTGAAATAAATACATACCCGTATGAAAGAGATTGTACATGACATACATATACAAGCACTATATCTAAGCTATCTTTTCAAGAAACAAAAAAATGATGTAGAGTTAAATTATTTTCAACTTATGAAAGGATAAAAAAAATGGGAACTGCAGATGAAGTACGAAGATATGCTCTGGAGAAATTTGTCCGACCGGCTTGGCAGAAAGGCGACAATGTCGTTGAATTCACTTCGAGGGATATTCACAAGGGGTTGGGCTTGGAACACCGTTTTCCCATGGTCTGTAGCGCTATTGATTCGAACAAATTTCTTGAGTATGCCAATGTAATTTTGGTTAGAAGGGAAGGTCCCCATCAAAGTAGCACCGTTCGATGGATATTTGACCTCAATAGATAAATGACTACCAGTAATTTACTTGAAACCATTCGAAATACCGTCATAGATTTTTGTTTGGATTTTGTAAAAAACCCTTACGAATGTTACACAGAGCATGGTCAACACGCCTTATTTTTCACGATGCTGTATAACGCATTACCTGAAGAGCAAAGGTATTATATATTCGATGATGTGAAAGTAAGCTTAATCCAGAAGGAGTATCCTACTGCAAGCAAACTTGGAAAACCACAACGTCAGCATTGGGATATTTCAATAATAAAATCCCCTACTGAAAGCTCTCAATCTGGACCCGGTGCCTACGATTATCTGAAACTTTTCGCAGCTATCGAATTTGGAATGAATGCAACTGAAGACCATATCATGGATGACATAGAAAGATTGTGTCACACAGAATCAAATATCGAAAATGCTTTTATTGTGCAGCTCTATCGTTTATCTGAAAGTGGCAAACTATTTTCGAAAAGGGATTGGTCTTCGAAATCCAAACAGATATTAATGCCAAAAGATATACTTAAGCATTCTAGAGGTAAACCTGTCGAGATATTTTATGGATTAACAGTTAGTACAGGAAATTATAATCAGGGTGTTTGGTATATAAAGGGGGGTAATATTGAAGAAATTTTCATAACAGATTAGGTACCAATTGGAGATTCAATGGCATTTAAAGAAATTGGTGTTTTTGAATACCACCACCAACAACTGGATAAATTTAGATCTGGTGAGTTGTGGAATTTGTGGGGGGAGCAATATCCCCAATTATTTGAATCCCAAGATATAGATATTGCTAGAAATCAGGCAAGAAATGGGTACCATTATTTTGAGTGGTTGGCAGCAATAACAATGTGGGAAAGAACCGGGTATCTAAGTCTGGTAGAAAAATATGAGTATAAGAATCATAAGAAGAAGCAGGAGATTGTAAAACGATTGGTTTCACCTGATTTATTTAATTTGATTTCTAATCACAGGATTATATACAGGACCACTCAATGCCCCGATTTGTTCGTGTATGCTCCAGATTTTTCAGACTGGTATTTTTGTGAAGTGAAGGGGCCAAAAGACAGAATTAGACCTTCTCAGAAGTTATTCTTCGATGAGCTTTCCAGGGTTTCCGGAAAGGAAATTGGAATTGTTAAATTCAAGAAGCATGCGTATGTAACTAGATGGTTGCCCAATCAGGGGGAGTTCGACCAAAGGTGTATTACCAGTTCGATGTATAGAGAAACCTGTCAGGTTCTTAATAAGAAGGTTCTGCGCGTTTGAATGTATAATACCTCCTTTAGCCAACCTGCAGCCAACTGACTGGAGCATCATCCCCATAGTTTCCCATCCACCCCGGCAAGAAAATAGACCAGCCTACGTTGAGTTTGTGGTCATCGTTTCCTTGATGATGTCACTGATGGCTTTATCCACCGACATCATGCTCCCGGCGCTGCCTCAGATCGGCACCGACCTGGGCGTTCTGAACCCAAATCAGCGTCAACTGATCGTATCGGTGCTCTTCCTGGGGTTGGCCATCGGGCAACTGTTCTTTGGTCCCCTCTCGGATAAGACCGGACGTAAACCTGCCATCTACAGTGGTTATGCTTTATTCATTGCGGGTGCGCTGATCTCGGTATTCGCAACCAGTTTTCCCATCATGCTGAGCGGACGTCTCTTACAGGGGCTGGGCATCTCGGCACCGCGCGCAGTTACGCTGGCGTTGGTACGGGACCGCTATGAAGGCCGGGCAATGGCGCAGGTCATGTCTTTTGTGATGACCGTTTTCATCCTGGTTCCAATGATCGCACCTTCGCTGGGGCAGGCCATCCTGCAGTTTGCGAGTTGGCGCAGTCTTTTTGTCTTTTTGATCCTGATGGCTCTCAGTACCCTGACCTGGTTTGCAGTGCGCATGCCGGAAACCCTGGCAGAAGACCGGCGCGCTCCATTTTCTCTCAAGAGATTAGTGGCTGCCACAAAGGAAATATTCGGAATTCGCAGCGCTTTGGGTTACACGCTGTCAGCCGGGCTGGTAAGCGGGGCGTTCATCGGGTATATCAATTCCGCCCAACAGATCCTGCAGGAACAATATGAACTGGGGGACCAATTCCCGATCTATTTTGGGGTGATCGCCCTTTCACTCGGGCTGGCTTCCTTTCTCAACGCCCGACTGGTGATGCGGTTTGGTATGCGTTTTCTGGTGCGCTGGTCCCTGGTAATCATCTTTACCCTGGCGTGTGTTGGTTTGAGTGTTGCCATTCTGACCAGCGGTCAACCCCCTTTGTGGTTCTTAATAAGTTACCTGATGCTGACTTTTTTCTGCATTGGAATTCTATTTGGCAATCAGAATTCCCTGGCAATGTCACCTCTCGGGCATTTGGCCGGGATAGGCGCAGCAGTGGTGGGCTCGCTTGCAACGTTGATAGCCATGCCATTGGGGACAATCATCGGGCAAAGTTACAATGGCACTGTCCTGCCTGCAATTACCGGCCTGGGTATCCTGTCGTTCTTTTCTATTCTTGTGGTTCGCTGGGCGGAAGCTGGCAAGTGAACAGGCTGGGTTGAGCGATTCAAGCGCGGATTACCACCCCCTGCAGGGTGAGCCTTGGTCTGTGTACAATATGATTATTTGATGACCCGAAAAGAATTGATATAAGTCTGCAAATCATCCCAGACCTGTGGAGGCTGGTTCCTTGCAGGAACAAATTGCACCTCAACCATGTAGTAATGATCTGCGCTTTCTGTAAACAAAGCCCAGCGCTGCAAGGTCAGATCGGTCTTTTTACCATCCACACTCACCCCCTTTAATTCCCAGGAAACCTGCTCGAAGACATACTGGCTTTCCGGGTTGGAAACCAGCTCATTGACACCGCCCTGATGCAAGCCTCCCCAGGTCAGCGCCAGTCCATAGAGATTGAAATCCGGTTCCACTACTTCTTTGGAAAGCGCCAGGGTGGTGATCTGGTTGTAGAATGCATAGGTATCGGTATTCAACATGGATAAATCCACTGGATACCCATTCTCCAGCGAACCTTCCAGGAACTGTACCATGACAGGCTGCGAGTAGCGCATCTGGCGAACCGGTTGTTCATCCCATGAGAATTTCACCCATTTGTAGAAGAAGATCATGGGAGAGAGATTGGTAGCCTCTTCCTGGAAGAGATCCACGTATTTCATTTGTCCGGTATCGCTCCAACCGGTTTGGGGCTGGGCTGTTATAAAACCCAGGTTATCCAGAACCAGGTATTCGGATGGGTCAAGTTTAATGGCATCTGATGGACTGATATTGATCTGGTATGTGTCCACGGACAAGGGTAGATCGCTTTTGGGGGCTGCAATGGCGATGTGTTGAACCTGTCTTTCGACCTTGTAGATCGTGGTAAGACCCCCGATCAAAGCCCCGGTAAGGCCTCCACAGACCGTCAGGATCGTACCAACCAGCCCGATGATCGCTTTCCGCTTGGTGAACTCTTGGCTCTTATTTTCACTGTCCATAATAATCTCTCTTCACCCTTATTATTGGATCACACGGAACTGGTCTATATACAACTGGAGATCATCCCAGGTTTGAATGGATTGACCGGTCATGGGAGTGTACCTGATCTCAATCGTATAAAATGCCTGGTCTGTTTCAGAAACCAGGAACCAGTCATCAACAGTCATCGAAGCCGGTTGCCCGTCGACCCGAATATCAGCGTACGTGCTTGATAGCTGGACAATGATAAAATGGCTGTCCGCCGGGGCAACAATTTGATTGACCTTCCCTGCCGAATAGCGTGTGTTTAACAAGACCAGGTCAGGCAGGCTGTTGATGCCCAATGCCTCCACCTCGCTTTTTTCGAAAATATTAAGGATGACCTGATTGTAAAAAGGCAGCTTCCAAGGTGGAGGTCCATAAAGTTTTTCGCTTAAATCTAAAAAATCATCAGGGATAAGCTTGCCGTTGACGGTGGTACTGCGAGTTGATTCAACCTGGATCGGTTCTCCATAACGAATGCGGTAAACCGCCTGGTCACAGACTGCCAGGCAAGTGACATGATCCTCTGCCAATTGTTCCTGAACGGTGATCTCTTCCATTTCATCCCATCCGGAAAGAGGCCGGTGCAGGACAAAGGATTTCTCCAGATCCACGTAATATTTGTCTGCATCCAGGTTTGAGGCTTCCTGGCGGGTGATAAAAATGGAACCCGTGTCAATCTTAAAGATCTCCTCCCCCCCAACAGCAGAGAGGGCAACCTGCTGATTCTCCCTCTGAACCTGGTAGACGGTTACCGCCCCGGATATGAGTGCACCGCTGATACCCCCACAGGTTGTCAAAAAGGCGCCGACCAGGCCGATGATGGCAGTTTGAATGATCGGAGATCTCTTCACTTCTGTCATATACACCTCTGAGCACTTATCGAAAATTTGTCTAAATCCATTAAACCTTGTGAGTTCCAGATGGAGCTAATGGGGATGTTTTTTTATCATATGATTGGTTTCAAATAATATACAACTTATCAATAATTTAGACAAGCGTTTTCGAAAATATTCAGAACCATGCTTTCCCGACCATTCAATCCCCATTGGAGAACTGGCTGAAAAACTCCCACATCACCCGTGTGGCATTGATGTCCTGCGATGTGGTCCCAACGATCCAGGTTGGCAAGGGGTCACCACCGGGCCAGGAATGACCACCACCCAATATCGTATAAAAGACCACAGCGGCTGCTTGGGTGCAGCCGGAATAGCGGATGCCGCCCGCATCACCACTGGCGGGTAATACCAGAGGGGTTCCGGCACAGCCATTGAGGGCTGCCCGGGCTGCCATCCACTCCGGGAGATCTGGAAAAACAAAGCGACCATCCCCCGAGGCACCACCATGGTAGGCGACGATCGGGTCATCCGTACCATGAAAAGCGATCATCGGCACGGGCCGGGAGGGCTGACACTCTTCGAGCGGGAAGGCATACGCGCCTGCCACAGCACCAATTGCAGTGATACGGTCGGAGAGCATGCAGCCCAGCAGGTAGGACATCCCGCCCCCGTTGGACAGCCCATTGGCATAGATCCTGGCCGGGTCTATGTTGTATTTCTGCTCCAGTTCATCGATCAGGTCAGAAATGAATTTAACATCCAGCAGCGGGTCGGTTGAGTCCCCAACCCGGGAACCAGCCTGCCAGCGCCGCGGAAATTTTGTCCCGGAAGGATAGACAACGATAAAACCATATTCGTCTGCCAGGTCGTTCCAGCCACTGATCTGCATCTGGTGTGCGGGCCATTCCACGAATCCATGCAGGCTGATGACCAGCGGTGTGGGTGCAGACGGGTTGTAACTAGAGGGTACGTAGTACAGGTAGGTGCGCTCCAAACCGGAGGATATGATCTTCCCATTGGTCTTATCCATGATCGAAAACAGGATCGCAAGAGTCAAAGCACTTAATACCAGTATTCCGAGAATGACCAGCATAATGGCAATTATGATCCTGAAAAGGGCTTTCATCATTTTCATTGTTGATATTTATTTTCCTTTCTGTTCCTGATCTACAGTCAAGATCCCAGATACGAGGTTCAATCCAGGCGCATGACCGATGGAACATTATGTTTCGTCAGCAAGACCAGCGCATTGATCAGCCTGCGGATACGACGAAAATAAGGGGGCATCGCTTCCTGTTGGATGACCTGGAATCCGAACTTTTCGTAGAACGTATCGAGCGACGGCCGGCACATCAGATAAAGGGGACGTGAGCTATGAGCCAGGAAATGTTCAACGATGGCGCGGGCCACACCCTGCCAGCGATAGACAGTCTCAACGGCCAGGGAGGCCAATTCGAGCGACCCATCCCTGTGCTGCTTGAGTTGACCACAACCCAGGAAGTGGCTGCCAGTCGATTCAGCAACGATAAAATGCCGCCAATCCAGATCCATCGGGTTGATGCCAACGCGATGGATTAGATCTCGGATCTCGGGGGTGTCACCTGCCACGGCAGGACGCAAATTGAATTCAGGCATACCGGTTTGTATCACATCCATGCTTGTTTTTGCAAGGGCATCCCAGGGTGAGAGCGAGGCCTAACAAAACGCCAGGCGTGAAATTTTTCAGGCTGTAAGCAGTAATGAACTTCTCCCCTTTCTCCATTTTAACATGCTGAGGAGTTCATATTTTCCCAACCATTATGGTCATTTCTGCGGTATTGTTAAGTCGTTGACCGACATTTTTGTTGACTTGCAAACCTGTCTCTATTCATATAGAATAAACCTCAATCAAAGGTGAAATAGGTTTTTTCAATATGAAACCGTTGTGGAGGAACAGGCACCAGGATGGATGAAATGCCGTTACCGTATCCGTCATTTTGTCAACAGGATCATCGCGAGATCCTTATTCACCATGTCACTAATTATTATTTTCGAGCTCATGTAACTTCCTGCCTGCCATGAACACACCCGTAACCCATAGTCTAACTGGATATGTCATGCCTGTCGGAAATAGAATGGCAGGAAAAACGACCATTTCGCGGGTCCTGGATCTGGTCAGCAAAGGTAAACCCATTGAGCAGGAAATATTAAATAAGATTCGCCCGACTAATAATCTGGAATTTGAATATATCACCACCAGTCAGACATTTGGCTCAACCCAATATATCGTAACCCTGCAATTTCTGATCCCTCCAGGGCAAAAAGAAGCGGACGATGATCCTACTGGTCTTTCTTTTGAGAAAGTCATCGAGATCTTCCGATCATCCATCCGTCGCCTGGACGTCCTGCTTTTTACCTATGACCTGGGGAATCTTGAGACTTTTCGTGACCTGGATTACTGGGTAGATAGGGTATCCGGGCTCATGAACGATGCCACCCATTTGATCCTGCTTGGCACGCACCTGGATGAAGAGGACGGTTCGAAAATCTCCAAAGATGAGATCAAGGAACGGTTGGAATATCTACGCAATCAAATCTTGGTTGATCGACCCACCTGGCAAGGGAATTGCGCCCATCTCGAGGTTTCCAGTGTTTCAGGCGAGAATCTTGGCCTGTTACTCAGAATTATTGCTGGCAGCATTATAAAATCACGCCAGATCATTCCTTGAAGTAATAAATATCAAGGTTGAGAGTCTGCCAGTGGAACCAGGCGCTCACACCCAGCCAAACTCACTATAAAAGATTCCAGCCTGATACTTTTCGATCCCTTGCCTGACGTATGGAATGAGGTTGGGGGGCAAAGCATCAAATGTCACCCACAGCAGCTGGTCGCATTTATGGGGTTCATTGTTCACAACTTCTCCAGCCCAGTTCCTGACCGTGATAAAAAAGTCAATACGCTCATCTTCGGACTTGCGGTTCATGACATGCACGATTTTAAGATCATCCGGCACCAGGTTCACGCGGACTTCTTCTTGTGCCTCTCGAATGGCAGACTGTGTAACCGATTCGCCGGTATCCACATGCCCGGCTACCACGCTGTAATTGCCGTCCTGATAACCTGTGTTGAAGCGGCGGATCAATAATAACTGTTCATCACGTAAAAATAATAAATGTACGGCAACGGTATATTTACTGCGCATCAGGAGTTCCTTTTCTTGCAACCGGAATACCTGCGATTATAATCCGGGTTTGAATGCAGACTATCCCAGGCTGTTGTTTTCGGTCACGGTTGAGAACGCATGGGCAGTTCATGTTTGCTCACCTGTGGATTTGACTGCCGGCAGGATCGGTAGTGCGAGAGAGAAAGCAATCAATCATGTCAACTATTCTCACATTGGTGTTGGCGAAGCTAATTTCCCAAACCCTGTTTTAAAATATTTATGGTATACAAAATTCAGCAGATCCTGGCGAGGGTATTCATTGAGTTTGATGTTGCAGAAATCCTGTTTAAGTTTCTGAAAACCCCACTTCGATCATGACCTGCCACTTGCTTTAATAAATTGCAGCCTTGTCCTTGATAAGACAAGGTTGCATATTCTATACTGTCGAATTAAAAATATAAGAATTAAAAACTTTTGATGAAACAGCCCAATGCAAGTAGAAGAAAACCAACAAAAACAAACCAGAATGCAGCAGCGGAAACAATGGGAATGGTTACAAGGGTTCCAAGCAAACCAAGGACGCCAAACGCAAAAGCGACCCAGAACGTCAGTTTTTTTGGTGCAGATAGTTTCATATTATTTCTCCTGTGGGGTTGGTGAATTTTTCGACAGTATATTGTATATTCATTATATAACAAAGAATTGTCTTATTCCGGTTATTTTTTATTAGAAAAAAGGGTGAGTTGGGCAGATCAATAATAATTAAAAGCTTATGAAAGGTGTTGGCTGCGTGGGTTTTGCGGGGTCCAGGGATGGATAATTCCCATGAATGTTCTTTCGCTTTTTATAATCAGAACTTCTCTAAATAAAAAAGAGTAGCCCCAATCTTTGATCCGATAGGGCTACTATTTGTATACTGTCGAAATTGGTTTGCAGAACAGATTAAATTCCGTCGAAGAAACAACCTACAACAAGTAAAATAAAAGCCACCAATACCAACCAGTAGGCAATACCACTTATCAGGGGGAGAGTTACCAGTTTGCCTATTAAACCAAGAACGCCAAGTAAAACTGCGATCCCGAACGTATAATTTTTTGGAGCAGAAAGTTTCATTTTTAATCTCCTGTTTGTTAGGTAAGTTTTTCGACAGTATATAGTTTAATAATTATAACCCAAAGAGTACTATTAAGTTTCATGGATATGCGGAAAAAAGGATTTGGTGTTCAGATCAACACACTTACTAACCCGCATCCAGGCTTTGGTCACATTTTTATTGTTGGTTTCAGAGTCATCTGTCTTTGAAATCCAGCAGAATCGCTAATACTTTGATGCCGGTGGTACAATCTCTCCCATGACCATGCCCGTGGAACTTGCTGAATTCACCCTGGCGCGGCGTTACTCGGCTGACCGGCGCGGACCAGTGCGCTGGATCTGGTCGCACGTGTCCCGCTACGGCTGGATCGTCAGTATGCTGGTGGTGGGCGCCATAGGCAATGCTGCCCTGGCGGCCGTCATCCCCATCCTGACCGGGCAGGCTTTCAACAACATGCTGGCTTCTCCACCCCGCACCAACGTCCTGCTACCCCTGGCGCTGATCCTGGGGGGGTCGCAGATCATCCGCGGCATACTGCAGTTCGGGCGCAACTTCGGGGCAGAATTACTGGCCCAGCGCATTGAACGCGACATACGCGATGAACTCTACCTGTCACTGCTGGGCAAGAGCATGACTTTTCATAATATCCAGCCGGTGGGGGATACCATGGCGCGCGCCACCAACGATATACGCGAGATAAACTTCATGTTCAGCCCGGGCATCAACCTGGTGATCGGCTCGCTGACCTTCCTGGTGATGCCCATCATCTTTGCACCGAGATACAGCACACACCTGCTGCTGACTCCCATCCTGTTCTCGATCGCCTACTTTATTGCATTGTGGCAGTACCTGCACTCCCTGACCCCGATCACCAATTTGGTCAGGAACGCCTTCGGGGTGATGAATTCCCGCCTGGCGGAAGCGCTGGATGGCATCGAGACGGTCAAGAGTGCCTCGCAGGAGGAAGCCGAAGTCAAACGCTTCAGCCTGAATGCGAGCACTTTCAGGAATGCCTTTGTGCGCCAGGGAGACCTGGAAGCCCGGTTCCTGCCCTCACTGCTCCTGGGAGTTGCCCTGGCTGGCGGTCTGCTGCATGCCCTGCTGCTCTTCCGACAGGGACTGCTGGACACTGGCGGGGTGGTGGCTTATTTTGGGCTGCTGATGATGCTGGATTTTCCCACCTTTGCCTCCACTTTTGCTTATACACAGGTTTCTTCCGGCATGGCAGGCGCACGCCGGGTGCTGGAGTTGATGAACCGGGAGAACAACCTCGACCAGAACGCGGTTGGTGTCAATGTGCAGGTCAGGGGGCAGATCGAGTTCCGGGAGGTTGGTTTTTCTTATCTTGCCGGTGAACCAGTCCTAAAGGAGATCAACTTCACGGTCAAACCTGGTCAGACAGTGGCGCTGGTGGGTCAGACAGGCTCGGGCAAGACCTCCCTGGTCAAGCTGATCAACCGCACCTATGATGCCAACCGGGGGCAGGTGCTGGTGGACGGGGTGGATGTACGCGATTGGAACCTGGCGTCATTGCGCCAGCAGATCTCGATCATTGAGCAGGATATTTTCCTTTTTTCCCGCTCGATCGCCGAGAATATTGCCTTCGGCAAACCGGAAGCCACGCGCCAGGAGATCGAAAGTGCCGCCAGGGCTGCCCAGGCGCATGAATTCATCCTTGAGTTCGAGAATGGCTACGATACGGTCATCGGGGAACGCGGTGTGACCCTCTCAGGCGGGCAGCGCCAGCGCCTGGCGTTGGCACGCGCCTTTCTGACCGACCCGCGCATCCTGGTGTTAGACGATTCGACCAGCGCAATCGACAGCGCCACCGAGGATATGATCCAGCGCGCCATCGCCAATGCCGCCAAAGGCCGCACTACACTGCTTATAACACACCGCCTGTCGCAGATCCGCTGGGCAGATCTGATCATCGTTCTGCGCAAAGGCAGGATAACAGCCATCGGCAACCACGAGGAACTGATGCGCAGCTCCGAGGCCTACCGGCGCATATTCTCAGAGTAATTGATGGCTGATTTAATTAGTATTCTGGTGTAGAAGAATGATAACCACGAGGCACCAAGGGACAAAGAAAAGGTTTAGAGGTTGCTCATCCTGGTGTCCTGGTGATAGAAGGAAAATAACCACGAAGACACCAAGGCACAAAGAAAAGATTT